>Ga0308158_10000224_pt1 | contig 120788 bp, 121 predicted proteins | sample PhyBR2_FD_201038 | JGI IMG/M metagenome (GOLD analysis project Ga0308158, IMG submission 201038) | Phyllosphere microbial communities from UC Gill Tract Community Farm, Albany, California, United States - DLSLB.R2 | ecosystem: Host-associated > Plants > Phyllosphere > Unclassified | place... | reverse complement strand
TGTCCGGTGTGGAGGGCGTCGGCGAGTCTTTGACGACGGGCCGGGATTTCCTGGCCGGTTATTCCGGCCCCGGGCAGGACCTCGTTCGCGAGGGCGAGCCGGCGCCGTGCTTCGCCGATCCCGATCCTCAACCGGGCCCGGAGGAACTCCGCTGCGTTCCGGTACCCATCATCCGAAACACTGCCACCACCACCAGCACCATCAGCAGTACCCGCTTTGACGGTGTTTCCGGGGGCTGCTTCACCCGTACCACTACCGGATCCACCGCCACCTTCCGACTCACCGGCTGGTTCTGTCCACCCCGTCCGCCATTCCTGGGCGCCGGACGCCGGGGACTGTCCGGGCTGCTGTGCCGGCACCGCACGCTGCGCCTCGGTCCGGGTCCGCTCCACAGCCTGCGCCGCGACGACCTGCACGTACTCCAGCTGCCGAGACAGATCCTCTACCCGGCCCGCAAAATCAGCAGCCTCCCCAAAGCCAAACAAGCGGGCATCGGCAGCGACCGAACTACCCAGCTCGACCAACGCCTCGGAAGCATCGTCAAGATAAGAACCGAGCGCCGTCTGTGCCAGGAGAAGGGCATCTCTACCGTCGTTTAGGGATGGCCGGGGCAAGTCGCCGGAAGGGCATTGGGCAACGGACGATGGCACCCTGCCATGAAGCAGGCCTGATGAGGGAGCTGCTTCATGGTCTGAACGCGCTCCATCATGACCGGGAGACGCTGTCCCAGGTCCCACGAGCTGCCCAATCCCATCCATGGATCAACCCTGTCAGACCCTCAAGAACGCCAGAAGCCCTCAACCACCGTATGTGGACAGCCCCACCGTATGTGGACAAACTTCCAGCACACCGCACGGCAGGCTGCCGCCCCCGGCCTTCCGGGATCGTATTCTGGGGGAATGCTGCTGCTTGTTGACCTCGACAATACCCTCGTGGACAGGGCAGCAGCATTCAACACCTGGGCCTCTTCCTTTGTTGGTGCGCTCGGGGGATCCGCACAGGACACGGCGTGGCTCATTGAATTGGACAGGGACGGCTACGAACCCCGTGATTCCCTGGTGCGTGCCATTGGGGAGCGCTTCGATGCCTCGCCGGAACCGACGTCGCTCATGAAGATGTTGCTCTTTGACCACGTGCCCTTGATGACACTGGATGAGACTGTCGTGGTCGCCCTTCGGAACGCCCGTGAAGCGGGTTGGAAGGTGGGCATCGTTACCAACGGCGCGACGGCGCAGCAGGCGCTCAAAGTCCGCAGCCTCGGCCTCGAACCGCACGTTGACGACGTAGTTATTTCCGAGGCCGCAGGAGTAAAGAAGCCGGACCCTGGGATTTTCCGCCTCGCTGCCGACCGCATAGGGGAGTCATTGAGCGGCGGCTGGATGATCGGCGACCACCCGACGGCGGACATCCTGGGCGGCAGCGGAGCAGGCCTGAAAACCGCTTGGGTATCCCGAGGCAAGACCTGGCCTGAGGGGCTTCCCGCACCGGACCTCGCTGCTCCGACGGCTGCAGAAGCCATCAACGCCATCGTTGGCGGGTGCCCTGCCTGACCAGGCACAGGTGACCAGCCCCACGACGGCGGCAGCTCGCCGTCGTCTTCTGCTCGCCAAAAGTGCGGACTAAGGCAGCCGGGGTCACCGTGCCTGCGACGCTGCCGCGGCCGGTTCGAGGTCGGCGAGGCTAAGCGGGTAGGTCGGGGCATCGGGGAAGGCGATAGTGGATGTCACCGTCAGGTCCGGTCCGACGTGAACCAGCTCGCCCGATGCCATGGGCCGCCAGCCGGGGTTTTGGTCCATTGGCTCGGTGGCGAGGAGGACGTGCGGGGACCGGGAGAGTTCGGAGCTGTGGGAGCGGATCCGTGCGCTTTGGACGTCGAGGGGGCTGGGTTTGGCGGCGGGGCGGCGTTCAAGCATGTAGAGATCGTGCGTCGCCGGGTACCTGAGTGCCCACATATCCGTGGCCGTTGTCAGGATGAAATTGAGGCTGAATACGGGCAGTTCCTTGGCTACCCAGGCGACGGCGGCCACTATGCCCGCCTGGATGTCCCCGTCGGCGGCCCTGGTCTCGGTGGTAATGAGCGCGAAAAGACGCTCGCTGTCCGACTGGCCCAGCACCAGGTCCATGGCCTCGAGCTCAACAAGGCGACGATCAAGTTTTTCCAGGCCCCGCAGCACCCCGTTATGGGCAAAGAGCCGGCCGTCCTGCTCGAATGGGTGCGTGTTGACCATGGTGAGGGCGCCGGTGCTGGCGTACCGCACGTGCGCCAGGAACGTGGTGCTTTTCAGGTCACGGGCTTCACGGGCGAAGGCGTGGTCCTCCCACGCTGCCATCGGCTGTTTGAAAACGTGTGCCTTGCCGGCCATGTCGAAGGTTCCGATTCCTGCGCCATCGGGTTCCCGCCGGCTTTGGGCCGAGAGGCTGTCCGGTGCATTCAAGAGCCAAAACGTTGCCCGCACTGCTTGGGCGCCTGCATGCAGCCCGAAAAGACGGCACATGGGAATCCTCTCCTTCGCATGTTTAGTGGTGGAAGCCCTCGGGCTGTTTGTCCATGGGCATGGGTGATGTGAGGCTGTCCAGGTACTCCACTGCCTTGGTGAGGTCGGCCAGAAAACTGGAAGCGAGATCACGGGTGAATCCGTTCCGCACCACGATTCTCTGGACTGTTACCTCACTCAGGCCATCAGGCAAGGGATAGGCGGGCACCAGCCAGCCGTTCATGCGGAGGCGTTCGGACAAGTGCTTGAGGTTCCATTTGTCCGTGTAGCCCTCCGTGAGCTGCCAGGCGAAAACGGGGATGTCCGAGCCGTCGCTCCAGAGGGTGAATGCGTCCATGGCTCCAATCTCGCTGGAGAGGTACAGGGCTACATCCCGGGAAGTGGCCTGGACGGACCTGTACCCTGCAAAACCGAGCCGGAGGAACAGGTAGTACTGCAGGAGGACCTGGGCCCCGGGCCGGGAGAAGTTCAGCGCGAACGTGGGCATGTCGCCGCCCAGGTAACTGACGTGGAAGATCAGGTCTTCGGGGAGCGCATCCGCGTCCCGCCACACCACCCAACCCAGGCCCGGGTAGACCAGTCCGTATTTGTGTCCGGAGGTGTTGATCGAGGCGACCCGGGGGAGCCTGAAATCCCACACAGTTTCGGGCTGGAGGAAAGGTGCCACCATCGCACCCGACGCGCCGTCAACGTGGATTGGGATGTCCAGGCCGCGGCTCGCCTGGATCGCATCCAGCGCATCGGAGATCAGCTGGACGGGTTCGTAACGGCCTGTGTAAGTGACACCGAGGATGGCGACGACCCCGATGGTGTTTTCGTCCACGTACTTGTCCAGGTCGTGGCCGTCCAGCATGGGATGTTCGGCAGAGACCGGCACAAAGCGGGGTTCAACTTCCCAGTAGTTGCAGAACTTCTCCCAGCACACCTGGACTGCTGAACTCAGGACGAGGTTGGGTTTGTCGGTTGGCTTGCCGGCCTTGCGGCGTGCGTGTTGCCAGCGCCGTTTCAAGGCCAGTCCGCCCAGCATGCAGGCTTCGGAGGATCCGATGGTGGACGTGCCAATGCTTTTCCCGGGATCCGGTGAGTTCCACAGATCGGCGAGCATCCGCCAGCACCGGGTTTCGATGAGTGCGGTTTGGGGGTACTCGTCCTTGTCGATCATGTTCTTGTCGAACGTCTCGGCGTACAGGGTGGACGCTTCGGTCTCCATCCACGTCCCGACGAACGTTGCGAGGTTCAAACGGGAATTGCCGTCCAGCATCGCCTCGTCGTGGACAACCTGGTACGCGGTGGCGGGGAGGGATTCACCGTCCGGAAGGGTGAACCGGGGAAAGATGGTGGATTCTCCGGGCCTGCTGAACAGGGGATTGAGTTCGACGGCGGTGTCCGGTTCGTGGTGGGACGTGCGGTGGGATCTGCTCACGGGGCAACTCCTTGGATTCGTTCGCTCGCGGTGGGGCAACTCGTCTGCGGCTCACGCTACCCGTGGCCGGCCACGCACCCAAGTATTGGACATGCTCGACGGCGGGAGGTCGCCGTCGGACGTCAGGACCGTTCCGGTCTGGAAACTGCCGCTATCGCAAAAGCCGCGACGATGGGACGATCATCCTATGGGCGAACAAGAGAAATACCAGCCCGCCGAGCCGGCCGGCATTGCGTCAGAGGATGCGGGAGCTCCAACAACCCAACAGATGCGGACCGTCGGGCAACGCAGGCGCGAAGCCGAACGCAAGCTTGACCTGCATCTGGAAGAGGCGCGCCACAAGGGTGAGGCTACTGAAGACGGGGATCATTCCGAAGGGTAGAGCCACTGGAACTCCCGGCTCCGCCGAACGGGGTGTCGCTCTTGCGTGCCTCACCGTGGTGCAGTTGCAAGGCGCTGTGAATCAGCGGGAAGTGGCTGAACGCCTGGGGAGTGTTGCCCAGTTGCCGTTTGGTGCGGGGATCCCACTCTTCGCTCAGCAGGCCGACGTCGTTGCGCAGGCTGAGCAGCCGCTCGAAGAGTTCTGTGGCTTCGTCTGTGCGCCCGATGCCAAGCAACGCGTCCACCAGCCAGAACGAACAGGCCAGGAAGACCCCTTCGTCGCCAGGTAATCCGTCGTGTCCGGACTGGGTCCGGTACCGAAGAACCAGTCCGTCGTCCGTAAGGCCCTTCCGGACGGCGTCCACGGTCCCGGCCACGCGCGGATGCCGGTGCGGCAGGAACCCCACTCGGGGGACCAGCAGCAGGCTCGCATCCAGTTCCTTGCTCCCGTAGGACTGCACGAAGCTGTTGAGGTCCTCGTCGAAGCCCTTGGTCATGACGTCATTGTGGATTTCGCTGCGGAGCGCCGCCCAGCGGTCATGCGGGCCGGGCAGTCCGGAGGTCCGCACGGCTTTGACCATGCGGTCAGCCGCTACCCACGCCATGACTTTTGAATGGGTGAAGTCCCGGCGGGGTCCGCGCATTTCCCACAGCCCGTTGTCCGGCTGGTTCCAGGCCCCTTCGAGGTATTCCATCAACGCCACCTGGATGTCCCAGGAATTGTCGACGGTGTCCTTGAAAGCGGCCCGGGTCAGTGAAAGCCCGTCCAGGACTTCGCCCCACACATCCAGTTGAAGCTGCGGAGCTGCCGCGTTCCCGGTTCGGACAGGCGCCGAACCTTCATACCCGGACAGCCACGGAATATCGGCCTCCGGAAGCCTGCGCGCGCCGTCGAGTCCGTACACGATCTGAAGTTGTGAGGGGTCGCCGGCGATGGCCCGCAGCAGCCAGTCCCGCCAGGCGGAGGCCTCTTCCGTGTAGCCCGCGGCGAGCAGAGATTGCAGCGTCAGGGTGGCGTCGCGCAGCCAGCAGTACCGGTAGTCCCAGTTCCGCGGGCCGCCTATCTGTTCGGGCAGGGACGTCGTGGCGGCGGCCACGATGCCACCGGTGGGGGCATAGGTGAGCGCTTTGAGGGTGATGAGGGACCTCTCGACCGGCTCCTTGTACTTCCCCGCTATCTTGCTGCGGCCGATCCACTCGAGCCAGTACGATTCCGTGGCGTCAAGCGCCCGCAGGGGGTCGATGCGCCGGGGTTCGCGCTCATGGCTGGGTGCCCACCGCAGAACGAACGGGACCCGGTCGCCGGCACGGACGGTGAAGTCGCTGTAGGTTCGGTTTTCCCGTCCCATGAGCGGGGCGTGGGTGGTGAGGTAGGCGGAATCCGGCCCGGCAACGGCGCTGATGCCGTGCTTGCTGCGACGCACCCAGGGCACGACGCTGCCGTAGTCGAAGCGGAGGACCAGTTCCATATGCATGTCCACCTCGCCGGACAAGCCTTCGACGATCCGCACGAGGTCCACGGCGTCGTCGCGGACGGGCATGAAGTCGATGACCTTCACCGAGCCGCCGTCGACTTCCCAAACAGTCTCCAGGATGAGGGTGTCTTCCCGATACGCGCGGCGGGTGCTGTTGCCGCCGTCGAGAGTGCCGGCAGGTGCCAGGAGCCAGCGCCCGGCTTCGGGCGTGTGCAGAAGCGCCGCAAAGCAGGCGGGCGAGTCGAACCTCGGCAGGCACATCCAGTCAATGGACCCGTTCCGCCCCACCAGGGCGGCAGTGTTCAGGTCCCCGATGATTGCGTAGTCCTCGATCCTGGCCATGGAACCGATCCTAGTCTGCGTCGCCGGCCTCCTTGGTTGAGGCTCGACGGCGGCAGTCGTCGCCGGGGTTTGGGTCTGGTCTCGCTTTCGAGTGCGTGCTACCACTGTCGTAGGAACAAAACCCTGAGGAGAAGTTGTGGCCGAAGACCTGCCTGTCCTTGTTGTTGGCGCCACGGGTTTCCTGGGCGGCCAAGTGGTTGATGAGCTGTTGCGCCGCGGCAGGAAAGTCCGTGCGGTGGTTCGCCCGGGCTCCAAAGCCGCCAAGCTGGAGGCAAAAGGGGTTGAGGTCGTCCGCGGCGACATGCTGGATACCGCCTCGCTGATTGCGGCCATGACGGGCGTTTCCGCAGCAATTTCGACGGCGGCCGGCTATACCAGGAATGACAGGAACGCCAACGTGATCGACAGCTACGGCAATAGCAACCTGGCCGTCGCTGCCAAGTACGCCTCCGTGCCGCGCTTCGTGTTGACCAGCATTCTCACCTGCGACGAAACACCCCAGATCCCGCATTTCTGGAACAAGAAGCTGGCGGAGGACAAGTTCGAGGAACTCGGCGTACCGTTTGTCGCGCTGCGTCCCGGCGCGTTCTTCGACCAGGCTGTGGGAATGGGCGGGGATCCTTTCGCGAAGGGGCGTTTCGTGTGGCTCGGTTCCAAGGACGCGCGGCTGACGTTCGTTTTGGCAAGCGATCTCGCCGATTACCTGGCAGCTGCCGTTGACGCTGACATTGTGGACGGCGAGCGCATCGATATCGGGTGGACGCGGCCGCTTAGCATGCAGGAGGCGGCCGGAATCGCAGGCCGTCGGGCGGGGAGGGAGATCAAGGTGCGGTCCGTTCCGGCCGGGGCCATCAACGGGCTCGGCAAGGTCACCGCCAAGGTCCTTCCACTGGTGGCGGATATGGCCAGCATGGTGGCGTGGTTCGAGACCGGGAAGTATGTTGCGGACACTACCCGCCAGGAGCAGGTCTTCGGTCCTGTGCCGACCCCTGAGGACGCCATCGGCCGGGTGGCTGCGCGGTATGGCCACTAGCAGCCGTGTCTTTTGATGGCTGGCGGGCACGGTAAATCATAAGTATCCTGATGACACGGATCCGGCCACGCCCTGTACATGCGCCGGACATACATGAGGAGCACGTTATGAGAATCGGTTCTTCCATTGCCCTGATTGCCATCGGAGCTATTCTGGCTTTCGCGCTCGCCCCCGGAATCATCCCTTTCCTGGACCAGGTCCTGGTCGGTTACATCCTGATAGTGGTGGGAGTCATCGGCCTCATCATTTCGATCGCCATGTCCAACAGGACCCGCCGCACGGTCGTTGAGCGCCGCGGTGATCCCCACACCGTCGTCGAACGGCGCCCCGAGATCTAGCAGCCACAGCCAACGAAAGAAGCGCACGACGGCGGCCTCCCGCCGTCGTGCGCTTTCTGCGTCCGGTGCGGGGCTGGTCCGGCCCTGCCGCCCAACGGCGTAGGCTGCTGCCATGGAGCAGACATTCGACATCGAATTGGTGAATCAGAACGAGTACCTGGTGCGTTGGGCTTCGGAAGGGCAATCCGGGGAATCCCTGATCCACACCAATCCCGCGTTCCTGGCCGAGGTGGGGCTCGAAGGCATTGATGAGCAGCGGATCGTGGAAGAAACCACCAGCTACCTCGCCGAACGCCAGCCGGTCATCGACTTCCCGCAAACGGTGGACCTGGAAGAAATTGCGGCGGCGTACACGGACTACACCGAACAGTTGAAGTCGCGGCTTCAGGCCAAATAGGACTTCCGCGTCACGATCCTGCCTTTTCCGCTACTTAACCTGCGTCCGGTCAGTCGGCGTCCAAGGGAGTAGCGGCCATCAATACCTTCACGCCCGAGTCGATCGCTGCATGGGCATCATCCCTCGATTCCAGGACCACGCTTTGCTTCGACATCGCCGGGATTCATCGGGGCAAGGTGACGTTTTATGCGGGGCCAGGGTCAGGCGGGAACCAGGCAATCGCAGTCTTCGATCTTCCCGGAGCCGGAACGTTCCTTGCCCGCCACCTTGGTGGGGCCATGGAAGACTGGGTAGCCGGCCTGCTTGAGGAAGCCAGGAGACTTGCTCCGGAAAGGCCTGTTCAGGCCTGAACGTCTGCCGCGATGCGCTCTCCGTTGAAGTACTCAAGCTGCCAGCCGTCAACAGGGTGATGGTGGGCGAGGTTCAAGACAGCGTTCTGGACGCTGTCCAGGGTGCGGCCAATCGCGCGGCTCAAAGTCAGCCGGATCAGCGTGCCGTGGGCAACCACCAGAACGCGCTTGCCCGCGAACTCCTGGGCCAGGGACTCCAGCGCAGCAATGCCGCGGGCTGCAGCGTTGTCGTCACTTTCGCCACCGCGGAAACCGCCGGGGATGCGCAAGGCCTCCAGTTCCGGTCCGGCCTGCAAGCCTTCCGCCGGCCCAAAGCTGCGCTCAGTGAGGTCCGGCACCAGCCGGGCCACGGAGAGTCCCAGTCCGTCGGCGATGATTTCCGCCGTTTCTGCCGCCCGGCTCAGCGGCGAGGACACTACCGTGTCCCATTGCTGGCCGGACAGGAAGGCGACGGCGTCGCGCGCCTGGCCGCGCCCGACGTCGTTCAAGGGGATGTCAGTGGCTCCCTGCAACCGGCGCTCCGCGTTCCAGTCGGTCTGGCCATGGCGGACGAGGGCGAAAGTTGTGAGGGTCATGCTTCCCATTGTGCCCTGCCGGCCAAAGGGGCGCAGTTCCCTGCGTCACGTACGGAAACGCCCGACGGCGGACGGGCGTATCGCCCTGATGAGGCCCTTCGTGAAGCGTCCCATTGTCCTTACCGTGATTTAATCAGTATCCTGATGACTTATCTGGTGAAACCGGATGATGCTGTTTGAGCTGAGTTGCTCAGGCCGCGAGGGCTGAAGCAACCGGCCAAGCGGCTACGTGAAATGTGATTGACGGCATTACTTGGTACCGGCGGGCAGAGATTGGGTCCGTGCCGCGCCAGGTGGTCCCAAAGGACGTGACAACCGTGGGCTACAACGAAATAACCGTGGGCGCTGGCGCCCCCGATTCCGTGAACGGCACGGAAACAAGCGGCGCACTCGACGGCCGCTACCAACTTGGACCCCTCCTGGGCCGCGGCGCGATGTCCACTGTCCATCAGGCGACTGACCTGGTCCTCGGCCGTGAGGTTGCTGTAAAGATCTTCCTTCCCGGCTCCGGCGACGAATCGTTCCGCACCCGCCAGGAAACCGAAATGCGCCTCCTCGCTGCCTTCGACCATCCCGGACTGGTGGCAGCCTTTGACGCGGGCGTCGATACGCGCAACGACGAAGAACGTGCCTACCTGGTCATGGAACTCGCCCAAGGGCGGGACCTGCGCGCCCTCCTGGCCGACGGGCCGCTCACTGTTCCCGAAACCGCGCGGATCGGGATCCGGATCGCCGGAGCCTTGTCCCAGGTCCACGAACACGGCGTCATCCACCGTGACATCAAGCCGGCCAACATCCTGGTGTCCGACGACGACGGGCTGGCTCAGTCGGTGAAGCTGGCGGACTTTGGGGTCGCCCTGGTGATGAACGATAACCGCCTCACCGCGACCGGATTCACTGTTGGCACGGCGCAGTACCTCAGCCCGGAGCAGGCGCAGGGCCTGCACCTGACGCCAAAAAGCGACATCTACTCGCTGGGCCTGGTGCTCCTGGAATGCCTGACAGGTCATGCGGAGTATCCGGGTACGCCGGTGGAGACAGCCTCGGCGCGCCTTCATAGAGCCCCGCAGATTCCGCTGGAACTGCCTGCTCCGCTGCGCTCCCTCCTGGAGGCGATGACGGACATGGACCCGGAAAATCGACCCGCGGCCCAGGACGTGGAGCAAGCGCTGTCGGAGGAGGGTGTCCAATCAGGGCGCAGGACTGCGATCCTTCCGCCTGTCCCGCAGCGGACTCCGCTTCAGGCGCCGACGGCGTTGACGCCCAATGCGGGTGGCCTTGCCACCCGACCGGCGGCTATCCGGCCGCGGAACAGGAAACCGGCGACGGTTGCCGGAATCCGTGACTTCAGCAAACGGCGGCCCAAGACCGCACGGGGTGTGGCAGCTGCAGCAGTGGCCGTTCCCCTCGCCCTGCTGGTGCTTTCCCAGGGGCTCTCCTCGGCCGGCAATACAGCCGACCCGTCCCGGCCTTCCGATAACGGTGTGTCGCAGGCCGATCCGCAACCTTCCTCGCCGATCCTTCCGGTGCCGGCAGCTCCTTCGCCCTCCGCGGTTGTGCCGGCGGAAGTAGTCAACGTGCCAGTGACATCGGTGCCGGAGCAAGCCCCGGAACCGGTGGTGCAGGGCATCCCCGTTCAGGACCTCCCCGTCCAGGCCCCCTCAGGCCAGTCTCCGGCAGATATGAACGGCGCGGACATTGCCAAGACCAAGAGCGATGGCAAGAGCGACAAGAAGCCTGGGAAAGACAAGGCCGCAAAGTAGCCCGGCTTCTACGTCCCGGCCGGAAAGCTCACCGCAATAGTGGTGCCGCCGCCCGGCGTTTCGGCGATGCTGAGGTCGCCGCCGTGGGCTTTCGCGATGCTGCTGCAGGTTGCCAGGCCCAGCCCGGAGCCCGGACCGTCGCCTTCCCGGCGCAGCCGCACCAAGGGTTCCAGAGCTTTGTCGCGGTCCTCGGGTTTGATGCCCTTGCCGTGTCCGCGACGTAGACGGTTGCGCCATGGTAATTGGAAACACCGCTGATGCTGACCCTGGGATCCCGCTCGGGGCTGCGGTAGTTCATGGCGTTGGACAGCAGGTTCTGCAGGAGTGTCCGCAGCTGCCCACGGTCCGCGTGCACAGTGATGTCCTGGACGTCGACGATTCCGTCGTTCTCTATTCCAAGATCCCTCACCACCTCTTGGGTGACCTCGAGCAGCGAGACGCGGGCAGGCTGGATGCCGCCACCGACGCGTGAGTAGCTGAGGACGTCTTCCAGCATCCCCAGCATCCGCCGCCCGCTGGCGCCAATGCGGTCCAGGTACCGTGCAGCGGGGCTGTTGGGCTCAATGTCGGGGTCGTCCTCCACCAGTTCGACGTATCCGAGGATGGTGGTCAGGGGGATGCGCAGGTCATGGCTTACCCGTCCGGCGAATCCTGCGAGCTTGGCGTTGCTTGCCCTGAGCTCGGAATAGGTGCGGTCCAGCTGGGCGGTACGGTGCTGAAGTTCCAGGAGCTCAACCACCTGCTTGGCCAGGACCTCCAACATCCCGAGCTGTTCCTGGCTCAGTTCCTTGGTCTCGTCCGAGAAAACACACAAGGTTCCCGGCACGAAGCCCGATTCGGTTTGCAGGGGCACCGACGCGTAGAAGCGGACGTTGCCTATTTCTCCCGTGACAAATGGGTTGTCGGCAAAGCGTGGATCCCGGGAAGCGTCTGCCACCACCGTCCGCTCCCGGGAGAGGAAGACCTTGGCGCACATCGAGTCCTCCCGGGAACAGACACCGGGCTCCACGCCCCAGGCCCCGATTTGGTGCTGGTATTTGGCGCTGATGATATTGACTACCCCAAACGGGGCACCGCAAAGCTCAGTGGCGAGCCGTACAAGGTTTTGCAGGGCGCTCATGACTGCGGCGTTGGGAAGGAGGACGGAATCCACTGCCGGATCAAGGCCGTATTCCTGGAGTTCCATGTCCCGGCCGAAGTCCGTAGTGAAAGCCAGCCGTCCCTGAATTTCCGTCATTGAAACAACCCCCAGCAGTCTTTTGAATTCCCTGCCGATACTACCGGGAGGTTGGCCCCGGTGGTTTACTGGGACGCATGACCGAGCAGGAACCGGCCGCCGCCGGGTCTACTGGCAATGTCAATCCTCCGGAACGCACGCCCGCGGAGAGAACACGGACCTTCACGGGGATCCTGGTCAACACTGCCCTGGCCAACATCACCACCAGCTACCTGTGGTTTGCGCTGACGTTCTGGGTGTACCTGGAGACCCGCAATGTGATTGCCACGGGGGTGATCGGCGGGGCCTACATGCTGCTCATTGCGCTGTCCAGCATTAGCTTCGGCACCTTCGTGGACCGCTACAGGAAGCTCGCGGTGATGCGCTTCGCCGCCGGATTTACGCTGGTGATGTTCGTGCTGTCCGGGGTGATGTTCCTGCTGACGCCGGAACAGGCGCTGTTGGACCTGTCCCAACCGTGGTTTTGGATCTTCACCTTGATTATCCTTGTCGGCGCGGTGGTGGAGAACATGCGCAACATCGCCCTGTCCACCACGGTCACCATCCTGATCGAACCGGACAAGCGCGCCAACGCCAACGGACTCGTGGGCATGGTCCAGGGACTGATGTTCATCGTCACCTCGGTCCTTTCAGGACTGTCAGTGGGACTCCTGGGAATGGGCTGGACCGTGGTGGTGGCCTTGGTGCTCACAGCCCTGGCCTTCGCGCATCTGCTGACGTTGCGCCTGCCGGAGGAGGTCCGGGCAGCAGCATCCGACGCCCACGGCGGGTTCGATCTTCGCGGCTCCTGGGCGGCCGTCATGGCCATCTCCGGGTTGTTCGCCCTGATTGTTTTCTCCACCTTCAACAATTTCATCGGCGGGGTCTACATGGCATTGATGGACCCTTACGGCCTGGAGATGTTCCCCGTGGAGATCTGGGGCACGGTGTTCGCGGTCGGCGCCACCGGCTTCATCCTGGGCGGGGCGCTGATCGGAAAGTTCGGGCTCGGCTCCAACCCTTTGCGGACCCTCCTCATCGCAGTGGCGGTGATGGGGCTCGTCGGAGCTGTCTTCACCATCCGCGAATGGGCTTGGCTCTACATTGCCGGGATTTGGCTCTACATGGCACTGGTTCCGGTGGTGGAAGCAGCTGAGCAGACGGTCATTCAGAAAGTTGTGCCCCTGTCACGGCAAGGAAGGGTCTTTGGTTTCGCCATGGCCTTCGAATCCGCAGCGGCCCCCATCACTGCGTTCCTGATCGCACCGATTGCCCAGTTCTGGATCATCCCCTACGCCCGCTCCGCGGAAGGTGCCGCGCAGTTGGCGCCGCTTCTGGGGGAAGGAACCTCCCGGGGCATTGCCTTGGTGTTCCTGGTGGCGGGCCTGATCATGATCGTCGTTGCCCTGCTTGCTTTCCTGGCCCCGGTCTACCGCAGGGTCACGGCCTCCTACGCGCAGGCAGCCGAGGAGGAACAGAGCGAGGACGCGGACAGCCCGTCCTCCCGTTGAGCCGCGGTCAGGCGTCGATTTTGGCCACCAAAACCTCGACGACGGCGGGCACGTTGCCCAGGTGCCTGCGGATCGCCGCGGCTACTTCGCGCGCCACCTGCGGAGCCGGCAGGAGGTTTCCGACGCCGATCCGGGCTTTGACGGCCACCACGCCGTCTTCCCCGGTCAGGCTTATCAACGGCAACTGTTCGCCGGTTACTGCCGCCACGGCCGCCCCGGCAATCGACTGCCACAACGGCTGGGCCGGATATACCGCTGAGACTCCCTCCACTGCCTGGACGATGCCGAGCAGTTCGTCGGCCAGGGCGGGAGACTTGGCTTCCACATGCTCCGTCATGGCTGGTCCTCCTTGTTCGGGGTCATGCCTGGCTTGTTCGGGGTCATGGCTGGCGCGGGGAGCTCCAGCACATCGGTGACAGTGATGTTGATGGCTTGGATGTTCAGTTCGGTCTGGACCTCCAGTACCTTCGCGAGTTCGTTGCGCAGTGCAGCCGCGCGCTCTTCCATGGCGTGTCCGTAGACCACTGCGATCTCCACCTCCACAGTGATGCCGGCTCCCGGCACGGTAATGTCGCCGAGCAACCTGCATTTACCCGCGGCCGTTCCCGGGAAGGAATCGGCCACCGAACGGATCAGGGCCGACACCGAGCCCTCGGTTTCCCAAAGGGTGTCCTGCGGGTCCTCCGCGCGCAGCGGGATGCTCCGTCCGGGCCGCAGCTCCAGGCGCAGGTTGTCCAGGATGGTCTGCATCCAGTCGTCACTGCCCGAACCGGCGTCGGCTACGTCAGCTGTCAGCAACTCATTTCCGAGTTCCGAGAGCCGGCGCAGGGAGGCCAGTCCGGCCTGGCACTCAGGGCATGAGTCCAAGTGCGCCGGATCCGCAATCTCGCCCGTGTCCAAATAGGCACTCAGTTCCGCGAGACTGTGTCCGCATTCCAAGGCATCGCCGGGGGTTTTCATCGCCACTCCTCCATTGTGCGTGCAAGGGCAATCCGTGCCCGGGCCAGGCGGCCGCGGACGCTGGCGGGGCTGATATTCAAGGTCAGCGCAATCTCCTCATAGCTCAGGTCATTGAATTCCTTGAGTACCCAACAGCGCCGCTGCTCCTCGGGAAGCCGGGCGAGCGCCGACTTCAACGCATCCACCCGGGAGGCATTGACGGCGGTGCTTTCCGGGTCCGGGGTCCGTTGGCCGGACGGGGCATCGACGTGGTTTTCGAGATCGTCCAGGGCCAGGTGGTTGCGCCGTTTTCGCAGGTGGTCGATGCTGCGCGTGCCCACAATGCGGAGCAACCAGCTCTTCACCGCTGCGGGATCACGGAGTTGGTCCAGCTGTTTCCAGGCCTGCATCAGGCTTTCCTGGACGACGTCGTCCGCGTCAGCCAAGGTGCCCGTGAGTCGTCGTGCAGTGGCCCGCATCAATGGACCATGGCGCCGGGCGAGTGCTTCGAAAGCGGCAGTATCACCATCTGCTGCCCTGCCTGCGAGCAACGCGTCCGGCACGAGGTCCAGCTGCTGCTGTGCGGTGGGCGAAACCGCAGGTGAACCAGTCACGTTTCTGCCTTTCAAGTGGTGTGAGTCCGGCTGATCCTCGGATGGGCAGGGACGGTCCCGCCATGAAGCGGAACCGTCCCTGCTCCCGTCCTACTTGTCGGTGAAGCCTTCCTTGAGCTTCCGGGCAGCGTCCTTGATGTTCCCGGTGATGTCGGCAGCAGCGTCCTTGACCTTCTCGCCGGCTTGCTGGAGCTTGGCCTGGGCCTGATCCTGCTGGCCTTCCCGCTCGAGGGTGGAATCGCCGGTGAGCTTACCGGCGCCCTCCTTGGCGGCGCCAAGGTGCTCGGTGGCGGCATTGTTGATCTTGTCGTTGATTCCCATGGTGTTCCCTTTTCTTTTCGGTGCGCGGCTCTGAGTTGCCGTGCAGTTTGTTTACGTGGAGTACTTTGGCTGACTGTCACCGGGCGCGCCGTGATGAGGACACTTGTGTCCGGGTGCCGCTGGTGATTCGCACCAGGACGGGCATCGGATGTCCCAGCCAGGCATCAATTTCCTGGAGCAGTTGTTCCACCGTGTCGCCGATATCCCGGGGGGATGCGCCTTTGCGGGCTTCGAGCCGCAGCCGCAGAGCCGTTCCGCGGCGTGATTCCCAGGCTGAAACGGAGGTCGCCAGCACGTCGGGGTTTCCGTTGAGGGCTTCCTTGATGGCTGCGGAAACCAGCCCCGCGTCCACGACCGTCCGGCCTGCGTTGCCCTCTGAGCGTTCGGCCAGGCGGGGTGTCTTTCCGCCACCCTGCGACGCCAGCCACGCTGCGCCAAGGACCGCACCGGCCAGCAGCACGGCAATTCCCAGCACCAGCCACCAGCTCCGAACAGGGTCCGGCAAGGGGGCGGTGCCTGCCAAGTTGCGCACGTGCTCCCGAACAGAGGAGAGGTTTGTTTCCCAGAAACCTGCGGCCCCGGGGAGGGTGCCGACCGCGATGAGTGCGGCGCCGGCGCCCAGCAGGATGATCCCCAGGATGGTGAGCAGGATCCGGTTGAGGGCCCGGTTCGTGTTTCTCATTGCCCTACCGCTCCTTCGTTCAGAATGTGGACGCTGGACCTGACGGGGCGGTCCAACGCATAGGCGGCCAGTTCGCCGTCGACCGCTGCCTGGATGTCTTCCACCGCCAGTGGTTCGCCCGACGTCGGACGCACCTGGACGCGTACGGAACGTCCGCCAACGGTGGTGGTCACCTGGCCCGGGGCCAGGCCTGCGGCGCGTCGGGCCGCCTTGGAAACCGCCGCCGCGATGACTTCGTGGTCCACTACGACGGCGGCGCGTGCGCTGCCGAGGGCCCGGCGTTGCCTGCGGCCGCTGCCGAGGGCAAGTCCAAGGAGCAGCAGTGCCACGATTCCCAGTCCGGCTCCGGCCGCCACCATGCCTGCCTGTGTGGTGTTGGCCGGAAGCTCAATCAGCCACCGGAGCATCTGGGCCGGGCTGGCGAGCACCGGCTGGTCCTTGAGCAGCCACAACACTGATTCCAGTGCCAGCCACAGGAAGACGGCTACCAGGAGGGACGCGGCCACGATTGACGGGACCGCCCTCGAGGAGTGGGTTTCGCGTCTGATCAGACGGCGGCTTGCCGTGTCCTTGCTGATTCGACTACTCATTCCACTCTCCTTTCCCTGGGCTGTTCGGCCTTCCCGCCGGTGAGGCGGATGTCTACCCGGCCTATGTCCAGGCCAGTGATTTCCCGCCCCCGCGCCACGATCTGCTCCCTGGCGGATTGGGCCTGTTCGAATACCGTGCCCCCACCGTTCCGTGGCTTCAGGAGCTGGGGGAGGGCCAGCTTGACGGACACACTGACGCCGAGCTTCCCGGCGTCGTCGTCCAGCGTTGCTGACACGTTGCCCGTGGCCACCCGGAACGCGTTGGCGGTGACCGATTCCACGGTCTTGCGGATGGCGGTGTGGGTGAGGCGGTTGTGCCCGGCCCGGTCCCCGGCGTCCATGCCAGGCCGAGGGCCGGCAGCTGCCCGGTTCATGAGGAGGAACGCTTGCCCCGCAGGGCATCAAGCACCCCGCGAAGGTCAAGCTTTCCCTCGGCGGAACGGCCCAGCACCGCACCGACCCCCATGAACAGTGCCGTGAGCAGCAGACCCCAGAATCCGAAGGCCAGGCCTGCCAGGGCGAGGACTGCCCCTATTGCCAGGCCGGCGATGGTGGGACTCATGCGACCCTCGGCTCACGCTCGATGTCGTCAGCGTCCGCGTCTTCCGACGGAACGTGGATGTCCGTGATGGTGACGTTGACCTCGGTGACTTCCATGCCCACGAGGTCCTCGATCGCGGTGTAGACGGCATTGCGGGCGTTGTCCGCAACTTCCTGGAGCGGGTGGGGGTATTCGACTACCAGCGTCACGTCGACGGCTACCTGGGTTTGGCCCACTTCCACGTTGACGCCCTGGGTGAGGTCCTTCTGGCCGACCTTCTCCCGCAGGTTGCCGATGGCGCGGGCGGCGCCGCCGCCTAGGGCGTGTACGCCAGGGATTTCCTGGATGGCGATGCCGGCAATCTTGGCGACTACGCCGTCCGCGACCGTGGTTGCGCCTCGGCCGTCCTTGCCCTTGTCCCTTTCCGGAGCGTCCACAGTCGATACAGAGCTGTTTTTGGTGTTCTTGGCCGGAACGTCAGCGGGGGTGTGCGTTTGGATCGTCATGGCGATGGCTCCTTGTCTGTTGTGCGGCGCTTGTTGTGCGCCGTCATGAATAAGACGTGCGTGCCAGGGAATTCCTCACGCTCGAAATCGTGCGATCTGGGTCACTGCCCATGCGAGGCGCTGGCGCATGTAGTTAGTTTGCCATATAACTAGTTTATCGAGACACATCTTCACGGGAGGGGTACCAAATGACTGCAGTGGTTATGACCGGGACGAAGGACGCGACTCTTCCGGAAATCTTGAAGGAAGCCCCTGTTTCCACGCCGTCGAAAAGAACCGGGCTTCTTGACCTGGTGTGGACGGCGGCCGCCCGAGTGGAGGGTCTCCAGTGGGAAATGGATGAGGCCGAGGAGTCCTTGGCCCAGGCCATGCGAAGCGCAGTGACGGCAGGAGCAGGCCTGCCGGACCTGGCGATCGCATCCGGGATGAGCTTCGCGGACATCGAGCAGTTAATGGCACAGCAGGTGGCCGGTCCCAAACCTTGAGCAAATCTTGAGATGACCCGGCGTCGTTCTTGAGGACGCTGCCCGATGGTTGAACCATCAGCTATTGGAGCTGATGGGAACTTCCAGGAAGGCGACCGAAATGACTGCTCAAATCACCGCCCCGACCAATGGTGCCGGCGAGGCCAACACCGCCCCGGACGTACGTCCCTTTACTGCGGAGGCCAACCATCAGCCGGCGGATTCCCCGGTCCAGGGCCGGGCAGTCGTGACAGTCCGCGAGCAGTTCAACCCTCTTGGTGCGGGGCTGCGGAGTATCTGGCCCCAGTCGGTCGTCGGGTTCTAGGATCTTTTTGGTTTTTCTACGGGCAGGCACCCAGGTGCCTGCCCGTCGTCGTTAATGCCGTGGCATTCACGGGGTACGGGTGGGACGATGGTGTCCATCGGAAACTAAGGAGGCTTGTCATTAAAGAGGAGATGAGGAAGGCTGCCGATGCGGCCGAAGAGGCCTCAAACTCGCGGACCTTCGAGATCGTTGCGCGTGCCGGCTACGCCGTCAGCGGGCTGCTGCACGTCCTCATCGGAGTCATCGCCCTCCAGCTGGCGTTCGGGCGGGGTGGCGAAGCCGATGTGTCAGGAGCGGTGGCCTCGCTGGCCAGCCAACCTGTGGGTCCGGTGCTCCTCTGGGCCTGCTTCGGTGCCTGCGCGGCGCTGGCGTTGTGGCAACTGGGTAACGCCATCCTTGGGGAGCGGACCTCCAGCAAGAAACTCACCAAAAGACTGTCCGCCGCAGGCCAGGCGCTCGTGTTCGCGGCCTTGGCGGCGACGATCGTCTCGTTCATCATGGGCCAGGGCAAAAACAGCCGCGAGTCAAGCAGCGATTTCACCCTCACCCTCCTGAGTGCTCCCTTCGGGGTGTTCCTGCTGGTCGCGATCGGTGCAGGCATCGCCATCACGGGCATCGTGTTCGCCGTGCGCGGCTTCCGGCAAACGTTCAAACGGGACATCTCGTTGTCCTCGGAGGAGGCCGTCCGCAAGTTCCAGGTCGGCGTGGGCGTGGTGGGCTACATAGCGAAAGGCATTGCCCTGTTCCTGGTCGGCCTGCTGGTGGTCATCGCCGCAATACGTGCCCAACCGGAGCAATCAACCGGCCTGGATGGAAGCCTGAAGGCGCTGCGGGAGCAGCCATATGGGCCGTACTTGCTGGCCGCCGTCGCCGTCGGGCTGATTGCCTACGGGCTCTTCCTGATGGTCAAGGCCAAGTCCCTCCGGACCTAGCGATTTCCGGTGGGTCCTGCCAAGGGAGCCGAGCACGGTTTAGGGGCCCGGGTGGTGGGTACAGGTCCAACAAACCGTGCGATGAGCCAAACCGTGCGATGGAACACCGTGCGATGGAACACCGGTTCGGTGAATCCTGCGAGCAGGCTACCTGAGAGGGGCAGAATCATGACTCACGACGATCCACACCGGAATAACGACCCGGAAGCAGGCGGTCATCGCCTCGCCTCCGCGCCCTCGGATCCCCGGAGCGGCTATTACGGGGATGAATTTCCCCGCCAGGAGCAGCAACAGCCAGGCCTGACCAAGCCCCTTGACCCGCAGCCCGACCACGGCGAAAAAAGCTACGTTGGGCACGGCCGGCTGCAGGGCAAAACGGCGCTCATAACCGGTGGGGACTCCGGTATCGGTGCCGCAGTGGCCATCGCCTACGCCCGGGAAGGTGCCGATGTAGCCATCAGCTACCTCCCGGAAGAGGAAGAAGACGCGCAATCGACGGCGGAATGGATCCGCGAGTGCGGTGCCCGGGTCCTCCTGCTGCCCGGCGACGCGCGGGACGAAGGCTTTGCCGCCGACATCGTGGAACGCACTGTTCAGGAGCTCGGCGGCCTCAACGTCGTAGTGCTGAACGCGGCCTACCAAAAGAACAGGGAGGGCCTGGAAACGATCCCCACTGAGGAGTTCGACCGCGTCTTCAAGACCAACCTGTACTCCCTCATCTGGACGGCACAAGCGGCCATTCCCCACCTCCGCCCCGGAGCGTCGATCATCGTGACCGCATCCATCCAAGCTTTCAATCCCTCGGCGCAACTGGTGGATTACGCCATGACCAAGGCTGCCCAGGTGGCCTTTACCAAGGCCATGGCCGAGGAACTCGGACCCAAGGGAATCCGCGTCAACGCTGTGGCGCCCGGTCCCATTTGGACTCCGTTGATCCCCGCCACCGAGTGGCCGGACAAGTTGCCCTCATTTGGTCAGGACACGCCCTTGGGCCGTGCCGGACAACCCGCGGAGCTGGCTCCTGCATACGTCCTGCTTGCCTCCGACGAGGGATCCTACATTTCCGGTGCAGTACTGCCCGTGACGGGAGGCAAGGGGCTCTAGGCCGGGGCAGAACCTGCGGTATCCCTTTCCACGGGAATCCACAGTTGGCCACGGCCGTGTGTTCCGCCTGCCTCCACCTGGACACTGAGCATTTCGGGTCCCGGCGCCCATCGGTACGGGTTGGCCGGGAACCACTCAGTGGCGGCGTCCGCCCACATGCTCTGAAGAACCTCGGGGAACTTTCCTTCGGTTTCGAAGACTACCCACTGTCCGGCGGGGACCCTCAAGGAATCAAGGCCTTCCGGAGCTGCCTTGGTGGAGGCCACAGCATGCCAGTAGTCCAGCTCGCTTCCTTCGGTCCGCTGCTCATGGATGTTGTCGGTGACAGACAGTGGACCTGAGGGGTCCGTGTCAGCCAACTCAAGCAACCTGGCCGTCAGCGCAGGGTCCAGGCTTCGCTGGAAGTCGATGATCGCCTGGTTGGGCCCCGAGTGTACGAGCGGTACGCGGGCCTTCAAGCCAATCAAGTGGAAAGCTCCCTTATCCACTATGCGGTGTTTCATATCGGTATTCCCTTCAACGCGGAGATGGAACCTCAGTTGAGGTTGGGAATGGAGTACCGCTCCGGGACGCCGGGCCTCTGAGGGTGTCAGCCCATGCATTGCCTTGAAGGCCCGCGTGAACGCCTCGGCCGACCCGTATCCGTAGCGGACGGCAACTTCCAGCACGGTTGCGCCTTCCAGGATTTCCGCCGTCGCTGCGGTGAGGCGGCGTCGTCGGATGTACTCGGAGATGGGTATCCCTGCCAGTGAGGAGAACATCCTCCTGAAGTGGTATTCGGAGGTCAGTGCGGCCTTGGCCAGCTCGCTGACCTCCGCGGTCGCGGCCAGATCCTGCTCGATGATGGCCATGGCCCGGTTCCACTCCTGCACAGTTGCCTCCATTCCTTGGGAACGACGCTACGCGGCCCTGTCCGCACATGCCCCGACAATCCATGCCTGAAAATATCAGCGCCTTTCGCCAACGCAAGAACCCGGAGGCTGCAATGCAGTCCTCCGGGTTCTTGCGTTGATTCAGTTATTCACGAGGCGGGAGCCACTACGGCCGGCCTGAGCCTGCTTCTTCATCCGGTTCGGACGAGAACGGCCGGTCAGCCGGGGTGTCTTCCGTGTTCTTGGCGTCGAGTTCGGCATCTGCTGAAGGCACAGTCGACTCGGCGTAGTCACCCTCGGTGTAGTCTCCGCCGGCATCTTCCTTCAGGGTTTCCGGCGACGCTCCTGCGTCTCCGTAATCCCCCTCGGTGTACTGCCCGTCGAGTTCTTCACCGTTGGCATCGCGGTTCTGGTTATTAGCCATGGGTAGCCCTGCGGTTGGTAACGAGGCCGTAGATCAGCAGCACGATGATCGAGCCGCCGATGGCCAGGAGCCAGGTTGTCAGGGAGAAGAATTCCTGCAGGCCCGTGTTGAAGATCAGGCCACCGATCCAACCACCCAGGAGGGCGCCGACGACGCCAAGGATGAGGGTGATGAACCAGCCACCACCCTGGCGGCCGGGGAGAATAAGTTTAGCGATAGCGCCGGCCAAAAGGCCGAGCAGAAGAAAACCAAAGAAACCCATTTTTGTTCCTACTTTCATGTCGATGGAAATTCCACGGACGCGATTAAGCGAGTAAGTTCACCGGGGGCCGATGCTGCGGTGCGGGCATCGCAATGGGGCCCCGGAGGCCCTATGGAATGTAAGGAGAGGAATTGCTCATTCGACTCCGATGTATTTGTTATATCCAGCCAATAAAGCACTCCTGCCAATGGGTCGGACTTGGTACTACATATGCAACGCTAGCCGCTCGCGGCACAAGTAGCAAGTAACCTGACTATCTACTTGTCATGGCCGGGAAGCCGGAAGTGCTGCGAATGGTGCTTTGACCAGCCATGCGGGGCAGTCCCGGTGGGGTTCCCGGCGTGGTTGCGTTCTCCGGCTGTGGAAGGTGCGCAATCCGGCTCTTCGCCACCCGGTAAAGTCCTGCTTTTCCCGGTGCTTGCCGGCAATGCCCTTGCGTCACTCCCGGAATATCGAGGCGCCCCTCGATCCCTTTGTTCCAGTAAATGACAATTCGCATGGACCAATCTTTGCTTTTCACCAAGGCGATGGAACCAGCTGAGTGCAGGCCATTACATGGCCCGGTCATTGGGGGGGCGGACTATTGGCAGGTGACAGGGCGCGTGGAGCGGGACTAGGGTCGAATAAGAACACCTCTGAAGGAGTGAGTGCCGTGAAAGGTAAAGCATTGTTCGCCGTCGGCGTGGCTGTTGGCTACGTGTGGGGGTCAAAGTCCTGGCCGGAAGTGTACCGGCGGGTCCGCGGAGGCACCGAGAAAGTCCTGAAGAACCCAGAGGTCCAGGAGAACGTCCATCAGGCTGCAGAGACAGTCCAGGAGACCGTTCCGGACATTCTGGAAAATCTGTATGAAGCCGGCAAGAAGCTAATGGAGAAGGCGGAAACCATGTTCCCTGGACACAACTCATCCACGTCCGGTGATCGGGCGGACTCCACTGGCGGCGAGGAGACCAAGGCGGCCACAGTTCCCGTGGCGGCTCCTGCTCCTGCCGTAGCCTCGGACGTCGTGTCCGATCCTGCCCTCGACGACACCACAGGTACGGACTGGACCGATGAGGGCGGCGCGGCGCCGGAAGGCCCGGCAACCAACACGCCACCCCGCCACTATTAGCTGTAGTCCGTTAACCGCTGTGGTTGACGGCCGTCAGGATGGCCTGGCCCAGTTCACCGGGTTTGGTGAACTGGGGCCAGTGCCCCGTGGGCAGATCCACGTAGTCAACGTCCCGGATCCGGGCTAGTTCGGCCGTGAAGGGATGCCCGGCGTCCATCCACTCCTTGAGCAGTGACGATGGAAACTCGCACGCGATGATCGTTGCGGGGACGTCGTAGCGGGCAGTGTTCGTGAGGTGTTGCTGGTCGAAGGCGACGCCCTTGGGTTCGGGAATCGCCCGGGCACGGAAGGCTGCTTTCAGCTCGTCGGTGAGGTCCACGAGATCCTCATCTTCGAATGCTTCCCACGGCGGGAGGGGTATCCCGTCGCCGTCGTCCGGTAATTCATCATTGATGACCCCGCCCTCACCCAGCGGCCCGCTGTCCACATAGATGGCGCGGGCTATGCGGTCCGGACGGGCGTCAGCCACGCCATGAATAATGGCGCCCCCGCCCGAGTGACCCACCAGGATCACTTTCCCGTCCAGCGAATCCACCTTGTCCACGACGGCATCGATGTGTGTTCGAAGGCCGATGCCCGCCCGGGGTGCGTCCGCCGATTCCAAGCCTGGCAAGGTGAGCGGATGGACCCGATGCCCTGCTTCCACCAGGGCCGGCGTCACCCCATCCCACGACGATGCGTCCAACCAAAAACCGGGTACGAGGATGATGTCCATGCGGGTACCCTACGGGAGGCCGCCGACACTTTGTAGTGCTCATCAGTTCTCACGCCAGGGCTTCGCTGCATCCTTCTCCCCGCCGTGTTCACCATCCCGCGGGACGCAGCCTCATGAAGGGGGTTGACGGGCATCACATTAACGCGTCATAGTTTTCGTATACGATTTCGTACTCGATAACTGGGCGATCAGATACTTATCAGGAGGAGGCGCCGTGACACTGGAGTTCCGGACCGAGGAAGTCAGCCAGGACATGCTGGCCCGGACGCGCAAGGTCATTGCGGTCCACATCAATTACCCCAGCCGTGCCGCGCAGCGTGGACGTACCCCGCAGCAGCCGTCGTACTTCCTGAAGCCTTCCTCGTCCTTGGCGCTCGGTTCGGCTGAGGCCCCCGGCATTGTTGAACGTCCGGCAGGTTGTGAATTGCTGGGCTACGAGGGCGAGATCGCGCTTATCATCGGCAAGTCCGCCCGTCGTGTCGGCCTTGAGGATGCATGGAGCCACGTCGAGTGGGTGACCGCGTCCAACGACCTCGGCGTCTACGACCTCCGCTACGCGGACAAGGGCTCCAATGTCCGGTCCAAGGGCGGCGACGGATTTACCCCCGTTGGCCCGGCGCTGATCCCTGCCGACGCCGTTGATCCCGCTGCCCTAACCATCCGCACCTGGCACAACGGCGAGTTGGTCCAGGACGACACCACCGAGGACCTGCTCTTCCCGTTCGGGCAGCTCGTCGCGGACCTTTCCCAGCTGCTCACGCTCGAAGAGGGCGACATCATCCTCACCGGCACCCCCGCCGGCGCCTCCGTTGCCAAGCCCGGTGACGTCGTCGAAATTGAGGTCACCGGCGGTGGGTTCAGCAGCGGCCGCCTGACCACCAAAGTCACGGAAGGTACGACGCCGTTCGCGGACTTTGGTGCCCGGCCCAAGGCTGATGACATGCAGCGGGAAGAGGCGTACGGATCGCGCGAAGCCGCCGGACTTCAGGCTTCGGAACCGGTGGCTGCCGTTTCCGTGCTGACTCCGGAACTGAAATCAAAACTCGAGTCTGTTGCCACCGCCACCCTGTCGTCCCAGCTGCGCAAGCGCGGACTCAACAACGTGAGCATTGACGGACTGCAGGCCACCCGACCCGACCGCAAAGTGGTGGGCCTGGCCCGGACCCTGCGCTACGTGCCCAACCGCGAGGACCTCTTCAAGACCCACGGCGGCGGCTTCAACGCCCAGAAGCGCGCGATCGACTCCGTGAACGAAGGCGAAATCCTGGTGATGGAAGCCCGCGGCGAGAAAGGCACCGGCACAGTCGGGGACATCCTGGCGCTGCGTGCCCAGGTCCGGGGGGCCGCTGCAATCATTACCGACGGCGGCGTCCGCGACTACTCGGCAGTCGCTGACCTGGAGATGCCCACGTACTTCGCAAACCCGCACCCGGCAGTCCTGGGCCGCCGGCACATTCCTTGGGACACGGACATCACCATCGCCTGCGGGGGAGCCACCGTGCAGCCCGGCGACATCATCGTGGCCGACTCGGACGGCATCCTAGTGATCCCGCCGGCCATCGCCGAGGAACTCGTGGACGACTGCATCCAGCAGGAAAAGGAAGAGACGTTCATCTTCCAGATGGTCCAGGAAGGCAACAGCGTTGATGGGCTGTATCCGATGAACGCCGAATGGCAGGCCCGCTACCAGGAATGGTCAGCCCGCCGGCATGCCGCGGAAGGAGCCCACAGTGACTGAAACCGCCGTCGAAAGTGCTGCCCAAAGCAAGTCCCAGCAGGCCTATACCGCCGTCAAAGCGCGGATCGTCGAGGGGACCTACACGCCGGGTTACCGGCTGGTGCTCGCAAAGATCGCCGAAGACCTGGGCTTCAGCGTGGTCCCGGTCCGGGAGGCGATCCGCCGGCTGGAGGCCGAAGGGCTGGTGAAGTTCGAACGGAACGTGGGAGCCACGGTCTCCGGGATCGATCCCACCGAATACCTGTACACGATGCAGACCTTGAGCATCGTGGAAGGTGCCGCCACGGCATTGTCGGCTCCGCTGATCGATTCGGTTGCGATTGCCCGGGCACGTGCTGTGAACGAAGAGATGCGTGAGTGCCTGGAACACTTCGATCCCGTCCGCTTCACGGCTTTGAACCAGGACTTCCACAGTGTCCTCTTTGAACACTGCCCGAACCCGCACATCCTCGACCTGGTCCACCGGGGCTGGAACCGGTTGGCCTCGTTGAGGTCCTCCACGTTCCGGTTCGTCCCCGGCCGCGCCCAGGAATCAGTCCGCGAACACGAAGCACTGCTGCAGCTCATCGAGTCCGGAGCAGACGCCGACACCATCGAAAAAGCAGCCCGCCAACACCGCGCCGCCACCCTCGACGCATACCTCTCCACCACCACCTAAAAGCAACCCGGGGTCACTTATGGCCCATAAACCCACCTCGAATGGGCCATAAGTGACCCCGCGTTGGAAGAAAAGGAAGACAACGATGACGACCTCGGTAGAAACCAACAAGCATTACATTCCCGAAAACCTGCCCACCCATATCCAGCACTTCATCAACGGCGAGTTCGTTGACTCCGTGTCCGGTAAGACCTTCGACGTCCTGGATCCGGTCTCCAACGGCAATTACGCCACCGCTGCTGCCGGCCAGAAGGAAGACATCGACCTCGCTGTGGCCGCCGCCCGCGAAGCCTTCAAGAACGGCCCGTGGCCGAAGATGAAGCCGCGCGAACGTGCCCGTGTCCTGAACAAGATCGCCGACGCCGTTGAAGCGCAGGAAGCACGCCTCGCCGAGCTGGAGACGTTCGATACCGGCCTGCCGATCACACAGGCAAAGGGCCAAGCGCTCCGGGCTGCCGAGAACTTCCGCTTCTTCGCGGACCTGATCGTGGCCCAGTTCGACGACGCCATGAAGGTTCCGGGCTCGCAGATCAACTACGTGAACCGCAAGCCGATCGGCGTCGCAGGCCTCATCACGCCGTGGAACACGCCCTTCATGCTGGAGTCCTGGAAGCTCGCCCCGGCTTTGGCAACGGGCAACACCGTGGTCCTCAAGCCTGCCGAGTTCACGCCGCTCTCTGCGTCGCTGTGGGCGCAGATTTTCAAGGACGCCGGCCTGCCTGATGGTGTGTTCAACCTGGTGAACGGCCTGGGCGAGGAAGCCGGCGATGCACTGGTGAAGCACCCGGACGTGCCGCTGATTTCCTTCACCGGCGAGACCACCACGGGCCAGACGATCTTCCGCAACGCTGCAGCCAACCTCAAAGGCCTGTCCATGGAGCTCGGCGGCAAGTCCCCGTGCGTCGTGTTCGCCGACGCCGACCTGGACGCTGCGATCGACTCGGCACTGTTCGGGGTGTTCTCCCTCAACGGCGAACGCTGCACCGCAGGCTCCCGCATCCTGGTTGAGCGCGCCATCTACGACGAATTCTGCGAAAAGTACGCGGCCCGGGCCAAGAACATCGTGGTGGGCGATCCCCACGACCCCAAGACCCAGGTCGGCGCACTCGTCCACCCGGAGCACTACGACAAGGTGGCATCGTACGTTGAGATCGGCAAGTCCGAAGGCCGGCTCCTGGCCGGCGGCGGCCGACCCGACCACCTGCCTGAAGGCAACTACATCGCACCCACGGTGTTTGCCGACGTCGCGCCTGACGCGCGGATCTTCCAGGAGGAAATCTTCGGTCCCGTCGTGGCCATCACGCCCTTCGAGAACGACGACGAAGCCCTCGCCTTGGCGAACAACACCAAGTACGGCCTGGCGGCCTACATCTGGACCCAGAACCTGACCCGGGCCCACAACTTCTCCCAGAACGTCGAAGCCGGGATGGTCTGGCTCAACAGCCACAACGTCCGCGACCTCCGCACCCCGTTCGGCGGCGTCAAAGCTTCCGGCCTGGGCCACGAAGGCGGCTACCGTTCCATCGACTTCTACACCGACCAGCAGGCCGTGCACATCACGCTCGGTTCGGTCCACACACCCAAATTCGGCGCCTAAACTCGGAGTTTTTGTACAGATAACGCCCCTAAAACCCGTTCTAAAGGGCCGCACCTGTACAAAAAATCCATCCAAATGACCCCTTTCAACGAAGAGAGAATCCCATGAGCAACCCATTCACCGGCCCCATCCCCACTCCCACAGTCCCGGCTCCGGATATCGTCCGCTGCGCGTACCTGGAACTCGTAGTCACGGACCTGGAGAAGTCCCGCGCGTTCTACGTGGACCTGCTGGGCCTGCACGTCACCGAAGAGGACGAGAACACCATCTACCTGCGCTCCTTCGAGGAGTTCATCCACCACAACCTGGTCCTCCGCAAGGGCCCGGTCGCCGCAGCTGCTGCCTTCGCCTACCGTGTGAAGTCCCCGGCCGAGGTCGACGCCGCCGAGGCCTACTACCGCGAGCTGGGTTGCCGCGTTGAGCGCCGCAAGGAGGGCTTCACAAAGGGCGTGGGCGACTCCGTCCGCGTCGAGGATCCGCTGGGCTTCCCGTACGAGTTCTTCTACGACGTCGAGCACGTCGAACGCCTCACCCAGCGCTACGACCTCTACTCCGCCGGGGAACTGGTCCGCCTGGACCACTTCAACCAGGTCACCCCGGACGTTCCCCGCGGCCGTAAGTACCTGGAGGACCTCGGCTTCCGCGTTTCCGAGGACATCAAGGATTCCGACGGCGTCACTTACGCCGCGTGGATGCACCGCAAGCAGACCGTGCACGATACCGCCCTGACCGGGGGCAACGGACCCCGCCTGCACCACATCGCGTTCTCCACGCACGAGAAGCACAACATCATCCAGATCTGCGACAAGATGGGTGCCCTGCGCATCTCGGACCGGATCGAACGCGGTCCCGGACGCCACGGTGTGTCCAACGCGTTCTACCTCTACATCCTTGACCCGGACGGCCACCGCGTGGAGATCTACACGCAGGACTACTACACCGGCGACCCCGACAACCCCACCGTCACCTGGGACGTCCACGACAACCAGCGCCGCGACTGGTGGGGCAACCCCGTGGTCCCGTCCTGGTACACCGAGGCCTCCCTGGTCCTGGACCTCGATGGCAACCCGCAGCCCATCATCGAGCGCGAGGACAAGTCCGAAATGGCCGTCACTGTCGGCGCCGACGGCTTCTCCTACACCCGGCCCGAGGGCGCTTCAGATACGGCGGAGGGCTTCAAGCTGGGAGCCCAGGTCTAGGCCATGTTGGACGCGAAGACGATCGAAGCCATTGCCGACGAGCTCCTCGAAGCCGGCCGGAACCGTAAACCGGTCCCGCGCCTGACCGCGCGTTACCCCGACATGACGGTGGAGGACTCCTACGCCGTGCAGCAGCTATGGATGCGGCGGAACGAGGAAGCCGGACGCACGTTGGTGGGGCGCAAGATCGGCCTCACGTCCAAAGCCATGCAAGCTGCCACCGGCATCACCGAGCCCGACTACGGCGCCATTTTCGATGACATGGTCCTGGAGACCGGCTGTTCCGTGGAGTGGGACAAGTACACCCATCCACGAGTTGAGGTGGAGCTGGCCTTCGTGCTGAAGTCCGGCCTCAAGGGGCCCGGCTGCACTATTTTCGACGTGCTCAACGCGACTGACTACGTGGTTCCGGCCCTCGAAATCCTGGACTCCAGGATCGAAATGGAGGGCCGGACCATCGTGGACACCATCTCGGACAACGCCGCGATGGGGGCCATGGTGGTGGGTGGACGACCGGTGCGGCCTGACGCCGTCGACCTCCGCTGGGTGTCCGCGATCCTGTACAAGAACCAGACCGTCGAGGAGACCGGAGTCGCGGCCGGCGTGCTCGACCACCCGGCCAATGGAGTGCACTGGCTGGCCAACAAGATCGCCGCGCACGGGGATTCGATGAAGGCCGGAGATATCATCCTGGCGGGCTCGTTTACCCGCCCCCTGTGGGTGTACAAAGGTGATACCGTGCACGCGGATTACGGACCGTTGGGAGTCGTGACATGTCACTTCAGCTGAGCCCCACCTTCTATTCGGCCCTCTCCGAGGTTGGGCGTCCATTGGCCGGGATGTGGGTCTGCTCCGGTAGCCCGCTGGTGGCGGAAATCTGTGCCGGTTCAGGTCTGGACTGGGTGTTGATCGACGCGGAGCACAGTCCCAACGGCCTCGAATCGATCCTTGCCCAGCTCCACGCCGTCAGCGGTTACCGCGTGCAGGCCATGGTCCGGCCCCCGGTCAATGACACCGTGGTCATCAAGCAGTACCTGGACCTCGGCGTGCAGAACCTGCTGATCCCCATGGTGAACTCTGCGTTTGAGGCAGCCTCTGCGGTTGCTGCTGTACGGTACCCGCCGCATGGTGTTCGCGGGGTTGGCTCGGCACTGGCCCGGGCTTCACGGTGGAACCGTGTCCCGGACTACCTGGCTGCTGCTTCCGAGTCCATCAGCCTCACGGTCCAGATCGAATCCGAGGCTGCGGCCTCGGCCGTGGAGGAGATCCTGGCCGTCGACGGCGTGGATGGCATCTTCCTCGGCCCCTCGGACCTCGCCGCGTCCATGGGCCTGCTGGGACAGCAGGAGAATCCCTTGGTGAGGGCCGTCGTTGAGCATTGCCTGGAAGCCGCTAAAGCGGCCGGCAAGCCTGCCGGTGTGAACGCCTTCAACCCTGATACCGCCCGTGCCTATCTCGACGCCGGTGCCTCCTTTGTGCTTGTCGGTGCCGATGTGGCGGTGCTGGCCCGCGAGTCGGAGAGGTTTGCCAAGACGTTCATCCCCGTGCCCGAAGCGGCGGAGCGCGATAGCTACTGACAGCTACTGGACCAGAGGGGGTGGGCTAGGCTGGACGGCACGGGAGCCTGAGGGGGCAGAGCCATGAAACGTCGTGTTGTCGCTGTAGTTGCCGTTGTTGCCGCGTTGGGGCTGGCCGGTTGTTCGTCGCCAACAGGCCCGGACGTCCTGGCCAGGGAAGCGACGGCGGAGGACCAGCTTCCGGAGCCCGTGAGCCTCACCGGAGTGGATCTTGAGGTCGAGCCGGGGTCGGCCCGTTTGTTGGCTACCCATGATGACGTGAAGTACTACGGGGCCAAGAGCAAGACAGGCGGATCTGCTTGCCTGTATGCGGTGCCGGTCGGACTCCCGGAGCGATGGAGGGCAGGCTGCGCGGCGGTTGCCACAGGTGAGGAGATCCTCACCCTCACTGTGTTTGACGGTTCACAAGCGAAGCTCATCAACGATAACGTCGACGCCGGCCAAGCGAAGTACCAAGGCTGGAGCCAGATCCAAGAGAATGTGCTGATCCACCCCGCTGACCGATCCTGAGCTACTTGCGCGCCATGTACCACTCGGTGAATTCACGGGCGCGGCCGTCGTCGGCGAAACGGATCACCCAAAGGTTGTCATAGGTGGGCTCACCGTTGAGGTATGTGGTCACGCCTTGGACGAAAGCGGTATCGCCGTCCTGCCCCAGGAGTGTCCATTCGAACTTCCAGTCCTCAGGCTTGTCGCCTGCCTCGGACCACGCTTTGACGATCTCTTCGTGGCCATTCCACGGTTTCTCCGTGTTGGGTTTGTCGAAGTAGGTGGCGTCCTCGGTGAAGAGGGCCCGGATGTCGTCAGGCTCGTTCGAGGTCCATGCGCGTTCGTACCGGTCCATCCAGGAGTTCACGTCGTTGGTCATGTACCCGTTCTACCCTCCGCTGGGGTTGGGTTCAACGGGTGCCCAGCCGGGGACGGCAGGCTGGGACGGCAGGCGGGGAGGGCAGGCGGGGAGGGCCAGCCGGGCGTATTAGGCCGGGCGTGCGATTCCCCGGGTTGCCCGGCGAATATGGTCCGGAGTGAGCCCCGTCAGTGACGCGAGTTCCAGATCATCACACACGTGGCTTCGGAGTGCCATCACAATCAGGGCTTCCCGCCGCTCCGTGATCTGTTCGCGGTGCCTCTCGGCCGCACGAAGCTCACGGCTTTTGGTCTTCAACGCAGCCAACTGGGCTTGCCGGGGAAGTCCGCTCGGATGGAGATCGTCATAAGCCAAAGCGATGGTTCGGATGGTGCGGAGATTCTCGCCAGTCGATGCGGAAATGGTCGCGAACCCCAACCCGTCTTCTACGGCTTGCGCAATCAGCTCGTTCCTGCCGGCGGTGAGGTTGCGGATAGCGCTGGAAGCATGGCTCAGGAGTTGCCGGTGCAGGGCCAGTGCATGCACGAGTTTGGCGCGTTCCACGTGAGTCGGAGCCTCGGTTCGTGGGGCACGGGCGCGGTATGAGTACCGGGCTGCGGTTGACCGGGTATGGGTTGGCATGGGCTACCTTTCGGTCACGAACGGGCGCTGCGCGGACACTTCCAACCCTTCGAATCTAGGCGGAGTCCAGCAAGCCGCGGAAATACCAATACCGCGTGAACCCATAAGCAAAGTGCATGGGTGTGGTGCCGCCTTCGGTCATAAGAGTCCCTTATAGATCCACGCACATTAGGTCTTATCCAGAGCCCCCTTTCAGTCCTTAGTCTCGAAAAAGGGATCCGCGAATCCGCGCGTCCCGGGTTCCACATTCCTGGAGGAGACATGTCCGAGTTCCTGCCGGCGTCGAGGGTCAGCCGCATCAAGGCCTCAGCCAGCGTCGCCGCTGCCGCCCGCGTCCGCGAACTGAAAGCCGAAGGCGTCCAAATCATCGACCTCACGGTCGGCGAGCCGGATTTCGACACCCCTGACCACATCAAGGCCGCCGCCATCAAGGCAATTAACGCCGGCGAGACGAAGTACACGTCGGTCACTGGCACCCCTGAGCTGCAGGCCGCCATCCTGAACAAGATCGAGCGGGACGCCGGACATCGCTACGACGCCAAGCAGCTCACCATCGGTGGCGGAGCGAAGCAGGTCCTGTACGTGGCACTGATGGCATCGCTCAACCAGGGCGACGAAGTGATCGTCCCCGCGCCGTACTGGGTTTCCTACCCGGACATGGTCCTGGCCAATGACGGCACTCCGGTGATTGTCCAGTGCGGCGAGGATACGGGCTTCAAGCTCACACCGGCCGCACTGGAGGCGGCCATCACCCCCAAAACCAAGTGGCTCATCCTCAACGCTCCGTCCAACCCGACCGGGGCCGTCTACACGCGTGAGGAACTGCAGGAGCTCGGGGAGGTCCTCGGGAAGAATCCGCACGTCTTCATCCTCACCGACGAGATCTACGACGAAGTCCACTTCGGCGACGGCCGCGTGACCAGCCTGGTCACAGCCGTCCCGGCGCTCAAGGACCGCGTCCTGTTGGTCAACGGAGTTTCCAAGGCCTATGCCATGACCGGTTGGCGGCTCGGCTACGGAGTGGGTCCAGTACCCCTGATTGCGGCCATGAACAAACTGCAGTCGCAGACGTCGTCGTGCCCGTCGTCCATCAGCCAGGCCGCAGCAGTCGCGGCGCTGAACGGTGACCAGTCCTTCGTCCGTGACTCGGTGGAGGTCTACCGCAAACGCCGGGACGCCGCCGTCGAGGGCCTCAACGCCATCAACGGCCTGTCCGTTGCGCCGGCCGAAGGCGCGTTCTACGCGTACGTGAACTGCTCAGGCGTAATCGGCAAAACCGCGCCCGACGGCAAGGTCATCGAGAACGACCAGGACTTCACGCTCTACCTGTTGGACGCCGCACGCGTGGCCGTCATCCAGGGTTCGGCCTACGGCTTGGGCCCTTACTTCCGGATCTCCTTCGCCACCTCGCTGGAGACCATCAACGCCGGTGTGGACTCGATCCGCGATGCCGTCAACGCCCTCAACTAGAAAGATCCAGACAATGATCCACGTCAAGACCAAGTTCGAGCGCCCCGACGCCGATGTCGTCAGCCGCCTCGCCAAGTTTTCCTCTGCCACCATCCACGAAGCACAGGGCCGCCGCGGCGCGCTGAGCTCCAGGATCAAGCCGATCGACCGTTCCATGTCCTTCTGCGGCCCGGCCGTCACTGTCGCCTGCGCACCACAGGACAACCTCATGCTCCAGGTAGCCATCCACTATGCCCAGGCCGGCGATGTGGTCCTGGTCGGCGCGCAGGAAATGGCCGAGGCCGGCACGTTCGGCGATGTCCTGGGCAACGCGATGAAAGCCAAGGGAATCGCTGCCATGGTCACCGATTCCGGCGTGCGGGACACCCAAGACTTGATTGAACTCGGCCTTCCCGTGTTCTCCGGCAGCGTCAGTATCAAGGGCACCGTCAAGGAAACCCTCGGCCCGATCAACCACCCCATCGTCTTCGGCGACGAAATCATCTACCCGGGCGACATCCTCCGCGGCGACGCTGACGGCGTTGTGGTGGTCCGCCGCGAAGAGGCCGAGGAAGTCATTGCGCTGTCCCAAGCACGCGATGACCACGAGCGCGAACTCATCAAGCTCTACCATGACGGCGGCAACACCATTGAGCTCTGCGGACTGACGGAGAAGCTCAAGGAAAAGGGCCTCCTGGTAGAGGACTGATCTTCGGCGAAGGGGCCGGTCGCGCGTCTGTGGCGTTGCGGCCGGCCCTTTGGCGTGCCTGTTTACGGCACGAGCGGTTTGCGGCAAGACTGGTTTGTGGCACGATCAGGGCCGCGGGCATGAAAAGGCGCCCTTGCCGGGGGCAGGGCGCCTTGGTGCGGTCGAGTTAAGCGGTCCGGTGCAGCGGCGGTGGAAGTACGACGGCGGTTGGCCGGGTCCGGCGGCTGCCCTGCGGCCGCCGCTCAGTCGAGACCGGAGTGGCCGGGGCGGGTATCCACCAGATGCCACTCGATGCTGTTTCCGGAGTGTGCGGGCATCAGGCTGCCTTCGAAGACAAACAATGGTTCACCGATGCCACCGATGGGACGCCAAAAACCATTCCGCGGGCAGTGGAATCCGGTTCGTGCGCTGATCGTTCCACGGGTTGGATTCGAAACCCATCCGGTCGTGCTGATCTTTTTCACCGTTTTTTCCTTTGAACGTGCCCGCGGTGTCCGTGAGCTGTTTTCGAATTCCTTGCTGATTCGATATTAGGAAATTAAAACGGTCTTGAATAAGACCAAAGCCGTCTGTCCGGATAAGGCTTTGTTATGGATGGGCCGGCAGTTGCACGGGGTCGGTTCCGTACTTCCTGATCAGTTGCTGGTGCAGCATTTCCTTGACCACCATGAGCACGGCTGAGGCTGCCTCGGACAGCGGCTCGTGGTCGGGAGTGCAGAGGGCGATCTTGCTCTGCAGCCCGGGTTCGACGATCCGCAGCACCTTGAAGTCCTGGTCCGGGAAGAGTGCGTCGGCGGCCGACTTGGGCAACACAGTGCCACCCAGGTTGGCCCGGATCAGGCGGGTCAGTGACGGTACCGACTCGACTTCGCCCACCAATTTGAGGGGCAGGTCCTGTTCGGCGAGGCCCTTCTCGATGATCTGGCGGAGGGTGTGGTTCTTCTCCGGAAGGAAGAGTCCCACCTTGCTGGCTTCCGCAAGTGTGACCGTATCCTCGCCGTGGTTCACGACCAGGTCCGGATGGACCACCAAGTGCAGGTCTTCCACGATCATGGTGGTGAATTGCACGCCGCGGATCTTTCCGGGCTCGTAGATGAGTGCCATGTCCAGGCGGCCGTTCTTGATGGCCTCGCTCAACACGCCGCCGAAAATCTCGGTCAAGTGCACCACGATATCCGGATAGCGCCGGCTGACTTCGCTGATGATCTGCGGCGTCAGGCTGGAGGCCATGCTGTAGGGCGCAATCGCGATGGAAACCCGGCCGGAGGGTGCTGCGCCGGAGGTGGCGACGTCTTGCCGCGCCTGCTCCACCAGCCGGAGGATCGACTGCGCGTGCCGGTAGAGGGTGTGTCCCGCCGCGGTGGGCTCAACGCCTTGTTTGCTGCGGATCAGGAGGCGCTGCTTGAGGTCGTTTTCCAGGGCTGACACCTGTTGGCTCAGGGCGGGCTGTGCCACGTGGAGCGCCGCAGCAGCCTTGGTAATGCTGCCGGAGTCAACGATCTGCACGAAGTATGAGAGCTTGCGCGTATCCATTGGTCTGCCTTCCTCGAGGGCCACGTCCCCGGGTGGCTTGCGTTAGGGAAATTCTATCCGGGGCCGGTGGGACCCAAGCCACAGTACAGGGTGGTGTAGGTCATAACGGAGAGCTATTACGGGATAACTATTAGGTCTTTGTGCCGCGTGGTTGACCGGTGCGAGACTTTTGGAAAGAACATCCGGCAACGGAGGGGAATCCTGAAATCACCCGCCGTTTCCTTGGAATTCAATTCCACGGCAAAACCACGAAAAGAGAACCACGTGAACCCGATAATTGATCTTGTAGCGGATCTCGGAGAGGGATTTGGCGCCTACACCATTGGCGACGATTCCGAACTCCTTGAGATCGTCTCAAGCGCCAATATCGCATGCGGGTTCCATGCCGGCGATCCGGACATTATGGCCGCTACTGTTGGCGAATGCGTGCGACGTGGAGTTGGAATCGGGGCCCATCCGGGTTTCCCGGACCTGCGGGGTTTCGGTCGGCGCGACATGGGCCTTTCGGCCGGTGAAGTTCAGAACGACGTCGTGTACCAAGTGGGCGCGCTGAATGGCTTCGCCGCATTCCACGGCACCAAGGTCACGCACTTGGCACCCCACGGCCGGCTCGGCAACCTCGTTGCCGTCCGGGCCGATTACGCCCAGGCCGTGGCCGAGGCAGCGGCCCGCGTGGACAACGAACTCGTGGTGGTGGCCCAGGAAGGCGAACTGGCTGTGGCTGCACGCGCCGCCGGGCTGGACGTGGCAATTGTCGGCATCGTTGACCGCGCCTACCAGGAAGACGGGACACTGGTTCCCCGGAGCCAACCCGGTGCTGTGCTGCATGATCCCGCCGACATCGTGGAGCGGACGCTCCGCATGGTGGTTGACGGCAAGATCCGCTGCGCCAACGGCGCTGACATGGATATCGACGTCGACACAGTCCTCCTCCACGGGGACAACCCCGGCGCTGTCGGACTGGCCCGCCTGATCCGTTCCGAGCTCATCTCCGCCGGTGTTCGCATCGCCCCGCTGGCCGAGGTCATGGATGCCAGGAAGAAGGCGGCCTGACATGACCGTCCTGACAGTGGCCCCCACCGAGATTTACGAGTCAGGTGACTCCGCACTGCGTGTCGTGGCCATATCTCAAGCAAACGAAGACAACTGGCTCACAGTTCACCGCTTGGCCGACTGGCTGGAAAGCTGCGGCGCCGAAGGTCTCTACGGTGCCGTTCCCACCTACGACTCCGTCCTGGTGGAATTCGATCCCATCCTGGTTTCGGCTCGCCAAGTGCGCGCCTTCGTCAAGCTGGGGCTGCTGGAGCTCGGCCATGCAGCCGAGGGAGTGCAGGCGCCCCGTGAATTCGATGTCCCCGTGGTCTACGGTGGCGACTTCGGTCCGGACCTGGAACTCGTTGCGGAGCATCAAGGCATTTCAACCGGAGAAGTCATTCGGCTCCACACTGAAAAGACCTACACCGTACGATGCCTGGGCGCTCCCGCAGGTTCTCCCATGATGGACGGTCCCGCGTTCCCCAGGCCTGTACCCCGGTTGAAGGATCCCCGGCTCAGCGTCCCGGCAGGTGCGGTGTCCGTTGCCGGACGCCAGGCAGTCATCGCTCCGGCCGCTGCTCCGGGTGGCTGGTGCGTGATTGGCCAGACACCGCTTTCCGTGCTGAACATCCGCAAGGAACCGTTGGTCCCGTACAAGCCCGGCGACATTTTGCGGTTCCGGCAGATCCGCAGCGAAGACTTCAACGACTTCGTTGGCCGGGAATTGGAACCGCTGGAATTGGAACGCCTGCCATGAGCGGCCGGATCCTGATCCAGCAGCCGGGAAACTCCGTGGTGACGGACCTCGGCAGGACCCGGGGCCCCCGCTTCGGACTTCCCGTTAACGGCGCCCTCGACCAGTATTCAGCGCGCGCCGCCAATATCCTGGCCGGAAATCCTGACAACGATCCCCTGGTGGAGATCACGGCCCTCGACTTTCGGATGACCGCGAACACAGATGTCCTGATCGCTGTGACCGGCGCGCCCCTTACCCTGACCGTCGGCGGACGAGCATGCAGCCAGTGGGAACCCGTTTCGGTGCGTGCGGGCGAATCCGTGTCCATCCGCGGGATCCACCGCGGACTCCGTGCCTACCTGGCCGTCCACGGCTCCATTGAGGCCGAGACATTGCTTGGCAGTGCCGCCCCGGACACCGTCGTGGGCTTCGGACGCCAGCTCAAGGAAGGAACCGCGCTCGTCACCCGTCGGAGCGTGACACCTGTACGTCAGCCGTACTTCGACCTTCCCCTTTTCCGGCTCGGCCTCGAAAGGCCGGGCATGGGTTCAGACTTGTTGGTCGACGTGACCGACGGGCCGGACGTCGCCGAGTTCGGCGAATCCGGTGAACTGCTCTTCACCTCCGAGTACGCCGTCAGCGGCCGCAGCAACCACATAGGCCTGCGGCTTGGCGGAGAACTTCCGGAAAGAACCTCAAGCGGTGAGGTCCTTTCCCGCGGCGTGCCAGTGGGCGCCGTCGAGGTTCCCTCAAGGGAAGAGCTGCTGGTACTGCACCGGGGACGCGGCGTCACCGCCGGATATCCCGTCCTTGCAGTGGTTACCAGCACCGGACTGGATGTCCTGGCCCAAGCGAGGCCAGGGGACAAAGTCCGTTTTCGGAAAACCACAGTGGCAGAAGCAACTGCCGCCCACAGGCGCTCGCGGGCTCAGCTTGAGACCCTCCGCGAATCCGTCCACACCGTCTTCGGACTCCTCGGCATTGGATGCCGTCCCCAGTGGCAGGACCTACCAGTTGCGGCATGCAGCTAAAACCCTGTCGTCAACCAGTAGGCGTTGCTACGCTCATCCCAGTAAGGAAAAGTCATGACCGCAAGCACCAATGCTGCTCCAGTGCAGCATGAGCGGCTCACGGGCCGCCAAACCCGCAAGGTTGTCACCGCAGGGTGCGTTGGCATCTTCGTGGAACTGTACGACAACGGCATTTTCGCCTTCATGGCAGGGACTCTGGCCCTGGTCTTCCTGGCGCCCGGCAACCCGGACAACGCCCTGCTCTTCGTTTTCGCCGGGTACGCGGTCTCCTTCTTTGTCCGTCCCCTCGGCGCAGTGGTCTGCGGCTACCTTGGCGACCGGATCGGCAGGCAGAAACTACTGGTCTTTGTCATCCTCCTGATCAGCGTCGCCACCGCCGGTATTGGCCTGCTTCCCCCTTACGCAGCAATCGGTGTTGCAGCTCCCATCCTGCTGGTTCTCCTGCGGCTCCTGCAGGGCTTCTCCGTTGGTGGCGAAGCTGCCGGCGCCATGACGTTCCTCGCTGAACACGCCCCTGAAGGCAAGCGCGGCGTCATCACTTCCTACGCGCAGATTGCCTCTTTCGCAGCGCTGCTCACCGGTACTTTGGTGGCCTACTCCATGTCGCCGTGGCTCACCCAGGCAGCGATCGACGGCGGCGGCTTCGGTGCGTTCGCCTGGCGCATCCCGTTCCTGGTCGCCATCCCCATGGGCATCATCGGTTGGTACATCCGCAAGGCCATCAGCGACACCCCGAACTTCGAGAAGCTCAAGGAAGAGGGCGGCCTCTCCAAGAACCCCCTCAAGGAAGCCTTCCAGTCCAAAGAACACCGCCGGGCCATGCTCCTGGCCCTCTTCATCCCGCTGATGAACGGCTCCGGCTACTATGTTCTCTTCTCCTACATGCCGACGTTCCTCAAAGGCAAGCAGCTGAACTTCACCATCGGTGAGGCACTCCTCGTCACCGCCTGCAGCCTGGTGGTCATCTGCATCGCCATCCCGTTCATGGGCGCCTTGTCCGACCGCATTGGCCGCAAGAAAGTCATCGCTGGTTCCGCGATCGCCATGGCTGTCCTCGGCATTCCGTCCTACGCCCTCATCGCCACCGGCGAAATGGGCCTGGCCATCCTCGGCGCCTGCATCATGGCCATCGTCTTCGCCGGGCACACCGCAGTCATCCATATCCTGATCGTCGAGCTGTTCCCCACCCGCGTCCGCTACTCGGCTTACGGTCTCGGCTACAACATCTCCTCTGCATTGTTCGGCGGCACTGCCCCGCTGCTCATGACCTGGCTGATCGGCAGCACCGGCAACATCTACATGCCTGCTTTCTACGCAGTCATCACCGCCCTCGGCACGCTCATCGCGGTCAGCACGGTCAAGGACCGAGCCCACGAACCGCTCCGCGACGCCTAGCCACCACCTAGCGGCTGTGCGCCGGGCCTTACCGGTCCGGCGCACAGCGGCCCATCGATTCCCCACCTTCTGGAGGACACCATGTCTTTTTCCGACTACACCACCGCCCTCGTCACCGGAGCGTCAACCGGGATGGGTGCCGCCATCGCGGAGCGCCTCGCCAAGCGCGGCCTGACAGTCCACGCCGTCGCCCGCAACGAGGAACGCCTCGCCGAACTGGCCGACCGCACCGGAGCCATCCCGCACGTAGTCGACCTAACCGACACGGCCGCGCTGGCCGCCGTCGTCGGTGACCTCAAGGTGGATGTCCTGGTGAACTGCGCCGGTGTTTCCCGACCGGGCAACATCCTGGATTCCTCCGAGGAAGACATTGACGAGCTCGTGGACGTGAACCTTCGCGGCCTGCTGCAGCTCACCCGGCTGGTGCTGCCGGGCATGGTGGAGCGCGATCTTGGCCATGTCATCAACATCAGCTCGATCGCTGGTCTGTACAACTTCTACGGGCACACGGTCTATCACGCCACCAAGGCCGCCGTGCACCAGATTTCCCGCCAGCTCCGGAACGACACCGTGGGCAAGCGCATCCGCGTCACCGAAATCTGCCCCGGCCGCGTGGAGACCGAGATCTTCGGCCGCAACCTCGGTGGCACGCCCGAGGCCATGGAAGAAGCCTGGCAGACCTACTACGAGGGCTACGAGTCGCTGACCACGGACGACATCGTCAATGCGCTGGACTACGCCATCGAAACGCCCCGCCACGTCAACGTAGGCATGCTCGAACTCATGCCGACGTTCCAGGTGCCCGGCGGGCTGACGTTCGACCGGCGCTAAAGCGCCCCACAGGTTCCGGCGGCACTCACTCCCGTCGCCGGAAATACAAGCTGGCGGCCGCGTATTCGCGGCCGCCAGCACCCGTTTAACTGCAGTTTGAAGGCTGCACGACGGCGGGTGGTTCAGTCTTCGTCGAGCGTCTCGGTCAGGTGGTGGGTGGGGATCCGGTCGCGGTCGTAAGTGATTTCCGTGTAACCGTGGGGCTGGGGACGCCCGTCAGCTCCGAGGTTGACGAACACGATCTCCTCGATGGTCAGGATGGCCTGCCGCGTGATCATGTTCCGCACCTCGGCCCGCATGGTCAACGACGTGCGGCCGAAGTGCTTGGCCGTCAGCCCCATCTCGATGAGGTCGCCCTGGACTGCGGAGCTCACGAAGTTGATCTCCGAGATGTACTTGGTGACGGCCCTGCCGTTGCCGAGTTGAAGGATGGCGTAGATCGCGGCCTCTTCATCGATCCACTTCAGCAGGCTACCGCCGAAGAGCGTGCCGTTGGCGTTAAGGTCCTCGGGCCGAACCCATTTACGGGTCCGAAAGGTGATGTCTGCTTTTTCCATAATCCGAGATTATCGAACCGGCGCAACTCCATGCTGGATGTTGCGCCGGCGACTGTCCCGCTTAGGCCATTGCAGTGTGTGAAGCACTGTGGGAATCCAGGCGCTTGGAATAGCAATACGACTCGTTGACGCCCACATAGGGACCAAAGTTGGGCACGGCCGCAAAGCCCGCGCTTTCGTAGAAGCTGCGGCCGTCCGACTGGGCTGAACCAGCCTCGGCTGCGATCACCGTGAATCCGTGTGAATGTGCCTGGGCTTCGAGCGCGGCAAGGATTGAGCTCGCCACTCCCGAGCCACGGGCATACGGAACCACGTAGAGCCTCTTTACCTCTGCCGTGTTCTCGTCCAGCATCCTCAGGCCTCCACAGCCGAGCGGTTGGCCGGAACACTTCTCGTAAGCCACCACAAAGACTGCGGTATCGGCTTCCGACGGGGGAGGCCCGGGTTCGTGGTCAGTGCTTCCGAAACGTGAATCCAGTTCTGCCTGCTGCGCGGCTCGAAGGTCGGCACCTACGGGGTTGGCCCACGTGACCTGCCGGATGTTGAGCCGTGGGTTGGTCTGCATTTATGCCTCAATTCGCCGGGTTTCGGGGAGGTGTCTATGCGACTTAAGCCTAGGTAGCCGGGGTTACCGTGGTGTTTCCTGCGCGTAAGCGTCGGGAGAAATACTGCCCGTCTCCAGCTTTACAGTGCCTCGCCTGTGGGATCCTCGGAGGTTTGGTCCGTCAGTGCCATACCGCCAACGGGGATCTGGTCCCAGTGCAGGACTCGCCAACCGCTTGCCGGGTCACCTTCGAGGGCCACAATTCCGGTGTTGGGCAACTGGTGCGTTCGGGCGAACACTGCGTCGATATCTGAAGCCCTGCGGCCGGCCCAGCAACGGATTGCTGCTCCGTGGCTGACAATCACCGCGGTCTGATGCCCGGCGGCCGCCACTTCCTCCACGGAGGCGTCGAAGCGGGCGAAGAAGTCGTGCCCCGCGAACGCCCCGGGCATGCGTACGTCCAAGTCGCCGTCGGTCCAGGCGAATACCGTGCTCATGTAGCGCATGTGCGACTCGTGATCGGTCTTCTTTTCCAGGCTGCCGGCTTCGATCTCGTGGACGCCGTCCAGGATGGTTGGCTGCAGCCCGGTGGCCTTGACCAGCGGCAAAACAGTGCGTTGGGTGCGTAGCAAAGTAGAAGTGTAGAGGGCGTCGATGGCTTCGTCTGCCAGTGCTTCAGGAAGGGCGGCCGCTTGGCGCTCTCCGAGTGCCGTCAGGCCCGGGCCGGGGAAGGCTGTATCCAACTGGCCCGCAACATTGCCCGGGGTTTGTCCGTGCCTGATCAACAGGAGCTTCATGGTGCCCCGCTCCTTACATCGTTTCGTCTGGCCGGCGTTCCATCCGGGCTTTGCGTCCTGCGTACTGTGCCGCAGCCCGGTTGGTTCCAGCCAATCAGTCGCGAAGGCCCGGAAAGGACCCGACACGCCGTGTCGCCCCAAGGGTCAGCGGCAGGTTAAACCACGACGGCGGGCCAAGGCTCCCAGCCCCGCCCGCCGCCGTCGAACGCTGTGCGTTGCTTTGGCTACTTCAGGTGGTCCACGAGCTTGTCAGCGATGCCCGTGTACTTGCCCGGCGTCAGGGCGAGCAGACGTGCTTCAGCCTCAGAGGAGAGGCCCAGGCCCTGAACGAACTCCTGCATGCGGGCACCGTCCACCCGCTGGCCGCGCGTGAGGTCCTTGAGCCGTTCGTAGGGGTTTTCCATGCCTTCGACTCCGGCGATGGCTTCGGCGCGCATGACCATCTGGATGGCTTCGCCCAGGACTTCCCAGTTGGTGTCGAGGTCGCCGGCCAGGACTTCCTCGGCTACATCGAGGGCCTTGAGACCCTTGGCGACGTTGGAAATCGCAAGCAGCGAGTGGCCGAACGCGACGCCGATGTTGCGCTGCGAAGAGGAATCCGTGAGGTCACGCTGCCAGCGGGACGTGACCAGTGTTGCGCCCAGGGTGTCCAGGAGACCGTTGGAGATTTCCAGGTTGGCTTCGGCGTTCTCGAAGCGGATCGGGTTTACCTTGTGCGGCATGGTGGATGAACCAGTGGCTCCGGCCACCGGGATCTGGCGGAAGTAGCCGATGGAGATGTAGCTCCAGATGTCCGTGCACACGTTGTGCAGGATGCGGTTGAAGCGTGCGATATCGGCGTACAGCTCGGCCTGCCAGTCGTGGCTTTCGATCTGCGTGGTGAGCGGGTTCCACGTGAGGCCCAGCCCTTCCACGAAAGACTTGGCGACAGCTTCCCAGTCAGCGCTCGGCACAGATGCGACATGGGCGGCGTAAGTGCCGGTGGCGCCGTTGATCTTGCCCAGGAATTCGGTCTTGGCGATGCGTGCGAGCTGGCGGTTGAGGCGATGTGCAATGACCGCCAGTTCCTTGCCGAGAGTGGTGGGCGTGGCCGGTTGGCCGTGCGTGCGGGAGAGCATGGGCACGGAGCGGTTTTCCTCGGCCATGGCCTCGATCTGCTTTACCAAGGCCGTGGCATTGGGAAGCCAGACATCTTCAACAGCACCCTTGATTCCCACAGCGTAGGAGAGGTTGTTGATGTCCTCGGAGGTGCAGCCGAAGTGAACCATGGCGGTCAGGTTTTCGATGCCGATGGCGGGCAGCCGGCGGCCGATATAGTACTCGACAGCCTTCACGTCGTGGATGGTAACGGCTTCGATCTCTGCGAGCTCGGCGACGGACGACGCGTCGAATTCGGTGACGATGGCCCGCAGCTGGGCAATCTGGGAGTCGGAGAGCGGACCGGCGCCCGGAAGAACAGACTGGCTGGTCAGGTGGATGAGCCACTCGACTTCGACGTGCACGCGATCGCGGTTCAGCGCGGCCTCGGACAGGTAGTCCACGAGGGGTGCGACGGCGGCACGGTAGCGGCCGTCAAGGGCGCCAAGAGCCAGAGGTTCGGAAGCGAGGGACACACGAGGGGATTCAGCCATGGTGCCTATTCTTTCATGCCCGGCGCGGAGGCCGGCGTCGATGACGGGGCTATGTGGACGACCCGTCAGGTTATCCACATACGCGACGTCGATACTTCCGTCGGCCTCTGCCCGTCCGTAGCGTTTTGGCTACCGATCAGCAGAACGACCACTGGAGTACAACCCACATGAGCCTCGGCGTGATGCCTGCAGCCAATCCACCCGCTTTCGATCCTTCGGAATGTGCTTCCCGGAGCCACGAAGTTCAACGGCTTGCATGGCGAATGAAGACCTGCGTCGACCAGGCAGATACCGTCCTTGCCTCCCTGCGGAAGATTCAGCTGGAGGAATGGCAGTCCCCGGCGGGCCGTGAGTACCGGACCACGATCGCCATCCATGCTTCTGCCCTTATGCGGGCGCGGGAGAACTTGGACGGCGCCGCCGCGGTAGTGCTGAGGCACTCACAGAACGTCTCCCTCCAGAGCGGGAGGGGATACTGATGGCCGATGCGGCTCCGGTGGGTGCCGGCGCGGCGCCCACGCCTTCTCCGCCGAAACCCGACGGAATCCTTGGCATCCGCGGAGGAGTTGGCGGGATCTCTTTCCAACTGGAAGAACTTGTGAGGGGGGCCGACCGGCTCGATGACATTGTTGGGCAGCTAATGAGCATCGAGGAAGAGGCCCGTCGCGTTCAGGATGCACTCACGCCGTATCTCTCCGACTCCTATGACTCGGGCTGTCTTGCCATCGATGCCGTGGCCGAAAGCAGGAAAGACATAGGACGCCTGCGTCAGGACCTGTGCGACGTCAGCGCAAGCGTGCGGGCCAGTCACCGGGACTACGCAACGACGGAGGCACTGAACACCCGGCTCCATCTCCTTGGGCCAGGGGCAATGATGTTCCCGGACCCGGGCCACTTCCTCAGACCGGGACGTGACCTTACTGAGGACATCCTCAACCTGGTGATCACCCCGGGTCTCGAAGCAGAGCCGGTGGTGGGGCTGGTGCTCGGTTCACCGTTGCTGGCAGCGTTCCAACCCCGTCCCGTCAGCGTGGCGAAGGTCAGCGAAAGCGTGGAAGATGTGCAGCCTTCCATGGCCGAAAGTCTCCGGCGTCTCGAGAAGGTCTATGCCAGGAACGACGGCGAGATTGAGGTGATCGAGTTTGATAACGACGGTTCGTCCTCATGGATGGTCCTGATACCCGGCACACAGCCCCATACGCCCTCAACCAACCCTCTGGACATCCAGGGAATCGGCGAAGCAGTCGGCTATGGCTCCGAGGAGGTCATCCCCGCAGTCGCGCAGGCCCTGCATGAAGCAGGGGCTGGAGCCGGGGATCAGGTGGTGGCAGTCGGGCATAGCCAGGGCGGTGTGCACGCCATGAACCTTGGCCGGGACAAGGCGTTCCTCAGTGAGTTCGACCTCAAATTCGTGCTTACTGCCGGCGCTCCTGTTGGAGGCATAGTTCCCGAGCCCGGCATCAACTCCCTGCATCTGGAACACGTGCAGGATTGGGTTCCCGGAACGGACGGGCACATGAACCCTGACACGAAGGAACGGGTGACAGTGACGCTGACGGACCACGTCCAGACTCCCGAAGGGGAAGATCCGGGCCTGGGCCCCGGGCACGATCAGGAGAATTATGCGAAAGGAGCAGAGCTGGTCAGCGCGAGCGGAGATCCTTCGTTGCTTGCATCCACTGCGGCGTTCGCAGGAGTCGTGGGCGTTGGCGGCGCGGCGAAGATTACCCGGTTCAAGCTCACCCGGGATCCGCGGACAGATCGTAGGGGCAGTCTGACGGTACCTGCCCTTCCCGAATCACGGTCCACGGCCGGAGCGCGATGATTCCTACCGCTTACGGGTACCAGGGATGAGCCCGGCCACCATGGAGATGATGCTGATGATGATCGACGCCAGGATGGCTGTCCAGAAGAAGGAATCCAAAGTCAGGTGTACGGGGGTGAAAGTGCTGAGCCACGCAGTGAGGTACAGCATCGCCGCGTTGATGACGATGGTGAACAGGCCCAGGGTCAGGATGGTCACGGGAAGCGAAAGAAGCCTCACCAAGGGACGCACGAAGGCGTTGACCACTCCAAAAATGAGCCCAATGAACAAATACGCCAAAATTATGCCCACCGTGTCAGCGCCCTGCGTCAGTCCCGCATTGGCGGCCGCTGACTCCGTGGCGCTGGTTGTGATGTCCATGCCTTGCAACAGCCAGGTTGCAACCCACAGGGCGAGCCCGTTGATGAGGACGCGGATGATGAATGAACCCATGGCCCCATGCTTGCACACTCACCTGTGCCGTGGCTGGGCGGTTTCTCCATCACTCCGGCCGTGCGAGGGGTGCAAGTAGGCTTGAAGCCATGACTACTACTGACAACGCACCGGAGGGCGTACTCCCTCGACCGGTCGTGGACAGGCTTCCCAAATACGCTGCCGGTAAACCACCAGCAGCAATTGAAGGCCTCACCAGCTATAAATTGTCGTCCAACGAGAATCCGCTGCCTCCGGTTCCTGCAGTGTTGCAGGCGATTGCGGACCAGACTGACATCAACCGCTACCCCGATCCGCTGGCAACGAAGCTTCGGACCGCCCTTGCAGGCTTTCTGGACGTCCCGGCTGACGATGTCGTCACCGGTGCCGGCAGCCTCGGAGCGCTGAACCAAATCCTAGCGACGTTCGCCGGGCAGAACGACGACGGCAAGGCAGACGAGGTGATCTACGCGTGGCGTTCCTTCGAGGCGTACCCCATCTGCGTAGGCCTGGCGGGCGCTGCCAGTGTTCAGATTCCTCTTCTGGCGGACGGCCGGCACGATCTCGACACCATGGCTGCGGCAGTTACCGTACGTACCAAGGTGATTCTGTTGTGCACGCCCAACAACCCCACCGGGCCGATTCTGACCGCCGAGGAAACTGAGCGCTTTATTCAGTCGGTACCCCCGAATGTGGTGGTGGTTATCGACGAGGCCTACCAGGAATTCGTCCGGGACCCCCAGGCCGTTGACGGCATCAAGCTCTACCGCAAGTACCCCAATGTGGTGGTTTTGCGAACCTTTTCAAAGGCGCATGGGCTCGCTGGCTTGCGCGTGGGATACAGCGTGTCCGGCCCGGCGCTTACCCAACACCTCCGGGTCACCGCAACGCCGTTTGCGGTTTCACAAATTGCGGAAAGGGCAGCCGTAACCTCGATTGAGAATTTCGACCAGGTTGTGGAAAGGGTACAAAGCCTCGTCGATGAACGGGACCGCGTGACGGCCGGGCTTCGGGAGTTGGGCTGGTTCATTCCGGAGGCCCAAGGCAACTTCATATGGTTGAATCTGGGCGAGAACAGCGCCGAATTTGCGGCCCTGGCGGCAGAGCAGGCACTGTCCGTTCGCGCCTTCGCCAATGAGGGCGTCCGTGTCAGCATCGGAGAGGTGGAGGCCAACACGCGTTTCCTGAATCTCTGTGCAGGTTATACAAAGGCGCCGCAAGGTTCCTAGCGGTTAACAAATGCGCCAACCGAACTTACTGCCGATAAAGTAAGGGACGAAAGCCAAAAATATGCCCGTTCCGGAATGCATTCCGGAACGGGCATATATCCCAGCGACAGAATTGCCCGGCAACCTGCCACGGCAAAGCAAGGAGACGGAATGGGCTCGACACAACTGCCCCCCGGGACGGAAGAATCTCTCGCGGCGACAACCGCGTTAGCAGCCGCACCAGGCGAACCTACGGAAATGGTGCAGTTGCTCGGACCCGACGGGGCGCTGGGTTCGGACCCGATCTTCTCGGACTACGCCAAGCGGATCGACCCCGAGAAACTCCGGGTGTTCTACACCGACATGGCCAGGATCCGTCGCTTTGACCAGGAGGCCACCGCGCTCCAGCGCCAGGGCGAACTCGCCTTGTGGGTTCCTTTGACGGGCCAGGAAGCCGCCCAGATCGGTTCCGGGCACGCAAGCCAGCCGCAGGACTACATCTTCCCCACGTACCGGGAGCACGGAGTTGCGTTGGTCCGGAGCGTGGACCTCGCAGAGCTGCTGAAGCAGTTCCGTGGAGTATCGAACGGCGGATGGGATCCCCGCGAGAACAACTTCCACCTGTACACGCTGGTACTCGCTGCCCAGACACTCCACGCTGTCGGCTACGCCATGGGCATCCAGCGGGACCAGAAGGCTGCTGCTGCCACGGAATCGTCTGACCCCAAAGCCGCAGTCATCGCCTACTTCGGAGATGGCGCCAGCTCAGAGGGCGACGTTCACGAGTCCATGGTTTTCGCGGCTTCTTACAACGCGCCCGTGGTGTTCTTCTGCCAGAACAACCACTGGGCCATCTCAGTGCCGACCGAAGTCCAGACCAAGGTTCCGCTGGCCAACCGTGCCAAGGGTTACGGGTTCCCGGGTATCCGGGTGGACGGCAACGACGTCATCGCGGTCCACGCCGTCACGGAGTGGGCCCTGGAACATGCCCGCGAGGGCCGCGGGCCTGTCCTGATCGAGGCTTACACCTACCGGGTTGGTGCCCACACCACGGCTGATGATCCCACCAAGTACAGGGAGTCGGCCGAAGAGGCTGCCTGGCGCGAGAAGGATCCGCTGGACCGCCTGGAAAAGTACCTTCGGGCCGAAGGACTCGCCGACGAGGCGTTCTTCGAGCAGGTCAAGGCCGACGGCGACGAACTTGCCAAGTACGTACGCAGCACCACCCACGGGCTGGAAGTCCCCGACATCCGCGACGCGTTCGCCAGCGTCTACGCCGAGCAACATCCGCTGATTGCAGAGGAATTGGCCTGGTTCGAGGAGTACTCTGCCGGCTTTGAAAGCGACCAGGAGGCAGCCAACTGATGGCAACAATGACCATTGCCAAGGCCATCAACGAAGGTCTCCGTGCAACTCTGACGGGAAACCCCAAATCACTCTTGATGGGTGAAGACATCGGACACCTCGGTGGTGTCTACCGGGTCACTGACGGCCTCATCAAGGAATTCGGTGACGACCGCGTCCTGGATACGCCGCTGGCCGAGTCCGGGATCGTGGGCACTGCGATCGGCTTGGCCCTTCGCGGATATTCGCCCGTTTGCGAGATCCAGTTCGACGGCTTCGTGTACCCGGCCTTCAACCAGATCACCACGCAGCTGGCAAAGATCCATGCCCGGAGCCTGGGCAAGCTCACGGTTCCCGTTGTCATCCGCATTCCCTACGGCGGCGGTATCGGTTCCATTGAGCACCACTCCGAGTCGCCGGAGGCTTTGTTCGCACATAACGCGGGCCTGCGCATCATCACTCCTTCCAACGCCCACGACGCCTACTGGATGATCCAGAAAGCCGTCGAGTGCCAGGATCCCGTGATCTTCTTCGAGCCCAAGCGCCGTTACTGGCTCAAGGGTGAGGTCGATGTCCAGAACCCGGGTCTTTCCGCGGACCCGTTCAAGGCGCACGTTGTCCGGGAGGGCTCCGACGCCACCATCGTCGCGTACGGACCGCTGGTACCGGTGGCGTTGGCAGCTGCAAACGCTGCCGTCGAGGACGGACGGAGTATCGAGGTCATCGATCTGCGTTCCATCTCACCCTTGGACTTTGACACTGTGGAAGCTTCCGTCAAAAAGACCGGCAGGCTGATCGTTGCACACGAGGCCCCGACCTTTGGCGGCATCGGTGGTGAGATCGCGGCCCGCATCAGCGAGCGGGCGTTCCTGCACCTCGAAGCCCCGGTCATCCGTGTGGGCGGTTTCCACATGCCCTACCCGGTTGCAAAGGTGGAAGAGGATTACCTGCCGGACATCGACAAGATCCTCGAAGCCCTAGACCGCTCCCTGGCCTACTAACCCGTCTGATCCTGCCCGGCTTCGCGGCCTGGTAACCGGAAAATCGAGGACCACTGTGACTGTAAAGAAATTCAACCTGCCGGACGTCGGAGAAGGCCTGACCGAGGCCGAGGTCGTTGCCTGGAAGGTCAAACCGGGCGACACCGTTGCGATCAACGACGTTCTCTGTGAGATCGAGACCGCCAAGTCCCTCGTTGAACTGCCGTCGCCCTTTGCCGGCACGGTCACGGAGTTGTTGGTGGAAGAAGGCATAACCGTGGAGGTGGGAACGGCGATCATCGCTGTCTCGGAAGGTCAGGACGGCGACGCCCAAGCCGCCTCCGACGCCCCGGCCCCTGCGGCGGTCGCCGAGGAAACGTTCACTCCCCTGTACGGTAAGCTCACCGCCGAGGCCGGCGAACAGCCCGCAGGCGGCCCACTGGTCGGTTCGGGTCCCAAGGCCGACGCCGTCAAGCGCCGTGCCCGCAAACGCCCCGCCGGCGCTGTGGTTGAGGCTGCCGGAGTCGCCGAAAACGCTGAAGGAACCGTGCAGGACAACCAAGCGGTCCTGGCAGCGAAAGCAGCCGAAGCGCCGGTTTCGCAGCGCCCGACGCCGGCCCGCGCCGTCGTCGAACCCCTGCAGCAGGCGCCGGCAGCCCCGGCGGCGCAACCTTCTACGCAGCAGCCCGCGGCCACCCGAGGCGCGGCTTTCGGCGGCACCATCAGCGGTTTGGTCAACAAAGTTCTGGCCAAGCCGCCGGTACGCAAGTTTGCCCGTGACCTTGGTATCGACCTCGCCGATGTCGTGGCCACGGGGCAACGCGGTGAAGTGACCCGTGAGGACCTGGTCAGTTACCAGGCCCAGCGCGACGCCGAGCTCGATCAGGCAGACACGTTCTGGGGCGCCTCGAGGAAGCCGCAGGAGCAGCGGGTCGAACGCGTGCCGGTCAAGGGCGTACGCAAAGCCACAGCCAAGGCCATGGTGGAATCCGCTTTCTCGGCCCCCCACGTCAGCATCTTTGTGGATGTCGACGCCAGCCGGACCATGGAGTTCGTCAAGCGGCTCAAGGTTTCGCGTGATTTTGAAGGCATTAAGGTCTCTCCGCTGCTCATTCTGGCCAAGGCCGTCATTTGGGCAGCAGCCCGAAACCCCAGCGTCAACGCCACCTGGGTTGAGGACGCTGACGGCAAGGGCGGGGCCGAGATCCAGATCAAGCACTTCATGAATCTGGGAATCGCCGCAGCTACCCCGCGCGGCCTCATGGTCCCGAACATCAAGGACGCCCAGGACCTTTCCCTCAAGGAACTTGCCCTGGCGCTCAATGAGCTGGCGACCAAGGCCCGCGCGGGAAAGACGCAGCCTGCCGAGATGCAGGGCGGTACTTTGACCATCACGAACATCGGTGCACTGGGAATCGATACCGGCACACCGATCATCAACCCGGGCGAAGTAGCGATCATTGCTTTCGGCACCATCAAGCAGAAGCCGTGGGTTCTGGATGGCGAAGTGATTCCGCGGTGGATTACCACCCTTGGCGGTTCCTTCGACCACCGGGTGGTCGATGGCGACTTGTCGGCGCGCTTCATGGCAGATGTTGCTGCCATTCTTGAGGAACCGGCGCTGCTGCTTGACTGAACAGAAGACAGAAGCGGGCCACACGCCGCCCCAGCTGGTGACAGGTCCGTGGCGGACCTTGGCCCGCGTTCTGACGGAGGTTTTCCAGCCACCGGCCGTTGTCCTGATCCTGCTGCTGATCAGTCCTGCGATCGAGCCTGGATTCCCGGGAACCATGTGGTTCGGGCTGCTGGGAGCGTTTTTTGTTTGCGTGCTGCCACTGGCCTATGTCCTGGTGATGGTCAAGCTGGGCCGGATCACCGACCACCATGTCAGCGACCGGCGGCAGAGGCCGGCGTTGCTTCTGATGGCACTCATATCCGTGGTGCTTGGACTGTTCGTGCTGCAGTTGCTGGGTGGGCCGGTCAGTGTGTCCGTGATGATCATCGCCTTGATCGGGGGCATCGCGGTTCTGGCTGTTGTCAGTGCTTTTTGGAAGATGAGCGGGCACGCTTCCGCACTGGCGGCGGCCGTGGTCATCGCTATCCTCATGTTCGGTCCCGCGTGGCTTCCGCTGCTGGTGCTCGTACCTGCCGTGGGCTGGTCGCGGCTCGTCCTTCGCGCTCATACCCTGGGGCAGGTCATAGCGGGATCATTGTTCGGCGGCATTGTGATTGCAGGCCTGTGGTGGCTGCTGCGGGAGCTCATGCTCTAGCAGCGCAGTCGCAGCCGTGGAGGCCGGTCCGCCACGAGCTCTGCGCCGTCGACTGTGGCAATCCGGAAGCACCTCGCCAACTCCCTACTTGCTCGGCGCTGCCTGGCTGGCCGTGGGGCTAACGGTCTTCCTGGTCCGCCACAGGCGGCCTGGTGCCCGGGAAGCCCCTGAATTCGGCTAGAACGCCGGGTAGTTCACCAGCAGTGCCTGGAGCTCGGTCGTCGACATGTGGTTGGCCAGCTCAACGCTGATACCCATGGCAACCGCCGCTACGGTGACCATCGCAACGCAGGCCAGGGAGAGGAAGCGCCAATCCTTGCGGAACACGCTGCCGATGGTCTCGGGCATCTCGAGGCCCGGAGTGATCATGTTCGGAGCGCTGTCCCAGGAGCCGTCATCGAGCATTGCGATGACCTGGTTGTTGGCGCGGTCGTAGCGCATGGTGCTGATGGTGTTGCCGTGGCGGGCAAGCAGGATGTCGTGGCCCACGCGCTGGCGCGGCTGCAAGGTAAGCAAGAAAGTTCCCCTGAAATCGAGAAGTGGATGGCGGCTCACGCCATTGGGGGCATCTCGATTTTATAACGGTTCGGTTTGCTGACCGGCCCGAAATACGCCAAACGCCGGGTGAGTCTCCCCACCCGGCGCAGTGATTCAGCTCGCTTTAGGGCTGGTCGGTCTTGGCGATGTACACATCGCAGGGGGCCGTGTGGGCTACCGTGTTGGCCACGCTGCCGAGGACGCGGCCCAGGCCCTGCATGCGTCGGTTGCCCACGACGATCAGGCGGGCGTCCTGCATCTCGGCCTCCTTGACCAAGGCCTCGCCCGGCTTGCCGCGGGCTGCGGAGTAGGTCACTTCGAGGCCTTCGTGAGCGAGGCGCTCGGCTACGGTGCGGGCTACGGTTTCGGCTTCGGCGGCGTCGGACACGATCCACTTGTCGGTGCCGATTTCAACCACCTCGGTCCGGTTGCTGTCGAAGGCGCTGACAACGCGCAGGCTGGCTCCCAGTCCGAGCGCCAGCTGCTGTGCTGCCTGCGCCGCCCTCATCGCCGTCTCGCTGCCGTCGACTCCTACAATCACAACTCCGGTCATTGTGCTGCTCCTTCAGTGGTGGCTTTGATGGCTTCTGCCAGGACAGGTGCCAGGCGTCGCACGCCTTCGGCAATGGTATCCGGCGGCACCGCGCTGAAGGCGAGGCGCAGTTTGTTGGAGGGGCCGTCGGCGGGCGAGAAGGCTGCGCCGGGGATGAAGACGACGCCGGCGTCGATCGCCTTTCCGAGGAGCGGATACGTGTCCACGCCCTCGGGCAAAGTGACCCACACGAAGAAGCCACCGGCCGGCCGGGTCCACGAGAGTCCCTCGGGCATGTACTCGTCCAGCGCGGACAGCAGGGCCTCGCAACGCTCGGAGTAGAGCGTCCGGTAGGTGTCGATCTGTCCCTGCCAGTCGTAATCGCGCAGATAGGCCGAGACGATCATCTGGTTCAGCGGTGGCGGGCAGAGCGTCACGGCTTCGGAGGCCAGGTAGAAGCGCCGTTGCAGATGGGCGGGAACCAGCGCCCAGCCGATCCGCAGTCCGGGGGCGAAAATCTTGGAGAAGGACCCGAGGTAGATCACGTCATCCGGGTTGGCCGCACGCATGGGGGCGATGGGATGACCGTCAAAACGCAGGAGTCCGTAGGGGTTGTCCTCGAGAACGATAATATTCGCTTCGCGGCATATGTCGACGATGCGCTGCCGGCGTTCCTGCGCCAGTGTGATTCCGGAGGGGTTGTTGAAGTTGGGAATCGTGTAGAGGAACTTGATGTTCTTGCCCTCTGACTGGAGCGCCGCGATCCTGGCCCCGAGCAGCTCAGGTACCAAACCGTCGTCGTCCATTTCCACAGGTTCCACCTGCACCTGGTACGCCTCGAATGTGTTCAGGGCGCCCACATAGGTGGGGTTTTCAACCAGGACCACATCTCCGGGGTTGCAGAAGACCTTGGTGGCGACATCCTGCGCGGACTGCGATCCGGCCGTGATGACGACGTTTTCGGGCCGGGCGTCGGTGATTCCTTCAGCGGCCATGATGTCGCAGATCTGCGCGCGCAGTTCTTCCGTGCCCTGGCCGCCGCCGTATTGCAGGGCGGTCATTCCTTCCTCGGCGATGATCCGCGCGGCAGTCTGGCCGAGCTTCTCCAAGGGCAGCGACTGCAGGTACGGGTTGCCTCCGGCGAGGGAGACAAGGCCGGGCTGCATGGAGATGTCGAAGACATCGCGGACAGCGGATTGCTTGATGTTGGCGGCCCGCGCGGAGAACAGTTCCTCGTGCGGGTGAGCAGCCGTGGCGGCCCGCTCAATGGCGTCGATGGCTTCAGCGGGCAGCGTTGCGCCGGCATCCAATGTTTCGTGGGTCACAGTCTCAGGATACTCCCCGATGTTGCTAATTAGGCAACACTTGTTTTCGAATCCGACATGCATTTTGAGGCCGAGCTTTACGCCGCGGATGTGAGCGGTTGGAATGTAGCTATGACAGCGCACCGGGGATCCGTGACCAAGGCCGAACAGTTCCACAAACTCCACGACGCCGGGCCCACGCCGCTGGTGCTCGTGAACGTGTGGGACGCGGCCTCCGCCCGCGTCGTCCAGGAAGCCGGTGCGACGGCGATCGCCACCTCAAGCTCCGCCGTCTCCTGGAGCTTGGGCTTCCGGGATGGGGACCATGTGCCGTGGGGTTTGGCGATGGCCGCACTGGGCCGGGTGGTGGGCGCGACCACGCTGCCGGTCACGGCGGACATCGAAACGGGCTACGGACGTACCGATGACGAGCTCCGGGCCACGGTCCACGCCGTCCTGGACGCCGGGGCCGTGGGGATCAACATCGAAGACTCGGCTGCCGAGCCGCTCACCGATATCGATGAGCAATCGCGCCGGATCGCATTGATCCGCCTGGTCGCTGACGAGCGCGGGATCCCGTTGTTCATCAATGCCCGCACCGACACGTATCTTTCAGGCCGCTTCGCGGACACCGCCTACGAGGAAACCCTTCGCCGTGCCGAGTCGTACCTCACCGCAGGGGCCAGCGGCATCTTCGTGCCCGGCGTCGTCGATTTGCACGTCCTGCACCAACTTTCCAACCAAATCCCGGCGCCGCTCAATGCGCTGGCTGGAGTTGGGGCGCCGTCGCCCCTTGAGCTGCATGACGCCGGTGTCCGTCGCGTCAGTATCGGCGGTAACACGGCCAAGGCGGCTTACGCCAAGGTGGCGCGAGTGGCCAAGGAGATTCTGGGGGACGGAAATTGGGCAGGTCTTGCCGGCACCCGCAGCCATGACGAAATGGATGCGTTATTCGAACAGGGTCCCAAATACAGCCTGTGAACCCGCACTAAACGCACGACGACGGTGCCCGGCTTTAATGTCGGACCCCGCCGATAGCTTGGGAACAGAAGGAAGGCATCGCGGCGAAGGGAGGGGCGCATGGCACGGCGCAGTGTGCAGTTCTGGCGGATCGAGCAACTGAACGGCGCCGATCTCGTCCGTCCGTTCCCAGCGCGCCGCGTGGCCGAAGTCCTGATGAAGGCCCGGGAAGCCGGGACGGATAGACATTTCACCAGTGCGGACGGGACAGTGATGCTTGCCCAGGCGGTAGCAACATCGCCCTATCCGGTGCTGCTGCTCGACCGCGTCCGGGATACCAATCTGCCCAGTGTTGGTGATGCGCTGGGCAGGCGGAAGCCGTTGCCCCTGGGTCCCGGCGATCATTTGCTGGAAACCACCCACTTCGCCTTCCTCAAGCGCAACGTGATGGCTGTGCTTACCACTGGAAACGGCCCCAGGGCGTCCAGGATGGGGGAGTACCTGGAGGGGATGCTGGGATTGGAACCCGTTCTGGTTCCCGTGGTGAGGGAAGACATCGAGGAAATCCTTGACCGGCTGGAGGTGAGCCGTTTCGAGTTTGCCCTGCCCGCCGAGCGTCTGTCGGGAAAGCTGATGGAAGGCGAATGGGCTGACGTTCTGGACAGTGCCTCGCGCCTGATGAACCAAGGAACCTTCCGGATCTCCCTGAGCGTCGGCAGGTCAGGAAGTGCCAATGACAAGCGGCGGATCCGGGAGCGCATTCAACGGTTGATCGATCTTTTCCGCCAGGCAGGTTCCGTGGAGCATTTCGACTACGTGGTGGCGGAGGGAAAGGACTCCCTGACCGGTGACCGCGAGGTGGTGGACCTGCTGAAGGAGCGGTTCATCTCGCACATCGAAGTGGACCCGGATGTCTTCAACGACCCGCAGAAGTCCACCGCGGAGGCCATTGCGATCCTCAACAAGCAGGCCAGGGACAACGAGCCGTTCTTCGCCAGGACGTTGCCGGACGTCAAGGGAACTGCTGACTCCAGTCTGGTTCCGGACCTGGTCGCAGGCGGGATGGCCACCGTGCGTGCAGCTCTCGCCGCGGCAGTAGTGAGAGCCGAAGAAGCCGGGGAGCCCCAGGACGGGTCGGGTCATGAGCTTGTACGAGGTTGATGTTGACCGCCCTGGCCGCCGCAGGCCGTTGTGGCGTTGGTTCCTGCTGCATCCAACAGCCGACTACCTGTGGGCTGCCTTGGCCCTCACCCTCTGGGTGGGCATCGCTGCCATGGCCGGACAACCTCTATTACTGGAACGTGTGGACCCCGGTGCGCGGCGGGCCTTGTTTCAAACCTTGGCCACCCTGGCCGGAGCCACGGCCGGGCTTACCCTCACGAGTGTCTCCATGCTGATCAATGTGCTGGGGAAAAAGTCTGCGCCGGGCCAGCGCGAGCTCCCGCTGGAGAGGCTGTCAGCTACCCACCGCCGCCAGATCGGCGAAGTGTTCCTGTTCGCCATTCCCGGGCTGGGACTTCTGGTGGTTGCAGCGTTGGTCACGCTTGTCCTCGAAGGTGAAGCGCGGACGGGCCTGTGGATTCCCGAGGCTGTGACCTTACTGCTGACGTTCGCCTCAGTACTGGCTTTGTTGCGCGTGGCCTGGGCTCTCAGGCGGGTGCTGGCGATCGCAACGGCCTAGCCGCTCCCGCCCCTCCGCCACGTACGCAACGCAACCCTCAGCGCACGCTCAGTGCCTCCGTGAGGGTGCGTCCGTTGACGTAGATCTCGGCCCGCGACGCCCCCGTGGCCGATACAACGGTGTGGGTCAGCTGGGCCTGGATCCGGGGAATGTCGCAGACTCCGGCGGGTCGGAGTGATCCGCTGAGGTTCACCACCACCGTGGATCCACTCATGTAGCCGGAAAGAAATTTCAGCGAAGAGTCCGCGAGCGAGTCGTAGAGAGCAGCGTCGCTGTCCACGGGCATGCCGGCTTCCAGCAAGCGCCCCAGGGCCACGGACAAAGGATCGCCCGGAACTTCCACTCCACGTACCGGAACCAGGCTGTCGTTGCAGCCGAACCGCACGCCGCGCGCCCCGCCGTCGTCGATAGCGACGTAGTACACCGCCGGGCCGGAACCGCCGGAACCCACCGGGACTACCGTGGCCGTCGCTGATGGTTCGGGGGCGCTGGTGCCGGGTTCAGGCGAAGGCTCGACGGCGGGAAGCGGCGGGTTCGTACCCGGTGGGCCGCTGGACGGAGCCGAAGAAGGGGCACGAGCAGCAGCCGAGGTGGCGTCAGGGGATGGAGTTGCAGGAGGTGGTGCCGCTGGGACGGCAACCGAGGGAATCCCCGCAGCCGAGGCAACGGCAGCAGGCGGGTCAGTGGACGGGGCAGGAGTCGCGGACAGGCTGGGTGCGGCAGGTGATGGCAGGGTGACCGTGGGGAGGGAGGTGCGCGTTGGTGACGTGACAGCTTCCGGGGCCGGGGTGCAGCCGGCCAACCAGAGCGCCAAACCGAGGCACGCAGCCGTGATCGCCGTCGTACTCCTGGTTCCCCGTCCGGCATGCATGACAGCCCCGCGCTCCTGTCCGTCCACCTGTACTTCCAACGTTAGGACGGGATCCCGGAGCGCGTAATGCCGCTATGGTGACGGTTCGGACAAGAGTTGATCACGCACCCCGGCGTCGGCCGGAAAGACTGACGGCCGGAAAGACGAATGCCCCCACCCCGCAAGAAGCGGAGCGGGGGCAGGGCAACCGGAAAACTAGGCTGCTGCTTCTTCGTCTTCCTGGGCGGCGGTCAGCGGCTCGAAGATGCCCTTGATCTGCTCTACGACCTCGGCGTCGTCCTTGGGGTGCAGTTCAGCGAAGCGGATCATGGACCCCGGGACGGCCAGCTTCACGTCTTCGAGGACCTTCGCGCCGGCAATGCCGACAGCCTTGCGGGCTTCGTCCTGTGCCCAGACTCCGCCGTACTGGCCGAAGGCGGTTCCGACGACGGCGGTCGGCTTGCCGGAGAGGGCGCCGGCGCCGAAGGGGCGGGACAGCCAGTCGATGGCATTCTTCAGCGAAGCGGGGACAGTGCCGTTGTGCTCGGGGGTGACCAGCAGGATGGTGTCGGCGTCGTTTGCTGCGGCGCGGAGGGCTGCGGCTTCGGCGGGAACCTGGCCTTCGACGTCGATGTCCTCGTTGTAGAACGGATGTTGCCCAGGGAGTCGTGGATCTGGACGTCAACGTTTTCGGGCGCGTTCAGCTGGATGGCTTCGGCGAGCTTCTTGTTGTGGGAATCGGCGCGGAGGCTGCCGACGAGGGTCAGAACGGTGCTCTTGGACATGCTGTCTCCTTGTGTCTGGCCGGGTCTGTGGGAACCCGGCCTGCGGTTTCTGGGGCTTTGGAGCCTTCACCGATACTAAACGGACTACGGTCCGTTTTCTATTCCCGGGTCTAGAATGTTTCTTGTGAGCTTCATCCCCCTCCAGCCTGACGCGCCCTTGGGGACGCCAGGACTGCCGCACGAACGCAGCGACGCCGCGCGGAACCGCGAGCGCTTGCTGTGCGCTGCCCGTGAGCTGGTGGACGAGTTCGGCGCCGACGCGCTGACCATGGACGCCCTCGCGTGCAAAGCGAAGGTGGGCAAGGGCACCGTCTTCCGGCGGTTTGGCAGCCGGGCCGGGCTCATGATGACCCTGCTCAGTGACGCCGAGTCCGAATTCCAGCGCGGCTTCATGTTCGGGCCTCCGCCGTTGGGTCCGGGCGCATCGCCTGAAGACCGCTTGGTGGCTTTCGGTGAAGGACGGATCTATTTCGTCCTGGAAAACGGTGAGCTTCTGAAGGCTGCCGGCGCGGCAACCCGCAACAGATTCGATGTCCCCGCGACGAAGCTTTCGCACCGGCACATGGAGGTCCTGCTGCGGGAGGCGGGCATCGCGGATCCCTGGGTTATGGCCATGTCCCTGACCTACGCCCTGGACCCTGAACGGATCGTCGACGACGTGCGCGTTCGGGGCATTTCGCCGCGGCGCCTCACGGACTCCTGGCGTGAACTCATCACCCGGCTCCTGAAGACCACCTAGCTCGAAGTTCCCGCTGGGGTCCCGGCTTATGGCTTCCCAAGTGGCGTCGTCGCCGTTTTCGTGACGCAGTCTGCACATAACAATCTGGCTGCAGGCGTGAAACTGGCCGCCCGGAAGCAAAACGTGAAGCAGTTATTGTGGTAGTTTCCTCTTGAATGTGACGCATGCCATACAGGGCTGGTGATCACTGAAGGGGTGTGGGGGACACCAAGAACCCGCTGCATCAATTCGTAGCTGACGCCGGCCACAGCCGGGAACCGCGGAAGGACGAGCTTTGAGTTTTGCCACGATTCGGGGCAGCCACCCGACATGCTGAAATATCTGCTGAAGCGCTCAGGCATCTACCTGATCATGATCTTCCTGACCACCAGCGCCGGGTATTTCCTGGCCGTCTCATCGCTTAAACCGGCCGTCCTGGAACAAGAGAAGATCCCCCGGCCAACCCCTGAACAGGTAGCTGCGTCTTTCCGTGGACTCGGCTTGGACCCGGACTTGAACCCTTGGGAACGCTACATCCAGTGGCTCGGTGGCATCGTCACCCGCTGGGACTGGGGGCGCAGCCCGAACGGCGCGTACGTCAACGCAGAGTTCGCGGACCGCGTCATGGTCTCCACCCGGTTGTTCATCGCTTCGATCATCCTGACGTTGATCATCGGAGTGGCGCTGGGCGTTTACTCCGCAGCACGGCAATACAAGTTCCAGGACCGCGCCATCACGTCCTACAGCTACTTGGTCCACATCCTTCCGGCGCCCATTGCCTACTTCCTGGTGCAGCTGGGTGCCATCAGCATCAATGAGGCTGTCGGCGAGCGCATCTTCTTCGTGACGGGAATTTCGACGCCGGGAATAGACCCGGGTTGGCCCGCTTTCGTTGACCTTGTGGCCCACTACGCCGTGCCCACCTTCGCGATGACCGTCTTCGGCTGGGCCGGTTACCAAATCGCCCAGCGGCAATACCTCCTGGACAACGTAAACGCAGACTTCGTCCGCACTGCCCGGGCCAAGGGCCTCACCCGCAACCAGGCCATCCGAAAGCATGCGTTGCGTGTCTCGTTCATCCCGGTGGCCCAGAGCATCGCATTCACCATTCCCGCCATCTTCACGGGCGGCTTCTTCGCCGAGGCCATCTTCGCCTGGCCGGGCATCGGCCTGTGGAGCATCCAGTCCATCGGCCTGCAGGACGTCAACGTCGCCACTGCGACGCTGGCCTATGGCTCAGTCATCTTCGCAATCGGCGCCATCCTGGCCGACTTCGCCACCACGCTGGTCGATCCACGAGTGAGGGTCCAGTAATGACAAACATCATTGACCCGATCGCCGAAATCGACGAGTCCCGTGTAGCCGACCAGGACGTGGTCATCGGCAAGTCCCGGATCATCTTCCGTCGCTTCATGCGGAACCGGACCGCCGTCGCCGGTTTGTTCATCTTCCTGGCGCTGTTCCTGTTCTCCCTGTTCGGCGGATTCCTGACTCCATGGGACAAGGACACCATCGATCCTTTGAACATCGGCATGGGTCCGTCGCCGGATCATCTCCTGGGCACCACGCAGGCCGGCATCGACCTCATGGCGCTCATTGTCGAGGGCACCAGGATCTCGATCTTCATCGGCCTGATCGTGGGCGGCGTGTCCGTCGTGATCTCGGCGGTCTACGGCTGCACCATGGCCTTCTTTGGCGGCAAGGTGGACGCCACCATGCTGTTCATCCTGGAGGCGCTCATCATGATGCCCGCCATCCTGGTAGTGGCGGTGGCCACCAGCGGCAGCGGCGGGCTCAAGAACCTTCCCAGCTGGCTGCTGCTGATCGTCGTCCTGCTGTTCTTCAGCTGGATGGGTACCGCCCGTCTGGTGCGCTCGTTGTCGATGTCGCTCATGCAGCGCGACTACGTCAAAGCCGCCAAGTACATGGGGGTCCCGTCCCGCCGCATCGTGTGGCGCCACCTGGTTCCGAACATCGGCTCCTTGCTGGTCCTCGACTTCACCCGAGGCATCACCGGTGCCGTGCTGGCCGAAGTGGCGTTCTCCTTCATCGGCATCGGCATCAAACTCCCTGACGTCAGCCTTGGTGTCCTGATCGGCCAGGCTACGGGCCAGGTGTCCTCCTTCCCGTGGATGTTCTGGGTCCCGCTCACCGTCATGTTCCTGCTGACCGGTTCGCTGGCCATGATGAACGACGGACTCCGTGACGCCTTCGACCCCAGCTCCAGCTCCATCGGCCGGGCGAAGCGGACCAAGCCCCAGACTGCGAAGGTGGCCAACTGATGAGCACCAACACCACTCCCGCCGAGCGCCTCCGCGACGCCGGACTCTACGCCCCCGGCGACGCCGTCCTCAGCGTCCGCGACCTGAACGTCCGCTTCAACTCCGAGAACGGCGTGGTCCACGCTGTCCGAGGCGTCGACTTCGACCTCATGCCAGGCAAGACCCTGGGCATCGTGGGCGAATCCGGCTCCGGCAAGTCCGTGACGTCCATGGCCATCATGGGTCTCCTCCCAGAAACCGCTGACATCACAGGCTCCGTCCGCTACAAGGGCAAGGAACTCCTTGGCCTGAGCGACAAAGCAATGTGCAAGCACCGCGGCAGCGACATCGCCATGGTGTTCCAGGATCCGCTGTCCTCGCTGACGCCCGTCTACACAGTGGGCAACCAAATCATCGAGGCGCTGACGGTCCACAACCCGACCATGAGCAAGCAGGCCAAAGAAGCCCGCGCCGTCGACCTCTTGCGCATGGTGGGGATCCCGAGCCCCAAGGACAGGCTGAAGGCCTTCCCGCACGAGTTCTCCGGTGGTATGCGCCAGCGCGTCATGATCGCCATCGCGATCGCCAACGATCCGCGGGTACTCATCGCTGATGAACCCACGACGGCGCTCGACGTCACCATCCAGGCGCAGGTGCTCGAAGTCCTGCACACCGCGCAGGAGGAGACCGGCGCCGCCGTCGTCATGATCACGCACGACCTCGGCGTGGTCGCCGGCATGGCCGACGACATCATGGTCATGTACGCGGGCAAGCCCGTGGAAACCGGCACAGTGGAGGACATCTACTACAACCCCCGGATGCCTTACACGCTGGGCCTGCTGGGTGCTGTCCCGCGCGTGGATACAGCCACCAAGCAGTCGCTGGTTCCCATCGAGGGGACCCCACCCAACCTCGCGTTGCCGGTGACGGGGTGCTCCTTCGCGGCCCGTTGCCCCATGGTCAGCGACGCCTGCCTGCACGGCGAGCCGGAGCTCATTTCAGTACCCGGATCCGAGACCGGGACGTTGGACCACAAGGCAGCCTGCATCAAATCCGGCGAGCTTTCCGGCAATGCGGACGCGCACCGGATTTTCCATGCGCCGCCCAAACCGGTTTCCAAGTTCGACGGCGTTGCCCGCACCGAACGCGACAAGGTCCTGGAACTCAAGGACGTCAAGAAGCACTTCCCCCTGCTGAAGGGTGCTCTCATCAAACGGCGGATCGGCACGGTCAAGGCCGTGGACGGGCTCAGCTTCGACATTCGCGAGGGCGAGTGCGTCTCCATTGTGGGCGAGTCAGGCTGCGGCAAGACCACCACGCTGTTGGAGATCATGGAATTCCATCCGGACCAGGTGGGCGAAGTGGTCATCGGCGGTGTCAGCAACAAGGTAGCCACCGACCACAAGACCAAAATGGCCATGCGCAAGGAAATGCAGATGGTCTTCCAGGACCCCACGGGTGCCCTGGACCCACGCTTCACCGTGTACGAGGTCCTGGCCGAGCCCCTGGAGAACCTGGGAATGCCCAAGGCCGCCATCAGGAAACGCATCATGGAACTCATGAAGCTGGTGGGCCTGCAGCCTGACCACGTCAACCGCTTCCCTAACCAGTTCTCCGGCGGCCAGCGGCAACGCATCGGCATAGCCCGGGCGCTCGCAGTCAACCCCAAGCTGGTTGTCCTGGACGAACCCGTGTCCGCGCTGGATGTGTCCGTCCAGGCCGGGGTCATCAACTTGCTGGACAAGCTCCGCGCCGAACTTGGCCTCAGCTACCTCATGGTCGCTCACGACCTCTCGGTCGTCCGCCATATCTCGGACCGGGTGGCCGTGATGTACCTGGGCAAGATCGTGGAAACCGGGAACGTGGACGACGTCTTCGACAACCCGCGGCACCCCTACACCCGGGCTCTGCTGTCCGCGATCCCGGTTCCGGACCCGAACCTGGAACGTACCCGCGAACGCATCATCCTGCAGGGTGACCTGCCCAGCCCGCTTGATGCGCCCAAGGGTTGTAACTTCGCTACACGTTGCCCGGTGTTTGCCGCGCTTCCTGCCGCAAAGCAGGAGAAGTGCCTTACTCTGGAGCCGCCACTGACTTCCGAGGCGGAGGGCGCGCAGGACTTTGCCTGCTTCTTCCCGGACGGAGAGCTGGATGCCGAGATGCTGGTGGTGCATGCCTGACGACATATGACGCATTGAATAAATCCCTGGTCTCAACTCGCAAAGTTATTTCAGTCGTAAACATGAAGGGCAAACCATGAAGAAGTACACGACGATCGGCGGCGTAGCACTCGCAGCAACGCTCATGCTGACCGCTTGCGGCGGGGGAACGCCGTCGGGTCCTGCCTCCCAGAAGGCAGAAGAGAGTGGCGGCGACATCAGCAAACTGATTAGCGTCAACGCCAAAGAAGCAAAGGATCTGGAACAGGGCGGCACGGTCACTTTGGCCGTCGGAAGCATTGGCCCGGACTTCAACGGCTTCTCCAACGTGGGCAACAGCGCTGATACTTCGGCCGTGATGACTCCGGTCAACACCGCTGCGATCAGCAGCGGCGGCATCGGCGGCTGCTGGAAGTTGGACTTCAACGGCAAGGCAGAGCCGAACAAGGACTTCTGCGAATCGGTGACCAGCGAAGTCAAGGACGGCAAGCAGACCATCACCATCAAGGTCAACGACAAGGCGACCTGGAACGATGGCACTCCCATTGATGTGAAGACCTTCGAGAACACGTGGAAGATGCTCCGCGGCGAAGACAAGTCCATCGACATCGTCACCGCTGGTGCCTACGCCTTCGTGGATTCGGTCAAGGCCGGTGCCAACGACAAAGAAGTCATCGTCACCACAACCCAGCCCGTCTTCCCCCTTGAAGGTCTCTTCTTCGGCCTGATCCACCCCGCCATCAATACACCCGAGATTTTCAACAAGGGCTTCGCGGGAGAAATGCACCCTGAATGGATGGCAGGTCCGTTCAAGGTGGAGAACTACGACACCACTGCCAAGACCGTCACGATGGTCCCGAACGACAAATGGTGGGGCCAGAAGCCGGTTCTCGAGAAGGTCATCTGGCGCCAGATGGAGCCGAGCGCAACCATCGCAGCGTTCAAGAATGGTGAGATCGACGCGACGAGCGGCCGTACACTTGGCCGTTACAAGCAACTCGAGGGCACCAAGGACGCTGACGTTCGCCGCGGCCAGCGCCTCTTCGCCGGTGGCCTGAACCTGAACGCCAAGCGCCCGGCCCTCACGGACGTCGCGGTCCGAAAGGCGATCTTCACCGCCGTCGACCGCAAGGCCATCCGGGACGTACGCTTCAACGGCCTGAACTGGTCCGAAGAGAGCTCAGGCTCCATGATGCTTATGCCGTTCTCCGAGTACTACCAGGACAACTACCCCGTGAAGGATACGGGCGCCGATGCTGCCAAGAAGGTCCTGACCGACGCCGGCTACACGGCCAACGACAAGGGCATCATGGCGAAGGACGGCGTCCCCGTCTCCTTCAAAATCACCAACTTCGGTGACGACCCCACCACGGCTGCAACCTCACAGACCCTGCAGAAGCAGCTCCAGGCAGCCGGCATGGATGTTGGCATTGACCAGCGGGGTGACGCCGACTTCGGCAAGGTGGTTGGATCCCGCGAGTTCGATGTGACCATCTCCGGTTACACCGTGGGTGCGGACGCAACGGACGCCGTGAAGCAGTACTACGACTCCACCACCAACGAGAACGGCCTGGGCGATGCTGAGCTCGACGCCGAAATCAAGCGCCTTGCCACGATCGCCGACGACACGGAGCGCAACAAGGCGGCCATGGAGGTCGAAAAGAAGCACATGGAGAAGTACTTCTCCATGGGAACCGTGCTGAACGGCCCGGAGATCCAGTTCGTGCACAAGGGCCTGGCCAACTACGGCCCGTCCCTGTTCAAGAGCCTCTCCAACGTTCCGGACTGGACCACCCTCGGCTGGGAAAAGGGCGCCAAGAAGTAGCCCAACAGCCGTAGTTTCCTGAAGGCCGGGAATCTTCCTGAACCTGTACATCGGTTCGCGGAGGTTCCCGGCCTTCGCCGTCCCCATCGCTTGCTCACGTTCCGGGTGCTTGAGCCAATCGCTTGCTCACCCGGTGATGGAGGGTTGCCGGAAAGGGGCTATTACGTGAGCGAGGATCGGTAGCCTAGGGTCATGACTTCCCAGCCGATCCGTACCGCAGTCGCAGGCTTTGGACTTTCAGGCAGTGTCTTCCACTCGCCCTACATCTCCGCCAACCCTGCCTATGAGCTCGCCGTCATCGCCACCTCGGACGCGGAACGGCAGGCCAAGGCCAAGGAACGCTATCCCCGGGCGAAGATCGTCAACACCCCTGCCGACGCCCTGGCCCTCGCCGATGAACTGGACCTCATCGTCCTCGGCACACCGCCCGCAACCCACTACCCGCTTGCTAAAGCCGCGCTGGAAGCCGGGCTCGACGTCGTCGTCGATAAGCCGTTCGTCACCTACAGTGCGCAAGGCGAGGAACTGATCCAGCTGGCAGCCAGGCTGGGCAGGGTCCTCACGGTGTATCAGAACCGGCGCTGGGACGGCGATGCGCTCACCGTGCGGAAACTGCTCGACGCCGGGACGCTGGGTACCGTCACCCGGTTCGAGGTAGGCATGGAGCGGTGGGCGCCGGAAATTGCAAAAGCCTGGAAAGCCGGGGCCACGGTGGAGGACGGCGGCGGAGTCCTGTTCGACCTCGGGACCCACGTCCTGGACCTCGCCCTCCGGTTCTTTGGCCCGGCTACGGTCACCTACTCCGAAATTGCTGCCCGCCGCCCCCAGGAGAACGCCGACGACGACGTCTTCCTTGTCCTCCGGCACGACTCCGGTGTAATCACCCACGTCACCATCAACCTCAATAGCCACCTGCACGGCCCGCGGTTCCGGATCCTGGGCACGCAGGGTGCTTTCGCGAAGTTCGGCACGGACCCCCAGGAGCCGTTTGTCCTGGGTGGCGGGTTGCCCACGGACCCGCAGTACGGCGTCGAGCCTGAAGAGGACTACGGCATCCTGGAGGTGGACGGCCAGCGCTCCACCATCCCCACCGAGCGCGGCGCTTACCCGGAGTTCTATCGCTTCCTCGCGGAAAAGCTCGACGACGGCGGAACCGCCTCCGCGCATCCGGCACCTGTGGATCCGGCGGACTCAGTGGAGGTCCTGAAACTCATTGAGCAGGCCCGGGATCTGGCCCGAAAAAAATAAATCTGCACGAGGCGTAACCTCACCAACGCCCCCAGCGATGTAAAGGGAGTGCGGGCCACGTCCGCACGCTGATCATCCGGCAGCCACCCAACAGCTGCCGGGGCAATCCCAAAATCGTTTGTCGGAGGAATTCATGTCCTTGTTCACTGTCCTTGCCACCAGCAAAGTCGCCGCAGGCGTCCTGGCTGCCGGAGCTGTTGCTGTCGGCGGAACCGGCGTCGCTGCCTTCAATGGCGCTCTTCCCACCGAAATCCAGCAGACCGCCCACGACGTCGTAGGTGCACCTGCCCCCCTCGCTGCCGGAACTGCCGGTGAAGCAGCCGACGCAGCGGAAACTGCCCAGGCCAAGGCGGCAGACGCCGTCGAGACCGCCAAGGCAACAGCGAATGACGCCGCAGAAGCCGGCAAGGCAACTGCGAAGGATGCCAAGGGCGAAGTCAGCGGCGCTGCCAGTGACGCAATCAACGACGCCAAGGCAGCCCTGGAAGATGCCACGTCGCCTGAAGCATTCGGACTGTGCACTTCCTTCCTCAACGGCGGCTTGAAGGCCGACACCCAGGTTGCCGGCTTCAAGTCACTGACCATTGCTGCCGGTGGCGAGGCCAACGTCGAGGCGCACTGCGAGGCCGTGGTGGAAGCCGGCAAGGCTGCCGGACTCAAGGCTGACGGCAACGCCAAGGCAGACGCCGACGCCGATGCCTCCGTTACGTCCGGACTTCCGGCCACGCCTGCCGTCCCGGCTGTTCCGGCCACTCCCGCAGTGCCCGCCGTGCCTGCAGTCCCGGCCGTACCGTCGCTGCCTACCCAGGTCCCCACTGAGCTGCCGGCTGTTCACGGAGCACCCGTCGATTCTGTCCGCTAAGCGGAGAACGGCTACGGTCTAAAGGCAGGGCTCCTTGGCTTGATGACAAGGAGCCCTGCCTCATAACGCGGGATGGGAGGCGTCCACGGGTGCTTGAACCCTTGGCTGATGAATATGTGCAGGCGGATCACGACGATCCCGCGCTGCTCTTCACTGCTGCCTACAACGCCTTCTCCGGACCTGTCTTTGGCTATCTCAAAGCACGCGGCGTGGACGATCCCGAGGCCGTGACGCAGGACGTCTTCCTTGCCCTCTACCCCAAACTGGAGACCCTCCACGGCGGGTTGCAGGGAGCCAAGACATTGCTGTTCACCATTGCGCACGCCCGGCTGGTGGATCACTACCGGAAGCGCGAACGAACCCCCGATTCCACGCCGTACGAGGCTGACTTCGACACCCGGCGCTCACCGTCGGCCGAAGAGCAGGCATTCGGAAGGGCGTCCGGCCTGGGGGTTACGGAACTTTTGGAGGACCTGACCGAGGATTATCGGGAGGTCCTGGCACTGCGGGTCGTTGCTGACCTGTCGGTGGAAGAAACTGCGGACATCATGGGCAAATCCCAAGGGTCCGTGAAACAGCTGCAGCGCAGGGCATTGGGCGCATTGAAGAAACGTGCGCTACTAAGGAACGGCACATCATGAGCGAATACACCGCACCCGGTCGCGGCAATGACCAGCAGGCCATCGATTCCCTGCTGGCCGACGCCGGGCTTGAGGGCAGCACGGACCTCCGCAGCGAACTTCTCGAGCTGCGCTCCCTGGCCGACACTGCTCCAATTCCGTCCGAGGCCGTTCGTGCGCTGATGGCGGGTGGGGCGATGGTTACCAGACCCGCTGCCGTAACGCCGCAAGTCCCGGCACCCGAGCAAATCCCGGCAACCGATGAGTTGGCTGCGCGGCGGTGGAAGAAGCGGCGCGCAGCCATTGCGGGCCTCGCCGTGGCGGTGTCGCTGGCCGGTGGCGCCACAGCGGCTGCCGCCTCCGAGGGCGGGATTCCCGGAGCTTTCCAGCATCTTGGCGCGGCCATCGGTTCGGTGGTTTCACAACTGGCTCCCGGCGCGGGCAATGCGCCGCAACCCGCCGCTCCTGCGGGATCGACCCCGGAACCAGGCCCTGCACATCAGGACAGTCAACCGGCAGTGGTTTCGGGACAGGCCAGCCCCAGCCCGGCGGATCCCGGGAACCCCGACGGGACACCTCACGCTGAACCGCACCCGGCGACGCCCGGAAACCCATCCCAGGATCCCAAGAGCCCGTCGCACCCCGACCCTGGCAAGCGTGTGCTCCCCACGGCTCCCTCGTTGCCGGTCACGCCTCCGGAGATCGACCCCTCAAAGCTTGATCCCTCGAAGCTCGGGCCATCGGACATCCCCGTCCCGGTCCCGTCCCAGCTGATTCCCCCGGTCCCGGAGGCCCCGAAAGTCCCAGCGAAGTGACAGTTAATGCCAAATGTTCCTTGGGAACATTGGCATTAACTGAGAACCCGGCAGGCGTTAAACCACGACGGCGGGGTGCGGCTTCGCGTGGAAGCTGCACCCCGCCGTCGTGGTTGGCTGCTTAGGCGGAGACCAGGCTGTGCCAGTCGTTGACGAGGGGCAGGTTGTGCGCCTCGGAAACGGAGTGGTGTGCCACGTGGCCTGCGGCGATGTTGAGGCCCGCGGCCAGGGCGGGGTCGCGGTCGAAGGCGGCCTTGACGCCCAGGTTGGCCAGTGCCACGGCGTAGCGCAGGGTGACGTTGGTCAGTGCGTACGTGGAGGTGTTCGGAACGGCGCCAGGCATGTTGGCAACGCAGTAGAAGATCGAGTTGTGGACCTTGTACGTCGGTTCCTGGTGGGTGGTGGGGTGCGTGTCCTCGAAGCAGCCGCCCTGGTCCACAGCGATGTCCACCAGGACCGAGCCCGGCTTCATGCGGGAGACGAGTTCGTTGGTGACCAGCTTGGGAGCCTTGGCGCCCGGGATCAGGACGGAGCCGATCACGAGATCTGCGTCGATGACTGACTTCTCGATCTCGTAGGCGTTGGAGGCAACGGTCTTCAGGCGGCCCTGGTAGAGGGCGTCCAGTTCGCGCAGCCGGTTGATGTTGATGTCCATGATGGTGACATCAGCACCGAGGCCCAGCGCCATGGCAGCGGCGTTGGTTCCCGCAACGCCGGCGCCGAGGACAACAACCTTGGCCGGGCGGACGCCCGGTACGCCGCCCAGGAGGACACCCTTGCCGCCGGCCGGAGCCATCAGCGAGGAAGCGCCGACCACGACGGACAGGCGGCCTGCGACCTCGGACATGGGGGCGAGCAGCGGAAGTGTGCGGCCTTCCTGCACGGTTTCGTAGGCGATGGCCGTGACGCCGGAGTTGATGAGCTCGGCGGTGAGCTCGGGTTCTGCGGCGAGGTGCAGGTAGGTGAAGAGGATCAGGCCCTTGCGGAAGCGGTGGTACTCCGCGGCGATGGGTTCCTTGACCTTCATGACCATGTCCGCGCGGCCCCACACGTCATCGGCTTCGTTGACGATTTCGGCGCCGGCGATCGAGTATTCCTCGTCGGTGATGCCCGAGCCGAGGCCTGCGCCGCGCTCAACCAGAACGGTGTGTCCGTGGGTGCGGAACTCGTGGACGCCGGCGGCCGTGATGGCTACGCGGAACTCGTTGTTCTTGATTTCTTTGGGGACGCCGATGATCATTTGCTGGCTCCATCGTTAGCGGCCTGTTCGGCCGAATATTTGCTGCGGGCTGTGATTCCAGAATAAATCCGGCTGTGAGTCAGGCGACATGGATTCCCGGCCGGCCCGGGAGCAAAACCCTGGAAATTCAAGGAACTCCTGCCGTCAAGCTCGACATTTGTCGAGCACCAAGGCGTCAGGTGTCGCCTGCTGTTGGTACGCTTTCCGGATGCAGCAAGACGTGGAACAGATCGTTGAACGCGTAGCACTGAAGCTCGGCCGCGGACTGTCCTTGGAGGACCTCGACGGCGTTCTTCTCGCCTACAGTTCCAACCAATCCCACGCAGACCGCGTCCGGGTGAATTTCCTGCTCAGCAAGCGCGTCCCCAGCGACGTCAGCGCCTGGCAGCTCTCGCACGGCATCTCCACCGCCGTGCGCCCCGTGGTGGTGCCCGCCAACGACGAACTCGGGATGCTCGGCCGCGTCTGTGTCCCCTTGTTGGTCCGCGGTTTCCGTGTGGGGTACTTGTGGGTGCAACAGGACCTTGAGGAGCAAAGCGCGACGGCGATCCTCGCCCAGTTGCCCGGCGTCCGGGACGAACTGGACCTGTTGGCGGGCTTGCTCCTGGACTCGAACACGGCCGAGTCCGAGTTCCGGCGCCGGCGTGAGCAGGAGTTCCTCTCGGCCTGTGGCGGCGAATCGAACGCCGTGGCGGCCGTTGCGGGGTGGAAGGAGATCCAAGGCCGCGGCCCGTGGCAACTGGTGACGATCCTTGACGCCGAAGGTGCCCGGTCCGACGTCGATCCCATCGCGGCAACCCTCACGCACCGCTCAGCCGCGCTGCAGTCCACTATCGGCGTGAACGCGGCTTTGTTCAGCGCGGGCACGGAAACCCACTCGGTGGTCCTGTTCCGGGAATCCGGAGGACGGGCAGACCACGCGCAGGTCCTGGTCCATTACCAGCTTGAGCTCGCCAAGCGTGCCGGCCGGACCGTGGACCGCGTCATCCTGGGGATCAGCGAACCCTTCCAGGTGATCAGGCAGCTCGCGGTGGCGTACCGGCAGTCCAAGGTTGCTGCGCAGGCGGCGGCCGTGGATGCGCAGCTCGGGGAACTGGTGGACAGCCGTTCCGTGGGCGTGTACCAGCTCTTTGACCGCCTGCTGGCACCGGGCGGCTGGGACGATACCGGCTCGGTGCATTTCCGCACGCTTGAGGACCAGGACAAAAACGGCGAGCTCCTGCCGGTCCTGGAGCTTCTCTACGACAACGACAGTGCCGTGCAGGATGTCGCCGAGAAACTTCACCTCCACAGGAGCAGCATCTACAACAGGCTCGGACGCATCCGCCAGCTCATCGGTGCTGATCCCTTGAACGGTGCCATCCGGCTTGAATTGCATGCTGCCTTGAAGGCGCGGCGCTGGGCCGGCAGGCCGCGGATCTGAGCCGGACCCGCGGATCTAAGCACCGGCAAGACTCAGCGTAAGAAACAGATAAGGCAGGTACCCGCGCGGGTACCTGCCTTATCTGATGCCAATGCGCTGGCCTGGCCGTTCACGGGGGAACGCGTCAGGAGCGCCTCAGCCGCTGGCAACTCCAGCGGCCCAAACGGCGCCTGAACGTTGCCGTGCGGCTGCTGCTGCAGTACCGCCCGTGCCAGCCGGTGTGCACGTTGGTGCGGGGCAACCGCGTGCTCACTGCAGTGCCTTCTGTGCGGCGTCAAGGAGCGATTCCAAGGTGGACGCCTGCGGCTGAGGCGACGTGCCTGCGGTGGGCTTGCCGGTGGGCCGGGGCTTTGCCGTTTGCGTTCCCGTCGGTGTTGGCGTCGGGGTCGGCGTGGGAGTGGTGGTCGGCGTCGGCGTCGTGGTGGGCGTCGGTGTTGCCGGCGGTGTCGTGATCGTGTCCGAGGGCACGTCGCCGGGCGCCGGCGCAGGTTGGGTCGGAGCCGGAGTGCCGGCTACGGGGGACGGCGCTGCGACTGCCGGGGCGGACGCCGACGGGACCCAGACAGGGGCTGCCAGGGAGACGTGCGGTGAAGGAACCGACGACGGCGAAACCGCCACAGGCGATTCCGGTACCGTCGCCTCCGGTACCGTGGCCGGTTGGCCTGCTTCGGATGACGATTGACCCGACGACGACGGGGAGGACGCTGTGGTGTAGGAAGCCCGGGGCGCAGGGGCTGCCGAGCCCGGTTGGCGGTCCTCGCCACTCTGGCCGCCGTTGGCTTCCTGGGCCGGACTTTCCTGACCGAAGAACGGAAGCTCCAGTGCCTGCCCGACGGTTCCCGCAGTCAGTACCAGGCCCAGCGCTCCGGCAACCACTGCCATGCGCTGGCTCATGTGCTTCACCGACGCGGCTTTCCGCAGAACAGCTTGGGGTTCGCGGCCAAATGAGGAGGTGGTGCCGAGGGTTGATGCCGTTACCGGCGGAGGTGTCTTGCGGGATGCCGCCGGGGCCGGGGCAGCCGCTTCGGCTCCGGCTTCCCCGCGGGTGGCTGCCTTGCGGGCAGCAACCACGGGAATGGCTGACGTGGGAGGCCCTGGTGTGGTGGATGCCGGAGCTGCGGCCCGCGCGGCTTCGACTACCGGAATCGCTGCGGTTGCCGGCTCCGGGCCTGCGGTTGCCGGCTCCGGAAGCGCAGGGGCCGCCTTCGGCTCGGCAGGGGCGATCACAGCCCTTGCCGCACGCTCACGCTCAGCGGCCCGGGCCGCAGCCCGCGTGGTGGGCGCAGCCTTAGCGGGTGATGCCGGAGTGGGTGCCGTTACGGTGGGGATCGCCGTCGTGGCTGGTTCCGGGGATCCGCTGGGTTGGGCCCGACGGCGTCCGGTTGGCTTGGTGCGCTCGCGCTCGAGTTGCGCGCGGCGTGGGTTATCCATGGTTGGGGACATGGTTGTGCCTCTCAACGCCTGCGAGGTTAGCTGTCGGGTTCGGACGAGGCCGTCCGGCCGCGCGTGGCGGCTTCACCCCAAGGGCTTGCGGAGAAAACAAGCCCGGGAAACTGTGGGTCCCCCGTCTCTGCCGCGGGTCTGGCGGATCCTGGATTGCGGCAGAGCCCGGCGTCAATCCAGAAGCGGCCCAGCGGAGATCGGGTCGCCCTATGACCGTACAGGAGGCGGAAAGTAAAGTCACATTAATGTAACGGGCGGTAGTTCTGCCCCCGCGGGAGGGTGCTACCGCTTAGGCTTCGGGGCCGGCGCGGGGGCGGGGAGTTCGTGTTCGATTTTCCGGACCTGGTGGGCCTGATGTGTGGCAGGGCGGAAGACTTCGTCTGCGATCCCCAGCATGCCGCCTGCTGCGGCCCGCCGGACGCCGCGCTTGTTCTCCCGCGCAATCCAGTACCAAAGCGCGCCCGTGAGCGCGGGAACTCCGAGCACTGCTGCCAACACGGCCAAGATGTCCATCCGCCAACACTAGCCTTGGGCACGTACTGGCCGGTAGACATGAGCTATGGACCTACCAGTGATGCCGCCCGTTTCGCCCATGCTCGCCAAGTCCGTCCCGAACATCCCCGACGTTGGGCATTACGAGCCCAAATGGGACGGATTCCGGACCATCGTCTTCAAGGACGGGGACGACATCGTCCTGGGCAGCCGCAACGAGAAGCCCATGACCCGCTACTTCCCGGAGCTGGTGGAAGCGCTGAAGAAGAACCTTCCGGACAAGTGCGTTGTAGACGGCGAGATCATCCTGATCCAGGGCAACAGGCTTGAGTTCGAGGTGCTGCAGCAGCGAATCCATCCCGCGGACAGCCGGGTTCGGATGCTTGCGGAGAAGACGCCGGCGTCCCTGGTGGCGTTCGACCTGCTTGCCCTCGGCGATGAGGATCTGACCGGCCGGCCCTTCGCCGAGCGGCGCGCGGCCTTGGAGAAAGCCCTCGCCGACGCCCGGCCTCCTGTGTACGTAACGCCTGCGGTGACGGACCTGGGGCGCGCCAAGGAATGGTTCGTGCAGCTTGAGGGAGCAGGCCTCGACGGCGTGCTGTCGAAACCGCTCGACGGCACCTACCAGCCGAACAAGCGGGTGATGTTCAAGACGAAGCATGAGCGGACAGCCGATTGCGTGGTGGCCGGGTTCCGTTGGCACAAGACCGCGAAAGTTGTGGGGTCGATGCTCCTGGGGCTCTACGACGACTCAGGCCGGCTTCATCACGTCGGCGTCGTGGCGTCATTCCCCATGGCAAAGCGGGAGGCGTTGGTGGCGGAGCTTGAGCCCTATCAAGTGGAACTCGGCGACCATCCGTGGGGCGAGTGGGCCAAGCAGGACGATTCGCCCGGGGGGTCACGGATGCCCGGGGCGCAGAGCAGGTGGAGCGCTGGAAAGGACTTCTCCTTTGTGCCGCTGCGCCCCGAACTGGTGATCGAGGTGGCCTACGACTACATGGAGGGTGACCGGTTCCGCCACACGACGCAGTTCCGTCGGTGGCGGCCGGACCGGACTCCTGAAAGTTGCACGTACTCGCAGCTGGAAGAGCCTGCGGAGTACGACCTTGGGGAGATCCTGAGCCTGCCGTAGCGGCCCGGCAGGGAATCTACTCCTCGTGCCCCTGGTCGCTGCTCATGCTGCCTTCGGCGGGCGGGGTTTCTCCCGGGGGCACGCCGCCGCCTGGCTCGAGGCCTGTGACGTTTCCATCCAGGGGGTCGGGATTGGCCGAGGAAGCGGGGTCGTCGTCCTCGTCCTGGCGCATGTCGGGATCTTCGTGGATGCTGTCCGCGTCGGCGGTAGTGTCGATGGGTCCACTGGCGCCGCTCACGCCGAAGGTCCGGGGATCGTCTTCCGGGTCATAGCTGGTCATGGTGAGCCCTTTCGTAAGTAAGCTTACTAATTAGCTTGCTCCGTCAGCCTATCCGGGATGGGCCGCGCCAACAAGGCCGTCCGCAGAGGTGCCCGTGCCGGTGCGGCTCCCGGTGTCTCGGCGTCCTGCTTGCTCAGCGGTGCCGGGTGGTGGCGTTGACGAAGCTGCGGATGGCGTCCGCCACGGCTTTGGGGCGCATGTGCTGGGCAACGTGGCCGACGCCGGGAATTTCCACCAGGCGCCCTTGGGCCACCGCCCGCGAAAGCCTCAAGGACCAATCCGGTCCGGCAACATGGTCGCGGCTTCCCCGGAGAACCAGGACCGGGACATCGATGCCGGACAGTCGATCCAGGGTCGGGTACTTCATCATCACGGGCAGTTCGGTGACGTACCAGCGCGGTCCGCACCGGAAGTAGTCCCCCATGACGATCCAGTTGGACGAAGGACTCTCGCGGAGGATGCCATCCAGCGTCAGGGCAATCGACTGCTGCATCACGTTCTTGTGCCGCGAATCGACAACCGGCCCCATGAGCACAAGCTGCCGTGCACTTTCCGGCCGGTGCAGTGCAGCCTCAATGGCGAACTGCACCCCCATTGAGTGGCCTACCAAAATGTAGGAGTCGATGCCGCGGGATGCCAGGGCCCCGGCAATGAAGGCGCCGTAGTCCTCGACCTGGAGTTGCCTGCCGGGCCGGGGAGTGCCGGCGAAGCCCGGCAGGTCGAAGGAGTACGTGGGCGCATGCGCCGCCAGCACGGCGTGCAGTCGTGCCAGGTACCTGTGGGAAACCCCGATGCCGTGGATCAGGATGTAGGCAGGCTTCTCTGCCGACCCGGCCCCGGCCCCGGGTTCGGGAGACCCCTCGGTCCAGAAGATGCGTCCGGTGAGGCCATGGGCCTCTATGTCGGAGGACAGTAGCGCGCTCATGCGGGACAAACGACGGAAAAGTACCTTGAAGCCATACAGCTATTGAACAGCATGCTGTCGGTTTCGGAGGGCTCGCCGGTGCGAGCTAGTCCCGCGCGGCGTCGTCCGATTCATTGGAGTCGGCCGGCCGCGCATCAGTTGCCTTCGCAGCGTCAGCCGCCTCCCGGCGTCGTGCGATTTTCGATTCGGTCCACATGGTGACCGCCACGAACACCGTGCACGCGAACATGAAGGTGGCCACAAAGTTCAATCCCATGGCTGAGCCCAAGGGTATGGCAAGGGCAAGCGCAGCCAAACCGGCCACGATATGCCACCCTTTGAAATTGCCCACCGATCAAGCGTAACCCCGGGCTTTACAGGTCCCCGCCTGTTGGCTGGGATCGTTGCTTGATCCTTATCACTCGGACGCTTTCAGTCGCTTTCCGCAGCCTCCGCAGCGGCGGTTTCGTCCTGCTTGCGCTTCTGCGTTTCCAGCCACGCAATGATCGCCGCCTGCCGGATCCGACGATGCGTTCCCCGGTACTCCACCGGAATCTCGCCACGGTCGGTCATGTTCCGCAGATAGGTGTGCGAGATCCCGGCAAGCTCCGCAGCCTGCGAAGTCGTCAGCATTTCCTCCACGCTGCTGACGGTCACCGTTTCGCCCCGCCCTAGCCTCGCAAGGAGGTCGACGACGGCGTCCCGCGCCTGATCGGGCAGGCGGTGGACCGTGCCGTCCACGAACACGGTGATGTCGTCGCTGTCGTTGAGGGAGCGCGCCAGGTTCCGGGCGTCATCGGCGGGGAGGCCTGCTGTGACGCGGGGAGCTATCAATGCCATGGCAGAAGCCTAGCCTGCGGCGTGGAGGAAGAACTTACTCCGCGTCCAGATCCGTTTCCAGCAGCTTCACCAGTGCGTCCAGCGCGGCATCGGCACCGTCCCCCTCGGCCCGAAGCACCACCACGTCACCCTTCGCAGCGCCGAGGGTCATAAGCGAGAGGATGCTGGCCGCGTCCATCGCTTCGTCCTCGGGCTGGCCCTGCATGGCGATGGTGACATCCACCGGCTGCTCGCCGGCTGCCTCGGCGAACAGGGCAGCGGGCCGGGCGTGCAGTCCGGAGCGGCTGGCTACGGTTGCTGTGCGTTCTGGCATGGTTTCTCCTTGCGTTGGTGCGGGAAGGGTTAGAGGCCGAGCTCTTCAAGCACGGGGAGCTTGGCGCGGACCCAGTCGCGTGCCTCGGTGGCGCTGGGGGCGGACAGAGCCAGGCGTGCAAGTTCCTGCGCCTGCTCCAGCGTGACGGTCTTGAGCACGGTCCCGACCGCGGCCAACGAGCGCGCGGTCATGGACAGTGTGGTGACGCCCAGTCCGGTGAGGACGACGGCGAGGGCGGGGTCCGCGGCGGCCTCGCCACAGACGCCAACGGGCTTGTTGTTGCCCTCCTGTGCCGAGCCTTCCACGGTGAGCTGCACCAGCCGCAGCACCGCGGGCTGCCACGGAGTGTTCAGGTCCGCGAGGGGGCCCAGCTGGCGGTCGGCGGCCATGGCGTACTGGGTGAGGTCGTTCGTGCCCAGGGACGCGAATCCCACTTCACGCAGCACGGTTGCGGCCGTCAGTGCGGCGGAGGGGACCTCCACCATTACGCCTGGCGTCCGGATTCCCGCTGCTGCGCAGAGCGAGGCAAAGCGTCCTGCCTCGGCAGCTGTGGAGATCATGGGAGCCATGACCCACACATCGGCCTCGGATTCCGACGCGGCGCGGGCGATCGCCTCGAGCTGGCGTTCCAGGACGCCCGGGGTGGTGAAGTCGGTGCGGTAGCCGCGAACGCCCAGTGCAGGGTTGGGCTCGGTGGCATCCGTAAGGAAGGGGAGGGGCTTGTCGGCGCCGGCGTCCAGGGTGCGGAGGACCACCTTCTTGCTCGGGAACGCGTCAAACACGGCTTTGTAGGCGGCGGCCTGCTCATCCACGGAGGGCTCGGTGTCGCGCTCCAGGAAGCAGAATTCGGTGCGGAACAGGCCAACGCCCTGGGCGCCCAGCTTCGCAGCTGCCACGGCATCCTTGGCTCCGCCCACATTGGCGAGGAGCGGGACCAGGTGGCCGTCCGCCGTCGTGCCGTTTCCGTCGAAGGCTGCCAGCGTCGCGGAGGTTTCCGCCCAGGCGGTGGCAAGTGCACGTTGTTCCTCGGTCGGTTCGACGGCGACGAAGCCGGCAGCGCCGTCCACATAAACCTCTGAGCCGTCCGCGATCCCGTCCACGCCGTGGGCCGCAACGACGGCGGGCAGGCCAAGGGAGCGCGCGATGATCGCCGTGTGGGACTGCGGCCCGCCGCCTGAGGTCACCAGCGCCAGGACAACTGCGGGATTCAGGGTCGCAGTGTCGGCGGGAGCGAGATCCTCGGCTACCAGGATGAAGGGTGTTTCGGAGGACGGGATGCCCGGTGCGGGGACACCCCGGAGTTCAGCGACAATGCGTGCGCGGACATCCAGGACGTCGGTGGCGCGCTCGGCCATGTAGCCGCCCAGGTTGTGCAGCATTTCGGAGACCGATGCGCCGGCTTCCCAGATGGCCCGTTCTGCGGAGGTTCCGGCGTTGACGAGTTTGCCCGCCGATTTCAGCAGCATGGTGTCTTTGGCCATGAGGGCAGTGGCCTCAAGGACGGCTTTGCCGTCGCCTGAGGCCGTGTCCGCGCGCGCCTTGAGCTCATCATGGACGGCTTGCGCGGCTGCCTTCAGGCGGACGACGGCGTCTTCCGGAGCGACGTCCGCGGCCAGGCGTTCCCCCGACGGCGGTTCACTCACCGGCTTGGGCATCTGGCGGACGGAACCCGTGATGCGGCCAGGGCTTACCCCAACTCCTTGGAAATTCTGCACTGAATCCTCTGTTCCTGCTTGTTGTTTCAGACCCGTCGGCGACGGCACCGGGAGCCTCTGTAACCAGCCTACAAAATTCCTTTGTGAGCCACTTCATATAGCAACGCTATAGGTGCTAGGGTAGCGGTTATGAGTTTCGATGACCAGCTTCCGCCTAAAATTCGGTTGCTTCGCGCAGCTGCCGAATTGCTGGCGAATTCGGAGGGGTCAGCGGTCTCAACGCGCCAGATCACCAAGCTTGCCGGTGTCACGGCGCCTACGCTCTACCACCACTTTGGTGACAAAGAAGGACTGTTCGACGCCGTCGTATCAGCAGGCTTCGAAGAGTACGTGGCGGGGGAGCGGGACTTTGCGCCGTCCGGGGAGCCCTTGGAAGACGTCCGGCGGATGTGGGACAACCACGTCCAGTTCGGACTGACCCAACCCCATCTGTACCTGGTCATGTTCGGCAACATCAGGCCGGAGAGCCGCCCGGCAATCGTGGCCGATGCTGAAGCGCTCCTGGAAGAGATGTTGAACAAGGCCGCCATCGCAGGTCAGATCAATGTGCCGCCCCGCGAAGCGGCGCGGAGCATTCTCGCGGCCAACGTGGGCGTCACGCTCATGCTGATCGCTGAACCGGTGGAAGAACGGAACCTCGAGCTCTCAACGATGACCCGGGACTCCATGATTTTTGCCGTCTCCACGGAAACCGCCCGTGGCGCCGCAGCGGACGACTCCGGTAAGTCGTCGGTAGTTGTTGCGGCAATCGCCCTGAATGCGGCACTGCAGGCCTCGCATTCGGACCAACTTTCCAGCTCTGAACTGAAGCTCTTCCTGGAATGGCTTCACCGCATTTCCAGCAGCTCCTAGCTGCTCTCTCTCGATCTCTATATCGACTGACCCCGCGCCGCCGCGGGAAACACGTTAGGAATTCACATGGCAACAGAGACAGTTGCGAAGCCCCGCACCAGCGCCCGCGTTGGAGTCCAGAAGTTCGGAACATTCCTGTCCGGCATGATCATGCCCAACATCGGCGCCTTCATCGCCTGGGGCCTCATCACGGCCCTGTTCATCGAGAAGGGCTGGATTCCCGTCCCGGAACTCGGGGGCTATGGGACCAACGCCGAGGGTGTTGCCAACGTGGGCCTTGTGGGCCCCATGGTCAACTACCTGCTTCCGCTTCTGATTGCCTACACCGGTGGCCGGATGGTCTATGACGTCCGCGGCGGTGTGGTGGGTGCCATCGCCACCATGGGTGTCATTGTGGGCACGGGTATTCCTATGTTCATCGGGGCCATGATCATGGGGCCGCTGGGCGGCTGGACCATGAAAAAGATCGACAGCATCTGGGACGGCAAGATCCGTCCGGGCTTCGAAATGCTGGTCAACAACTTCTCCGCCGGTATCTGGGGCGGAATTCTGACCCTGCTCGGGTTCTACGGCCTGACGCCCGTAGTCAAGGCCTTCACAGCCGGTGCCGGCTCCGTGGTTCAGTTCCTGGTGGACAACGGCCTGCTGCCCCTCACCAGCATCTTCATCGAGCCTGCCAAGGTCCTCTTCCTGAACAACGCCATCAACCACGGCGTACTGACACCGCTGGGTATCCAGCAGTCGCTGGACCAGGGCAAGTCCATCCTGTTCCTGCTCGAAGCCAACCCTGGCCCCGGCCTGGGCATTCTGCTGGCCTACATGTTCTTCGGCCGTGGTGCCGCACGGGCATCTGCTCCCGGTGCTGCGATCATCCACTTTCTGGGCGGAATCCACGAGATCTATTTCCCGTACGTCCTGATGAAGCCCATCCTCATCCTCGCTGCCATCGGCGGCGGCATGACGGGCATCGCTACCCTGGCCATCACCAACTCCGGTCTCGTGGCTCCGGCAGCTCCGGGTTCCATCATTGCCGTCATAGCCCAAACCTCACGTGACAGCTACGTGGGCGTGGTCCTCGCTGTCGTGCTTGCCACCACTGTGTCCTTCCTGATCGCCTCCCTGATCCTGCGCACGTCCAAGAACAAGGGCGACGACGATCTCACTGAAGCCACGTCCCGTATGGAAGCCATGAAGGGCAAGAAGAGCTCCGTCTCCTCCGCCCTCGTGGGAGACCGGCAAGCAGCTCAGGGTGAAGGCACCGTCCTGACCCGTCCGGTCCGGAACATCGTGTTTGCCTGCGACGCCGGCATGGGCTCGAGCGCCATGGGTGCCTCCGTCCTCCGCAACAAGATCAAGGCGGCCGGCTTCCCGGACGTCAAGGTCACCAACTCGGCCATCGCCAACCTGAGCGACACCTATGACGTCGTGGTCACCCACCAGGACCTCACCGAACGTGCACAACCGCGCACGTCCAGCGCCGTGCACTACTCGGTAGACAACTTCATGAACAGCCCCAGGTACGACGAAATCGTTGACTTGGTACGTTCGAGCAACAGCGAAGGCGCTCCAGCAGCGGCTGCTGCTTCGGGGGCCGTCGAAGAAGCCCCCGCCCATGGTGCCCATGCCGCCGAGCCGGCTGCCGCCGTCGAAGGCAAAGGCGTCCTGCTTCGCGAAAGCGTGATCCTGAACGGCACCTCCCGCGACCGCGACAGTGCGATCGACGAGGCCGGAAAGCTGCTGCTGGACCGTGGCGCCGTGGATGTCAGCTACGTCCATGCCATGCACGAGCGTGAGGAATCCGTGTCCACCTACATGGGCAGCTTCCTGGCGATCCCCCACGGCACCAACGATGCCAAGGAACACATCAACCACTCGGCCGTGTCCATCATCCGGTACCCCGAGGGCATCGACTGGGGCGGCAAGCAAGTGAAGTTCGTAGTCGGCGTGGCCGGCATCAACAACGAACACCTCCACATCCTCTCTTCCATCGCCAAGATCTTCACCAACAAGGCGCAGGTTGCCCAGTTGGAGCAGGCAACCACGGTGGATGAAGTCCTGGAGCTGTTCGGAAAGGTCAACGCATAGTGAAGGCAGTCCATTTTGGGGCAGGCAACATCGGGCGGGGTTTCGTGGGGCTGCTGCTGCACGAAGCCGGGTATGAGGTGGTGTTCGCCGACGTCGCGGATGCACTCATCAGCCAGCTCGCGGAGGCCAGCAGCTACGACGTCCATGAGGTAGGCGAAAACCCGGCGGTCAAGACCGTGGAAGGCTTCCGCGCCTTGAACTCGGCTGCACAGGAAGCGGCTGTTGTGGAGGAAATCGCGACGGCGGATGTGGTCACCACCGCGGTGGGGCCCCACATCCTGAAGTTCGTGGCGCCGGTGATCGCCCGCGGGCTTGCCGCCCGGCCCGCGGACCTCCCTCCGCTGCAGGTCATGGCCTGCGAGAACGCCATCAATGCCACGGACCTCCTCCACACGGAGATCCGGGCTGCCTGGGACGATTCTGCCGGTGACCTGGACGCCGTCGCGGTTTTTGCCAACACCGCAGTGGACCGGATCGTGCCCAACCAGGCACCAGGCCAAGGCCTGGACGTCACGGTGGAAACGTTCTACGAGTGGGTCATCGACCGTACGCCGTTCGGCGGCAATGCGCCGAGCATCCCCGGCGCGACGTTCGTGGACGAGCTGGGACCGTACATCGAGCGCAAGCTGTTCACGGTTAACACCGGCCATGCGTCGGCTGCGTACTTCGGCTACGGTGCAGGGCTTGAGAAGATCTCGGACGCCATGGCCGATCCTGCCGTGGCCGCGAAGGTCCGGGCCGTGCTGGAGGAAACCAAGGAACTCCTGGTTGCCAAGCACGGTTTCGTGGAGGCCGAGCAGGAAGCGTACGTCCAGAAAATCCTGCAACGCTTCAGCAACCCGCACCTGCCGGATACCGTGAACCGCGTGGGCCGTGCGCCGCTGCGGAAGCTTGGCCGGCACGAGCGGTTCGTTGGTCCGGCGGCCGAGCTGGCAGAGCGGGGCGTCACCCCGGTGGCCCTGCTCGAGGCGATGTCGGCAGCCCTCCGTTTTGACGACGGTGCCGATGACGAAGCCGTGGAGCTTGCCAGGATGCTGTCCGAACTGGACGCGGCCGCCGTCGTCGAACGCGTTACGGAACTGCCGCCGAAGCACCCGTTGTTCCCCGCCGTGCAGAAGCTGGTGGAGGGCCGGCAGGCCGAGCTCTGACGCTCTCTCACGTTCCACATAAAGGCCCGACGTCGAGCACTCAAGTGAGTGCCCGACGTCGGGCTTTTTCGGGTGCGGGGGTCTAGTGCGCTGCCGAGGTTTCCGCTTCCGACATCGCCTTCCACTCAGCCACGCGGGCCTGGTGGAGCGGAGACTTGCGGACTACTGCGTACGCGACGCCGAGGATTGCGAACCAGATGGGTGTCACCAGCAGTGCCGTGAGGGTGTCGGGCTGCGTAGTGAGCGCCCAGACAAGGAATGCGAAGAAGGCGAACACTACCCACACCATCGGAACGCCGCCGGGCATCTTGAACGGCGAGGCCGCGTGCAGCTCAGGGCGGCGCTTGCGGTACACCAGGTAGCTGGCCAGGATGATGGACCACACGAACATGAAGCAGACTGCGGACACGGTGGTTACCATGTCGAACGCCACGCCAACGTCCTTGCCCGCGTAGAGAAGCGCGACGCCGGCCAGCAACAGGACGCAGGAGAGGAACAGTGCGTTCTGGGGTACTTTGCGGCTGGAGAGCCGGCCGAAGAGTTTGGGTGCGTCGCCGTCATTTGCCAGGCCGTAGACCATGCGGGACGTCGAGTAGATGCCCGAATTGGCCGAGGACATGGCAGAGGTGAGCACCACCAGATTCACCACAGTCGCTGCCATGCCCAGGCCCGCCAGGGAGAACATGGCGATGAACGGGCTCTGGCCCGCCTTGAATTCGGTCCACGGGGTGACCGACATGAGGATGATCAGGGCGCCTACGTAGAACAGCATGACGCGCAGGGGAATGGCGTTGATGGCGCGGGGCAGGTTGTGCTCCGGGTTCTTGGTTTCTGCAGCGGCAGTGCCCACCAGTTCGATGCCCACGAACGCGAACACGGCGATCTGGAAGCCGGCCACGAAGCCCATGAATTCCTTGGGGAAGAAGCCGCCGTGGCTCCAGAGGTTGGTGAAGCTGGCGGTGCCTGCGTTGGACTGGAAGCCGGTGAAGATCATGACCAGGCCCACGACGAACAGCGCGACGATGGCCACGATCTTGATGAGCGCGAACCAGAACTCGGTCTCGCCGAAGGCTTTGACGGTGGGGAGGTTCAGGAGGAGCAGGATGATGATGGTGGCCAGGCCCGGGATCCACAGCTGGATTCCCGGCCAGAGCTCGTTGGCGTAGCCCGCAATGGCGATCACGTCCGCAACGCCGGTGACTACCCAGCAGAACCAGTACGTCCAACCGGTAAAGAAGCCGGCCCACGGGCCCAGGAGGTCGCCCGCGAAATCGCTGAAGGATTTGTAGTTCAGGTTGGACAGCAGGAGCTGGCCCATGGCGCGCATCACGAAGAAGAGCATGAAGCCGATGATCATGTAGACGAAGATCACCGAGGGTCCGGCGACCGAGATGGTCTTGCCGGAGCCCATGAAGAGGCCCGTTCCGATGGCGCCGCCGATGGCCAGGAGCTGGATGTGGCGGTTGCTGAGCGAGCGTGAGAGGTGGGGCTCGCTGTCCCTGCTGGAGGCGCGGAGCTGCCCCTGTGTTGTCTGGTCGGACATTAGTTCAAGAACCCTTCGGATGAACCGCCAGAATAGTGACGGCCGTTACAAATCTGTTCGATAAAGCTATAGCTAATGTCTGACCAATGGCCAATCGGTCTGCATGGCGAAAGCTCCCTTGTGGAAAAGGGAGCTTTGGCCGTTGGTTCGGGCTGGGTTTCAGAACACGGCCGCTAGGCGTTCCGGCGCTTGTAGGCCGCCGTCGCAAATGCGTAGGAGACGACGAGGATTCCAAGGCACCAGGCCAGTGCTACCCAAATATCCGTTCCGGCCGGTCGCTGGGCGAACAGGTCCTGGATGGTGTTCACGATGGACGTCACCGGCTGGTTCTCGGCGAACCAGCGGACCGGACCGGGCATGGTTTCCGTCGGAACGAACGCCGAGCTGATGAACGGCAGGAAGATCAGCGGGTAGGAGAAGCCGCCGGCGCCGTCCATGGACTTCGCCGAAAGGCCCGCAATGATGGCGATCCACGTCAATGCCAGGGTGAACAGCGCCAGGATTCCAGCTACGGCCAGCCAGTCCAGCACGTTCGCCGAAGTCCTGAAGCCCATGAGCAGTGCAACTCCGACGATGATCACCAGCGAGAGTCCGTTGGCCACCAACGATGTAAGGACGTGCGCCCACAGAACCGAGGAGCGCGCGATCGGCATGGATTGGAACCGCTCGAAGATGCCGCCCTGCAGGTCCGTGAAGAGGCGGACCGCCGTGTACGCGATGCCCGAAGCGATGGCTATCAGCATGATGCCCGGGAGCAGGTAGTTGACGTAGTTTTCAGTGTCGGTCCGGATGGCGCCGCCGAAAACATAGACGAACAGCAGCATCAGGGCGATCGGGGTGATCGCGGTGGTGATGATGGTATCCACGCTGCGGAAGATGTGCCGCATGGAACGGCCCAGCAGGACCGAGGTGTCTGTGAAGAAGTGGGTGTTCATGACCTGTCCTTTGCTGGCTCGCTTGTTCCGGTGCTTCCCACGAGGGCCAGGAAGATGTCCTCCAGGCTTGGTTGCTTTTCCACGTACTCCACCTTGGCGGGCGGCAGCAGCTGCTTCAGCTCGTGGAGCGTGCCGTTGGCGATGATGCGTCCCTCATGAAGGATGGCGATTCGGTCTGCCAACTGTTCGGCCTCGTCGAGGTATTGCGTGGTGAGCAGGACCGTGGTGCCTTTATTGGCAAGGTTCTTGACGATCTGCCACACCTCCAGGCGGGCTTCCGGGTCGAGTCCGGTGGTGGGCTCGTCCAGGAAGATCACCTTCGGATCGCCGATCAGGCTCATGGCGATGTCCAACCGGCGACGCATGCCGCCGGAGTAGGTTGCCACTTTGCGGGAGCCGGCATCGGTGAGGCTGAACCGGCCCAGCAACTCGTCGGCGATCCCGCCGGGATTCTTCAAGTGCCGCAGCTTCGCCACGAGTACCAGGTTCTCCCTGCCGGTCAACACCTCGTCCACTGCGGCGAACTGACCGGTGAGGCTGATGGACTGCCGCACCTGGAGCGACTCGGTTGCGACGTCGAAACCCTCGACGGCGGCCTGCCCGCCGTCCGCTGTGAGAAGCGTGGACAGGATCTTCACCATGGTGGTCTTGCCGGCCCCGTTGGAGCCGAGAAGGGCGAAGATGCTGCCTGACGCTACCTCGAAATCCACCCCGCGGAGGACGTGGAGATCTTTGTACGACTTCTCTATGCCCTGCACCCGGATTGCCGTGGAAGTCATGATTCCGCTTCTTTCGCTTTGTCGATTGCCTTGTTGAGGCGCTCGCGCTCCTTGTCGATCCAGCGCTTCCCGCCGTACGCCTGGGCAAAGGTCTCTGCGAATTCGATGGGATCGTCGCCGACGATCCCGCTCACGGGCGTACCGTCGACGGCTGCGCGTTCCCAGAGGTCCGCCAGGTCCGTGAACATCTGGACCATGGTGTCGCCTTCGGTCACGCCGCCGTAGTACATCAAGTACCGGTTGAAGGCGGTGGCTACGGTGAGGTACGGCTCGGGCAGGGCATCCAACCGTGCCTTGGCTTGCTTGTACTGCTTCTTCTGTTCGAGCGATCCGGTGACGAGCTCGATCCATTTTGCTGCCATGTTATTTTCCTTCCTTGCGGAGCTGTTCAAGCCGTTCGGACAAGAAGCTCCAGGTGTTCCAGAATTCGTTCAGTTCTTTTTCGCCCTGGGGGTTGAGCGTGTATACCTTGCGGGGTGGCCCCTTTTCGGACGGCCGCTTCTCGACGTCCACCAGCCCCTTTTGTTCGATCCTGACCAGCAGCGCGTAAACGGTGCCCTCAGCGATCTCGGTGAAGCCCTGCTCCCGGAGCAGCGTGGTGATTTCATACCCGTACGCTGCCTTTCCGGTCAGGAGGGCCAAGACGATGCCCTCCAATGTGCCTTTGAGCATCTCTGTCATTTGCTTGCCCATCGGACACCTCCCTCGCTACTCAGTATTACTAGCTACCACTACATAGTAGAACTAAGTACCAGTACTTAGCAACACTAGGTTCCGAGAAAGTGGCATGCTGGGGTCGTGACTACGCAACCTGCCGCCGCGCCCGCTTTGATGACTGCCGCCGTCGAGGGTGGAACGTTCTCCCTGCGGCGCGCCCGCAGGGGCGATCTGCCGCGGATTCTCGCGCTGCTCGCCGACGACCAGCTGGGTGCCGTCCGCGAAAGTGCCGACGATCCGGCGCCGTACGAGCGGGCCTTTGACGCGATCGACGCCGACCCGGCCCACCTTTTGGTGGTGGGGGAACTCAATGGCGAAGTGGTGGCCACCTTCCAGGTCAGCTACATTCCAGGCTTGTCCCGCAAGGGCTCCTGGCGCTCGCAGATCGAGGCCGTGCGCGTGTCCGGGGAGCTGCGTGGGCAGGGTGTCGGTGCGCTCATGAGCCAGTGGGCCATCGACCAGGCCCGGGAGCGCGGCTGCTCGCTGGTCCAGCTCACGACGGACAAATCCCGGGTTGCGGCGCACCGCTTCTACGAGCGGCTGGGGTTTGTCGCGAGCCATGAGGGCATGAAGCTCAAGCTTTAGGTACAGCTGCCCTCCGCGTGTGGGCGGCTACATCTTGACTATTAGGGTCCCTAACTATTAGGCTACCTAAATATGAACGGTTCTCCTGATCCCCGCCTCACGGACCTCGCACAGGATTTTCGCGAAGCACTGCGCCTGGGCGTCTACATGTTCCGACGCCTGGACCCGGAGGGCGAGCTGACGGCTGCCCAGCTGAGCCTGCTCTCGATGATCTCCGACGGCGGCCTCCGCGTGGGTGACATCGCCAAGAACCTGGGGATCAAAGTCCCGAGCGCCACAGAGCAGATCATCAAGCTTGAGCGTGCCGGCCTGGTCACCCGTCGACCCGACCCCGACGATTCCCGCGCCGTCCAGGTGGCCATCACCGACGCCGGGACTGCCGCCGTCGAATCGGCCAACCAACGGCGGAATGCCATGGTGGCCGAACTGCTGCAGGGCCTCAGCGCACAGGAAATCGAGCAGCTGGCCGCGGCACTTCCCGTCATCAGCAAAATCAACAGCTCATTCCAGAACTAACACGAATTAACGCACCGACAAGGAGCAATTGAATGTCACGCCAGTTGGCTGACGCTTCAGCAAGCGCCGAAACAACCATCGAAACCACCCTCGAAGCGGAGAAGGCTTCCCTGCTCAAACAGCCGAAAGCGGTATGGGCCACGGCCCTCGCGGCTGTTTTCGCCTTCATGGGCATCGGGCTCGTGGACCCCATCCTCCCGGCAATCGCCAAGAACCTGCAGGCCTCCACCAGCGAAGTGTCATTGCTGTTCACCAGCTACTTCCTGGTGACTGCGGTGGCGATGTTGATCAGTGGTTTCGTGTCGTCCCGGATCGGCGGCAAGAAGACGCTTCTCATCGGCCTGGCGATCATCGTGGTGTTTGCGTCGTTGTCCGGCCTGTCCGGCAGTGTTGAGCAGCTGGTTGGCTTCCGCGCGGGGTGGGGACTCGGCAACGCACTGTTTGTCGCAACTGCCCTGGCCGTGATCGTCGGTGTGGCCAGCGGTGGTACCGGCACAGCGATCATCCTGTACGAGGCCGCCCTGGGCCTGGGCATCTCGCTCGGCCCGCTGCTCGGTGCCCTGCTTGGCGGATGGCAGTGGCGCGCCCCGTTCTTCGGCACGGCGGTCCTGATGGCCGCAGCATTCATCGCACTGTTGGCATTGCTCCCCAAGACACCTGCCCCGGCGAAGAAGTCCCGCCTCCGGGACCCGCTCCTCGCACTTGGCCACAAGGGCCTCCGCACCACCGCAGCCAGCGCGCTGTTCTACAACTACGGCTTCTTCACCATCCTCGCCTTCACTCCCTTCATCCTGGGAATGGATGCCTACGGCATCGGGGGAGTGTTCTTCGGTTGGGGCGTTGCCGTAGCCGTGTTCTCGGTATTCGTGGCTCCCGTCCTGCAAAAGCGCTTCGGTGCCGTCAAGGTCCTGACCGGAACGCTGGCTGTCCTGATGCTCGACCTCGTCGGGCTGGGACTGGCTGCCGGGCACTCGGTGACTGCCGTCGTCGTGCTTGTCATCGTGGCTGGTGCCCTGCTGGGCATCAACAACACGGTCTACACGGAACTGGCCATGGGCGTCTCTGATTCGCCGCGTCCCGTCGCGTCGGCGGGCTACAACTTTGTCCGCTGGATGGGCGGCGCGCTGGCTCCCTTTGCCGCCGCGCAGCTCGGCGAGCACTTCGGGCCGCAGGTGCCGTTCTTCGCTGGCGCAGTTGCCATGGTGATTGCCATCCTGATCGCGTTCAGCGGCCGCAGCTTCCTGTCGTCCCACGAACCGCACCTGGTGTAACAAGCCACCAAGCAAAAGAAGCCCGGCGGATATGATCCGCCGGGCTTCTTCGTCTGCTATTTGCTTTCGTCCGAGGTGACCGGAAGCGGCGCTACCGGCGCCCCCTTCGGGACGAACAGGGTTTCCGCCTGTTCCAAGGACATGCCATTGGTCTCGGGCACCTTGAACATCACAAAGAAGAACGACGCCGCGGCGAACGCTGCGTACATGGCGTACGTCAGGGGCAGCGAACCTGCCGCCATGATGGGGAAGCTGAGCGTGATGGCAAAGTTGGCGATCCATTGCGCGGCGGCCGCCAGGCCCAAAGCGCGTGCGCGGATCCGGGAGGGGAAGATCTCGCCCAACAGCACCCACACGAGCGGTCCCCACGAGGCGCCGAAGCTGATGACGAAGATGTTCGCCGCTACCAGGGCGATGGGTCCCCAAGCACCCGGAAGGGTGATCTCGGAGCCAGTGCCGACCGCGGAGGAGAAGGCCAGCGCCATGACCCCCAGCGATACTGCCATGCCGATGGAGCCGGTCAGCAGGATGGGCCGGCGGCCAATCCGGTCCACCAGTGCGATAGCCACGAGCGTCACCAGGATGTTGGTGATGGAGGTGGCCACGGAAATGGTCAGGGAGTCCTTTTCCTGGAATCCAACGGCCTTCCACAGAGTGGTGGAGTAGTAGAAGATCACGTTGATGCCGACGAACTGCTGCAGCACGGACAGGATGATGCCGATCCACACCACGGGCAGCAGGCCGAAGCGGTTGCCGCGCAGAGAGCCCTTCTTGGTGGAGAGCTTTTCCTGCTGGATGGATTCGCGGATCTCGCGGATGTGCCGGTCGATGTCATCGCCCGGAATGAGCTTGTTGAAGATGGTGCGGGCCTGGTCTTCCTTGCCGTTGAGTACCAGGAAGTGCGGTGACTCGGGCAGGCGGAAGGCGATCCAGCCGTAGATGGCGGCAGGCACGGCGCAGGCGATGAACATCCAGCGCCAGGCTTCGATCCCGAACCACAGCGTTCCGTCCGCGCCGCCGGCAGAGTTGGCCAGGACCGCGTCGGAGAGCAGCGCTGCAAAGATGCCCGTGGTGATGGCCAGTTGCTGGAGCGAGGCCAAACGGCCGCGGACGTGCCGCGGGGAGATTTCCGAAATGTAGGCAGGGGCAATCACGGATGCGAGCCCGATGCCGAGGCCACCTACCAGCCGCCAGAAGATGAGGTCCCACACGCTGAAGGCCAGGCCGGTTCCGATGGCGCTGACCAGGAAGAGGAGTGCGCCGATCTTCATTGCGGGGATGCGGCCGTACCGGTCGGCAACTTTACCGGCCAGGTAGGCGCCCACGGCGCAGCCGAGCAAGGCCACGGCGACGGCGAAGCCGGTGAGAGCCTCGCTCATGGCGAACTCGCCCGCCATGGCATCCACCGCACCGTTGACTACGGATGAATCAAAGCCGAACAGGAAGCCGCCAACTGCGCCGGCGACAGCCAGGCCGATCACCTTCCGGGAAACGTGGGGCGCGCCTGCTTCGGTGCTGGGACTGGACATGGGTCTCCCTTGGGAAAGATGTGTGGGAATGCGGTGCGTGACGTCGTCGGCTGTTCCGACGGGGACGCCGGTGCACTCGCGCTACACAGTGTGGCACGTCATATCCGCCAAGTTCCAGTCAAGTGATGGACGTGACATGCATTCACTTTCTTAACCCATTCAGCCCTGATCACGGGCTGTGTGTTCGCTGGGAGTCCGTGAAAGGTGCTCGTCCGGACCTCCAACCCTTGTTTTGAGTCCACAAATTGAACACAAAGCACGACGACGGCCCTTAAGGATGGTGCCATCCTCAAGGGCCGTCGTCGGACGGTATGCTGCTTGGTTTCGCGGGGAACTAGTGGGCCGGAACTGAATCCTTTGCGGCAGCCTTGGGATCCGTGAGCTTCTTGTTCGGCAGCGCGAAGCTGATCAGGAAAGCGATGATCATCAGGCCCGCAGCGGTCAACATGACCACGTCAATTGCCTGTGCAAAGCCCTCCGTGATCGGCCGGGTGAGCGTGCTGTTGGCCGAGTGCAACCAGCTGGTGTCGTTCAACGAATCGTTGTTGGCACCGTTCTTGAAGAAGTCGAACAGCTTGGCGTTCGCAGGATCCGAGGCCACGGCAGGGTCCCGCATGACAGCTTGGTAGTCGGGGCTGGATGCTGCTGTTTTCATGCCGTCTGCGATCTTGTCCGCGGCCGTGCTGAACAGCATGGAGATGAACACTGCTGTGCCGACGGCGCCGCCCATGGAACGGAAGAACGCGGCCGTGGAGGTGCCAACGCCCATGTCCTTGGGTGGGACGGATACCTGCATGGCAAGGGTCAGCGGTTGCATGCAGAAGCCGAGTCCGACGCCGAAGAACACTGCGATCAGTCCGGGAACCCACAAGCCGGTGTCGACGCCCAGGACAAGCCCCATGACCGTTGCTGCGCCTGCAAGCACTGCCGTTCCCATGATCGGGAAGATCCGGTATACACCGGAGTTGGAGATCGTGCGGCCGGCGGAGATGGAGCCGAAGAGGATGCCCACGGTGAAGGTGATCATCATCAGGCCTGCCTCAGTGGGAGTAAGGCCCTTCACCAGCTGCAAATACATGGGCAGCATGGCGATGGCACCGAACATGCCGATACCGATGATGAAGTTCAACAGCGAGGACAAGCCGAACGTGGTGTTCTTGAAGAGACGCAACGGAATCAGCGCGTAGTCGCCGGCACGCTTCTCGGCGAGGAGGAACGCCACGATGCCGATGACGCCCAGTCCGTAGCAAAGCCATGATCCCGCGGAGGACCAGCCCCAGGTGCGGCCTTGCTCAGCTACCAGGAGCAGCGGAACAATCGCCAAGGTGATGGCGGCTGCGCCCCAGTAGTCGATCTTCTGCTTCACGTGCCTGACCGGCAGGTGCAGGTACATGAAGACCACCACCAGCGCGGCAAGGCCGATGGGGAGGTTGATGAAGAAGACCCAGCGCCAACCGTCGAAGCCCAGGATGTTGGCTGAACCGGCAAAGGCACCGCCAATGACAGGGCCAAGGACAGACGAGATGCCGAAAACGGACATGAAGTAGCCCTGGTACTTGGCCCGGTCCTTCAGGGCAACGATGTCGCCGATGATGGTCAGGGCCAGCGCGAGGAGACCGCCGGCGCCCAGTCCTTGGATGCCACGGGCGATGGCAAGCTCCGTCATGGAGTGGACGGAACCTGCGTACAGGGAGCCGGCGAGGAAGATCAGGATGGCCGTGAGGTACAACGGGCGGCGGCCAAAGATGTCGCTGAGTTTGCCGTACAGCGGGGTGCTCACCGTGGAGGTGATGAGGTACGCCGTAGTGGCCCACGCCTGCAGGGACAAACCGTCGAGGTCGTTGGCGATGGTGTAGATGGACGTGGACACGATGGTCTGGTCCAGCGAGGACAGGAACATGCCGAGCATGAGTCCCACCATGACGGTGAGCGTCTGACGATGGGTCAGGACCTCACCAGCAGCCCGAACGGGCGTGGAATTGGACATATCTTCTCCAGAGATGGCAGAAAAGTGGGATTAAGCAGGATAGTTGCTTTCAGTAACTATCCTAACGCCCCGATCATTCCCAGCGGGAGAATATTTCTTGGCCGACCCTCTTCAAGTCTCCTCCGCTCACCTCAGCGTTCCAGGAGGATTCCGTCCGGATCGCTGAAGATCATCACCCCGGGACGGATGCGGACATCGTCGATCACGAGTTCCACATCGACCTCGCCGGCCCCCGTCTTGGCACTCTTCCGGGGGTTGCTTCCGAGGGCTTTGACGCCCAGGGAGAGCCGGGCGATGGCCTCACGGTCGCGGATGGCTCCGTAGATGATCACTCCGGCCCAACCGTTTTCCACGGCGCTTTCAGCGATCATGTCGCCCATGAGGGCAGTCCGCAATGAACCTCGGCCATCGACGACCAGGACTGCTCCGTCGCCGGGCGTGGCCAGGACTGATTTCACCAGCGCGTTGTCCTCATAGCACCGGATAGTACGGACGGGGCCGCTGAAATGCGTGTGGCGTCCAAGGTTCTGGAACTGGACAGCAAGGGACTCGAGTTCCTCACCGCGTTCGTCGTAGAGATCTGCCGTATTTACATGCTGGCTCATGGTGCTTCTCCTCCGTGGGTTTGAGGCCACACTAACGCGCCACACGGGCTGCTTGGGTGCGTATTTCGGGCTATGTGAATAAACGACGCGACGGCGGTTCAGCGTCACTCCGCCACGCTAGGCTGAATTCACACATTCAAATGAGGGGAACCTGCCATGAGCTTGTCCGACCTTCCGGGGCCGGTACCGGATCCCGCTGTCGTCCGTGGCGGCACCACGGCGCTGGCTGAACCGGTTAAACCAGTCCGCCCTGTTTGGGTCACCGGCGTGGTACTGGTCAACCTGGGCATCAACGCAGCGTTCTTCGGTCCCCTTCAGGTTCTCCTGGGCCAGCAGGCTGCCCACTTTGACGAGGGCCAGAAGGAGGCCATCCTGGCCTTGGTCACCGGCTGCGGTGCTGCAGTTTCCATGGTGGCGAATCCCCTGTTCGGCGCCTTCAGCGACCGGACCACATCCAGGTTTGGGCGGCGGGTTCCCTGGGTTCTGATGGGAGCAATCCTCGGCGCCGTTGCCCTTGTTGCCCTGGCGGGCGCGCCCAACGTAGCTGTGATGACTTTGCTGTGGTGCCTGGTGCAGGCGGGAGCCAACGCCATGTATTCGGCCATTACCGCCGCCGTCCCGGACAGGGTTCCCGTGCCGCAGCGCGGAACTGTTGGCGGCTTGGCCGCCATGGGCCAGACGGTAGGTATCCTCGTGGGCGCCGTGATCGCCGCCGTCGTCGCCGGAGACTTCGCCGCAGGTTACTGGGTGTGCGCCGCGGCGCTGCTGGCCGGCGTCGTGCTTTATCTCTTCAAGAGTGATGACCAGCCCCTTCCGCCCCAGGAGCGGCCGCCGTTCAGCCTGTGGCCGTTCCTCAAGGGTTTCTGGGTTTCGCCGAAACGTTACCCCGACTTTGCGTGGGCCTGGCTCACCCGGCTGCTGGTCAGCACGGGCAACCACATGGTGACGATCTACTTGCTTTTCTTCCTTACCGATGCCGTGCATTTGAAAGAAACTGAAGGAATCGAGCCCGAGTTCGGCGTGCTGGTCCTGACCGGGCTGTACGCAGTGATGGTCATCATTACTAGCGTCCTGGGCGGTCGCTTGAGCGACCGGACGGGAAAGCGGAAGCCCTTGGTCATAGCTTCGTCCGTCATCATCGCTGCAGCGTCACTGATTCTGGCCTTCGCCCCGACGTGGATTGGCGGCCTGGCGGGAGCAGCTGTCCTCGGAATCGGCTTCGGCGCCTACCTTGCGGTGGACTTCGCCCTCATCAGCCAGGTCCTGCCCGCGGCTTTGGACCGAGGCCGGGACCTCGGTGTCATCAACATTGCCAACTCGCTGCCGCAAATTTGGGCGCCAGGGATCGCTTACCTCCTCGTGAAAGAGTGGCACGGCGGCTACGTCTCGCTGTACGTAGCCGCCGCAGTCATCGGGCTCTTGGGTGCCGTGTTCGTGGTCAAGATCAAGAGCGTCGAGTAGGCCTAGAAGACGTAGTTCATGACGTTCCAGCCAGTTCCGACGGTTGCCTGGCCCTTCCAGTAGCTGCCGAACATGGAGTTAATCTGGTAAGCGGCGCCGTTTCCGTAGTACATGACCATTTGCCCGTTGTAGTCAATGCCATATATGTCAGGGTCGCCGTCGCCGTTGAAATCGCCGAGTCCGCCCAGGCGGGACATGACCTGCCAGCCATAGCCGGTTGTCGCGGCGCCGACGAGTTGCCCGTTCCGTGGACCTTCGCTGATCATCAGTCCGTTGTATTGGTTCTTGTACACGAGTGATAGCGCCTCGCTGCCGGTAAAGTAGCCAACTGCTGTGAGCAGGCTTGCATTGCCCCACCCAAAGCCAATTTGCGTTGGGGATAGCCAGCCGCCGCGGCCGTCGCCTGGGTACAGGAGCAAATTGTTGGCGGAATCGCGGGCGATGATGTCGTTGGTGCCGTCGCCATTGAAGTCACCCGCGCCGATGACGTCCCTGAAGCCCTGCCATCCTTGGCCAACCTGCTTGGCTACGATCCAGCCTCCCGCGCCGTTCCCTGAGTAGAGAAAGAGGCGTCCCTGGGGGTCCCTGGCCATGACATCCACGTTGCCGTCGCCATCGAAGTCGCCGGGTGAGAGAAGGAGATCATAGATGTGCCAGCCTGTTCCGATCACCTGGGGGGCATACCAATGTGCACGCCCATCCGTTGGGTAGAGCAACAGCTGACCATAGGCATTGCGCGCGAACACGTCTGCCGTGCCGTCGCCATTGAAGCCCCAGGAGCGGGCCTTGGCGCCAATGACCGTGGGGTTGTGGACGTTCTGGGTTGCGGACGAGGTTGCATCGAAAGTAGCCGTTATTGAGCCTGACAGGGTATGGCCCACATCAGCGGCAACAGGACTGTAAAAGGCTTGGTTAGCGCCGGGGATGACTACGTTGTCGCGCGTCCACTTATAGGTAAAGGTGGGCTGGCCACCTGCCGGCGTTACCTCCGGCGGGCTGTAAAGGATCATATGAAGGCGGCCGCCCAAGGTGGGATCCCCTTGAATCTCCACAGCGTTGAGCCACACTGTCCGAAGTGGTGCTGACACGGCGGGCAGCTGTGCAACGGCCACAGTAGGCGCGGAAGCGCCAGCAGCTGCAGCCGGCGTCAAGATCAGTGCCACGGACAGTGCGACTGTTAAAAAGTGACTGGTTCTGCGGCGCGCAGGCGCGCGCAGGGCAGGTTTGAAGCCCAAGGATTCCCCCAAGAAAATAAGGCGGCACGGAGACGGCCGAAAGAGATCAATTGGGATGACACTACCGCCTGCAGCGGCGCCGGGATAGAGGGCCCCGTTTATGACGAAGGCCCCGTCCGGATATCTCCGAACGGGGCCCTCAACGAAGTGAAACTAGAACAGGTCGGTGAACCCGCCCCAACCCCAGCCGACCACAGCGCTTCCGGTCCATCCGGCGGCTCCGTTGCCGTAGTAGGCACGCAATTGACCGGAACTGTCGACGGCGAAGACGTCCAGCTTTCCGTCGGCGTTGATATCGCCTGCGCTGCCGATCTTGCTCATGCCGCCCCAACCCCAGCCGACCACTGCCGTGCCGCTCCAGCCACCCGCGCCGTTCCCGCTGTAGAGCCTGAGGTTCCCGGCGGAGTCGCGGCCCAGGACGTCCACGTTGGTGTCGCCGTCGAAGTCGCCAGGAGTGATGAGTGCATCCAACGCGTTCCAACCCTGGCCGATCACGGTTCGTGGCAGCCAGCCGCCGTGTCCGTCGCCGGGGTAGAGGTAGAGGACGCCGTTGGCATCGCGGGCCATGATGTCGTTGTTGCCATCGCTGTTGAAGTCGCCTGGAGCTACGAGGGAGGTGAAGATGTTCCACCCCGTCCCTACTTTGCGGGGACCGTTCCAGCCGCCTGAACCATTGCCGCTGTAGAGGTAGAGGCCACCTGACGAGTCCCGGCCCAGGACGTCGTTGTTGCCATCGCCATCGAAGTCACCCGGAGACAACACGGTGGGGAAGATGTTCCATCCCATGCCTACGGTTCGTGCGGGTTCCCAGGTGTTGTTGGTCCGCGGGTACATGAGAAGGGCGCCGTCGGAGCGTCGGGCGAGCAGCTCGAAGGCACCGCGGCTTGTGAAGCCGTTGGGTCGGTTGGAGGCCGAGATCGGTGCGGTCTCCTCGCTCGCTACCTCCATGTCCTCGCACGGGTAGGCGGCCACGAGGTGCGCGGCGATGGTTTTACCGCGGTCCTCTTCGCCCAGTACGTAGTTGGGCCAGGTGGGGTGGTCTGTGGCGACTTCGCCGTCCCTGGTCCAGTAGATACGGGTGTCCGGCCCGGCTCCTGCGCCGCACCCCTTGTAGGCGTACGGGTCCCACGTGACGGTGAGGGTGGAGCCGACGAAAGGCGCGCCGGTGATGACGGGTGGTTCAGGATCCATGGTGGCCATGGCGGGTGCGGGCCCAACAATCACGGCAGCGACGATCGCAGCCACTGTTGCGGCAACCGCTCGACGCACGCCAGACCCCAGGCGTGATGGAGCGTACATTGTGTCCTCCCCAGACTTTATGAAGTTAATGGTACAGCGTCCGGGTTTTTAGAAGATTGCTGTGAACCATCCAAAGCCTGCGCCCACGGCCTCGGAACCTTTCCAGCCCGCGCGACCGTCGCTGTAGTACGTCAGCAGGCGGCCCTGCTGGTCCACGCCGTAGACGTCGGGGAGCCCGTCGCCGTTGAAGTCGCCGGCAGCGCCAACGTACTTGAGTGCGTTCCAGCCAACGCCGATCATCCATGAGCGCGACCATCCGCCTGCGCCATTGCCCGTGTAGACGAACAGGTATCCGTTGCTGTCGCGCGCCAGCAGATCCACATTGCCGTCGCCGTTGAAGTCTCCCGGCGTCACCAAAGCGTTCATCACGTTCCAGCCGGTCCCGACGGCGGTGCGCGGCAGCCAGCCTCCCGCGCCATTGCCGGGGTACAGATAGAGGGCGCCGCCAGGCTCCCTGGCAAGGACGTCGTTGTTGCCGTCACCGTTGAAATCGCCCGGGCCGATGATGGAGTCGAAAATGTTCCAGCCGTTGCCGATGGCACGTGCCGGTTTCCAGCCGCCGGCCCCGTCACCGCTGAAGAGGTAGAGGCCGCCCACGGAATCACGCACGATCATGTCGCTCTTGCCGTCGCCGTCGAAGTCCCCTGGGGAGAAAGCCAGGTTGAAGATGTTGAAGCCGTAGCCCACGGTCCGCGCAGCATCCCACCCTGCGCCGTTGCGGCCATACAGGAGCAGCGATCCGTCAGAGGCCCTGGCAAGCAGCTCGAAGCTCCTGCCGGTGAACCCTGCCGCACGGTTCACGGCGCCGACAGGCCTGGTCTCGGCGCTGTGTAGGGATTCTCCACCGCAAGCGGTCTTGCTGGCAGTAACGTGCACGGCCATCCTGGAGCCGGTGTCGTCCGCCTCCAGGTTGTAGCTCGACGTCGTCTCCCCGGCCACCAGGAATCCGTCCCGGGTCCAGTAGATCGAGTAGTCGGGGCCTTTGCCGCCACCGCAGCCGTAGAACGTGTAAGGGCCGATATCTGCGGTCAGCTGTTTGCCCACGAAGGCTTGACCGCTGAGCAGGGGATCGGGTCCGTTGCTGGGCGCTGCCGACGCCGATAGGGAACCAAATGCCATGGCCGCCACTGTGGCGGCCAGCAGCGCCGCTGCCATCCGGCGTCGTATTGTCCCCATGCGTTTCCTCCTGCGGGTTTCAAGTCTGCATGAAAGTGTATGCGGGCGGCCCGCTATTTCCGGGAGCGGCGGCCGCCGGGACTCCGGGGGACTCTCAGGGAACGGTCAAGAAGCTCCCGTATCATTGATGCGATCGGCCAGCCGGTGGTCTTCGCGCCGGCCGGCCGCCTCCTTGTCAGCCTGCCAAGAGATCGCCGGAAATGCCCGTAACCAACTCACTGGAACCGTACTCCCTTGACCTGACCACGGGGCTTCCCCGTATGGCTGCCGCGCCCACCACCCCGCGGCAGCAGTTGCGCTATGCCCGCATCCTGAAAACGGCGGCAGGGTTCGCCCAGCGTCAGTTCGATACCTTGAGCCTCTCCGACGTTGCTGCCCGCGCCGATGTCCCGCTTGGAACCCTTTACCGTTACTTCCCCTCCACCTCCCACCTCATGCTCGCCGTCTACAGGCAGCAGCTCAGGGAGCTGATGGAGGGCGTCCACCAGCGCGGCGCCAAGGGTCACGCACTCGCGGGTTTGATGATGGAAATCTTCCATCTGCGGGTGATGCAACCTGGTGTGGAGCACTGCCTGATCCGCCCGGCGGGCAAGGATGACGACACTGCGCAGTTGTTGCGGGAGATCGATGCCCTCTCGGAAGAGGTGGTGGGTTCGCTCAGCAAGGATGCGGGCAAGGACACTGTGAAGGCCAGGATTCTCCTGCACCTGGTCAGCGGCCTGGTCCAGGCCGTACGTTGCCGGAGGTTGTCCCTGTTTGAGGCGGAGAAGGACCTGAAGCGCGCCTGCTCACTCATGACCGGCGAATAGCCACGGCCGAAGAGGTCAAGCAAAGTCGGCGGTCGAATGACAACAGCCTCCGGTGGTCTAGACCGGGTGGCGGCCAGAATGCGCTTTTTTGTATGTAGTGGGTCACATTTTGGCTAGGTTGAACGTTTTACTCTCGAATCGTCTCTCTTGGTATTGAATCTTGTACCCTCAACGCTTACCTAGGCTGGAACTACCGAAGCGGCTAGCAGCCCCCTATCTGCAGAAGCAACGCCGGACCAGCCACCCTTGGTCCGCCACAGCAGTTCTGTTCCTGCCCGAATCATGCCGTGGGTCCACGGCTAGCCTGAGGAGACAAAGACGTGTCCATCGAGACAATTGCAACTGACAACGACGCCCTGGTACTGACCGAAGAAGAGATCTTCGCAGCCCACGAAGGCGGAAAGCTGACGATTTCCAGCACCGTTCCGCTGAACAACAAGCGTGACCTCTCCATCGCTTACACCCCCGGCGTGGCCCAGGTGAGCCGCGCAATCCACGAGGACCCCAAGCTTGCCCGCACCCACACCTGGGCCGAGCGCCTGGTTGTCGTGGTCAGCGACGGCACCGCAGTGCTGGGCCTTGGCAACATCGGCCCCAGCGCCTCGCTGCCGGTGATGGAGGGCAAGTCCGCCCTCTTCAAGTCCTTCGGCGACCTCGACTCCATCCCTTTGGTACTCAACACCACCAATGTCGACGAAATCATTGAGACCTTGGTCCGTCTCCGCCCCAGCTTCGGCGCCGTGAACCTCGAGGACATTTCCGCTCCGCGCTGCTTCGAACTCGAAGAGCGACTCATCGAAGCCCTCGACTGCCCCGTCATGCACGATGACCAGCACGGCACCGCCGTCGTGGTCCTCGCAGCCCTGACCAACGCAGCCAAGGTGACCCAGCGCGAACTCAAGGGCCTGAAGGTTGTTGTCTCCGGTGCAGGTGCCGCCGGCATCGCCATCGCCGAGATCCTCCTTGCGGTAGGCATCGAGGACGTGATCCTGCTCGACTCCAAGGGTGTAGTCAACGCCGACCGTGCCGACCTCGTGGCCGATCCCGCCAGCGTCAAGGCCCGCATGGCCCAGCGCACCAACCCCCGCGGTATCAGCGGCGGTCCCGGCGAGGGACTGACGGGCGCCGATGTGTTCGTGGGCGTTTCCTCCTCCAAGCTGGACGAAGAGCACCTGAAGCTGATGAACGACCAGTCGATCGTCTTCGCACTGTCCAACCCGGATCCGGAAGTCCTGCCCGAGGTTGCCCGGAAGTACGCGGCCGTTGTTGCCACGGGCCGCAGCGACTTCCCGAACCAGATCAACAACGTCCTGGCATTCCCCGGCATCTTCCGCGGCGCACTTGATGCCAAGGCCCGCCGGATCACGCCCGCCATGAAGATCGCCGCTGCGAACGCCATCGCTGAGCTGGCAGCCGAAGACCTCTCCGCGGATTACATCGTGCCGAGCCCGCTGGACGCACGCGTTGCACCCGCGGTCACCGCGGCAGTTGCCGCAGCCGTCACCGAATAGCGGCTACTGCGCAAGACCGACGACGGCGACGCCTCCCGCGCCAGGGAGCGTCGCCGTCGTTGTCGTTAAAGGCGCATGGATCAGCGGCCCATAGACTTGGGCCATGAACGCCGAACTCATCGTGACCATCCTGTGCGGCCTGGCCATTGCAGTCGGCGTGGCCGGCACCATCATTCCTGTTCTGCCCGGCAGCATCCTTATCGGCGCGAGCCTGCTGGCGTGGGCTATCTGGGGTGGTGCGGGTCCGGTTGGCTGGGTGATTTTCGCCGTCGGGATGGTCTTTGTGGTTGCCGGGATGGCAGCCAGTGCCGTGCTCACGGGGCGCAAACTGAAACAACACGGCATTCCGAGCAGGTCGGTACTGATCGGGGTTGTCCTGGGTGTCGTGGGCATGTTCGTCATTCCCGTGGTGGGGCTCTTTGTGGGCTTCGCCGTAGGCCTTCTCCTCAGCGAGTTCCAGAGGACGCGCAACTTCCAGGCCGCTGTTCGCTCCAGCGGGGCGGCGCTCAAAGCAACGGGGATCGGCATCTTGGTGGAATTCGGCCTCGCCTGTGCAGCCGCGAGCACGTGGATCATCGGAGTGTGGATCAACGCCGTCAACGGTTAAAACCCCCGCCGAGTTGGCATTAGGTGACAGTTCCAAGCTTCAACATCGTCATCTTTTGCCAACTCGGCGATGTTTTTAGCGGAGGGCGGGCGCTCCGGTGGGCGCTCCGGTGGGCACCTTGATTTCCGCCGGACGGAACGTTGCTCCCGCGCCCGGGAACAGTGGGATATCGATCCGGGCGTGCGAGTGGACTTCCCGGATTGTGTCCTTGGTGTGCCGGGCAATCTCGGCCAAGGTGGTGACCCACATGCCGTCCAGGCCCTTGACCCGTTCGATCAGCCGTTCCAAGGCCACGGCGCGGGATGGCCGGCCGGAGATGAACGGGTGATTGGTGAGGACGAAGCAGCTGCCCTGGGAGTGGTGGGCCTCGGCCTCCAAGGTCCACATCTCAAGTGCCTTGGCCGGGCTCTCAATGACGCCACTGCCTGTGACTCCAGGGTAGAAACCGTATTGCTCCCAGTCGTCCAGTGCCCAATCCACGGGGATTTCCACGATGTCCCGCGGGTCGTCCTCGGCGACGGCCATCCGGTAGGGGGCGTCGCCGTCGAGCAGGCTTGAATCGTAGAGGAAGCCACGGTCCGCGAGCAGGGCCGGTGATTGCCAGTTCAACTCCCACCAAGGTGCCCGGTAGCCCACCGGACGGATGCCGGCCACGTTGGCGAGTGCCTCGAGGCCGCGATCCAGGTAGCTGGCTTCGGTGGCGGCATCAATGCCCTGCATTGGTTCGTGCAGATAGCCGTGATGGGCGATTTCGTGCCCGGCATCAGCGATCCTGCGCACCACGTCAGGGTAGCTCTCTGCCGTGAACCCCGGGATGAAGAACGTACCTTGGATGTCCTGTCGATCCAGGATCTGCAGCAATCGGGGAACAGCTATCTTTGGCCCATAAGACTGGTGGCTCATGAGGGACATGCGCCGCGTGCTGGAGGGGTCATGGGCGATGGTGCAGGACTCGGCATCGACGTCGAAGGTGAAGGACGCCGCGGCCTGGAAGCCCTCGGGCCACATGATCGGGTGGAGCGCATCAGCGAAGGCGGGCTGGTTCATGCTGTGGTCCTTTCGGGAACTGAAGGTGCGGCTGGCTGTGTCACTGATACGTGGTTCGAGTCCGCGAGGAGGTACTTTTTGTGTGCGCGGGGGCCCAGGATCGCGTAGGCAGCGGCGCTGGTGAGCCCGCCGGCCAGCCACGAAAGGTCCCAACCGCCCAAGGCGACGGCGATGGGGCCCTGCATGGCGGGAACCAGGCCGTACATGAACAGCCACGTGGAGAAGATGCCCACCAGGAGGGATACGATTCCGGCCCAGTTGATGACGGGAAGCCGGTGGGTGCCGACGCCGTCGAAGAGCCGATCCACCTTCGCCGGCCAGCGCTTCTCAAGCCAGAAGTAGTGCACCAGCATGACTCCGCCCCAAGCGGCAACCCAGGCGACCAGGCCGATCAGCCAGGCGTCGAGCACTGCTGCGAAGTCCTCCTGGAAGATGAAGAACACGACGGCGATGAGCGAGAAGACGCCCACGAACAAGTTCAGCTTGCGGCGGCTGATGTTGATGTCCAAGGCCTGGGTGGCAACGGAGAAGGTGTAGATGTTCAGGATGTTGGTAGCGATGGGGCCGTGCAGCACCATGAGCAGTACGGGGAGGGCAAGGACTCCGAAGTTTTGGACAATCAGCTTGCCGGGATCGATCTCGCCGCTGTTGGTGGCCAAGCTTGCGCCGAGGATGCCCAGCCAGACGACGGGGATGAACTGGCCGAGGACCGAGGCCAGGTAGAGCTTGCGCTTGGGAACCGAGGTGCTGACGAAGCGGGAGTAGTCGGCGGCGTAGGTGAACCAGGTGATGCCCCAGCCGATACCGATGGCGGTCATGACTGCGCTCATGGCGGCGATCCGCTCTGAGCCTTCGAGGATGTTGCCGGCCGGTCCTGCGTAGCCCCAGTCGATCTTCATGCCGAACCAGGCCACGGCGGACATCACGGCCAGGATGATGATGGTGGGCGGAACCGTCCACTTCTCAAAGGCCGCGATGGCTTTGTAGCCGAACCAGGCGATGGCGACCTGCGCGGCCATGATGGCCGTGGCGACGCCGATCTTCCAAGCGTAGTTCTGTGCGTTGGGATCCACCCAGCCGAGGGTTCCGAAGAGCGCCATGACCAGGTCCAGGATGATCCAGGTGTTGACGGCGCACCACCCGATGACCAGAAGTGCCTGGATCGCTGCCGGCAGGTAGTTGCCACGGCGGCCAAAAGCCGCCCGGGCCAGAACCATTCCTGTGGCGCCGGTCTTTTGTCCAAGGAGGACGAAGCATCCGAATAAGAGCATGCCGATCAGGTTTCCCAGGACCAGGACTATCACGGTGTCTGCGAAGCCGAGGCCCAGATGGATGCCCAGTGCACCCAGCACCCAGTTGATAGGGGCAAGGTTGGCGCCGGCCCAGATCCAGAACTGTCCGGAAACCTTGCGGGTGCGGTCTGATTCGGGGATGGGTTGGAGCCAGGCTTCGCTGTCATGGGCCGGCGCCGTTGCTGGCCCAGACTGCGCTGAAGGTGAAGGCGAAGGGGAGAGGTTGTCTTGCATAGGGAGAGCCTCCGTGTGTGAAAGGGACCCTTTCAGCGTATGTGCGCCATATCACAGCAACAAGATAGGATGTGTCTAAACAAATCACCCCAAACCGTACGGAGTGTCATGCCGATTCTGCTGGGCGCGGCTCTGGAGTACCAAAGCCTCAGATCTGCCGAACCGAAGCTGCTCAATGACGTGCCGGAGGCGCTGTCCCGGCCTGTCCGATGGGTGCACTCCAGCGAGGTCCTGGACATCGCTCCGCTCCTCAGCGGCGGCGAACTGCTCCTCAGTGGTGGGCAGGCGCTCGCCGGCGTGACGGCAGAACGGCAGGCTGACTATGTCCGCGACCTCGCGGCCCGGGGAGTCGCTGCACTGGCCCTCGAGACGGGTCCGGCCCTGCCCGAAGTGCCTGCGGCCATGTTGGAGGTCGCCGAGGCTGCCGGATTGCCAGTCATCGAGCTCCGTCAGGTAGTCCCGTTCGTCGGCGTGATGCAGGAAATCAATTCGCTGCTGGTGAGTGAATCCGTAGAGCACCTCCAGCGCGGTGACCAGGCAAGCCATGCCATGGCCGCCGAACTTGCCCACGGCGGCGGACTCGATCAACTCCTCGCTGTGTTGGCCGAAAGGACAGGCGCCAGCGCCAGGCTGGTCTCGCCGTCGGGCCTCACGCTCGGGGCGGCCGGCGGCACCTTTTCGTCCGACGACGACGGCAGCGTCACCGTGGTGGACGTGCCGGTGCGGGGCGTCCTTGCCGCTCGGCTCGAGGTGAAAATGCCCGACGGCGGCGATGCCGGCCTCGCGCGCGTGGCCGGCGAACGGTCCGTGGACATCCTTGGCCTGGCGCTGCTGCAGCGCATGCCTCCGGGATTGAAGGAACTGGCAGGCATCGAGCTCATGCGGGCCATCAATTCCGGAAGCCAGGAGTGGCAGCTGCAACAGCTTGGACCGGCGTCAGGCTTCCCCGTGGATGGTGCAGTGGCCGCCGTCGTGATTCGATCCACCAGCGCGGGACATCTGCGTCCGGCCGTTGACGCGCTGCTCCGCGGCTGCGTCCCGCACAGTGCGAGCTACGCCAATAACGCGGAGCTGATCGCGCTCGCCTCCCTGGGCGGGAGTGCCACCCGGCAGGTGTTGCTGGAAGCGCTGCGGGCACTCGACGTGCCATCAGGGTCCGTGGTGGCTGTGGGCCCGACGGGCAGGGGTATTTCCGAAGCGCCGTGGTCATTGGCTGAAGCACGGAGAGCCTTCGACCTCGATACGACTGGACGCGGAGTGGTGGATGCAGACATCCTCGCCGTTGAACTCCTGGCTGGCGAATCCCTGGACCCGGCCACCCGCGAGGGGTTTGTGCAGCGGCAGTTGGGTGCCGTCGTCGAGCATGACCGCCTGAAGAAGTCCGAACTGATGCGGACCTTGGCTGTCTGGTTGGATACGGGCTGCAACACGGCCCAGGCCGCCCGGGAATTGCACCTGGAGCGGCAGTCCTTGCACCACCGTCTTCAGCGGATCTTTGAGCTGTGCGGAGGAGATCCCCGGGGATCGGGGCGGCTTGCAGCGTTGCATTTGGCTACCCGGTTGGAGCGGCTGTAGCTCCTTAAACACCAATTCGCGGGTCCACTGACCACTTCGCCGTTGCGAAACGGCGAACGTGCAGCGGACCCGCGATCTCGGCGCAGCAAGGCTTACTTCAACACAATCGTCCTGTTCCCATTGAGGATGATCCGCCCTTCGCAGTGCCAACGAACGGCGTTGCTGAGGGCCTTGCATTCGGTGTCCCGACCGGCGGCTACGAGATCGTCCGGCCCGAACGTGTGGTCCACCTCCACTACCTGCTGGGCGATGATGGGTCCTTCATCCAGCTCGCCGTTCACGTAATGGGCGGTGGCGCCAACGGTTTTCACGCCGCGCGCGTATGCCTGGTGGTAGGGCTTGGCGCCCTTGAAGCTCGGCAGGAACGAGTGGTGGATGTTGATCGCCCGGCCGTCGAGCTTCCGGGCGAGGTCGTCGCTGAGGACCTGCATGTAGCGGGCCAGCACAATGAGTTCCACGTCGAGTTCGTCGATGATTTCCAGCAGGCGCCCCTCGGCAGCGGGCTTGGTGGCAGCGGTGACGGGTACGTGGAAGAACGGGATCCCGTGCCACTCGGCCAGACCCTGGTGGTCGGTGTGGTTTGAAACAACGCCCACAACGTCGATGGGCAGCTCACCGATCCGCGCCCTGAACAGGAGGTCGTTCAGGCAGTGCCCGAATTTGGAGACCATGATCAAAACCCGGCACTTGGAACCCTGGCGCTCAAGCTGCCAGTTCATGGAGTATTTTTCTCCCACCGGGCAGAAAGCGGTACGCAGGGTGTCCAGCGTGGACTCGTCTCCGGAGGATGCGAAGTGCACCCGCATGAAGAAGTGGCCCTCGGCGCGATCACCGAACTGCTTGTTGTCGATGATGTCGCAGCCGTTTTCCAGCAGGAAGCTTGATACCGCGTGGACGATCCCGGGTCCTTCGGGGCAGTCCAAGGTGAGGACGTGTTCAACGGTGGTCTCGGAAGAAACAGCGGCGGTTTCGGTTTGGATGGCAGTCATGGTCAGCACTCCACTACGTTGACGGCGAGGCCTCCACGGGAGGTCTCTTTGTACTTGGATTTCATGTCCGCGCCTGTCTCGCGCATGGTCTTGATGGCCTTGTCCAGCGATACCTTGTGGCTGCCGTCGCCATGCAGGGCAAGGCGGGCGGCGTTGATTGCCTTGACGCTGGCAATCGCGTTGCGTTCGATGCAAGGGATCTGCACCAGTCCGCCCACGGGGTCGCAGGTGAGGCCCAGGTTGTGCTCAATGCCCACTTCAGCGGCGTTTTCAACCTGCTCCGGCGTTCCGCCGAGGACTTCGCAGAGCCCGGCAGCAGCCATGGAGCAGGCAGAACCCACCTCGCCTTGGCAGCCCACTTCGGCGCCGGAAATGGATGCGTTGATTTTGAACAGGATCCCGACGGCGGCCGCCGCGAGCAGGAAGCGCACGACACCGTCGTCGTTCGCTCCCGGAACAAACTTTGTGTAATAGTGCAGCACCGCAGGCACAATACCGGCCGCACCGTTGGTGGGGGCGGTGACAATCCTGCCGCCCGCGGCGTTCTCCTCATTCACGGCCAAGGCGAACAGGTTCACCCATTCCATGGCGAGGAGGGGGTCCGAGGGATTGGATGCAGCCCCGTCGGCCTTGTTTGCGGCGTCGGTGGCCGCGAGCGTCTTGAACAACGACGGCGCCCGTCGCCTGACCTTCAAGCCTCCAGGCAGGATGCCCTCGGCGGAGCAGCCGTTGTCCACGCATTCCTGCATGACGGCCCAGATTCCCAGCAGCTTGTCGCGGAGTTCTTCCTCTGAGCGCCACACGAGCTCGTTGGCCAGCATGATGTCCGAGATGGACTTGCCTTCGCGCACGCAAATGGCCAGCAGTTCATCAGCGGTGGTGAAGGGGTACGGAAGCACGGTGTCGTCCGCTACGACTTTGTCAGCCCCGGAGGCGTCCCCGTCCACCACGAAGCCGCCGCCGATGGAGTAGTAGCTGCGCTCCCGCAACACTGCCCCGGTGTGGTCAAGTGCGCGGAACGTCATGCCGTTGGGGTGGGCCGGAAGCGACTTACGGCGGTGCAGGACCACGTCCTCGTCCCAGTTGAAATCCACCCGGTGGTTCCCGCCCAGGCGCAGTTCGGCGTCGAGCGCGGCGGCGGCAACCTGGTCGTCAGCCGTGGCAGTGTCCACAGTTTCGGGGGAGTGGCCCTGCAGTCCAAGCACCACGGCCTTGTCGGAACCGTGGCCCCGGCCGGTGGCGCCCAGGGAGCCGAAAAGCTCAGCCTGGACGCGCACCGTGGCCGGGAGCTGGCCGGATGATTCAAGACCATCCGTGAACTGCTTCGCCGCACGCATCGGGCCCACCGTGTGTGACGATGACGGCCCGATGCCCACAGAAAACAGATCAAGCACACTCAGTGCCATTACGGGACCTCAGGAGAAGCGTATTCACGCATGGCGTCCAGGAGCCAACGTCCCAGGAAATCGGCAAAGGACGCCCGGGGAAAGATCCGGTAGCTCTCATCCGAGGTCTTCCAGAGCATCACCGGGATGTGGGCAAGTTCGGTGGAGACAGCCGTGCCGGCCTTGAACACCCGGGGGTGCAGGTCCAGCGAGCACGTCTTCTCCAGCACTGCGCGGGCATGGCTGCCGGTGAGCTCAAACGTGGTGCGGTTGGCGGACAGATCCACTACCTGGCCGGCGTCGCTTCCCAGGGCCGTGGTCAGGTCGCTGACCAGGGAGCCGCCGAGGGAGTCGTGGGCTTCTTCCGGCGCGACCACCAGGAACTCGGTGGGCCCGAGCCACAAGGTGTTGACGGAGCCCTTGTCCGCAACAGCGGCGCCCGTCACCTCACCGCAAGCGGCGGGCAAGCCGCCGGTCACGGACGCAACGCGGGCACCGGCGTCGGACGTCCGGTCAACCCGGATCCCCACCATGGCCTGGTACGGGATTTCGGTGAGCGTCACCGTGCCCGGCACGGAGCCGGAGGCGAAGGCGTCAGCCAAGTGCTCGGCGGGGCTGCGGCGGGCGCCCCGTACGCGGTTGACGGTTTCTGATGGTGTTGCTGTTTCAGCCATCTTTGCGGGTCCCTTCAGCATCGAAAAGTACGGTTTCGCCAACAACCACGTCCACCAATTGGTCTCCCAGCGAGGCCATGAGGGTCTCGCCGATGCGGTTGCGGCCGTTCTGGATGAGCGCCAGGGCGAAGGAGCGGCCCAGGGCGGCGCTGTGGTAGCTGGACGTCACGAAGCCTTCCATGGGGACAGGTCCGTTTGCCGGGTTGACCGGGATGCCCTTCTCCACCAGCTGCGTGCCTTCGGGCAACCGCAGCGCGTGGTCCACAGGGAGGACGCTCACCAGGTGTTTGCGGTCCTCGCGGCTGGCGTCTTCCCGGAGGTAGGAACGCTTGCCGATGAAGTCCTTGGCTTTGGAAACGATCCAGTCCATGCCGGCGTCCTGCGGGGTGACCGTGCCGTCGGTGTCCTGCCCGACGATCGGATAGCCCTTCTCGGCGCGGAGCACGTGCATGGTTTCGGTGCCGTACGGGGTGATGTTGAACTCTGCACCTGCGGCAGCGACTGCTTCCCAGGTGTTCAGTCCGTACCAGGAGGGCACGTTGATTTCGTAGGCCAGTTCGCCGGAGAAGGAGATGCGGCAAACGCGTGCCTGCACTCCTGAGGCCAGCGTGGTCTCGCGGAAGGTCATGAACGGGAAGGCCTCAGCATCGAGGCCGCCATCCGCGGCCAGCTGCGGTGCAACCTTGGCGAGCACGGCGCGGGACTTCGGGCCGACGACGGCGATGGTGCTCCACTGCTCCGTGACGGAGGTGAAAACAACGTCAAGGTCCGGCCATTCAGTCTGGTGCCATTCCTCCAGCCAGTCGAGGACCTTCGCTGCGCCGCCCGTGGTGGTGGTCATAAAGTAGCGGTCATCGTCCAGGCGGAGGGTCACGCCGTCATCGAAGATCATGCCGTCGAGGGTGCACATGACGCCGTAGCGGGCCGAACCCGGGGCCAGCTTCTTGAACGCGTTGGTGTAGACGCGGTTCAGGAATTCGCCCGCGTCCTTGCCGCGGATCTCGATCTTGCCCAGCGTGGTGGCGTCCATGAACCCCACGGAATCGCGGACCGCCGCGCATTCGCGCAGGACTGCCGTATCCATGTCTTCACTGCCCTGCGGGTAGTACCAGGGGCGCTTCCACTGTCCAACGTCTTCGAACAGGGCGCCCTGGGCAACGTGCCAGGGGTGGATGGACGTCACCCGGGCGGGGTCGAAGAGCTCGCCGCGCTGGCGTCCGGCCAGGGCTGCGAAAGCCACGGGCGTGAACGGCGCACGATAGGCGGTGGTGCCGATTTCGCCGACTCCCGGAACGCTCTCCGCGCCGCCGAACTTCAACGCGGCGGCGATGACGCCGATTGCGTTGACGCCGGAGGTCTTGCCCTGATCGTTGGCGGTGCTGATGGACGTGTACCGCTTCACGTGCTCCACGGACCGCATGCCGGCACCGGTGGAGCGGAGGACGTCCGCCACGGACTGGTCGCGCTGAAAATCGACGAAGTGGTGGTGCCATTCGCCGGGCTCACCGGACTGGCCGGGAACCAGCCACAGCTGGCGGCTCGGTGCGCTTGCCACAGGGGCCTGCAGTTCCACCGGGGTGGTTGCGGATTCGAAACCGGCGGCAATGGATGCTGCTGCTCCGGCCGAGATTCCTTCAGCCAGGCAATCCTGCAATTCGTAGCTGCCACGTCCTGCGCCGACAACCTGCTGGTCACGGACCGGGGCTGCGGGGATGAAGGCGGCAAGTTCGTCGTCCCAGCGCAGCTTGCCCTGGCGCTGGCTGTGGAGGTGGACCACCGGGCTCCAGCCACCGGAAACGGCGAGCAGATCGGCAGCCAACTGTTCGACGCCCGAGGTGAGTTCGCCGTCGTCGTTGATGCTCCGGACGGTGACGCCGTTCAGGCGGCCGTTCTCATCCGCGGACGTGTCGGCCACGGCGCTGCCGATGAGGACCCGGATACCGGACTCGACGGCGGCGGCTGCTTTCGCGCTGATCTGCGGACGGGCGTCGACGACGGCGGCAACCGCCACGCCTGCTGCCTTCAGGTCCGCTGCGAGTGCGTAAGCGGAGTCGTTGGTGGTGCTGATGACGACGCGCGAACCGGCGGCCACTGCGTAGCGGTTCAGGTAGGTGCGGGCAGCAGAGGCGAGCATGATGCCGGGGCGGTCGTTGTTCTCGAAGACCAACGGACGCTCGTGGGCACCGGGGGCCAGGACAACCTGCTTGGCACGGATGTGCCAAATACGCTGGCGGGAGACGCCTGATGCGGCCGGCACGCTCAGGTGGTCCGTGCGGTTCTGGGCCGCGATGAAGTAGTTGGAGTCGTAGGAGCCGAAGGCGGTGGTGCGGTTCAGCACCGTGCACTCTGCTGCCGAAACCAGTTCAGCTTCAACATCGGCAACCCATTCGAGGCCCGGCTTGCCTTCGATCTGCTCGGCAAGCTCTGGCGTGGTTGAACCGGAGAGCAGCGAGCCGCCGAGTTCGGGCTGGTCGTCGATCAGGATGACGCGGGCGCCGGTGCGGACGGCCTCGCGGGCTGCTGCCAATCCGGCGATACCGCCGCCGACCACCAGGACATCCGTGTGGACGTACTTCTTGTCGTACTCGGCCTTGTCCTCGTTGGGGTCAAGTTTGCCCAGGCCGGAAAGGAGTTCGATTTTCATGCCGTCCACCAGCGAAACCGCGGTGGCAGGGAGCATGGATTCGGCAACGTGGCCGGGGAAGCGCGGAGCGATCTTCACCAGCGCGTTGGACTCTTCCACCCCGGCGGCCATGATGCCGCGGGGGCGGTCCTCGTAAAGGGAGTTGCCTGCATTGATGTGGCCGTTGGCCAGCAGCGCGGAGGCGATGGTGTCACCCGGGTGGCCGGTGAATTCCCGGCCGTCCACGGTGAAGCGCCAAGCGATGCTGCGATCGATGCGTCCGCCGGTGGCGAGGCGTGCGTTCTTACTGGTCACTTTCAGACTCCTTCCGAGGTGGTGGGGGCAGTGGCTGTGCCGGGGGCGAGGCCTGGTTCGCCGGCCTGGCCGTAAGCGCCGCTCTGGGTGAATTCGCCTGGCTTCTCCGGTGCGGCCTTGGGGCTCGACGCGGTGATGTCGGGTCGGGGTTGGCCCATTGCGTAGATGGAGTGGATTTCGTAGCTCACGGTGTCGCGGAGCATGTTGAACCACTGCCGGCAGCCCGTGCTGTGCACCCAGCGTTCAGCGAAAGTGCCCTTGGTGTTCTCGCGGTAGAACAGGTACTCGGCCCATTCGCGGTCGCTGAGGTCGTTCGGGTTTTCGGGGTAGGCGATGTGCGCCTGGCCGCCATAGTGGAATTCGGTTTCATCGCGTGGCCCGCAGTTGGGGCATGAAATGAGGAGCATGTCTTTCCTGTCCTGTCCTGGCTAGTGGGCCACGGCTGCTGCGCCGTGTTCGTCGATGAGTGCACCGGTCTCGAAGCGTTCCAGCGCGAAAGGCTTGTTCAGCTGGTGCGGAGCACCCGTGGCGATGGTGTGGGCGAAAGTCAGGCCGGCAGCAGGGGTTCCCTTGAAGCCACCGGTTCCCCAGCCACAGTTGACGAACATGTTCTCTACCGGGGTGAGCCCGACGATCGGCGAAGCATCCAGTGTGGTGTCCACAATTCCGCCCCAGGTGCGGAGCACATGGGCCCGGGCGAAGATCGGGAAGAGCTCAACAGCTGCTGCCATCTGCTCCTCGATCACGTGGAACGAGCCGCGCTGGCCGTAGCCGTTGTAGGAGTCGACGCCGGCGCCCATCACCAGTTCGCCCTTGTGGGCCTGGGAGACGTAGACGTGGACGTGGTTGGACATGACCACCGTGGGGTGGACAGGCTCGTGCAGTTCCGACACCAGGGCCTGCAACGGGTGCGACTGGATCGGCAGGCGGAAACCGGCCATTTCGGCCAGCACGGAGCTGTGGCCGGCAGCGCAGAGGCCCACCTTTTCGGTGTTGATGGTGCCGCGCGTGGTCTGGACACCGATGACCTTGTTGCCGTCCTTGATGAAGCCGGTGACCTCGCAGTTCTGGATGATGTCCACACCGAGTTCATCGCACTTCCGGGCGAAGGCCCAGGCGACGTGGTCGTGCTTCGCGATGCCTGCACGCGGCTGGTACGTGGCGCCCATGACCGGGTAGCGGATGTTGTCGCTGGTGTTAAGGATGGGGCAGAGTTCCTTGACCTGGTCCGGTTCAAGCCACTCGGCGTCCACGCCGTTGAGCCGGTTGGCACCCACGCGGCGCATGCTCTCGCGGACATCGCCCAAAGTGTGGGCGAGGTTCATGACGCCGCGCTGGCTGAACAGGAAGTCGTACTCCAGCTCTTCGGGCAGGATTTCCCAGAGCTTGAGGGCGTGCTCGTAGATGGCAGCGCTCTCGTCCCAGAGGTAGTTGGAACGGATGATCGTTGTGTTGCGGGCCATGTTGCCACCGGCCAGCCAGCCCTTTTCCAGGATGGCGATGTTGGTCATGCCGTGGTTCTTGGCCAGGAAGTACGCGGTGGCCAGGCCGTGTCCACCGCCGCCTACGATCACGGCGTCGTAGCTCTTCTTCGGATCCGGGTTGCGCCAGAGGAAGTCCGGGTGCTCGGGGAGGTGGTCTGCACTCACTGGGCTGCTCCAATCAGTTCTGCTTCGGTTCCGGCGCCGTTTCCGGCCGTGGAAAGGTTGGGGTAGAGGGGCAGCTTGTCTGCCAGTGCGGTCACGCGGTTGCGCAGTTCGACGGCGGTCGCGTCGTCCAGGGTGCCGGTCGCCGCTGCGGCGATCAACGCCGTCGCAATAATGTCCGAGACCTCCGTGAACTCTTCGGCTCCGAAGCCGCGGGCCGCGAGTGCCGGGGTGCCGATGCGGAGTCCGGAGGACACCATCGGCGGGCGGGGGTCGAACGGGACGGCGTTGCGGTTGACCGTGATGCCGATCCGGTGGAGGGTGTCCTCGGCCTGCTGTCCGTTGAGTTCGGAGTTGCGGAGGTCGGCGAGGACCAGGTGAACATCGGTTCCGCCGCTGACGACGGAGATACCGGCCGCGGCGACGTCGTCCTGGAGGAGGCGCTGGGCCAGGATCTTGGAGCCTTCCAGCACGCGGGCCTGGCGCTCCTGGAATTCCGGTTCCGCAGCCATCTTGAAGGCCACAGCCTTGGCGGCGATGACGTGTTCCAGCGGGCCGCCCTGCTGGCCCGGGAAGACAGCTGAGTTGACCTTCTTGGCGATGTCGGCGTCGTTGGTCAGGATCACGCCGCCGCGCGGGCCGCCGAGGGTCTTGTGCGTGGTGCTGGTGACGATGTGCGCGTGCGGCAGGGGGCTCGGGTGGAGCCCGGCTGCCACCAAGCCGGCGAAGTGGGCCATGTCCACCATGAGGTACGCACCCACCAGGTCCGCGATGCGGCGGAACTCGGCGAAGTCTACGTGGCGGGAGTAGGCGGACCAGCCGGCGACGATGAGCTGGGGCTTGTTCTCAAGCGCGAGGCGCTCAACCTCTGCCATGTCGATGGTGTGGGTGTCCTCGCGGACGCCGTACGGGACCACGTTGTAGAGCTTGCCGGAGAAGTTGATGCGCATGCCGTGGGTCAGGTGGCCGCCGTGGGCGAGGTTCAGGCCCATGATGGTGTCGCCTGCGTTGATCAGGGCGTGCATTGCCGAAGCGTTGGCCTGCGCGCCGGAGTGCGGCTGGACATTGGCGAATCCGGCGCCAAAGAGGGACTTCAGGCGGTCGATGGCAAGCTGTTCGATCACATCAACGTGTTCGCAGCCGCCGTAGTAGCGCTTGCCCGGGTAGCCTTCGGCGTACTTGTTGGTCAGCACTGAGCCCTGGGCTTCCATGACAGCCGTAGGGGCGAAGTTTTCAGAGGCGATCATTTCCAGCGTGGACTGCTGGCGGATGAGTTCCTGGGCGATCGCCTGATCAACCTCCGGGTCCGCCTGTGCGAGCGGGCGGATCAGGGGTTCAACCATGGTGTTCTCCTTTGACGATTGTCTAGTGGCCGACTGTTGGGCAACTGATATATTAGAACTGTTGCCATAGTATGTTGAAGATCACATGGTCGTCAACAGGTCTGCGGCAACTCGTCCGACAGACTGGGATTGCGACAACGGGAGAGAGCCATGACCACAGCTTTGGAAGCACTGGAATCAGCTCCGCAGGGTACGTCCCTCGCGGAGAACGCCTACCTGCTGCTGCGTGACAGGCTCATCATGCTGGACATCAAGCCTGGCGATCCCATCAATGACGGCCAGATCGCGGCCGAACTCGGCATCGGCCGCACCCCCGTCCGCGAGGCCATCAAGCGCCTGGAGAGCGACCACCTGGTGGTTTCCTACCCCCGGCGGGGTACATTCGCCACCGGAGTGGACATCACCCAACTCGCTGAAGTCTCCGAAATCCGCGAACTCCTGGAGCCCCTGGCATCCCGCAAGGCCGCACGCATGGCAAGCCCTGCAATGCGCGACGAACTCCGCGCCGTAGCTGCCGCCATCCGGGACCTCGAGGGGCAGGATGCTTCCTCGACCGAACTCATGCGCTACGACATCCAGGTCCACCGGCTCATCTACAAAGCCTCGGCCAATGCGCACCTCGAGGACGTCCTCATCAGGTACGACAACCTCGCAACCCGCATCTGGTGCCACATGCTCGAGAAGATGCCCTCAGTCTCCGGCCACATCTCCGAGCACGCCGACCTCCTCACCGCCATCGCCGACGGCGACGAAAACCTCGCCGCCGAGCTGGCCCTGAATCACGTGGTCAGCTTCGAAGAGACCATCCGCAAGGTCCTCTGACCCTCACTCACATCCCGCGTGCTTGGCGCGGACGCTTGCTCACGTTCCGCGTGTTTGGTGCGGACGCTTGCTCACATCCCACGTGCTTCCTTTCCGACGCTTCCTCACATCCCACGTGCTTGAGTCGGACGCTTGCTCACATCCCACGTGCTTGAGTCGGACGCTTGCTCGCGTTCCGCGTGTTTGGTGTGGACGCTTGCTCGCGTTCCGCGTGCTTGGTGCGGTCGCTTGTTCACGTTCCGCGTGGTTGAGCTGATCGCTTCCCCACATCCCGCGTGCTTCTTTCCGACGCTTGCTCGCGTTCCGCGTGCTTGGTGCGGACGCTTGCTCACGTTCCGCGTATTCCTTCCGACTCTTCCTCACATCCCACGTGTTTGAGCTGATCGCTTCCCCACATCCCGCGTGTTTGAGCTGATCGCTTCCCCACATCCCGCGTGTTTGAGCTGATCGCTTCCCCACATCCCGCGTGCTTGGTGTGGACGCTTCCTCACGTTCCGCGTGTTTGAGCTGGGTGTGATCTGGGTTTGACCCAAATTGCCGGGAGTCTGATGCTGCCCGCTTGTCGGTGAGTCGCGAGGCCCGACGTCGGCACCCAGGGTGGGTGCCGACGTCGGGCTTTCCCTCTTGTGCGGCTGAGGGAGGGGTGGGGTGAAGGGCGTGGGGTGTGATGAAGCGTTGGGTTGAAGGGCGCGGGATGTGAGCGAGGGTTGGGTTGAAGGGCGTGGGGTGTGATGAAGCGTCGGGTTGAAGGGCGTGGGGTGGGGTGAAGGGCGTGGGGTGTGATGAAGCGTTGGGGTGAAGGGCGCGGGATGTGAGCGAGGGTTGGGTTGAAGGGCGCGGGATGTGAGCGAGGGTTGGGTTGAAGGGCGCGGGATGTGAGCGAGGGTTGGGTTGAAGGGCGTGGGGTGTGATGAAGCGTTGGGGTGAAGGGCGCGGGACGTGAGGGCAGGTTGGGCGAGTTTCAACGCTCAGTGCAACTTGAAATCACCCAGTGCAACAAATGGCAAATTCGACCTGGCGTTCACTCTCCGCAGCACTTCGCTAAGACAGCCGCTCGAAATTTTGCAAATCACCGCTTGACCGTGATCCACGGCACACATACTCTGGTGCAACAGCGTTGCGTTGAATGCAACCCTAATGATTTTGGTGGACACATGAGCAATGAATCCTCTGTGGCAGCCGAGCAAGGCACCTCACCCGCCTCCGGCCACAACCACACACCCTGCCCCAAGAACACAGCCAGCAAGAACACAGTCAGCAAAGACACCCGACGGCGGGTTGTCACTGCCAGCTTCATCGGCAACTTTGTCGAATGGTTCGATTACGCCGTCTACGGTTATCTGGCCGGCATCATCTCCTCGGTCTTCTTCCCTGAGTCCGACCGGCAAACCGCCCTGCTCGCGACCTTCGGAGTCTTCGCCATCAGCTTCTTCGTGAGGCCGCTCGGCGGTTTCATCTGGGGCCACATCGGAGACAGGCTCGGCCGCAAGCAAGCACTCAGCCTCTCGATCGTCCTCATGTCGGTGGCGACTTTCTGCATCGCCCTGATCCCGGGATACGCCACGATCGGCGTCATGGCGCCCATCCTTCTCCTCCTGGTCCGGGTAGTCCAAGGCTTCTCGGCCGCCGGCGAGTATGCAGGCGCGTCCGCCTTCCTGGTGGAGTACGCACCGGCCAATCGCCGCGGACTCTATGCCGCCGTCGTGCCTGCAAGTACGGCAGCGGGACTGCTGCTGGGATCCCTGCTGGCCGCCCTGCTGAGTTCGATCCTCACCACAGAGCAGCTGAACGAATGGGGCTGGCGCCTGCCCTTCCTGCTTGCGGCACCCATGGGCCTGATTGGTCGGTACATCCGGACCAAGCTGGAGGACACGCCGGCATTCCGTGAACTGGCCGAGAAGGACACCGCAGTCAAAGCACCTGCCTTCGCCATGTTCAGGACCTACCGGAAGCAGCTCATCATCGCCACAGGTGCGGTGCTGCTCAACGCCGTCGGCTTCTACGTGATCCTCAGCTACATGCCCACATACCTGTCGGAAGAGCTGGGCTTCGGAGCCACGGAATCGTTCCTGGCCACCACCATTGCCCTGGCCAGCTACATCGGCTTCATCTTCCTGACCGGTATTGCCTCCGACAAATTCGGCCGCAAGCGCATGCTCATGACGGCGTCAGTCCTCTTCATCCTGCTGACCGTCCCGGCCTTCATGCTCCTGGACACCCGCAACTTCCTGGTGATCGTGCTGGTGCAGATCCTGCTGGGCGGGATGCTCACCCTCAACGACGGTACCCTGCCCAGTTTCCTCGCCGAACTCTTCCCCACGAAGGTCCGCTACACCGGCTTTGCTGTCAGCTTCAACCTCTCCAACGCCCTGTTCGGCGGCACCGCACCGTTCATGGCAACACTCCTGATCGGCATGACCCACAGCAAGCTGGCCCCCGGCTGGTACCTCGTGGCCGCCGCCCTCGTTTCCCTCATCGCAGTCCTATTCGCAGCCGAAACGTCAAAGAAGCCGCTGCAGCAGGACTAGTCAAACCAACCCATTGAAAGGAACCACCATGACCATCACCGAAAACGAGTCCGTCAACGATGTCGCAAAACTCGAGCGCACCAAGGTCCTTCACAACGGCGGAAAGGTTTCGCTGACCTTCTCCGACGCTGAGTTCGAACGCCGCCTCGCCGGCCTCCGCAGGATCATGGCCGAGAAGGACCTCGACGCCGTCGTCCTCACCAGCTACCACTCCATCAAGTACTACTCCGACTTCCTCTTCACCTACTTCGGCCGGTCCTACGGCATGGTGGTCACCAAGGATGACACGGTCACCATTACGGCCAATATCGACGCCGGTATGCCTTGGCGCCGCAGCTACGGCGACAACCTCGTGTACACGGACTGGCGCCGCGACAACTACATTCATGCCATCCAGGAAGTCCTGCGGACCCGCGGCATCAACCCGCGCCGCATCGGCGTCGAGGATGACTCGCTGCCCTTGGACAACCGGAACAAGATCCAGGCCGCGTTCTCCGGCGCGACGCTGGTGGACGTTGCGCAGGCGGCCATGCGCCAGCGCATGATCAAGTCCGACGAAGAGATCGCTGTCATCAAACACGGCGCGCGCATCGGTGACCTGGGCGGCGAAGCCATCCGCAACGCGATCACGGCAGGCATCACGGAGTACGAGGTTGCCCTGATCGGCACCGAGGCCATGGTCCACGAGATTGCCCAGACCTTCCCGGACTCGGAAATCCGCGATACCTGGGTGTGGTTCCAGTCGGGCATCAACACCGACGGCGCCCACAACTGGGCCACCACCCGCAAGATCCAGGAACACGACATCCTGTCCCTGAACTGCTTCCCGATGACCAGCGGCTACTACACCGCCCTGGAGCGCACCCTGTTCTACGGCGAACCGGATGCCCGCTCACTGGAACTGTGGAACATCAACGTTGAGGTCCACAAGCGCGGACTGGAACTCATCAAGCCGGGCGCTGTCTGCAAGGACATCGCTGCGGAGCTCAACGAGATCTACATCAGCCACGGCCTCCTGGCGAACCGGACCTTCGGCTACGGCCACTCGTTCGGTGTGCTCAGCCACTACTACGGACGTGAAGCCGGTCTTGAACTGCGCGAGGACATCGACACGGTCCTCGAGCCCGGCATGGTGGTTTCGATGGAGCCCATGATCACTGTGCTGGACGGCCAGCCGGGTGCCGGCGGATACCGGGAACACGACATCCTGGTGGTCGGCGAGGACGGTGCGGAGAACATCACCAAGTTCCCGTTCGGCCCCGAGTACAACATCATCGGAGCCTAGGGTGGAACGGCCGGCGGGCGAAGTGCACGGCGTCCGCCGGCCCCGGTCCGGAACTTCCGGACCGCCGCGGCGAAATATAGTGAACCCATGACTCCCACGGAAACCAGCGAGACTCCTGACGGCAACAACGGTAACGGCGACAGCAAGAGCACGTCCGTCATCGTCAACGCCATCGCGGTGCTGAGGAGCTTTACTGCAGACGAGCCGCTCCTGGGGGTCACCGAAATCGCGGGCCGGATCGGCCTGCACAAGAGTACGGTTTCTCGCATCCTGGCCACGCTTGAGCAGGAAAACCTGGTAGATCGCGACGTCGATTCGCGCAGGTTCCGCTTGGGGCTGGGGATGATCGCGATGGCGGGCCCCCTCCTGGCGGAACTCGAAGAGCGACGCGTGGCCTACCCCGTACTGCGGGAGTTGACCGAACGCACGGGCGAGACGAGCGCTCTCATGGTGTGGAACGGCGTCGAGTCCATGTGCGTGGAGCAGATCCCCAGCCGCCACCAGGTGAAACACCTGGCCCCGCTCGGAGCCCGCTACAACGAGGCATTGAGTTCATCGGTGCAGGTGTTCCTTGCCAACGAAGACAAGGACAGGGTGCGGAACCTGCTGCGCAGTGGTTCCATCACCCTGCCGGGCCTGGACGAAGCTTCTGTCGAAAGTTACCTGGCTCGGCTTGAAGAAGCCGCTAAACGGGGCTGGGCCGCCAACTTCGGCGAAACCTCCATCGAAGAGGTCGGGGTTGCTTCGCCGGTCTACGACCACAGGGGCGACATCGTGGCCTCCGTCTTGATTCCTGCCCCCAAATTCCGGGTCTCACAGGACACCCTGGGCAGCCTCGGCGAAGCCTGCGCCGCAGCGGCGGCCAAGGTCACCTCACGCCTGGGTGGCCGCTCCCCGCGGTAGGAGCCCATCCGCCGTCGAGGTGACAGTTGATGACAATCCGCCGCGGGCAAAGTCATAGGGTCGTTGCAACGCTCTGATTGATGGAGCGTTTTATGGTCAAGTTGTTCCCCAAGGCTGCGCGTACTGAGTTTCTTGATTTGGTGTGTGCGGGGACGCCTGTTCGTACTGATGCCCGGCGTGTCGGGGCGGTGCACGCTACCGGGCACAATTGGTGGGTTCAGTCTGGCCTAATGATGACCGTGAACCGGGGTGCTACCGGAGGTCTTGCCGATCCTGCTCCTTCAGTCGGGGGCCCT
>Ga0308158_10000221_pt1 | contig 121807 bp, 108 predicted proteins | sample PhyBR2_FD_201038 | JGI IMG/M metagenome (GOLD analysis project Ga0308158, IMG submission 201038) | Phyllosphere microbial communities from UC Gill Tract Community Farm, Albany, California, United States - DLSLB.R2 | ecosystem: Host-associated > Plants > Phyllosphere > Unclassified | place... | reverse complement strand
CGTAAAGCGTCATGCTCAACGCATATCGCCCTGTCCATAACCTGAACCTCCGAAAGTGGCGAGGTTTAGGCGCACATAGATGCCTTCCGACGGGCCGCCGGGCCGTGCGCGGGTGTTGTCGCGCCGATAACCCAGTTCGAACCGCAGGCAGTCGTCGTCGAACAGCACGCCGACTTCGGATCGCGTGATCTCGTTCTGGTCCAGATCGGCGATGCCGGCGACGGTGAAGCCCCAGTTCTGAAAGACGAACTGCTGGCCGGCCAACTGGACGAACTCGTAGTTGCGGTTCAGCGGCCCGTCGACGGGGTTCGACTGATCAAGAATGTAGCTGACGGTCGCCAGGTTGCGGCGGCCCCAACGACCGTCTAGCGCCGCTTCGGCGCGGCGCACCTCGCCCGAACCGTCGACCGTGGCGTGGAACCAGCTGCGAATGCGATCCGACGGCGAGAAGTCGCCCTGGACCACCCAATCCGAGGTCTCGGAGGCCAGACCTGTCGGGTCATAGAGACGCGCAGGATCGTCGGGAATCGACGTCTTGAAGTCGTCCTGCTGATCGAAACGATAGCTGCGTCCCACGAACAGGCTGGCCTTACGACCTTCGGCCCAGCGGATCGTAGCGCGACCGCCCGCCGTCACGCGCGCGCCGCCTTCCAGCAGATCATAGCCGGAGAAGCGATCCATGCGGAACAGCGACGACTCGTCCAACTCCAGAACCTGGGAGTCCTCGATGGGAATGCGGCGGTCAAGGCTGACCTTGTTGGAGACCGAGAACTGACCCACCGGCTCCAGGATGATGTCGGCGTCGGCGATGCGTTTGATCAGGGGATAGGTGACGTCCACGCCTGCGCTGAACCGGGACCGGCTGACCGTCTCGTCGCTGTCGACGCCCATCATCGGCGGCAGGTCGGACATGGAATAGAAATCGACGCGCGTATCGACGAACGGCTCCACCCGCATGCCGACCGGCAGGATGATCGCCCGTCGCCATTCCACCTGGCCCGTGATGCGGCGGCTGTCGACGCCGGCCAGACCTGTCGTGACGGGCGGGACGATCTCCGGATTCAAGATCGGCGCACCGACGAAAGCGTCGCGGTAGAGAGAGACGGCTGAACCCTTCAAGCGCAGCCGGCCGCCGAAGACCAGTTCGCGCGGCTCCCAGCGGGCATCGATCAAGGGGGCGACGAAGGGCAGGGTGTCGTCGTCCTCGAACACCTTGAAGCCGTTGGCGTCACGGAAATCCGTCGCCGCGAAGGCCGGGTTCAGGCGCAGGCTCTGGATCGAGAAGGCCGCGACCGAAACATAGGACCGATCGGTCTGATGTTCGGCGTAGATCTGGCTGATCAGACGACGGCGGTCGCCGTAATAGAGGCCGTTGTCCTGATACGGAGAGCGCACGTCGTAGCGATCGAACAGCGTCTTGTCCGAGGTGCGCTCGGCCGTGAAGCCGAACCGCCATGGGCCATCCGGATCGAACTCGCCGTGCGACAACAGATAGCTGCGGTGTTCGCGATCGCCGAACTTGACGTTGCTTTCGAAATCGCCGTCGCCGTCCCGATCAAAGTCGCCGAACTCGCGCTCGTAGGTATAGCCGCCGCGCGCCACGACCATGCCGTTGGCGAACCGTCGCCGCCATTGCAGGTTCAGCAGCGGCGCGACCCTGGTGTTGATCTGCGGGCTGATCAGCCAGTCCTCGGACGGCGACACGACGTGCAGATAGGGCACCTCGACGGAGACGCCGCGACCCTCGTCATAGTTGACGATCGGCACCAGGAAGCCCGAGGCCCGCTCCACCGAGGGATCGGGGTGGGCGAAGAAGGGCGTGTAGAAGACCGGCACCGGCCCGATATAGAAGACGGCGTTGCGATACAGGATTGCGCGCAATTGCTCGTCCTGCGTCACCTTTTCCGCTTGAATCGAGATGGTTGGCGTCTTGGGACCGCCGTCGTCACAGATGGGGCAGGGGGTGAAGCGAGCGTAGTTCAGTTCGCTGACGTTCTCGCTGCGGCGCACAGCCGTCGCGGCCATCAGACTGGCGCCGTTGGCCAGACGTGTGGCGAAATCGACGGCGACGCCGGTCTCCAGATTTTCATCCAGCTCGAGACGGCTGGCGTAAACCACGGTGCCATCGGGCGAGATGGCCTCGACGCGGCCTTCGGCCGTCGCCGAACCGGCGTTCAGATCATAGGACAGGTTTTCGCCGCGCAGCACATGGCCGCGCGTGCGGACATAGGCGCGGTTCTTGGGCGTGCCGCTGACGATAATGTTGTCGCCTTCGCGACGCGCATTGTCGGCATCGACATAGACCGCTTCGGGCGGCAGGCCGTCGGAAGGCGCGGCCGCGGCTAGAGGGGTCGTTTGCGCCCATGCAGGCGTCGCCAAGGGCGCGCAGGCGACCAGGGCGGCACCGGCGAGAAGCCTTGCTTTGAAAGCGTCGAAGCGCCGATCACCCTGCATAGGCCATCCGTAGTCTGAGAAGCGAGCGCCCGATTAGCCGTCTTCGGTATAGAACAGCAAGGTCAAGGCTGCGAGCGCGGTAAGAACAGGCGGCAGCCAGGCGGCGACGAAGGGCGCCACGACCTCGGCCGATCCCATCGCCGACGAGAACTGGTTCAGGAAGAAGAAGGCGAAGCCCAGCACGACGGCCGCCACGCTCATGCGCGCCAAGTCGCCCAATCGCATCAGCCGCAGCGAGAAGGCGGCGGCCAGGATGGACATGGCGGCGAACACCAGCGGCGTGGCCAAAAGCTGCTGGAAGCGCAGGCGATAGGCGGTGGAGGTGAAGCCCGCGTTTTCGATTCGGCTGATCTGGTTCGGCAGCGACCAGAAGGGCGTGGCCTGCGGTCGAGCGAAACGATCGAAGGCTTCGTCGTCCGCCAGGCTGGAGACCAGGGTCAGGCTGGAATAGGTGACGGCGCGCTGGCCGATTTGGGCGCCGACCGCATCGGTCAGGCGCCAGCTGCCGGCGTTCAGAGAGGCCGACTTGGCGTCGATCCGCTCGGAGAAGGTGCGGCCGCCGCCGGGTGAGGTCGTGTAGATGAAGAAGCTGACGTTCAGCAGTCGCGCGTTGGCGCGGTCCTGCTGGCCGGCGCGGATGATCATCTGGCGCTGATCGTCGCCCTCGCGCAGCCAGATCGCCTCCTTGGGGTCGCCGCCGGGCGCTGTGCCGGAAATCCGCGCGCGCTCGCGTTGCCACAGACCGTCGCCAGCCGAGGCCATCGGACCCAATACCGTGACGGTCAGCACGCCCAGGACGAAGGCCATGCCGGCCGCCGGAAGGACAAAACGCCAGGCGGAGACGCCCGCCGCGCGCATGGCGATCAGTTCGCTGCGCCGGTTCAGGCTGATGAAGGCCGAAAGGGTGCCGAACAGGAAGACGAACGGCATCAACTGCACGATGACCGAGGGCGACTTCAGCAGCACCAGGCCGAAGATGCGGACGGCCGACAGATCCTGGGCCGAGCCGACGCCGCGCGAGACCTCGACGAAGTCGATCAGCATGACGAGGGCCGAAATCACGGCCAGGGCCACGCCCAGCGACTTCAGCTGCTGGACCAGCACATAGCGCTCGATACCGCCGAGACGGGGGATATGCGGCGAGCGACGGGCGGCGACGGCGGTCATGCGAACTTGGCCTTCAGATCGCGCAGGGCGGCGGTGGTACGACTGCGACGCGGCTTCAGCGCGCGGAACAGAACCCGCAGGGCGACGACGATGGCCAAGATCGGCACGACGTATTGGAGCACGTTCATCCAGCCGTTCCAGGCGCTGGCGGCGACAAGGCCATAGCCGATGACGCGCAGGACCAGGAACAGGCCCGCCGCTTTGGCGATGCGTAAGGTATAGCCGGTGCGGCTGAAGGCGCCGCCCAAGATGGCCGAAAGCGCCAGGGCCATGGCGACCATGGCGTAGAGCGGCGAGGCCAGCCGCGAATGCGCCTCGGCCAGCAGTTCGCCGCGCGAGCCGGCGACCTCAAGCACCTTGGCCGTCGGGTTCAGCAGCTGGCGCAGATAAAGGTCGGTCGGCTTGTAGCGAATGGTGTTGGTCACGCCCACGAAGGGCGCGAGAGAGAAATCGTATCGCCCGAACGACAGCGTCTCCAGCACGCCACCCGACGAATAGCGCTGGGCCGAGCCGTCGATCATGGTCAGGATCGGAATGCCGCCGGCGTCGCGGCTGAAGCGCGCCTCGGACGCGTTCCAGGTCGTGACCTTGTCCTTGTCGTCCAGATAGACGAACAGGTTCTTCAACAGACCGTTCTGCTCAATCTGCTGCACATAGACGGTCAGGCCGTCAGGCCCCTGAACGAACTGGCCTTCCTCGACTAGTAGGGCGGCGAGGTCGGTGCGAATGTCGAACGCCTGACGCCGCGCCTCCTGCTGCGCCCAAGGCAGAATGAAGACGTTGACCAACAGAGTGACCAGGGCGACCAGCACGGCGATACGGGCGGCGGGGGATATGACCTGCCACCGGGTCATGCCGCCCGCGAAGGCCGCCGTCAGCTCCTGTTCGCGTTGCAGCCGGGTAAGGGCGATCAGGGCGCCGACGAAAAGGCCGATGGGTAGAATCACCGACAGCAGTTGCGGCAGCGCGAGCATGGTCAGCTTGACCATGATCCACACGCTCTGACCCCGCTCCACGATGACCTGGAGTTGGTCGAGGCTCTGGCTCAGAATCCCGATTCCCGCCAGCGCTGCGCACGCGGCGATCACAGGGAACAGGATCTGGCGAAAAAGGTATCTTTGAATCAGGGTCATGGGCGGATGGACTTCGCCCGGTTGCAGGCGGCGATATTGAGGCGCATCTAGTAGCACATCAGGGCGCGTCCGCGACAAGCAGACGCGCCGTTGTCATTTTGCTGTTTGCAGACGCCGGGTGGGGCCTGGCTGGAGTTGATTGAATGAAGATCGAATTCGTCGCCGCCGTGGACGCCGCCGAGATTTTGGCCGTTCCGGTTTTTGAAGATCGCACCTTCACCGCCGCTGCGACCGCGCTGGACGGCAAGGCCAACGGCGCCCTGACCAAGGCGGCGGGCAAGGGCCGTTTCACCGGCAAGGCAGGCCAGAGCCTGAGCATCGCCGCGCTGGCGGGCGTCGAGGCGGACGTCGTGCTGCTGGTGGGCGCGGGCGCCAAGGACAAGCTGGACGATCTGGCGGTCGAGGCCTTCGGCGGCAACGCCTATGCGGCGGTCAAGCTGTCGGGCGCCGAGGTGCTGACGATCGACGCTTCCGATCTGTCGCCTGAGCAGGCCGCCCGCGTCGGTTTCGCCGCGCGTCTGGCCGCCTATCGCTTCGACAAGTATCGCACGACGCAAAAGGCCGACAAGATTCCGTCGATCACCACCATCCGCGTGGTCACGACCGACCTGCGGGGTTCGGAAGCCGCGCTGGAGCCGCTGTCGGCCGTCGCCGACGGCGTGATCTTCGCGCGCGACTTGGTGTCCGAACCCGCCAACGTCCTGTATCCGGCCGAGTTCGCCAAGCGGGTGAAGGCGCTGGAGAGCCTGGGCTTGGAGGTCGAAATCCTCGGCGAGGCCGAGATGGAGAAGCTGGGCATGCGCACCCTGTTGGGCGTGGGCCAGGGCAGCCGTCGCGAAAGCCAGCTTGCGATCATGAAGTGGAACGGCGGCGAAGCCGGCGCTCAGCCCCTGGCCTTCGTCGGCAAGGGCGTCTGCTTCGACACCGGCGGCATCTCGATCAAGCCGGCGGACGGCATGGAAGACATGAAGTGGGACATGGGCGGTGCGGCTGCCGTGACCGGAACCATGATCGCCCTGGCCAGCCGCAGGGCCAAGGCCAACGTCATTGGCGTTCTGGGCCTGGTCGAGAACATGCCGGACGGCAACGCCCAGCGTCCGGGCGATGTGGTCGTGTCCATGTCGGGCCAGACGGTGGAGGTCATCAACACCGACGCCGAAGGTCGCCTCGTTCTGGCCGATGCCCTCTGGTACACCCAGGAGCGTTTCAAGCCGAAGTTCATGATCGACCTGGCCACCCTGACGGGCGCCATGATCGTGGCCCTTGGCCTGGATTACGCCGGCGTCTTCTCGAACTCCGACGATGTCGCTGACCCGATCCTGGCGGCGGCCAAGAAGGTCGGCGAGAACTTCTGGCGGATGCCGATCCCGGCCATCTACGAGCAGCACATCGATTCCAAGATCGCCGATGTGAAGAACACCGGCAACGGCCGCTCCGGTGGCTCGATCACCGCCGCCCTGTTCCTGCAACGCTTCACCAACGGCGTGCCGTGGGCGCACCTGGACATCGCCCCGACGGCCTGGGCCAACAAGAGCCCCAGCCCCACCGTGCCGGAAGGCGGCGTCGGCTTCGCCGTGCGGACTCTGGACCGGATGGTCGCGGATTCCTACGAAGGCTGATCGGTCGGGAGGTAGAGCCGGGTGAGCGACAAGCCCGAAATCTGGTTCTATCACCTGGAGCGTTCATCGCTGGATCAGGTGCTGCCAACCCTGCTCGAAAAGACAATCGAGCGGGGCTGGCGGGCCATGATCAAATCGTCGCATTCGCATCGACTGGATGAGGTCGACGAGACGCTGTGGACGTTTCGCGATGACAGCTTCCTGCCCCACGGCCGGGCGGATCAGCCCCATGCCGAGCGTCAGCCTGTGCTGTTGAGCGAGACGGGCGAGAACCTGAACGGCGCTCAGGCGCTGTTCATAGTCGACGACGCAGAACTGGGCGGCACGGAAGGGTTCGAACGATGCTTCATTATTTTCGACGGTCGCGACGAGCCGGCTTTGCAACACGCGCGGGGACGCTGGAAGGCGCTGAAGGGGCAGGGCGCGAACTTGGCCTATTGGCGTCAAACGGACGAAGGGCGCTGGGAAAAGGCAGCCTGATCGGACTGGTTCTGCTGGCCGGTTGCTCCACGCCGGTCTCCGAGGCGCCTGCGCCGCGCGCGGTCGAGCAGGCCCAGTTGAATCCGCCCGTCGGCAGCCGGATGCCGACCGCCCAGACGGAGGACGTCTGCAAGGCCGGCGAGATGCAGTATCTGGTCGGCAAGTCCCGGACCGAAATCCCGGTGCCGGTGGACGTCGTCAATCGGCGCGTGACCTGCACCACCTGTCCGGTGACGCAGGACTTCTCCGCCTATCGTCTGAACATCTTCTACAACGAACAGACCGGCATCATCGAACAGGTCCGCTGCGGCTGAGCCCGACGCAAGGAGACGACCATGAAGATCATCGTGAGCACCCTGATGGCCGCCGGCGCCTTGGCCGTGTCGGCCTGCGCGCCGGTCCAGACCGCCGAGCCTGCGCCCGGATCGGACACCGCCTTCAAGGCCTGCAAGGTTTCGGACTATCAAAGTTATGTGGGGCGCAACCGCTCGGCCGTCCCGACCGCGCCCGCTGGCCAGACCTTCCGTGTGCTGTGCACTACCTGCGCCGCGACCATGGACTATCGCGAGAACCGGGTGAACTTCGTCTATGACGAGGCGACCAACATCGTGCGCGAAGTAAAGTGCGGTTGAGCGTTAGCGCCCCACTGTATCGCCCGGCCAGAGCGGTCCGCTGAACTTCGCCGCCAGATAGTCCATGAAGGCCGTGACCCTGGCCGGGCGCGGTCCGCCGCTGGGCGCCACCAGATGCAGGGCGATGGGCGGCAGCCGCCAGTCGGTCATCACCGTCTCGAGATGGCCGTTGGCGACGTCCTTCCAATAGATGAAGTCCGGCTGGGGAAAGAGCCCCAGACCCGCGCACAACGACGCCGTCAGAGCGTCGGAGTTGTTGGCGCGCAACGGCCCGCGCGGATGCACGACCACTTCTTCACCCGCCTCATTGCTGAACCGCCAGGTGTCGGGACTGGGCATGTAGGCGTAGCCGAGGCAGGCGTGACGAGCCAGATCGTCGGGATGGGTGGGGCGACCCCGCTGATCTAGATAGGACGGCGAGGCCACCAGGGCGCGGGCCACAGGCCGCAGCTTGCGCGCCGTCAAAGAGGAATCGGCCAGGGCGGCGATCCTCAGCGCGCAATCGAAGCCGCCACCGACCAGATCGATGACCTCGTCCGACAGGTGCAAATCGACCGATACGTCGGGGTGGGTGGCGAGGAACTCGGGCAGGGCCGGGGCCACATAGGCCATGCCGAACGACATGGGCGCCGCCAGTCGCACCAAGCCGCGCGGGGTGACGGACATGTCCAACGCCTCCGACACCGCGCTCTCGGCCTCGGCCAGCATGTGGGCGGCGCGGGCGGCCAGGGTTCGGCCTGCATCGGTGAGGGCGAAGCGGCGCGAGGTGCGGTGAAGCAGGGTGGTCTTCAGCTGCTGTTCCAGGCGCGTGATCGCCTTGGATACGGTGGCCTTGGACAGGCCCAGGGTCTCGGCAGCGCCGGAGAAGGACTGGCTGTCGGCCACCTTGGCGAAGATGGCCAAGGCTTCGAGGTCGGGCAGACGGGACATGGGCGGCTCTGCGTCGAGAAACGATGAGTTTCGGTTGTTTCTATTTCTGATCGGTCGCCGATCTCTATCTTGGCGTCAAGCAAAGGCGTCGGACGGTTCCGATGCGAAAGGACGAGTGCGATGATCGAGCGCAGACCATTTGATACCCTCGGCGGCGCCAACCACGGCTGGCTGAACGCCAAACACCATTTTTCCTTCGCGAACTACTATGATCCAAAGCGGATGAGCTGGGGCAATCTTCGGGTCTGGAACGACGACGAGATCGCCGCCGGCACGGGCTTCCCGCCGCATCCCCACGCCGACATGGAAATCATCACCTATGTCCGCGACGGGGCCATCACCCACGAGGACAGTCTGGGCAACAAGGGCCGCACCGTCGCGGGCGATGTCCAGGTTATGAGCGCCGGAACCGGCATCCGGCACGCCGAATACAACGCTGAGCCGGATCTGACGCGGATCTTTCAGATCTGGATCGAGCCGACCCGACGCGGGGATGCGCCGAGTTGGGGCACCAAGCCCTTCCCCAAGGGCGAGCGGTCAGGCCAGTTCGTAGTCTTGGCTTCGGGCTTCGAAGGCGACAAGGACGCCCTGCCGATCCGCACGGATGCGCGGATCGTGGCGGCGACGCTGAAGGCAGGCGACAGCGCCGACTATCCGCTGGGCGGCGCGCGGCGGGCCTATCTCGTCCCGGCGAAGGGCGAGGTCGAGGTCAATGGCGTCCGGCTGAACGCCCGCGACGGCGCGGCCATCGCTCAGGAGGATGTCGTGACGGTCAAGGCGCTGTCCGACGCCGAGATCGTGCTGGTGGACGCCGCCTGATTTTCGGCTCAAGCTTCACGGTCGGACCCGATCCGACCGTGAACAACCGCATCAAAAAGGCGAGGAAAGAGAATGTTCAATCAAGTGAATGGCTGGTCTTCCCGCGCCCTGGCGGCGCTCAGGATCGTCGCCGGTCTGTTGTTCCTGGCGCATGGCGTCATCAAGGTCTTCGGCTTCCCGGCCGGTGCCGAACCCGGTCAGCAGGAGCTGCTGTCGTTGTTCGGCATCGGCGGGGTGATCGAGCTGATCACGGGCTTGCTGCTGATCCTGGGCCTGTTCACGCGTCCGGCCGCTTTCATCGCGTCGGGCCAGATGGCTGTGGCCTATTGGATGTTCCACTTCCCAAGCAGCCCATATCCGGCGGTGAACGGCGGCGACGCGGCCATCCTGTACTGCTTCATCTTCCTGTACATCTTCACCGCCGGCCCAGGCGCGTGGAGCATCGACAATCGAACCGCAAAACGGTTCTGATTTTTCAGAATGAAAAGGCCGCCGCGCTGTCCCGCGCGGCGGCCTTTTCATGCCTGAAGGCTTGCGGCCCAGTCGGCGGCGCGCACCAGGCTGTCGACGATGCCCGGTTCCGACGAGGCGTGGCCGGCGTCGCCGACGATGTCCAGATGGGCCTCGGGCCAGGCGCGGTGCAGCGCCCAGGCGCCTGAAATCGGCGTCACCACGTCGAATCGGCCCTGCGCGATCCAGCACGGGATATGCCGCATCCGGTCCACATTCTTCAGCAGCCATCCGTCCTCCTCGAAGAAGCCGGCGTTGGTGAAGAACCAGTTCTCGATCCGCGCGAAGGCGACGGCGAAGTCGGGCTCGGCGAACTTGTCCGGGCGGGCGTTGGGACCCTCGACGCTAACAGTTTCGCCCTCCCAACTGGACCAGGCGACGGCGCACCGTTCGCGCTCGGCGACGTCATCGCCGATCAGCCGCTTGTAATAGGCGGCCATCAGGTCGCCGCGCTCGGCCTCGGGGATGGGGGCGATGAAGCGCTCCCAGGCGTCGGGGAAGATCATCGAGGCGCCGTCCTGATAGAACCAGTGCAACTCCTTCTTCGTCAGCAGGAAGATGCCGCGCAGCAGCAGCGCGATGACCCGCTCAGGATGGGTGATGGCGTAGGCCATCGACAGGGTCGAACCCCAAGACCCGCCGAACACCACCCATTTGTCGACGCCGCACAGGGCGCGCAGGCGCTCGATGTCGTCGATCAGGGTCCAGGTCGTGTTGTCTTCCAGCGAGGCGTGGGGCCGCGACTGACCACAGCCGCGCTGGTCGAACATGATGATGCGATAGACGGCGGGATCGAAGAAGCGGCGCATGCCCGGATTGACCGCACCGCCTGGCCCGCCGTGAAGGACCAGAACCGGCAGGCCGTGCGGATTGCCGGACTCCTCGTAATAGATTTCATGCACGCCTTCGGTCGGCATCCAACCCGAGGCATAGGCCTCGATCTCAGGGTGGAGCACACGACGCGGCTCGGCGGGCGTGGGGAAGGCCATGGATGCTTGGTCTTTCTACGAGGAAATCAGGGGCGAGAACGCAAGGCCGCAAAGGCCAGGCAGAGCCAACCGGCGATCATCAGAAGGCCGCCGATCGGGGCTACGGCGCCGAACGCCGGTACGCCGAGAAAGGCGATCGCCGCCAGGGCGAGGCAGAAGATGAGGCCGCCGATTGATCCGAGCCAGCCCGCAAGCCGCGCCAGCCCGCCGCCCCCTGTCCATTGGGCGCAGGCGAAGGCGAAGACGGCGTGGACGATCTGGTACTGGGCGCCGGTGGTCAGCAGGGTCTTGATCTGCGGCCCGGCGCCATGCGCGGCGAAGGCGCCAAGCGCCACGGCCAGGGCGCCGTTCAGGGCGGCGAAGACGATCAGGTTGCGACTCACTGTCATCCGAAAACCCTAGACCGCCCGTTCGTCGATGTCTGCGACCCAGGAGGGTTAACCGACACGCGGCAGCGGCGTCAGGTGGCTGGCCATCGCCGAGGCCGCGGCCTTGACGCCCTTGCGCACCGCCGCCTCGTTGGCGGGGGCGGGCGCGCGCAGCAGGCCGATCGACGGCGTCAGCGGCCCATCCGGCAGGTCCGAGAGCACGCGGTAAAGAAGGTAGGAGCCGGCGTCCTCTTCGATGTCGGACGAGGCGTCGGCCTGCAGCCCGGCGGCGGTCAGGGCGCGAACCATGTCGGCGACGGGCGCCGTGGTGCGGGCCACGCCCGGCCCGGTGCTGGACAGGCGGTGCTTGTAGTCGAGGGTGCGGTTTTCCGCGCGCATCTGGACCCGGAAGCCTGCGCCCTTTTGCGTGCGTCCGACCAGGAGGATGGCCCGGCATTCCCCGCTGCCGAGACGGGCGGCCAGGGTCGAGGCCAGTTCGTCGGGATCGGCGGCGGCGATGGGCACGGCGCGGGCCCCGCTGGGGCTCCAGATTTCGCCCGACAGATCCTCGACCAGGTCCCACCCGTCATCATCGCCGTCATAGGCGCAGATGATGATGCCAGGGCGGCGATCACCACTGGCACGACTGTCGATTTCGTTCATCGTGCCAGCCATAGCCCCATCCATGACAGTTCGGTGACGTGCAAGAGGCTGTAACTTCCCGACGCCGTCAAGTCCGCAAAAGTCTTAGCCCAGGTCGCCGACCGCCGCATCCAGCAACATGAAGGCGCGACCGCTGTCCGACGCCAGGCTGGACTGAACCGCTGCGCTGTCTCCAGCGCGGGCGGAAGCGTTCAGCATGACTGCGAAGTTGCGGACATAGCGTTCGGCGTCGGCGCGCAGTTCGGCGTCGCTGAGGACACGGCGAGACACGCTGCGGACAGCGGCCGGCGCGACGCGACGCACGATCTGACGCGCGGCGTCGGGGTCGCCATTGCTGAAGGCGCGGGCGGCCTCTTCGACGCGGGAGCGGGGCAGAAGGGCGTTAGGATCGACCCCCATGCGCCGGATGGCGGCGGCGACCCGGTCGGACAGCGCCTCGGCCTCGGCAGGCGAAGGGGAGGGCGTGTCCAGTTCCAGCGGCGCCTCGTTGTCGTCGTCGCCGTCGATCAGATCGCTCCAATCCAGGCCCTTGTCCGTCGCCGGCGGGGGCGTCTCTGCGGGCTCGAGCCGCAGGCGACTGCGCAGACCAAACCTGCGCTCCTCGGCGGGCGGCGAGGCGGGAGGCGTTGGGCGATCGGTCCGGCGCTCGGGACGAGGTTCTGGCCGGGCTTCGATCTCTGCGGCCGGCTCGCGACGACGCGCCGGCGTCGTATCGCCCGACACCACGCCCATCAGACGCACGGCCTCGGTCAGCATGTCGTAGTTTCGGCGCACGCGATCCTGGAAGCCGACATCCAGCGCCTCGGTGTCCTCGGCCGCCTTGCGCGAGGCGGCGGAAAGGGAGGCCAGGCCTTCCTCGACCGTGGCGCGCACGGCGTCGGCGCGGGCGCGAGCTTCCTGAGGCAGGCGCGCAGCGCGTTCGTCGATGTCGGCGACGGCGGTGTCGATTTCCGACAAGGCGCTGTTGAGACGTGCGACCAGGGTTTCCAGGCGGCTGACCATCCGCTCGCCGGTCTCTTCGACCAGGCCGGACGTTTCGGTGACGATGCGGCGGGCGTCGGCGATGCGGGCGTCGGCGGCGGTGTCGGCCTTTTGGGCCGCGTCGAACAAGGATTCGCCCAGGCGGTCGGTGCGCAGACGCGCCTGTTCGGCGGCGTCGGCGGCGGCGGCGCGAGAATCCTCGGCCGTGGCGCGCATCTGCTCCAGGGCGCGGCGTGTCTCTTCCATCAGGGCGTCGCGCGCCTCGGCTGCCAGGGCCTCGAAGCGGTCGAGGGCGAGCTTGGTGGCGGAATCGAAGCCGTCGGCCTCGCGTTGCGACATATCCACCAAGGCACGGAACTGGTCGGTGGCCGCCTCGACCAGATCACGCATGGACTCGACCGAGGTCTGGGTGGTGCGATCCAGATCGCCCGCGGCGCTGCGCGTGGCGGAGAGATGCTCGATCAACTGAGCGCGCTGGCTTTCGACCTGAGCCGAAAAATCCTCCTGATCGGTGCGCAGGGCGTAGGCGGCGGTGACCAGGGCGGCGCGCTGCTGGCTGAGGCCTTCCTCGACGGACTGAATCTGCTCGGCGACGCCCGAACCTGCGTTCTCAAGTCGAATGGTCTGGCGCGCCAGATCGTCGGAGGCCACGCGGGCGGCGTCTTGCGCTTCACCAGCGGCGGCGGCGAGGTCGGCGGCGCGCGCGGCGAGGGCGGCCTCCGCTTCACGAAGCTGCGCCTGAGCCAGGTCCGAGGCGTCAGCGACCATGCGCGACTGACGCTCGACGGCGTCGATGACGCCCGACGCCTGCGTATCCAGATGGATGCCCAGGGTCTGCATCTGGTCGCGCTCGCGGCCTAGGTTTTCCGTGAGACGACGCGCAGTGCGGCCGGCGTTCTCGGCCGCCTCGTTCAGGCGCGTTGTCTCCTGGGCCAGCGCCTCTCGAAGCAGGGCCATGTCGTTGCGTGCGCGTTCCGCCGCCAGGGTGGCGTGATCGATGTCGGAGCGCAGCGACTGAAGCACCTCGCCGGTCTGCTGGGCGGCCAGGGCGGTCGGGGCGACGAGGGCCTCGGCCAGTTGGCGGGCGCGACGCGTCTCTGCGGCCAGACCGGCGCCCTGTCGGACGGCATGGGCCAGCATGATGGCCAGGCCCGCAGGGGCAAGGGCGATCAGGGCGTAGATGGCGATCCGCAGCGGGTCCAGTTCCGCCCCGCCGGCGCCGAACTCATAAGCGGCCCAAGATGCGACGCCGCCGATCCACAGGGCGGAGGCGACGCCTGCGATCACATAGGCGTGGCGTCCTGACGGCTCGGCCTGGGCCTTGGCTTGAACGGTTTTCACAGCGGGCGGTTTGGACAGCTCGAACGGCGCGGGCGGCTGACCGACGGCGACGGCCATATCAACAGGAGTCTCTGGCGTCGGCTTCGCATTGACGGGGGCGGCGCCCCGTTCGGCGGCAAGGGCGCGTTCCTCGGCCTGCCGTTGCTCTTCCAGCAGGCGACGACGGCGACGCTCCGACATCGGGGGCTCAAACGTCGGCTGCACGATCTCGAAATCAGGCTCGGGGATCGGGTCGAGCGACGGTGTCGCCTCTTGGACCGGCATTTCATCTGAGGTCGAAAGCTCGACCGGCGCGACGGCCTCGTCGTCGGTCAGCTTCAGCGGCGGCCGTTTGGGAGACTTCATAAGCTCAAAAACTCGATCTCTACGCGGGCGTCCGACAGCGCCGAGGAAACCCTAGAGCATGATCGATGCGGACGAAACCGACTCAAGCCCGCAACCTGTCGATGAACCGCGTCATGCAGCGCAAAGCGCCGCAGCGTTCAGCAGTCGCGCTTGGATTCGGAAAGCAGCGTGGCGTTGGAGCCGGTGTCACGACACTCCACCACACGACGCACTTCGCGGTCGCCGTGGTTGGGGTTGTGGGTGTCGACGCCGAACTGCGTCAGGACGGCGGCGGCCAGCAGGGCGATGAAGCCAGCGATCAGTTCGACAAGCGCCTGCATTCTACCCTCCCTCGCAGCCTGTATGGCTACGCTCCTTATGCGCCAAATCGGCGAACGTCACAATCCCGCCCTGAAAGATTGACCGAAGGACACGCGCGTGGAACGGAGGATGCAGGCGCTTCGACACCATGTCACGCGAATCAGACAGATAGGTCGCATGACTTTAGCCGGCGACAGTTACGAAGGCAGCCTGCTGGAGCCGGGGCCCGCGCTGTGGAGGTCTGCTGTCGCGCATCGCTTTTCGGTGCTGATGGAAAACGAGGCCTATTTCGACGCCCTGTCGTCCGCGATTCACAAGGCTCAACGCTCCATCGTGCTGCTGGGATGGCAGTTCGATCCACGCACTCATCTGGATCCGGAGACGCGGCCCGGCGACAAATCGGCCGAGATCGGTCGCCAGCTGCGGATGCTGGTCAAGAAGAAGCCGGACCTGGATGTGCGACTGCTCATCTGGAAATCGCCGCTGCTGATCGCCGCGTCGCAAGGCTTCTATCCGCACAAGGCCCAGCGCTGGTTCCGTAAGCGGATGGTGGAGTTCCGGCTCGATTCCCCCGGCCCTATCGGCGCCTGTCATCACCAGAAGGTGGTGGTCATCGACGACAAGGTGGCCTTCTGCGGCGGCGGCGACATCTCGACCGATCGCTGGGATTCCGACGAACATCTGGACGGCGACCCGCGCCGCGCCCTGCCTAGCGGCCTGATCTGCAAGGCGCGTCACGAGGTGATGAGCGTGATGGACGGACCTGCGGCGCGTGCGCTGGGCGATCTGGCGCGCGAGCGCTGGTTCAAGGCGACGTGGGAGCGCACCATCCCGGACGAGGTCGAGGACGATCCTTGGCCTGACGGCGTGCCGGTGCAAATGACCGACGTGCCCGTCGGCATCGCCCGCACCGAGCCGAAATGGTCGGGGCGGCAGGAGGTGCGCGAGAGCGAGGCCTTACACCTGGAATCCATCCGGCGCGCCAAACGGCTGATCTATATCGAGAACCAGTATTTTACCTCGCCGGTCATCGCCGCCGCATTGGCCGAACGTCTGGCCGAGGTGGATGGGCCGCAGGTCATCGTCATCTCGACCGCCAAGAGCCCGAGTTGGTTCGACAGCATGACCATGGACACGGCCCGGGCCGAGGTGCTGCACCGGCTGGAGCAGGCGGACAAATACAACCGCTTCTTCGCCTTCGCCCCGCTGACCGCCGACGGCGACCGGATCATCGTCCACGCCAAGGTGACGATTATCGATGATCGGCTGCTGCGGATCGGGTCCACCAATCTGAACAACCGTTCGATGGGCCTGGATACCGAATGCGACATCGCCGCCGAGCCTGTCGATGCGGCCGGTCGAGCCTTCATCACGGCGTACCGTCACCGGACGATCGCCCATTGGCTGGGCGTCGCGACGGAGGACTATGCCGCGGTCGAGGGCGTCTTCGGCTCAATGGGACAGGCGATCTGCAACTTCGAAACCGATCGACTGAAGCCGCTGGGCTCAGAGCCGCCGACGCGTATCCAGCGGATGTTTGCGGAATGGCAGTTAGGCGACCCGACGTCGTCCAGCGACGCCTGGCGGCCTTGGAAGCGTCTGAACCGTTCGCAACGCACGCGACCGGCGTCCGAGGGTGGTCACGCGCCGGGCTGAACAACCTCGAAATCGACGATCAGCGGCAGGTGGTCCGAGGCCACGCGCGCCAGGGGCGAGAAGGCGGATCGCACCGTGCGGATGCGGATATGCGGGCTGACGAAACAGTGGTCGATGCGAATGGCGGGGAAGGCCGAAGGGAAGGTCTTCACGCTGGGCTTCTGGCCCAGCTGACGCTGGCAGTCCTGCAGGCTGCGACACAGGGTCTGATAGGGGCGGGTGATCGAAGTGGCGTTGAAATCGCCGGCCAGCAGGATCGGTCCCTCGCATCCACCGACCCAGCCGGATCCGGCCAGAGCCGCGGCCTGAAGCCGCTGCTCGCGCGGAACCAGACCCAGGTGGGTGTTCATGACGTTGACGGCCGTGCCGTCGATTTCGATTTCCGACCAGATCGCGCCGCGCGGTTCCAGACCCGGAATGCCGCTCACCGTCGGCAAGGCGTCGGCGCGGATCAGCCGTTCGGGATGCGGGGTCAGGATGGCGTCGCCGTACTGTTCCGCCTCGACCCGCATCGCTGGATGGAAACGCGAGGTCATGGCCAGACCGTCGGCGATCGCCTCGGCCTGATCGACCCCGCCCGTGCGCGCGCGGCCCACGTCCAGTTCCTGCAGGCAGACGATGTCCGGCTCGAATTCGGCGATGACGGCGACGATCCGGCCGACATCCAGACGGCGATCTGTGCCGACGCAGCGGTGAACATTGTAGGTAAGAAGGCGAGGCATGAGCTGGCGGCTGTTTGAAATATGACCGTGGGCTAGGCCTTCTGGCGCGCGAATGCGACCCCGATGCGACGATCAGAGCAGGATCAGATGATCGGGCAACTCATTGCGGTTGTCGGCGCGTGGCGGAAAGTGGCGGGCCAGAACCTCGCCGCACAGACCGATGGCGGCGGCAAAGCCATCGACGGGGCGGTCGGCGCGCAGTTCGCGGGTGAGGACGGCGACGGCCTGAGCCCAGGCGTCCTCATCGACCTTGGCGTAGATGCCTTCATCGGCGATCAGTTCGACCTGATGTTCATCCATGGCCGCGAAGATCAGAACGCCCGTGCGCTCCTGTGTGACATGGACGCCGTGCGCCAGGAACTGCTGCAAGGCGGCCTCCCTGACGCGGCCGCGCCTGACGCCGGCGGGCGTCGCGAGACGGCGCACGGCTGGGATACGGGTCAGCAGAAAGACAGCAGCGAAGACGACGGCCTGCGACAGGGCATAAAGGCCCAGAGCCTGCGCCGTCGTGGCCTCTTGCGCGGCCTGGTGGGCCGCCTCCCAGCCATCGCTGGGCCAGCGAAGATCCAGCACGAACGGAACGAAGACGATCGGGGCCAAAAGCGCCATCGCCGCCGCCCAGGCCAGGCTGACGTCCACATAGGTCGAGACACGACGCGCGACGACGCAGAAGATTTCACCCGACGTCTGACGCTCGGCCACCGCTATGGCTTCGGCGATGCGGGTGCGGTCGTTGTCCGTGATCTGCATCACCATCCCCCCGACGCGCCGCCGCCGCCGAAACTGCCGCCGCCGCCGCCGAACCCGCCACCACCGAAGCCGCCGCCACCGCCCCAACCGCCGCCGCCTCTGCCGGAGTTCCGCAGCGCCTCTGACGCGGCCCACAGCAGGACCGAGCTGACATTGCTGCGTCGTCCGCGCCCGGACCGCATGGCGATCAAGAAGATGAACAGGAAAAGCCCGGCGATGATGACCAGCGGAATGACGGATTCGCCTTTGGTGTCGGATTGCTCGGCTGCGGCGGCCTGGGCGCGCGCCTGCGCCTCCGCCGGGTCGAGCGAAAGCTGGGCGATCAGGGCGTCGACGCCCTTGATCACCCCGGCCTGGTAATCACCGTCTCGAAACCACGGCAGGATGTCGTTGCGAATGACCTGAGACGAGAAGGCGTCAGTCAGAATGGGCTCCAGCCCATAGCCGACCTCGACGCGGACCTTGCGTTCATTCGGCGCGACGATCAGCAGGGCGCCGTTGTCGTTTTCCTTCTGGCCGATGCCCCAGGCGCGACCCAGCTGATAGCCGTAGTCCTCGATCTCCTGATCCTGGAGGCTGTTGACCGTCACGACGACCAACTGGTCGGTGGAACTGGCCTCCAGCGCCGCGAGCTTTTCGGTCAGGGCCTGTTCCGTCGCCGGATCGAGCAGATTGGCCTGATCGACCACGCGGCCGGTCAGCGGCGGGAAGTCGATCTTGCTCTGCGCCGCCGCCGGCAGGACGAGCAGCAGCGCGATGAACAGGCCGAAGAGGAGGGCGGCGACGCCCGGCGAACGCCGCGCCGCCGCTTGAAGGGTCGTCACTGGGCCGGCGGGGTCGCGCCTGGCGCCACGGCCGGCGCGCCGCCGCCGGGCGCCGAGGCGTTGGCGGGCGGGGCGTTCAGGTTGAAGTTGACTTGCGGCGCCGACTGGGCGGCGGCGGTGGCGGTGAACAACTGCATCGGCTGCGACCCGCCGTGCAGGGTCTTGGCCCAGATCACCTGCGGGAAGGTGCGCAGGGTCGTGTTGTAGTCGCGGACGGCCTCATTGTAGTCGCGGCGCGCGATCTGGATGCGGTTTTCGGTGCCTTCCAGTTGGGACTGCAGGGTCAGGAAGTTCTGGTTGGCTTGAAGTTGCGGATAGGCCTCGACCGTGACCAGCAGGCGCGACAGGGCGCCGGAAAGCTGGCCCTGGGCTTCCTGATACTGCTGGAAGGCCTGCGGATTATCGAGGTCGTCGGCCGAAACGTTGACCGAGGTGGCGCGGGCGCGCGCGTTGATCACGTCGGTCAGGGTGGTGCGTTCCTGGATCGCGGCGCCTTGTACCGTCGCGACCAGGTTTGGAATCAGGTCGGCTCGGCGCTGATACTGGCTCTGCACATCGGCCCAGGCCGCCTCGGCGCGTTCCTGCTTGGTCGGAATGGTGTTGTAGCCGCAGCCCGCCACGGCGGGGACGATCATCAGAGCGCCGGTCAGAGCGACGGCGCGAGCATTGAGGCGGACCATGACATCTCCCGTTCGGCGATAGCGCCGTTCAGCGGGACTATTCACCGGCCCAATGAACGCATCAAGCGTCCAATAGCTCCGGTTCGATATTGTTGAGTCGGCAGGCGGCCGAATAGGTGTTGGCCAGCAGACAGGCGATGGTCATGGGCCCGACGCCGCCCGGCACCGGCGTGATGCGGCCCGCGACCTCGACCGCCTCCTTGAAGGCCACGTCGCCGACGACGCGGGTCTTGCCCTCGGCGGCCTTGACGGGATCAGCCGAGGGGACGCGGTTGATGCCCACGTCGATGACGGTCGCGCCCGGCTTGATCCAGTCGCCCTTGATCATCTCGGGCCGACCGACGGCGGCGACCAGAATGTCGGCGCGGCGGCAGACCTCGGGCAAATCCCGCGTGCGCGAATGGGCGATGGTGACCGTGCAGCTTTCGGCCAGCAGCAGTTGCGCCATCGGTTTGCCGACGATGTTGGAACGGCCGACGATGACGGCGTTCAGGCCCGACAGATCGCCGAGCCGATCCCTCAGCAGCATCAGACAGCCCAGGGGGGTGCAGGGGACCAGACCCGGCAGGCCGACGGCCAGACGACCGGCGTTGACGACGTGGAAGCCGTCCACATCCTTGTCCGGCGAAATGGCGTCCAGAACCACCGTCGCGTCGATGTGGGCGGGCAGGGGCAGTTGGACCAGGATGCCGTGGATGCCCTCATCCGCATTCAACTGGGCGATCAGGGCCAGCAGTTCGTCCTGCCGGGTCGATTCGGCCAGGCGGTGGGTGTCGGAGCGCATGCCGGCGCGCAGCGTCGTCTCACCCTTGTTGCGGACGTAGATCTGGCTGGCCGGATCCTCGCCGACGATGACGACGGCCAAGCCGGGTTTGACGCCATGCGCGGCCTCCAGCCGGGCGACGGCCGCGCCGACGCGTTCCACCAGGGCGGCCGAGAAGGCCTTGCCGTCGATCAGGGTCGCAGGCGTGGATTGGGCCGACATGGCAGCTCCGTCTGGTGGGAAATCAGGATGGCGCGATTTACAGCCGTCACGGTTCGGCGTCTATGATCCGCAGCCTATGCTGGAGGAATTCATGAACCGTCCGTCGCTCGCCGCCGCTGTCAGCACCCTGGCCCTTTTGTGGGCGGTCGCGCCGGCCGTGGCCCAGGACGCGCAGTCTCTGCGCATCGGCGCCAACGTGACCGGCGCCCTGACGGATGGCGACGCCAAGGCGGCGGATGACGAATATCGCTACGACGACTATCGGTTCGAGGCGCGGGCGGGGCAGCGGCTGGAAGCTACGCTGAGATCGGACGCTTTCGACGCATATCTGGAAGTCTACGACGACGGCGCAGCGGGCGAGCCGCTGGCGTCCGATGATGACGGATTGAAGGACGGCACCAATGCGCGGATGCGCTTCACGCCGGAACAGGCGGGGACCTATGTTCTGAGAGCCCGGACACTGAGCGGACTGGACGGTGGCGACTATCGTCTGTCGTTGCAGGAGCGCCCGGCGTCGCCGCGTGCGCCGCGACCCGGCGGCATTCGTGTCGGGGCGACCCAGAGCGGCGAACTGACGGCGCGCGATCCTGAGCAGGAAGACGGCGGCCGCTATGACGCCTACGCCTTCCGCGCCAACGCCGGCGATCGGTTTGTGGTGACGCTGGACTCCGAGGCCTTCGATCCCTTGGTGCGGGTGGGGCGGATGAACGGGCCCGATTTCATCGAGATCAGCTCGAACGATGACGCGCCCGGCGGCGGGCTGAATTCCCGGTTGACTTTCACGGCACCGACAGCCGGCGAATATGTGATCCGGGCTACGTCGCTGGAAGACGGGCTGGGTCGCTACGAATTGGGCCTGGCCGAGGCGCCGCCCGCGCCGCCGTCAAAGCCCATCGCGATCGGTGACGAGATCAAGGGTGAACTGGGCTCGGACAGCGCCACGAACGACGGCGGTCAGCGCGCGGAGACCTATAGCTTCACCGGGACGAACGGCCAGCGCGTCGCCATTGAGATGAAGTCGAGCGACTTCGACGCCTATCTGACGCTTCGCCGTGCTTCGGACGATACTGTCGTTGCGGAGGACGATGACGGCGCCGGCTCGGGCACCGACGCCCGCATCGCCCGCACCTTGGACGCCGACGGCGACTACATCATCGAGGCGCGCGGATTCAGCGACGAGGCCGAGGGCGACTATACGCTGAAGCTGACCGAAACCGCGCCGCCGCCGCCGCCGACCACGGCGACCCTGGGTCAAACCGTGGAGGGCGAGATCACCGACGAGGACCCCCAGGGCGACGATGGCAAACGCTATGACGCCTATGTCTTTGCTGGAACGGAAGGCCAGCGCGTCCAGGCGATCCTGCGGTCCGGCGACTTCGACGCCTATCTGGAGATCGGCAAGACCGACGGTGAGTTCGAGGCCTTGGCCAGCGATGACGACGGCCTGGCCGAGGGCACCGATTCAAGGCTGAACTTCACCCTGCCGTCGGACGGTAGTTATGTGGTCCGCGCCATGCCGCTGGATGCGGAAGGCAAGGGCCTCTATTCGCTGGAGCTGCTGGATCGCGGGCCAGAGCCCAAGCCCGGCAGCCTGCTGATCGGATCGACGGTGCGCGGAACCCTGTCGAACAGCGCCGCGCTCAGCGACGAAGGCGCCTTTTTCGACGCTTACCGCTTCCAGGCCAAGAAGGACGAGAAGCTGCGTCTGACGATGGTGTCGAACGCCTTCGATTCCTTCATCGACCTGGGCAAGCAGGACGAGGACGGCGATTTCACCAGCCTGGCCACCGATGACGACAGCCTGTCCGACGCGCACGCCAAGCTGGATTGGACCGCGCCGGACGACGGCTGGTACGTCGTGCGCGCCCGCGCCTATGGGCCCAATCAAATGGGCGCTTACGCCCTGACGGTCGAGCGCCAACCGGCCGGCACATCGACCTCGGCGCGCGATGATGCGCCCGCCGTCATGGCGCCAAAGTCGGGCGCCTGATCGACCTGTGAGGTTGCCAAGCGCGGGGAGCGGCGTGTAGAGAGCCGCCTCCTGTTGGGGAGTAGCTTCCGGCGTTCGTCGTCGGGATCGCGTCAACATACTCGCGCTTCGGCGCGTGGCGCGATCAGCGGAACCACCGCCTAGCGAGACCAGCGTGTCCTGACGCCGCGACCGGCCGGTGCAGGACCGCTGTCACGCGTCCGGTCGAGTGCTGTCCCATGACCCCAGGCGCCATCGCCATTCTCTCGCTCAGCATGTCCACGGACGCCTTTGCAGCCGCCGTCGGACGCGGGGCGTCGCATCGACCCGCCGTCAAGGACGCCGTCAAGGCTGGATTAGTCTTCGGCGTCATCGAGGCGATCACGCCCCTGATCGGCTGGGGATTGGGCATCATCGCCGCCGGCCTGGTCGAAAAGGTCGATCACTGGATCGCCTTCACCCTGCTGCTGATCGTCGGCGGCAAGATGATCTGGGAAGGCGTTCAACCTCGCGGCGCGGACGAGGATGAGGCGCCGCGCCGGTCCGGCCCCTGGGCGCTCGTGGCGACGGCGGTCGGCACCAGCATAGACGCTGCGGCCGTGGGCGTGGGGCTGGCCTTCATCGGGGCCAATATCTGGGTGATCGCCGCCTCGATCGGCTTCACCACCTTCGTGTTGACCACCATCGGCATGCTGATCGGCAAGGCCGTTGGCACGCGCTTCGGCAAAACCGCAGAGATCATCGGCGGCGTGGCGCTAATCGGTCTGGGCACGGCCATCCTGCTGGAACACCTAGGTGTTCTCGGCGGCTGAGCCGGATCAGGCCGACGGCAGCAGGTCCGCCGCGAATGTTCGGTAGCGACCGGCGCGCACGGCGTCGGTCGCACGGGCGATGTCCGGGGCGAAATAGTGATCGCTGGCATAGGGGGCGGCGGCTTCTCGCACGATGGCGAAAACCTGTTCCAGCGCCGGCGAGCTGGTCAGCGGCCGATGGAACTCAAGTCCCTGCGCCGCCGCCAGAAGCTCGATGCCGACGACAGTCGCCGTGTTCTCGGCCATGTCCAGCAGGCGCCGCGCGCCGTGGGTGGCCATGCTGACGTGGTCTTCCTGATTGGCGCTGGTCGGCACGGTGTCCACGCTGCATGGATGGGCGACCATGCGGTTCTCGGCGATCAGGGCGGCCGCCGTCACCTGGGCGATCATGAAGCCGGAGTTCAGGCCGCTTTCCTTCACCAGGAAGGCGGGCAGTTCGCTCATCTTGGGATCGACCAGAATCGAGGTGCGGCGTTCCGAAATATTGCCGATCTCGCAGAGCGCCATGGCGATCTGATCGGCAGCGAAAGCAACGGGTTCGGCGTGGAAGTTTCCGCCCGAGATCACGTCGCCATCCTCGATGAAGACCAGCGGATTGTCCGTCACGGCGTTGGCTTCACGCGCCAGCGTGGCGGCGGCGCTGGTCAGCACATCGAGGATCGCACCCATGACCTGGGGTTGGCAACGCAGGGAGTAGGGGTCCTGGACCTTGGAGCAGTCGTCGCGGTGACTGTCGCGGATGGCGGAGCCCGTCATCAGCTTGCGAAGCCGTGCGGCGACGGCGATCTGGCCCGGTTGGCCGCGCAGGGCGTGGATGCGATGATCGAAGGGGGCGTCGGACCCTTTCAGCGCATCGACCGACAAGGCGCCGGCGGCGATTCCGGCGGCGAACGCCGCCTCGGCCGCAAATAGACCGGCCAGGGCCAGCGCCGTCGAACATTGGGTGCCGTTCAGCAGCGCCAGGCCTTCCTTCGGGCTGAGCGTGAGCGGCGTCAGGCCGACCTTGGCCAGAGCCGCGTCGGCCTCCAAGGTCTCACCGTTCAGCCGCGCCTCGCCCACGCCGATCAGGACGCAGGACATATGGGCCAGGGGCGCCAGGTCGCCCGAGGCGCCGACCGATCCCTTGGACGGAATGCAGGGCAGGATGTTCGCGTTGACCAGAGCAATCAGGGCCTCCAGCGTCTCACGCCGAACACCCGAGGCACCGCGCGACAGACTGGCGATCTTCAACACCATCAGCAGACGCGTCACCGAATCCGGCAGCAGCGGCCCGACTCCACAGGCGTGGCTGAGAACCAGGTTACGCTGCAGCGTTTCCAGATCCTCAGGCGCGATGGACGTGTTGGCTAGCAGGCCAAAGCCGGTGTTGACGCCATAGACGGTGCGCCCCTCGGCGACGATGGCGGCGATGGTCGCTGAACCCCTGTCCACATCGGCCCAGGCGGTGGACGTCAATGAGACGGTAACGGCGCCCTCCAGCACCGCACGAAGCTGCGCCAGGGTGAGAAGCGATTGGCCGAGGGTGATCGCGGTCATGGCTCAGGCCTTCAGGCTCGGAAGCTTCAGTTCGTGCTCGCGCGCGGCCGCGCGGGCGATCTCATAGCCAGCGTCGGCGTGACGCATGACGCCGGTGGCGGGGTCGTTCCACAGCACCCGCTCGAGCCGTTGGGCGGCTTCCGGCGTCCCGTCCGCGACGATGACGACGCCCGAGTGCTGGGAATAGCCCATGCCGACGCCGCCGCCGTGATGCAGCGACACCCAGCTGGCGCCAGAGGCCGTGTTCAACATGGCGTTCAGCAAAGGCCAGTCTGATACGGCGTCCGATCCGTCCATCATGGCCTCGGTCTCGCGGTTCGGGCTGGCGACCGAACCGCTATCGAGGTGATCGCGGCCGATGACGATGGGGCCGGACAGTTCGCCCGACGCCACCATGTCGTTGAACATCAGGCCGGCGCGGTGGCGATCACCCAATCCGATCCAGCAGATGCGGGCGGGAAGTCCCTGAAAAGCAATGCGCTCGCCCGCCATGTCGAGCCAGCGGTGCAGACCTGCATTGTCGGGGAACAGGCGCTTCATCGCCGCGTCTGTCTTTCTGATATCTTCCGGATCGCCGGTCAGGGCCGCCCAGCGGAACGGACCGATCCCCCGACAGAACAGTGGGCGGATGTAGGCGGGCACGAAGCCGGGGAAGTCGAAAGCATTCGTCACGCCCGCGTCGAAGGCGACCTGACGGATGTTGTTGCCGTAGTCGGTGGCCGGCACGCCCATCGCCTGGAAGTCCAGCATGGCCTTCACATGAGCGACGATGGAGGCGCGCGCAGCGGCGGCGACGCTGTCGGGATCGCTGACGCGCTTGTCTTCCCACTCCGCGACGGTCCAGCCCGAGGGGAGGTAGCCGTTGATCAGGTCGTGGGCGCTGGTCTGGTCGGTGACCAAATCGGGCCGGATGCCGCGTCGGACCATTTCAGGCACCAGATCGGCTGCATTGCCCAACAGGCCGATCGACAAGGGTTTCTTGTCCCGGAACGATTGCTCCAGCAGCGCCAGGGCTTCGTCCAGGGTTTCGGCCATGACGTCGACGTAGCGTGTCCGCAGGCGGAACTCGATGCGGCTGCGTTGGCATTCGATCGTGATGCAAGACGCGCCAGCCATGGTCGCGGCCAGAGGCTGGGCCCCGCCCATGCCGCCCAAGCCTGCGGTCAGAATCCACTTGCCCGACCAGTCGCCGTCGTAGTGCTGGCGGCCCGCCTCCATGAAGGTCTCATAGGTGCCCTGAACGATCCCTTGGGTGCCGATGTAGATCCACGACCCGGCGGTCATCTGGCCATACATGGCCAGACCCCTGCGATCGAGTTCGTTGAAATGCTCCCAGGTCGCCCATTTCGGCACCAGATTGGAGTTGGCGATCAGCACGCGCGGGGCGTCGGCATGGGTGCGGAAGACGCCCACCGGCTTGCCGGATTGCACCAGCAGGGTCTCGTCGGCCTCCAGCGCCTGCAGGCTTTTCACGATCCTGTCGAACGCCGCCCAATCCCGCGCCGCCTTGCCGATGCCGCCATAGACGACGAGGTCCTGCGGGCGCTCGGCCACCTCGGGATCGAGGTTGTTCATCAGCATGCGCATGGCCGCCTCGGCGGCCCAGGACTTGGCGGTCTTTTCCGGTCCGCGCGGGCTGCGGACGATCCGGGCGTTGGGCGTGTTCATCGTTGGCTCTCGGCGAAGGCGATGCAGGCGGTTAGGACGCGGCGCAGATGACCGCGCAACGGCTCGGCCCGATCCGGCTCATAGGGGCTGGGCCAGTTGTCAGGTGACACCGGGCCGGTTGGATCGAGGATGTAGCCCCGGTCCGCCAGTTCCATCTGGATGGCGTGAAGACCGGCCTCGGGACGGCCGTAGTGGCGCGTGGTCCAGCCGCCCTTGAAGCGACCGTTGACGACGACACTGTCGCCGCTGATCGCACAGGCTTTGTCGACAGCCTGCGTCAGCTCGCCGGCGCAGGTGGCGCCGTCGTTGTCGCCGATGTTGAACTGCGGCAGTTCGCCCTCGAACAGGCGCGGCACGACAGATCGGATCGAATGGGCGTCGTAGAGGACGACCGGACCGGACCTGCGTAGTCGATCCAACTGGCCCTGCAGGGCGGCGTGATAGGGATCGAACCAAGTCGCGCGTCGCTCGGCGATTTCGGCCGGATTGGGTTCCTGGTCTGGGCGATACAGCGGCTCCCCGTCGAAGGTCTCGGTCGGGCACAGGCCGGTCGTGGTCATACCTGGATAGAGAGAGACGCCCGACGGATCGCGATTCACATCGATGACGCTACGGGACACGCCCGTTCGCACCAGGGTCGCGCCCATATCGATCGCGAAGTCGTACAGCCGATCCACCCACCAGTCCGCGTCTTTGCGCGCGAGCCAAGGCGAGGCCATCCGCGCCTCGATGGCGGCCGGAATGTCGGTCCCCGTATGCGGCAGGCCGATCACCAGCGGGGCCGAACCTTCGTGGATGGTCAGCCAGTCCTGCATCCGTTCGGCCTCCCTCGCCAAATCGATCCATCGTGGTATGTCTAGACATATTGATCGCAATGACACGGACCTGTCCAGTGACCCTTCAGCCGCAGCCTGTGGATCGCACCCTCTGGTTCGAGGCGGCCCTGCTGCCGGACGGATGGGCGCGCGATGTCCGCATCGGCATCGCGGGCGGGCGGATCGCCAGTCTGGCAACAGGCGTCGCGCGCAGCCCAACGGACGAAGGGGGAGGTGTCGCCCTGACGGGCGTCGCCAATGTCCACAGCCACGCCTTTCAGCGCGCCATGGCGGGCCTGACCGAGGCGCGGGGCCCTTCGGACGACGACTTCTGGACGTGGCGCGAGCTGATGTACCGCTTTCTGGATCAGGGCGGTCCGGAGGAGATCGAGGCCATCACCGCTCTGGCCTTCATGGAAATGCTGGAGGGCGGCTTCACCCGCGTCGCCGAGTTCCATTATCTGCACAACGACCCGTCGGGCGCGGCCTATTCGGACCGGGCCGAGATCGCCGCGCGGATCGTGACGGCGGCGCAGGCGACGGGCATTGCCCTGACCCTGCTGCCGGTTTTCTACGCCCATGCCGGGTTCGGCGGACAGCCGCCGGCGCATGGACAGCGGCGTTTCATCAATGATCTGAACGGATTCGCCGATCTGGTCGCGCGATGCCGGACCCTGACCGCCGATCTGCCCGACGCCGTGGTCGGGGTCGCGCCGCACAGCCTGCGCGCCGTCAGTCCGGAAGAGTTGGCGGCCATGCCTGCGCTGGCGGGCGACGGGCCGATCCATATCCATGTCGCCGAACAGACCAAGGAGGTCGCGGACTGCCTAGCCTGGTCTGGCGCGCGGCCGGTCGAATGGCTTCTGGCCAATGCGCCGGTCGATCCGCGTTGGTGCCTGATCCACTCCACCCATGTGACTGAGGCCGAGTGGCGCGGCGTCGTCGCGCGCGGCGCCGTCGTCGGTCTGTGCCCGATCACCGAGGCTAATCTGGGCGACGGCGTCTTCCCGGCGGTCGATTTCACGCGCGCCGGCGGGCGGTTCGGCATCGGGACCGATTCCAACGTGCAGATCGGCGTCGCCGAGGAACTGCGAATGCTGGAATACAGTCAGCGGCTGGCGCTGCGCGGTCGCGCCGTCATGGCGGACCCTGAACGCTCGACGGGGCGCGCCTTATTCGATCGCACGCTGGCGGGCGGCGTCCAGGCGACAGGCGCGGCGTCGGGTCTGAGCGTCGGGGCGTCGGCGGACATCGTATCGCTGGATACAAGCGGCGTCGCCTTTGCGGGACGGTCGGGCGATGCGGTGCTCGACAGCTGGATCTTCGGCGCGCCGACGGGCTCGATCCGTTCGGTTTGGCGAGCGGGGCGGGAGGTCGTGAAAAACGGCCGCCATATCGCGCGCGATGGCATTGAGGCGCGCTATCGCAAGGCCTTGTCGACGGTGTTGGGGTGAGCCTGCATCGCCGCATCTACGCCGATCTTGAGGGGCTTATCCTGTCCGGCGAACTATCGCCCGGCGATCGCATTCCGTTCGAGCATGAGCTGACCGAACGCTACGACTGTTCGCGCATGACGGTGTCCAAAGCTATCTCGGAACTGGCGGGGCGGGGGCTGGTGACGCGTCGGCGTCGCGCCGGCACCTTCGTCGCCCAACCCAAGGCCCACGCCGCCGTCCTGGCTATTCCCGACTTACGGGCCGAGGTGATCGAGCGCGGGCAGGCTTACGGCTATGTCCTGCTGGAGCGGATCGAACGCAAGCCGGACGGTGAGGACGAAATCGAACTGGCATCCGGTGGTCTTCTGCTGGACCTGACCTGTCTGCACAGCGCCGACGGCGCGCCGCTGGCTTTGGAACACAGGCTCATCGCGCTCGGCGCGGCGCCTCAAGCCATAGACGTCGATTTTCATACGGTTCCGCCGGGAAGCTGGCTGCTGGACTCGGCGCCCTGGACCGAGGCTGAGAACCGCATTTCAGCGATCGCGGCGGACGCCCGCGCTGCCCGCCTACTGCAACTTAAGACCGGCGCCGCCTGTCTGTGCGTCGAGCGGCGGACATGGCGGGACGGGCAGGGGGTGACGCGGGTGTGGCAGATCTTTCCCGGCGACCGCTACGATTTGGTGGCGCGCTTCTCGTCCGCCCATTCACCCGTTCTGGCAAAGGAGCCTCGCCGATGAAGGCCGACCGTCTGCTGATCGATTGTCATGTCGCCACCATGGTCAAGGGACCGGTCCCTTATGGCGCGATTCAGGACGCCGCCGTGGTCATCGCCGATGGCCGCATCGTCTGGGTGGGTCCACGCGCTGACCTGCCGGCCGTGGAAGCGGCTGAAACCGAGCGGCTGGACGGGCGATGGATCACGCCTGGCCTGATCGACTGCCACACCCATCTGGTGTTCGGCGGCGACCGTTCGGCCGAGTTCGAACAGCGGTTGGGCGGCGCGACCTATGAGGAGATCGCGCGTGCGGGTGGGGGCATCGTCTCATCCGTGAAGGCCACACGCGCCGCGTCGGAGGATGATCTGTTCGCGTCGGCCATGACGCGGTTGGCGGGGCTGAAGGCCACCGGAGTCACCACCGTCGAGATCAAGTCCGGCTATGGTCTGGACCTTGAGACGGAGCTCAAGATGCTGCGCGTCGCGCGCAGGATCGGGCGCGAAGGCGGGGTGCGTGTCCGTACCAGCTATCTCGGTCTGCATGCCGTGCCGCCCGAATATCGCGACGACCGGGCGGCCTATGTCGATCTGGCCATCGACCACATCCTGCCCGCCGCCCATGCCGAGGGGCTGGTCGATGCGATCGACGCCTATTGCGAGCCCATCGCCTTCTCCACTGCAGAAGTGTCGCGTCTATTCGATAGGGCGCGCGCACTCGGCCTGCCGGTCAAGCTGCATGCCGACCAGTTGTCGAACGGCGGCGGTGCGGCCCTGGCGGCGCGCTATCAGGCTCTGTCCGCCGATCACATCGAACATGCGAACGAGGAAGGCGTCGCCGCCATGGTCGCCGCAGGCGTGGTCGCCGTCCTGCTGCCCGGCGCTTATCTGATGCTGCGCGAGACCCAGGCGCCGCCCGTCGATCTACTGCGCCGCCACGGCGTGCGGATGGCCGTCGCCACCGACTGCAACCCCGGCACATCGCCCGTCGCTTCCATGACCGCCGCGCTCAACCTCGCCTGTGTCCAGTTCCGCCTGACGCCGGAAGAGGCCTTGGCCGGCGCGACGCGAGAGGCGGCGCGGGCGCTTGGGGTGCTGGCCGAGATTGGGACGCTCGAAGCCGGAAAGGCGGCCGACCTTGCGATCTGGGATATCTCGCGACCGGCCGAGCTTTGTTACTGGCTGGGCAAGCCCTTGCTTAACGCTGCATACAGAGACGGAAAACACGTATAGATTGCGTTCAGGAATCGAACCATAGATTGTCTGCATGGGCGCAGAACAATCAGACGATGTCGAAGGCTTCATCAAACATTGGTCCGCTGCGCCGATCAGCGAACGCGCCCACTATCAGACCTTCATCATTCAGCTCTGCCGCCTGATCGGCGTCCCCGCGCCGGACGACGAACGCGCGGGCGATCTGGACTATTGCTTCGAGCGGCCGATCCGCTTTCATCACGACAATGGGCAGACGACGGCGGGCTGGATCGATTGCGCCAAACGGGACTGTTTCGTCCTGGAAGCCAAACAGTCGCGCAAACGCCGCGACGGAGGTCCGCTGGACCCCGCCGCGCAACTGGCTTCATTGGGCAAGTCCGCCGGAAAGGCGCATGCGCCGTCGATGGAGGCGCTCGATCGCGTCATGCGGGTCGCCAAGCGACAGGCTGAAAACTACGCCAAGGCCTTGGCCGAATGGCCGCCGTTCCTGATCACGGTGGATGTCGGACGGTCGATCGAGCTGTGGTCGGACTTTGCGAGGCAAGGCAAGATCTATGCGCCGTTTCCAGATCGGGCGGGCTATCGGATCACGCTAGACCAGCTGCGATCGCCTGAGGTTAGAGAGCGGCTGCGCCGGGTCTGGACCGATCCGATGTCGCTCGATCCGGCCGCCCGGTCGGCGGCGGTTACGACGGAAATCGCAAAGTCTCTGGCCTGGTTGGTAAAGTCGATCAACGGTCGGCGACAGGCCGGGCTTGGGCCAGTCGATCGCGCCGCGCAGGCGAGCAAGACCGCGCTTTTCGTGATGCAATGCATCTTCGCCATGTTTGCGGACAGCGTCGGCCTGATCGAGCGGCGAAGCTTTCTAAGCTTGCTCGAAAGCTATCGCGGAGAGGCGGATCGCTTCCACCAGGGCGCGCGGTCGTTGTTCGTGGCTATGGATCAGGGCGGCTATTGCGTCGCCACCCGCCAACACATCCGCCGGTTCAACGGCGGCCTCTACAGCACGGTCGAGACGCTGCCCATCGAGGAAGGCGACTTGGAGGCCTTGATCGCTGCGGCGAAGAGCGACTGGACCGACGTCGAGCCAGCCATCTTCGGAACCCTGCTGGAGCAGGCGCTAGACCCGGCTGAGCGGGCCGAACTGGGCGCGCATTACACGCCTCGCGCCTATGTCGAGCGCCTGATCGCGCCGACGATTATGGAACCGTTGCGCGCGGATTGGGAGGCGGTGGAGGGCGAAGCCGTTGCGGAGTTCATGCAGGGCGACGTCGCCAAGGCGCGTCGCCGCTTGCACGCGTTTCATGATCAGCTGTGCAAGACGCGCGTGCTGGATCCCGCCTGTGGCACGGGCAATTTTCTCTATGTCGCCATGCGGATGATGAAGGAGCTGGAAGAGGAAATCTTCAGCGCCCTGGGAGAGATGGGCGAGCATCAGGGCGTGCTGGCTTTCAACGGTCGGGTGGTCAGCCCCGAGCAATTCTATGGGATAGAAAAGAACGCCAACGCCGCCTGGATCGCCGAGATGGTCATGTGGATCGGCCATCTTCAGTGGCACTTCCGCATATCCGGCGCGCCGATGCCGTCGGAGCCCATCCTCAAGAATTTTCGTACCATCCGACACGCCGACGCCCTGCTGGAGTTCTCGCGCGTCGAGATGGTCCATGGACGTGATCAGGCCGAGCGAGAGCGAGTTCGCTATATCGACCCACGCCCCACACCTTGGCCGGACGTTGAATTCATCGTCGGCAATCCGCCCTTCATTGGCGGCAAAGGCCTGAGACGAGAGTTGGGCGAGGGCTACGTCGATGCCCTTGCAGCGATCCGGGGCGGTCGATTTCTTTCGGCAGACCTGGTCATGGCCTGGTGGGATCGGGCGGCGGAAATCCTGATCGAGCCAGATACGCGGTTGCGGCGCTTTGGGTTCATCACCACCAATTCGATCACCCAGACCTTCTCGCGACGCGTGATCGAACATCATCTGGCCAAACGGCCGCCGATCAGGATCGTCTTCGCCATCGCGGACCATCCGTGGGCCAGGGGCGTGGGATGCGCTGACGTCAGGATCGCCATGTCGGTCGCCGAGCGGGGCGAGCCGGACGGACAGGGGCGATGGCTGAGGGTCAAGGATGCGGATGCCACGACGTTCGAGGAGCGTCACGGCGACATCGGCGCGGACCTGATGCTGGACAGTCGATTGACGCGCGTTCGACAGCTGAAGGCCAACGCGGTGCTGGCCTATCGCGGCGTGCAACTGATGGGCTCGGGTTTTCAAGTCACGTCAGAGAAGGCCGAACGCCTCCTGTCTGGCTCAGACCCGCAGGCGCCGTCGCCGGTTCGTGACTATCGGAATGGCCGAGATCTGGCGGATCGATCACGCGGGCTGCAGGTCATTGATTTCTTCGGCTGGGAAGAAGGCGAGGCGCGTCGTCGCCATCCGCTGCTGTTTCAGCATCTTCTGGAGACGGTGAAACCGGATCGGGATCGCAACAACCGGGCGGCCTATCGCGACAACTGGTGGATCTTCGGAGAGCCGCGTCGTGATCTGCGCGACGCCCTGGAGGGATTGAGCCGCTTTATCGTCACCATAGAAACCGCCAAACATCGCTGGTTTAGATTCATGGATGCCGCCACCTTGCCGGACAACAAGCTGGTGGTGATCGCCAGCGATGATCCGTTCGTGCTTGGCGTCTTGTCTTCGCGCCAGCATCGCGCATGGTTCGCCGCCAACGCCGGCCGCATCGGCGAATACGAACGCGAGGCCGTCTATGTGAAAGGCGCCTGTTTCGACACCTATCCATTTCCAGATGCAGGCGTCGCCTTGGCGGCAGAGATCGGCGTCCTGGCCGAAGAACTGGATGCCGTAAGGGCTGACGTCCTGCGCCACAGCGACGCCTTGACGATGACCGGCCTTTACAACGCCAGAGCGAGGATAGGCCTAGGCGATCACGGGTCGGAAGCTGAACCTGCGATCTACGACGAGGGGCGCGTCGGCATCATCGACCATCTGCATCAGCGCCTCGATCAGCTGGTCGCCAAGGCCTATGGCTGGCCTGACGACCTGGCGGACAGGCAGATCGTCGAGCGCCTGATCCAGCTGAACCAGGCCAGGGCTGAGCAGGAGGCGCAGGGCGATATCCACTTCCTGCGACCGGATTATCAAGCCGGCAAGGTGCGCCAAGGGACTGCAAGACCGACGCAGCCTCTTCTACCGACATCGAGGCAGAAGGCCCTGTTTCCTGAACAACCCGGCATTCTGGCGTCCAGCCTGCTCTCAATCCTGCGCCGACAGGGCGTTCCGATGTCGCCGACCGAGTTGATGGACGAGTTCGAGGGCAGTCGGCCGCGTGCGAAGCGGCTGATTACACATACGCTCAAGGTGCTGGCCGTCGCAGGGTCCGTGCAGAATACCGATGACGGATGGTTCGCGCCGCGGCGGATGCCGAGCTAGGCCTCAGACTTGAGCCACTCCCATGGCCTTCATCAGGGCGTCGCGGATGGCGGCTTCTGTGAAGGGCTTCTGGATCGTGGGTTGGCCGCGCCATTCGTCGGGCAGACCGCCTTCGCCATAGCCGGTTGAAAAGACGAACGGCACGCCGCGTTCCTTCAATGCCTCCGCGACGGGAAAGACCTGACGGCCGGCGACGTTCACGTCCAGCAAGGCGGCGTCGAGATTTTCCGTGTCCCGAGCCAGCTTTTGACCGTCATCCACATTGGAGGCGGGACCGATCGGCACGCATTCCATGTCTTCCAGAATCGTTTCCAGAAGCATGGCGACGAGCGACTCGTCCTCGACCACAAGGACACGGCGACCGGTCAGAGGTTGAGTCATTGTGCGGCCGTCCTGTCCAGTGGAACCGTCAGTTCCGCGATCAATCCATCGGGGGCGTAGACCAGATCGATCTCGCCCGCCAGATCATGTCGAATGTTTCGTTCTATCAAACGGCTACCGAAGCCTCTTCTGTCCGGAACCGTAACTTTGGGGCCGCCAATTTCGCGCCAGCTCAGCTTCAGTTTCCGGTCGCGCTGGTCCGCCAGACCCCAGTCGATGAGGATGCGACCGTCCGGCGTATGAAGGGCGCCGTATTTGGCGGCATTCGTCGCAAGCTCGTGGAAGATCATGCCCAGAGACAGAACGACGGCGGGCTCCAGCGACACCGGCGGGCCATTCAGGCTTATGCGGGTCGGCCCGTAAGCTTCAGTCTCATGCTCCAGGATGGCACGCAGGTCGGCACCCTCCCAATGACTTTGCGTCAGCAGATTGTGGGTGTGCGAAAGCGCCATGATGCGGGACTGGAAGGTCTCGGCGAAGCTGGCCGGATCGGTGTTGGAGCGGGCCGTCTGGATGGCGATGGATTGCACCGTAGCCAAGGTGTTCTTCACGCGGTGATTCAGCTCGTCGATCATCAACTTCTGGCGCTGGGCGGCCAGGACGTTTTCGGTGATGTCGTGGCCCTGAACGAAGATGCCCACGACCGCGCCCGCGTCGTCTCGGATCGGCTGATAGATGAAGTTGAGATAGACGGTTTCTAGCAGCCCGTCGGGCTTACGCTGCAGCTGCGCTGCGCTCTCCCGACCTTCATAGGGTTCGCCTGTGGCGAAGACGCTGTCGAGAAACTCGTAGAAGCCTTGGCCTTCCAGTTCCGGCAGGGCCTGCCTGACGGGCTTGCCGGCGATATCCCTGTGACCAATGAGTTGGCTGTAGGCGTCGTTGTGCATCTGGAACCGGTGATCCGGGCCGGACAGGATGGCGACGAAGCCGGGCGCCTGCATGAACATTTCGACCAGACGGTTGCGCTCGGTCTCCAGGCGACGATTGTCCTCCTGCACCGACTGGGCGCGACGCAGGACCGAGCCGCCGACAATCGCGTCCAGAGCGGTTGTCGGCTCATCCGGGCGGATGACGGGCGCCAGATCCGTCACATCCGTGGTGTGCTGAAGCAGCATGACCACTTCGCCGTCGGCGTTCAGGATGGGCGTATGGGTGGCGCTCCAAAGGCGCTCTTCGAAAATCTCGCTGCCGTCCGGCTGGGCTCGGGGCATTGAAAAGCGCACGACCGCTAGGTGATCGCGTTGTCGGGTGTCGCGCGCCTTTTCCAGTGAAGCACGGACTTGGCGGACGTTCTCCGGGGCGTCCGAGCCAGGGCCCGAGTCAAAGACGGCAAAAAGAGGTTGGCCCAACACTTCGCTGCGCTTGGCGCCCGTCACATCCATATAGGCTTGGTTGACCTCCGCGATCCGAAGGTCAGGCGTAAGCAGCACATAGGGATTGGGCGAGGCCTCGAAAGCCGCACCCAGATTAACGGTCGGATCGCCAGATTTTGCCGCTTCGTTCAACGCTTACCCCGCACAGCTTGGCGATAACGCGCCATATCGAAATCGGTTCTCTCGTCGCGTGTCGTGAACTGTGATCGTAAGATTATTGGCGCGCCGCCGTAATTTGCTAATCAGCGCGCATGACAATTGCCGGCGTTTTCGCCACCCTTTCGCTCATGATGGCGCCCGCAGCCGACCAGCCCACCGTCCGCATTCCGCAGGGCGTCCTGAACGGACGCGCGGATGCCGAAGTGGCTGCGTTCAAGAATATTCCCTATGCCGCGCCGCCGACGGCCGAGCGGCGTTGGCGACCGCCCGGTCCCGCGCCGACCTGGCAGGGCCAGCGCGACGCCTCGACATATGGTCCGCTGTGCATCCAGGCGCCCCCGAACGGCGACCCCGGCGTCGGTCCCTTGCCGATGAGCGAGGACTGTCTGAACCTGAACGTCTGGCGGCCCATCAGCGCGGCTCAGCCCGCGCCGGTCATGGTCTGGATCCACGGCGGCGGCCTGGTGAACGGGTCGGGAACCGCGCCGCTGTATGACGGAACGAACCTGGCCAAGCGCGGCATGGTCGTGGTGACGCTGAACTATCGACTGGGGCGGCTGGGCTTCTTCGATCATCCGGCGCTGGCGGCCGAGCGGCCGGCAGGCGAGGCGGCTGGCAACTACGGTCTGATGGACGTGACGGCGGCGCTGAAATGGGTGCGCGCCAATATCGCGGCCTTTGGCGGCGACCCCAGGAACGTGACCATCTTCGGCGAATCAGCGGGCGGGGCGATCGTCACGCGGCTGATGATCTCGCCGCCGGCGCGCGGTCTGTTCGATCGGGCGATCGTTCAGTCCGGACTGGGGCGGGAGTTACAGACGCCGCTGGACCGCAAGGGCCCCTATGGCGCGCCCTCAGCGCGGGAGCGCGGCGAGGTCTGGGCCTATGGCGCGGGACTGCGAACGGCGGCGGATTTGCGCGCGGCGCCGGCCGATCTGTTCCTGACGCCGCCGCCGGTCTTCGCCAACGGCGACCTGACGCTGATCGACGGGAGGATCGTGCCGTCCACCGTCGAGGCGGCCTTCAAGGCGGGTCGGCAGGCCCCGGTGCCCTTCATCATCGGCAGCAACAGCGCCGAGTTCTGGTGGATGCGGCCCACGGATCGCAACGGCTATGGTCAGATCGACGACGACATGACCTGGCTCGAGCGCGCCGACGCCGTCCAGGCCTATGGCGGGCTGGAGGCGTTTGACAAGCTGGCGATCACGGATCTGGTGTTTTCGGAGCCCGCCCGTATGCTGGCGCGACTGCATACCAAGGCGGGCCATCCGGCGTGGCTCTATCGGTTCGATATCTCGTCGCCACAGAATCCCGAGCCGCATGGCGGCGCGACCCATGCGATCGAGCGGCCCTATGTGTTCGGCACATTGAACACTCTGCCATATCCGGTCGAGGATCGGGACCGAAAGGCGTCGGAGGCGATGATGGGCTATTGGACCGCCTTCGCGCGCTCGGGCGATCCCAACGGCGTCGGGCGGCCGCGCTGGCCTACGGCGACCCGTGTGGACACCCGGCTGATGAACTTCGGCAATCGGGGACCGGCCGTTACGCCCGTGCCCTTCAGCGCCAGGCTAGACCTGCTGGAACGGTTCCGCGAGCGGCCCAGGCCCTGAGGGCAAGCGTCAGCCGGCCGAGGTCGCGCCCGACTGCTTCTCCTTCAGCGTGACCAGCTCTTCCGCCATGGTCGGGTGGACGGCGCAGGTGGCGTCCCACTGCGCCTTGGTCAAGCCGGCCTTTACCGCGATGGCGGCCAGCTGAATCATCTCGGGGCTGTCCGGACCGACGATGTGAACGCCGACCACGCGCTGGCTGTCGGCATCGACCACCAGCTTCATCAGCACCCGCTCATCCGAGCCGGTGAAGGCGTATTTCATCGGCCGGAACCGGGTGACATAGACATCGACGCCGTCCGAGCAGGAACGGCGGGCCTCGGCCTCACTGAGGCCCACGACCCCGACCGGCGGCTGGCTGAAGACGGCGGTGGCCACGGCCTCGTAGTCGAAGTGCTGGGGATTGTCGCGATAGACGGTCTGATGGAAGGCGACGGCCTCGCGGATGGCGACAGGCGTCAGGTTCATCCGATCGGTGACGTCGCCGATGGCCCAGATATTGTCGGCCGTCGTCCTGGAATGGGGATCGACCTTGATGGCGCCCGCTTCATTCAGCTCGACGCCTGCGCTCTCCAGCCCCAAATCCTTGACGTAAGGAATGCGGCCGGTGGCGAACATGACGACGTCCGTCTCCAGCTTCATCCCGTTTTCGAGGTGGTTAACGAGGCCGGTATCGGTCTTTTCGATCTTCTCGTGCTGGCAGCCCAGAATAACCTTGATGCCGCGCTTTTCGATCTCTCCGGCCAGGTGCGCGCGCACATCGTCGTCGAAGCCGCGCAGGATGTTGGGGCCGCGATAGATCAGGGTCGTCTCCACGCCCAGGCCCGCGAAGATGCCGGCGAACTCCACCGCGATATAGCCGCCGCCCGCGATCAGGATGCGCTTAGGCAGTTCCGGAAGGTGGAAGGCTTCTTCGGACGTGATGGCGTGCTCGATCCCCGGCAGTTCGTCCGGCTTCCAGGGGCGGCCGCCCGTGGCGATCAGGATCTTCTCGGCGGTGATGGTGCGATCCTTGCCGACGATCTCGACCGTGTGGGCGTCTTTCAGAACTGCCCGTCCGTGGACCAGTTCGACCCCGGCCTTGCCCAGATTGGCGGCATAGATGCCGGACAGGCGCGCGATCTCGACATCCTTGGCTTCAAGGAAGGTGGGCCAGTCGAACCTGGCATTGTCGAACGACCAGCCGTAACCCTCGGCGATCTCGAGCGCGTGGCTGACCTCGGACGCCATGACCATGAACTTCTTGGGCACGCAGCCGCGAATGACGCAGGTGCCCCCGACCCGATACTCCTCGGCGACCGCGACCTTCTTGCCGTCCAGCGCCGTCAGCCGCGCCGCCCGCACCCCGCCCGAACCGGCGCCAATGACGAAAAGGTCGTAGTCGTAGTCGGCCATAGGTCGGATTCCGTTCAGCGGCAGGCATCGGCATTTAAGCCACGCCGCGCGAAATCCAAGAGGCTGTTGGGAAGCTAGAGGAAGACGATGGTGGGTGATGTAGGGAACGAACAAATCTGCGATTGGTGTCAAAAATCATTAATAAAATCAAATGCACGCAAGGCGCTAGAAGCGGTGCAACCATACCGAAAACACACGACGCCGAGATTGTTCAAGACCGCCTCAAGCTACGTTTGACGACCCGCTCGCGCGTGCAAGGCGAGCGCGAGGGCTTCAACCGACATCAGTCTGTTATTATGGATCACGCGATGACAGTTGGCGCAGAGCGAGCCAGGTCGCTTTGTTTTGTAACCGCTCTGTCCTCGATCAGGGCTACGGGAACCCGATGGTGCGCTTCGATGTAACCTGCGCCCAGGGCACCATAGACCTCTTCCATGTTGGTCCCGCACGCCTCGCACCTGAAGTCCGGCCGCGAGCTTTTGAAAGCATGGAGCACCTTCCTAGAAAGCTCGTGGCGAAGGTCGATGCGGAGCGCCGCGCGACCTTCCTCCGTCTCGACGAACAACTCCTCAGCGCCTTGAAAGCCATCCAGGTTGTCAGGGTTAAGGGGATCGACGCGCAGTCGCCAGTAACCCTTTCTAGCTCCTACGCCGTGGACACTTTTGCAGAGATTCCCGCTCCTGCGTTCGAGCGCGGACGCTAGCCCGGCCATTTGGGCAATGGGGTGGGAGCAATCTGGACGACCCGATCGACGCTAGCGCTCAGGGGTGCCTCACCACCGAACAAGGATAGTGCTTCAACTATGTGTCTACAGATATCGTCTATTGCTCTGGTGCCTCTCGCTATCCGGTCTGACGTATCAAAATTCGAAGGGTCGGCTTCAATAGACGAACCGCTCTAGGTTGCCTAAGTGAGGTGGGGGAGGACCCTTCACATGTTGCCGACAGCCTTTCTGTCCCTTTCGGGTCACGACGACGTCTTTGTTTCCCGTGTAGCGGCCAACCTGCCGGATGCGCTGGCGCATTTTTACCCTCGAACATTTTCGAATGGCGAAAGCCTGCTCGAGGCCATGGAAGAACGCGTTGGTCAGAGCTCCGTCTTCGCGCTCTTCGCTTCCAAAAAATCGTTGGAGTCGGTTTGGGTCAGATTTGAGATCGACCGAGCTCGAATCGAAAAGATAAAGAACAGAAACCTTCGAATTCTCGTCTTCACTATCGATCCGGCCGTTACTTTCAGTGATTTTCCTGAATGGATGAAGGAATACTGGATACCCGGCGCGGGTCACACTGCGAGAGATGTCGCCAGATATATTCGTAATGTTCTGATCGATCTTGCGGTTTCAAGTTCCGCGCTGGGCGCGCCCGTTGGCCGGGGGGGATTTGTCGATGGAGCGGTGGGCCAACTGCGCAATCGCTATCTAACCACCAAGTCCATGCCAAACGTGTTTGTCTTCTCGGGACACAATGGCATCGGTCGAAAAACAGTTCAGCGCAAGTTTGTCGCCGAAGGTTTTCCGGCAAAGCGGGACCTGTCCTACGGACCAGAAATCCAGTTGCCGCAATTCGCCGACAGCGCGGATCTCTATCGGGGGCTCCGGCAGGAGATTGAGCCGCAGTTCTCGCTGTCTGGGTTTCAGGAGAGCATGGCGGTGTTCCAGGCGCTCGAGCCGGATGCCCAGGCCGACGAGCTAGCGGCCTCGCTGAGCTACTTTGGTCAGCTGGGACAAGCCGTAACGATTAGCACCGGCAACGGAATTTACGAAGATCGGGGCATCCTGAAGCCGTGGGTTTCGCGCCTTTTCACGGCGCTGGCAAGACGGGCGGATACAACGCTTTTCATCGTGGCGACTCGCTTGATCCATGTGAATGAGTTGGAACCACACCCGAACGTCCTCCAGTTCAGTGTTCCCGCGCTCACGGAAGAGCACATCAAGACACTAATAATCGCGACAGCGGAGGCTCTCGCGATAGCGCCTGTTCTGCCGAATGACGACGTCATTCGGGCAATCGGTGGTCACGCCGGTGTTGCCAAAACCGCGACGCATCTGATTGCGCAGAGCGGTGTTCAAGCAGTGAATGACAACATGCAGGATCTTTTCCGCATCCAGGATCAGGTTTTAAAAGAAAGCCTGAGCTTCGAGAAGCTGGACGAGGTTGAGAAGGATATTCTCTCGGTCCTCAGCTGGGTCCCGATGATAAATGGCGTGTTGCTGCGTGACATCATTCTCGATGTTCACGATATTGGAGCCGAGAAATTTGCTGAGATCGTCGGCAGCCTCGCGCTGAGCTGCCTACTGACCGTGTCGGGCGCGAATTATACGATTTCCTCGCCCATAAGAAGCATGTTCCGCCGCTTACATGGATATGGGTCCACGACGCTTCAAAAGAGCACCACTAAGGCTCTTCAAACCGAGTGGCAGCGCCGAACCGCAGCGGATGAGTTTCCGACCGAACTGTTCGATGCCTTCGTCTATATGATCTCCCTTGAGGGCGGCAGCCTTCCGCCGGAGATGAGGTCCCTGCTGCTAGCTTCAACGCTTCAGGAGGTTGTGAAAGATTCCTACGACAATGGGCATGAAGACGACGCCATAATGCGGCGCGTAGTCACGTGGGGCTTTCCAGCTAAATCCATGAAGATGGATGAGACCGTTCGGGAGGAAATCCTGTCCTACGTGGTTCGCGCGCAGACGCGACTTCAAGATCACGCCGGGGCAAATGAGTTACTCGATTTCTTTGACTCCAAAGGCTATCGGTCCGCTTATTACCTCCGGGCGTTTTATATCCGGCACACCGGGGGAGACCTGAAGACCGCGATCGGGTTGCTTCAGAAGGCTCGGGGTATCAGAAAGTATCAGCGCCGCGTGATCAATGATTTAGCGCTATGCTACCAAAAGCTTGGGTGGTGGACAGAGCTAGAACAGCTCATGTCCGAAGAGGACAATATTGATGCTAACCAAGAAATTCTCGATATTAAAGTAGCATTACTTCTTTCTAGAAATAGATACCCTGAGGCGGAGGATGCGATTAGGAAGTTGCGTGGTCTCCCGAGGGAGGGCGGGCGAGCTGATAGCCGATACGCAATGCTTATCATGAAGCGTGACAACAATTTTTCTGAAGCAAAGCGGCTGCTTACTGAGGCCTTGCATAAAAGCTCGGGTGGTAAGTTGGCGATCAGGCGTCTCAGGGCAATCGCAGCAGTGGGAGACGGAGACTTTGGCCTAGCCAAGCAGGACATTGAATTTCTGCGCCCTCGTGCCGCCGGCGAGGATACGGCACTCAGAATAGAGGCCCGTATAGCGGACGCAAAACACCTCTACGCAGATGCTGAAGCGTTGTTGGATAGGGTCAAATCAGTGACGGGTCAGGATCACCTTCTCCGTGCCCGCATCCTTGACCATCGGGCCCACGACACCCGCGAAGGATTGGCAGAACGTGCAGCCTACGCCAAGCGTGCCGAGGCGTTACGTGTAGCACACAGAGCCCACAACGAGTTTGAGGTGGACTACTAGCCGGCCGGGCGGTTGCTCTCTTAGTTGGTCGCCGAATATTCAGCCACGGAGTGCTGACGTCTGGCGCTGACGACGCCGGGCTTTGGTCCCTCGGTCCGTCGTTTCGGGGACTATGCCGGTGCCGATCCGGCGAGCACTCGTTTCACCCGCGCCGACGGCGTCAAGGCGGTGATTGGCAACTTTGGCGATAAAATCCTCATTCGCCTCGCCTTCTGAAAGCCTAGGGAACTGGCTTGATGCCTTGCCGCTCGAGTTCGAGCGCGATGAATGGGCTCTCTTTTCTCAGGCGCTTTTTTCCGAGTTCGCCAGCCAGGTAGTCGTCGATGATTTCCACCCGCTCGTCACGAAACGCTGGACTATCCAAGCCCAGCCTATCAATCGTGCTCTGAGCGAGTGTCCGATAGGACCCCGTGATGGCGGGAGAAACTTTGATGCTCCCGTCTCCGGCGTCCAAGATAAAGGTGCCGGGAATTACCTGAAAAGGGTCGAGAACATCCGTGAAATCCCGCTTGCGTGCATTCAGGTTCCGGCACGCTAGGCGGTAGTTCGACCACTCGTAGGCCGCCGCTAACGCTTTAGATTTGGGCGCGAAATGATCGGCCGATCGACCACCGGTAATCTTATGGATCCTAAGGCTCGCGTAGGCACAGACGCAGTCATAGCTCTCCATCAGATCATCGAGAGCGGCAGTCCAATAAGACGGGAGCGAAACATTTTTTGGTAGCTTGGTCGCGCCGACCAAGTTTTTGGCAGCAAACCAGGTCGCGCCTTTCTGACGAACGGCAGCGTCGAAGGCTGCAGGTTCTGCAGCGGGCACTACGTTAATCATGAGCCGGAACGACTGTTTTCGGTTCGGGATCGTCACTGGGATCGGCCTCGAGGATAGCGCGCCAGCGACGCCAGAAGGGGTCGGTGTCCGACAGCACATGCTCGAGCTCTCTTTCCACCTCCCTTAGGGCTTCCTCGTCTCGATCCGGCTGCGCTAGTAGATTGGCAGCTTTGTTGATGGCTTGCTCCGCTGGAAGCGAACGCGCCATGCCTAGGCCGAAAATGTCGCTCACCAGCCAGGCATTAGCGTCGCCCATTCGTTGAAACTCGGTGCGGTGAAGCACGACTTTTCGGCTCCAGGACCCGTTCCGCGCATCGACTAGATCAAGCTCAAAAAGTGCATCGAGCGGCTCCTCAAACTGCGGCTCAAGGGATGCGAGAACCATGGGCGCGTGAGTGGTCACAATCGTTTGGATTGTAGGAGGATCAATGATCCCATTCCACGTGATTTGTTCGAGCGCCCGCCCGATCGCAGGTAAGATCACCCTCTGCCAGCGCGGGTGGAGGTGCAACTCCACTTCGTCGATAAGCACAAGCATTCGAAGCGTCGGATCGCGCCGTGAGAACCGGCTTAGTTCGAGGTGCTCACGCCAAGCCCAGACCAACATATAGGCAAGCGTGAGAATTCGACGAACCCCGGCTGAAGCCGCTGTAACTGGAATCTCCTCGCCATACGGCGTCCGCAGTGTGGGGATCAGCCGAGAGTCATCAGGCCGTGTGCGTTCCGGACGTCCGGGATAGAGCATGTCTTCGGCTGAGGGGGACATTGCCTCCAGTGCTTGACAGAGCATCATAAACTCCGGCGCATCCGTTTGCTGCCAGCTTACCCAGTCGGCGATCAACCCATTGCACACTGGTTTGCCGTCGATCCGTAAGCCTTCCCAGACCGAAGCTCGATCGAACAGCAACCCTTTCGGAATACCGGTGTCGTCCTCAGCCTGCTCTGCAAACCGTCGGTTGGAATCCCAAACTGCGAAGTCGCCATCGACCCGCGCGTATACGACCAATCCCGGCTGACCGGGCTGACCTTTTGGGAACCGCCAAGACCGCTTGTCGTCGTCGAACCGGACGGACAGTCTCGCCTCGCCTGACTTGGCGGCGAAAGCGACATCAACCTCGGCCGCGCCCCGTCGGTCGGGGGACGGAAGGATTGGGGCGCCGGCCCAACTGCGGGTCACCGCCCACCAAGAGAGATCGAGTAGGAAGCTCTTTCCGAGGCCATTGTCGCCGGCAATCACATTGAGCCGAGGCGCTGGCGTAAACGCCATAGCGCGAGCTGGACCGATATTCTTGAATCTCAGAGACCGAAGCATGCGCTGTTAAAGCCCTCGCCACCGTTGGCAGTCAATGAAGCTGCGCGGTTGCGGTGCGCAGGACGGCGGGCCGTGCCACACCCACCAGCGTGCGAATCGTAGACGACGCAAGCATTCTCCCTCTCCAGCACTAAGCACTCAACCCGCAGCTTGCGTAGACGGGGGTCGTGCATTGCGCGAGCGCCAGCGCGAATTCGGCCGGGTAGAGGCAGTCACGCGATTCCGCGTCGGTCTCCTCAAGGTTGGAAAGGAGCGGGCGGGAAGGCGGCGTGGTGATACCCGACCGATCCAAGGTCTTTCGCGCCATTCCCTGACATCGAGAACCCAAGACGCGCCTGCGGGAGTTGCGAGAGTGCCGTTCTGCTGAGCGGATTTGAGTTCTGTGTCTAACTTCAAAGGAGATTTCATGATGGGTTCTCGTGAGCCAGGCGCACGGACGCGGTCCCGGCAGGGCCGGGTGTGGCACTTGTTGATATGGAAGATGACACGCTCAACGACCGAGTTGAGTTACCCAGCCAGATGAGCGTCAGGGCTTAGGCCTGCGGGGTTTCGCGCGTGGCCGACCGAAGCAGGAAGTAATCCGCACAAATCTCCGCCAGTGCGGCGACGATTGGCGCTCCGCCTTCTTTCAGGACAAAGTGACGTGTCCTTCCGTTCGGCATCGTAATCCGCAGGAGCTCCTGCGACATCCTCAGCTCAATGACGATAGCGGGTTGATTGCCAGCCGACAGGATCAGAGCTGAGGGTTCGTCCCTATCGTAGTCGAGTGTGGCGCTCCACTTTGGATCCATGTGGCTCAATGTGGCGTAGAGAAGGTTTCCCAAAAGCACCCTCAAACGCGTGACGGCGCGGCCCGGTGTGGCAAGCCATGAAGTGTCACCGGTCAGGTCCTTCAAACCGTCCTGAAACCGCTGTCCGGCCAAGCTTATGCCGAGTTGAAACTGGTTCTCGAATTCAGTCGGTGTCATCTTCAGCCTCCCGGACAGAAAGCAAGGGCGCAAGGATGTTGTCGCAGTAGGCGACCACCTCATCTTTTCTCCAGTAAGCGCGACCGCGTTCCCGAACTCGAATGTAGGGCGGGAATTTCCCCCGCCGGCTGAGGTGTTCGACGTTACGGCTGCTAGTGTCGGGCATACGGTCGCTGAAGAAGTCGAAGGATACGAGTTCCAGGCCGTCGATTAGGATTAAGCTCATTCGAAACCTGAAACCTCCGGCTCGCCGTTCGCGCGGGCCAGCCGCTCGCGCGCGGTTTCTCTTTTGCCGGCAAGGGCGGCGGTCGGTGGGTGATCGTCGAACAAAAATGGCGCTTCCTTTGGCAGAACGAACCCAACCCACCCCTCCGGCGTCACACCGCCGGGCGCCATCAGTTCACCGGTGGCGGTGAGTTCAAAAATCTCGGCGCGCTTTAGGAGATCGAGGACGGCATCGTCGCGGAGTCCTTTTGCCTTCGCCATGGGAAGGAGAGTTTTCTTGGCGATGGCACGAGTCATCGTGGCAACTCGCTTCGTCATCGCCTCTAAATCGGCCTGCCCGGCCGTCGCTTTCTCTTGGTGCAGGATCACACTGCGTCCTTCTGTCTTTGGGACGAAAGAGGTCTCGAAGCGGCACACGCCATCGGCCACGCGTGGCGTGGTTTCAAGTTCCTCACTCCGTCGTCTTAAAACACTACCCAGGGGGCAGTTCGCTTGGAATAAGCCTTAACGTCGATACTGCATCGATCGACCATCTCTGCAATAAGAGATACAGCAAGCCTATGGCCAAATCAAGACGTGGATAGCACGAGGCGTATTGAGGCAAGTATACGATTAATACGCTTGACAGTAATAACGTAGTAATAATCTCGACTAATCCCAGACGTGGCCGTGAACTGTTATCGGCGTTGCCCAAGTCGAATGGTGTCTAATGCTAGGCCGCTTAGTATTTGCTCGGGGTAAATTTGTTTTGGACCAGTAGAGTCGCGTATTGTCTTCCGCCTTGGCGGGAAATAGATGCTCGAATTCTACTTCTGAGCGTCGAGCCAGTCGGAAAGTGCCTCGAGATCGTGCGACCAAAACACGAGGACGTCGTCGTTCATTAAGCGAACAACTTCCTTATAGGCAATCACGCCCTGGAGCAGCGCGGCGGTTTGGATGAAGCCGCCCCAGTGGGTCTGCCACGACTTGGCTTTGTCGAGGACGTCGCTCACCCGCTTCACGGAATTTGTGGCATCGTTTGAGACCTTGCATTCCATCGCCAGGATCAAATTGGCGCTGACACCGCAGGCGATATCCACTTCTTTGGTTGCGGTCTTGCTGGCTTTGGCCCGCGTCTTCCGCATGTAGTGCTCGGGGGACAAGTCGGCGGGGCTCGATACGGTAACCGAGGGCGACTTCGTCCAGCCCTTGCTCTGCAAAAGGGTCTCCACCGCCTTCTCCTGCTCATCGGACAGGCGGTTCCGCCGGACGGTGTTGAAGATCTGAGAGCTGATCATGGGGGTGACGGTGTCTATGACCCGCTTGACCTGCCGCTTGGATGGGGTTGCATTCGTGGCGAGCCAGGCGGTCAAGTTCTTGTCCCGGCGAGCCAGAAACTCCCTCTCGAACTCGGCCGCAGCGGCGGGGCTTAGCTTGGTCCAGGTCTTCTCAGCCCCCTTAGGATACAGGGGGGCGATCAACTTCAGTTGGTCTTGACTGATGGGCGGCGCAAAAAGGTGTCTAAGGACGAGGATGTGACGTCCCGATTGGACCAGCGCGCCGTGGATGTCGCGTAGTCCTTTCGTCGCAATCAGCGCCCGCAGAATCTCTTTACGCACGGCTCTAACGACCTGGCGCCATTCTGACGCCAACGGCTCCGGCGCCATGCCAGCAATGTAGATCTGTATAGCCTTGCTGGACGCCTGTTGATGGTAGGTCTGAACGTCCACTGTTGGCAAGCTCACGCCATGACCTTTGACCTGCGTCGCACCGGGGCGCTGCGACGCGAGTCGCCGTTCCTGCGCTCTTCTCGAGCCGTATAATCGATTGCTGACTGAAGATGACGAGGCAGCGGCGTAAGTTCCGCAGGGGCGGTGATCGGGTCGCGCTTCATGCTCTCAAGCAAGGCTTGACCGACGGCCTGGGCGAGGAGAGGCGGCACCGCATTGCCGATCTGGCGATACTGATCCACCCGCTTGCCCTCAATCTTCCATTCAGGTGGAAAGGTTTGAAGCGCGGCACATTCGCGGGGGCTCAGGCGTCGGAGCCCTCGCTCCGGATCGCGGATCCAATCTTGCTGGGCATTTGCGGTGACCGTCCGGGCGGGGAGGGCGGTGTCCGCCACGAACGCCCCCTGCTTATATCCCCAGTGACCACCGGGTCGCGTCGCTTCGGCCTTGCCGGGACTTTTCACTCCCGATCCAGGTCGGATATTGGCGAGATCGAGGGCGAGCTTGCCAGTCGGCCGGATGACTTCGTCGTCCGACGGGGGGCGAATAGCCGCAAGCGCCTCGTTCATGGACCGCCACGGGGCCAGGCCTGATCCCATCGGCGCCTTCGAATGGGTAACCGTTGCTGAGGCCGGCTCATCGCCTGCCCGGTGGCCGAGGAGCACGACTCGCACCCGTCTTTGGGGGACACCGAAATCAGCAGCGTTCAGCAACTCGACTTTGGTTTGCCAGCCTCGGGCGAACAACTGCTCACGCAGCCACGCTAAGGCAGAGCCTGGGCGGCCATCCGGTCCGCGTGCCGTCACGAGGCCACGCACATTTTCGAACAAGAGGAACCGAGTGTCTAATTCGGAGGCGAGCCGCAGATATTCTGCGAGCATCTGTCCCCGGGGATCGTTGAAGCCCAGCTGATGACCTGCGCTGCTCCAGGACTGGCACGGTGGGCCACCGGCGAGAAGTTCGATATCGCCGCGTTGGCGACCAATGGCGGCCAGAAGTCTGCGACCCTCGAGCTGGCGGATGTCGCTGCGCTCGACCTTAGCATCAGCCAGAAACTTCACGCCGCGCGCGATACGGGCGCCTTTGTTGGCGTGGAGGCTAGCTACGGCAGGCCCATCAATGTCCGTTGCGTAGAGGCAGTGCCAGCCCGCAGATTCAAGGCCGAGGTCTAACCCACCTAGGCCCGTAAAGAGCGAAATAAAGCTTCGCATTAAGACGCCTCCAACCTAAAGGCCCGCTTCAGTATGTTCTCAATTTGTTCACGTCAAGTGAACGTAGATCCGACACCCTGCCAGAGATTCGGGACGACGTGGCGACACAACCGAACTTTTTCGATCTTCAGCCCTCTGCGTCGGTCTGCCGTCGGGCGCTCCTATACGACAGCTGTCGGCAGCGTCAGCCCTTCGAACTCGATCCGCGCTAACTGCTCCGAGAGCGTCTTTACATACTGCTGTCCATAGTTGCGGCCGGCCGACTTCGCGGCCCAGCCGCCGATGGCGTCGGTGATCTCGTCGGACAAACCGGCGTCCCGGGCCAGTTCGCGCAGCAGATGTCGGAAGCTATGGAAGACGAGCGCCTCGTCGGTAAGACCGATCGAGTCGAGGTGGCGGCCAAACCACTTGGAGAACTCATGTCCGTATCCGCCGAGCTCGCTGTATTTCAATTCGGGGAAGAGCATCTCGTCGCCGTTGGAGCGCCGACGCCTCACCAATTCCTCGAAGCCCGCCCTAAGAACCACCGGGTGGATCGGGGCGGGGCGCGCGCTTGCCGCGTTCTTCACGGACTTATCTTCTGCCCGAACCCCATCGTGAAACTCTGACAAGTCCAGATAGATTATGCCGCCCTTGACCTTCACATCGTTCGTCTTCAGCTGACAGATCTCGTTGAGGCGCGCGCCGCCCAAGCATAGTGCCGGCACCCAAAATCGCGCTGCGTCTTTCGCGTGATATGGAGCAAGCGACGCAAACAGAAGTTGGAGTTCTTCGGGTGTGAAGCCCCGTCGTCGGCGAGCATTCCGTTGTTTGCCCGCTAAGCCCACGGCCGGATTTGAGTCCATCGACTTCTGTGCGGCTACAGCCCAAGCGAACACGCTGGACATCTTGATCACATAGGCCCGCACGGTGGACTCGCTCAGCGTCTGACGGCCATCCTTTTTTGCGCTCGCAGCTGCCTCAAGAAGGGTTGCGCCCGGATAGTGCTTAGTCGCGTTTGTAGGCACGCTCTTTAAGAGGGTCTTCACCTTGACTGCATCGTCTCTCGTTATCGTGCGAGCGATCTTTTCCGGCCCCAAGGCCTCTTCGATTGCCTTGAAGATGTGACGAGCGCCTTTGAGAGCGGCAGCGGCGCCGACCTCTTCCGAGTGTTCAGCCAAGTAGGAAGACATGACCTCAGCGATGGTCTTGTCGTCCGCGCGTGGGGCATATGGCGCTGGCACGCCGATCCGCTCCATCATAGTCGTGGGTTGCTGCGCGGCGGCGGCAGCGGCCGCCAAGAAGCTCGCTGCCTTCAGCCGTTCGGTCTCTTCGCGCTTCGCCACTTCAAGCCAGGCGCGGGCGAACAAGCGCCGCACGTCTGCAATTATGGCCGACGGGATTACGGTTGGTGCGTCGGCGCTTCTCACCGCTGCAACCAACGCTGCATCAAAGCCCGAAATGTCTCGCCACGCCTCAGGGTCAGACGTGGCTAAAGTCAAAAGCTGCAAGAGCCTGACCACCGTTAGAGGGGTCTGTTGATCTCGCAACAAGTCCGGTCGGTCGTCGAAGAACTTCTTAGCCCATGCATACGCGGCTTCGCCGATCTCGGGTAGTGGCGCACGGGCTCGTGTTAAATCGAACGCGGCGCCTCGACCACCGGGCGCGCCAAAGGCGGCGTGTAAACCGCTAGCCTTTAGTCGGACATCCTCGCTGAGCAGAGTGACTTGGGTGAACCCAGCTGCTGCTTCGCATCGTCGCCTGCGCCATTCATCGATGGCGGTTATGACGTCTGCTTTGGTCGCCCACGGTCCGTCGCCAAAGCGACGTGCTTCGTCGATGACGGCACCCCATTCCGCCCATTGAACTTGAGCGATCCGAAGCGCGGTCTTGAAGTCTGAAGTTCCGGTCGTCCGGATCCACGGCTTTTTGCCGAGGCGGTGGTGGACGTCAGGCGGAACAGAGCGTCGCATGTGCCAGGTGGATCCCGGCTTCACGTGCCAATCCTTCGCCCCTTTGAAGCTTTCTTGCTTACGCTGAAAGAGACCGAACTGCATCAGGGGCGCGCCAAAACCATACGGAAACCACACCGAAACATATGTGGACGGGCCCGCAGGGCAAGGTCAGGCAGATATTTCAAGACATTTTGGGACGATGGTGGGTGATGTAGGGTTCGAACCTACGACCCGCTGATTAAGAGTCAGCTGCTCTACCAACTGAGCTAATCACCCGACCGATCGTCTGCGTCTTCGGGGGCGAGGCCTTGCCGAAGGGCGCTCCTACTACCCAGCGGTTCGGGGGTTGGCAAGCGCTTTCGCAAACTTTCTGCGACGGAGTATGGTCCCCGTGGAATCAGCCGCGGCAAGCGGCGGGGGAGCAAACATCATGGCCTTCTGGAACCGGCGTCGATCGATCGACACCATGATGGCGCCGCACGACGGACCGCGGCTGAAGCCGACGTTGAGCTGGCCGCACCTGCTGGCCCTGGGCGTGGGGGCCATCGTCGGCACCGGCATCCTGACGCTGATCGGGGTGGGTGCGGGCCTGGCGGGCCCGGCGGTGTTGATCAGCTTCGGCCTTGCGGGCCTGGTCTGCGCCTGCGCGGCCCTGGCCTATGCCGAACTGTCGACCATGATGCCGACGGCGGGCAGCGCCTACACCTATTCCTATGCGGTGCTGGGTGAGTTGATCGCCTGGATCGTGGGATGGAGCCTGATCCTGGAATATTCGCTGGTCGTCAGCGCCGTGGCAGTGGGCTGGTCCGGCTATGCGGTCGGTTTCCTGAGCGGGCTGGGGATCGATCTGCCGACGGCGCTGGTCGCCGGGCCGCATGCGGGGGGCATCATCAACCTGCCGGCCGTGGTCATCATTGGGGTGGTGACGGGCCTGCTGCTCTTGGGCACCAAGGAGAGCGCGACGCTGAACGCGGTGCTGGTCCTGATCAAGATCGCGGCGTTGGTGGTGTTCGTCGCCATCGCCCTGCCTGCGTTCAAGCCCGAGCATTTCACGCCCTTCATGCCCAACGGCTTCGGCGCGCCCTTCGTCCAAACCGGGGTGATGGCGGCGGCGGCGATCATCTTCTTCGCCTTCTATGGTTTCGACGCGATCTCGACGGCGGCGGAAGAAACCAAGAAGCCCGAACGTGACCTGGCCATCGGCATCGTCGGCTCGATGCTGATCTGCACGGCGCTGTATCTGGTGGTCGCGGCCGCAGCCATCGGCGCGCGGCCGGTCGCGACCTTCGCCAGCAGCCCCGAGCCGCTGGCCCTGATCCTGCGCCAGATGGGGCAGGGGACGGCGGCCCAGTGGATCGCCGCTGCGGCGGTGATCGCGCTTCCGACCGTCCTGCTGGCCTTCCTTTTCGGGCAAAGCCGCATCTTCCTGGGCATGGCGCGCGATGGCCTGCTGCCGCGTCGCCTGGCCAAGGTATCGAGCCGGGGCGTGCCGGCGGTGGTGACGGTGTTCACCGCCATCGTCGTGGCGATTCTGGCGGGGTTGTTGCCGCTGGACGAACTGGCGTCGCTGGCCAACGCCGGGACGCTGGCGGCCTTCTGCTCGGTCGGGGTTTGCCTGATCGTGCTGCGCATCCGCGAGCCGGGTCGCAAGCGGGTGTTCAAGGCGCCGCTATGGCCGGTCGTTGGAGCGGTCAGCGTGATCGGCTGCCTGGTCTTCTTCCTGAGCCTGAAGCCGGTGACGCAGATCGGCTTCGTGGTCTGGAACGTGGTCGGCGTGGCGATCTATCTGCTGTGGTCCTCGCGGAACTCCCGCCTCGCCAAGGGCGAGGAGACGGCGGCCTGATGGCGTTGCGCGATCTGAATGGCGCCGTCGATTTCGCCGTGCTGAACGGCATGACGGGCGGGGATGACGCCATCAATGAGGAGGTGTTGGGCCTATTCGTCAATCAGGCCGGCCTGTGGTCCGTCATGCTGGATCCCAGGGTCGAGGGCTGGCGCGACGGGGTCCATACGATCCGGGGCGCGGCGGCGGGCATCGGCGCGCGAGACCTGGCGGCGATCTGCGCCGAGGCGGAAGCGGTGGATCAGAAGCTGGCCGCGCCGGCGGTTGAGCGGGTGCGCGATGCGCTGGAGGCGGCCTTGGCTGACGCCGCGGCCTATCGGCACGAAATCATGCTGAGAAGTCTCAAGACCTAGTCGGGCTTATCGCGTTCAGATGCGCGTGCGGTCGTAGGTGGCGAACTCGTGAGCGATGCAGCGGTCGATGAGCAGACGCCAGACCGGTTCGGCGATGTCGGGCGACAGGTGGTGAGCTTCCGCCGAGACCAGGACCTTGGCGATCACGTCATCGATCCGAGCCTGGTCGAAGACGGCGTCGCGGTCGGGCTTTATGCGGGCGGCGGCGTCCATGTAGCGCTGGCGCTCGGCCAGCAGGGCGACCAGGGCGCGGTCCAGCGCGTCGACGCCCTGACGGACCTCGGCCATCGACTGGCATTCGGACGGATCGACGCGCGCATCGACGGCGACAAGAGCAGGCTTTGACATGGGTGTGGGGTTAGCGGGTCAGGCCGCCCAAGCCAAGGCCGTCAACCGACGAAGGCCCGCTCCAGCACATAGTCCGCCGGTTCGGCGTTGGAGCCTTCCTTCAGGCCGTAGGTCTCCAGCAGTTCGCCGGCTTCCTTGATCATTGCCATGGAGCCGCACAGCATGGCGCGGTCGCGGGCGGGGTCGAACCCTTCGGGCAGGCCCAGGTCGCGGAAGAAGTCGCCGGACTTGATGCGGTCGGTGATCCGACCCTTCTTCAACGGGCTGGGCGTCTCGAAGGCTTCGCGGGTCACGGTGGGATAATAGGTCAGCTGGGCCTTGGCCTCGTCGCCGATCAGGGGGTCGTCGTGAATTTCCCGCGTGAAGAAGTCGCGATAGGCCAGGTCGGCGACGCTGCGGACCGTGTGGATCACATAGACATGGCCGAAGCGGGAATAGGTCTCTGGGTCTCGCGCGACGCTGAGCCAGGGCGCAAGACCCGTTCCCGTGCCGATCAGAAACAGGCGTTCGCCGCCGGTCAGGGCGTCCAGAACCAGGGTGCCGGTCGGCTTCTTGCCCATTAGGACCATGTCGCCGGGCTGAATCTTCTGCAGGCGCGAGGTCAGGGGGCCGTCGGCGACCTTGATCGAGAAGAACTCCAGCTCCTCGGCCCAGCAGGGGCTGGCGATGGAATAGGCGCGCAGGACGGGCTTTCCGCCATCCTCGCCGGGCAAGCCGATCATCACGAACTCGCCCGAGCGGAAGCGGAAGTCCTCGGGCCGTTTGACGCCGAAGCTGAACAGGCTGTCGGTCCAGTGGCGCACCCACAGAACCTCAAGTTCATTGAAAGGGCTGGCCTTGCCAGGAACCTTGGCGGCGGCGGGGGAAAGGGCGGCGTCTGTCATCGTGCGTCTCTCTAATCTGAGAACCCCTCGCAGGGAAGGACAAGCCTTTCGCCCGGCGACGACATTTCCTCGTGACGGCTTGCAGAAGCGCGGTTAGCGTCCCCGGCCATGCGCACCGTCCTTCTCGCCTCGACCATCCTCCTGTCCGCCACATCGGCGCTTGCCCAGGAGACGCCCTCCAACATCCTGACGCCCGAACGGGTGTTCTCCAGCCCCAATCTGAACGGGCCGGTGGCCAAGGGGGTCAGCCTGTCGCCGGATGGGCAGTTGGTCGCATTCCTGCGCTCGCGGCCGGACAATGTGGATGTGCAGGACCTGTGGGCCGCGCCGACCGGGGCGGGCGAACCCTACAAGCTGATCGACGCGCGGGCGCTGGTCCCCGACGCCGGCGAACTGTCGGAGGCCGAGAAGGCGCGGCGCGAGCGGATGCGGATCAGCGCGCGCGGCGTGGTGGAATATTCGTGGGACCAGCAGGGGCGCTATATACTGGCGCCGCTGGAAGGCGACATCTTCCTGGCCAATCGGGCGGACGGCAAGGTGCGCCGCCTGACCCAGACGCCCGCCGACGAGATCGACGCCAAGGTCTCGCCCAAGGGCAGCTATGTCTCCTATGTCCGCGACCAGAACCTGATCGTCTATGATCTGGCCAGCGGCAAGGAGACGCCGATCACCGACGACGGCGCCGGCCTGATCACCTGGGCCACGGCCGAGTTCATCGCCCAGGAGGAGATGGACCGCGATACGGGCTATTGGTGGAGCCCGGACGAACGCTACATCGCCATGACGCGTGTGGACGAGAGCCCGGTCGATATCGTGCCGCGCTTCGAGATCACCGGCGGCGGCGCGACGATGGTGGAGCAGCGCTATCCTCGCGCGGGTCGACCCAATGCGGTGGTCGAACTGTACGTCCGCGACCTGCAAGGCGGGGGACGGGTCAAGGTTGACCTGGGATCCAACACCGACATCTATCTGGCGCGGGTGAACTGGTCGGGCGATGGCAAGACCCTGTATGTCCAGCGCCAGTCGCGCGACCAGAAGACGCTGGACCTGCTGAGCGTCGATCCGACCACCGGCGCATCACGCGTGATTCTCAGCCAGAAGGCGCAGGCCTGGGTCGATCTGAACGACGATTTCCGCGTCCTGTCCGACGGCCGGTTCATCTGGTCCAATGAGGATTCGGGTTGGCGGCACCTGTATCTGTACGACCGCAACGGGCGTCGCCTGCGGGCCATCACGCGCGGCGACTATCCGGTCAAACATCTGGACGGCGTCAACGAGCAGACCGGCGATGTCTATTTCACCGCCTCGATGCGCGACGGCAAGGAACTGCCGATCGAGCAGCAGATGTTCCGCGCCAATCTGAATCGCACGGTTGATCCTGTCGCGGTGACGCCGGGCGGCGGCTGGTGGACGGTGTCGGTGAACGGTCCGGCGACGGCCTATGTCGGGAACTATTCCGACCCGTCGACCCCGACGCAGTCGGCGCTGTACCGCATCGACGGCACGCGCGTGCGCTGGATCGAAGAGAACAGGCTCGACGCCAGCCATCCGTTCGCGCCGTATGTCTCGCGGCTGCGCACGCCCGAGTTCGGCACGATGCAGAGCCACGGCCAGACCCTGGTCTGGCGCATGACCACGCCGCCCGACTTCGATCCGTCCAAGAAGTATCCGGTGGTGATGCAGGTCTATGGCGGGCCCGGCACCGGGGCGGGCGTGCAGAAGAGCTGGCAGCCGCTGACCAACCAACTGCTGACCGAGGCGGGCTACATCGTCTTCCGTGTCGACAATCGCGGCGAGGGCGACCGGTCGCAGGCGTTCGAGACCAGCATCTATCGCCGCCTGGGCCTTCCGGCGGTCGAAGACCAGGCCCAGGCTGCGCAATGGCTGAAGACCCTGCCTTACGTCGATGCCGACCATATCGCGGTGATGGGCTGGAGCTTCGGCGGCTTCCTGAGCCTGCTGACCCTGACGGACAAGGACGCGAACCTGGCGGGGGCCCTTGCGGGCGCGGCCCCGACGGAGTGGAGCCTTTACGACACCCATTACACCGAACGCTATATGTCGACGCCCCAGGCCAATCCGGAGGGCTATGCCGTCACCGACGTCCTGCCGCGGCTGGATGACATGACGGGGCGGCTGTTGTTGCTGCACGGAATGGCCGACGACAACGTCATCTTCGGCAATGCGACGCGCGTCATCGACGCCTTGCAGGCCAAGAGCGTGCCGTTCGAAATGATGCTCTATCCCGGCCAGCGGCACGGCGTCCGCGGCGATCCAAGGCAACTGCAACAATGGCGCACCTATCTCGACTTCCTGGACCGCACGATCGGCAAACGGGCCGAACCCAAGGCCGACTGATTCTGGCGGCTGCGGTCGTGCTGGCCCTTGCGGGCTGCGCGACCGGGCAGAGCGCCTATCCGCCTGCATCCGCCGTGGTCGCGGCGGGGCGGGCCAACGACAGCGCCCATTCGGTGCTGGTCTGGAACGCGACATCACCCAGCCGGGGCGTGTCGGCGATTTCCGGCATGCCGATCCTGCTGAAGGACAATATCGAGACGGCGGACATGCCGACCACCGCTGGATCGTTGGCGCTGGCGAACAATGCGCCGGGACGGGACGCGCCGCTGGTCGGGCGACTGCGCGCCGCCGGGGCCGTAATCGTCGGCAAGACCAACCTGTCGGAGTGGGCCAATATCTGCTCGTCGGATTCGATCAGCGGCTGGAGCGCCGTCGGCGGCCAGACGCTGAACCCCTATGATCCCGCGCGCACGCCCTGTGGATCGTCGTCCGGCAGCGGGGCGGCGGTGGCGCTGGGGCTGACGTCCGTAGCCATCGGAACGGAGACGGACGGGTCGATCACCTGCCCGGCGTCGGTCAACGGCGTGGTCGGGTTCAAACCGACCGTGGGCCTGGTCTCGCGCACCCACATCGTGCCGATCAGTCATTCGCAGGACACGGCCGGGCCGATGGCGACCACCGTCAGGGATGCGGCCAAGGTGCTGACCGTCATCGCCGGGTCCGATCCGGCTGATCCGGCGACGGTCGAGGCCGATGCGCGCAAGATCGACTACGCCGCCGGGCTGGACGCGAACGCGCTGCGCGGTGCGCGGATCGGGGTGATGCGGTTCCTGAAAGGCTATTCGCCCGAAACCCAGGCGGTTTTCGAGCAGAACCTGAAGGCCTTGCGCGATGCCGGCGCCGTGCTGGTCGATCTGCCCGAGGGACCGGATGGCCGGATCATAGGCGGGGCCGAGTTCAAGGTGCTCATCTATGAGCTGAAGCACGATCTGAATCTCTATCTGGCCTCGACCGACCCGCAGCAGGTCCGCACCCGCACCCTGGCCGACGTCATCGCCTTCAACGCCGCCGAACTGCGCGAGACGGTGCTGTTCGGTCAGGACATCTTTGAGCGCGCCCAGGCGATGGGCGATTTGACCGACGCTGACTATCTGGAGGCGCGCGCAACCTCGCTTAGACTGGCGGGGCCGGAGGGCATCGATCGACTGATGAGGGAGAATGGCGTGATCGCCCTGATCGCGCCCACCACGTCGCGCGCCTGGACCAACGATCCCAAGGACGACGACGATATGCAGGGATCGGCCAGCCGACTGGCCGCCGTCGCTGGCTATCCGCACCTGACCGTGCCGATGGGCTTTGATCGGGGAATGCCGGTGGGAATCAGCTTCCTCGGCGGGAAGTGGGACGATGCGCGCATCCTTTCTCTGGGTTACGCCTTCGAACAGGTGACCCAGGCCAGACGGCCGCCGCCTGGCGTCCGACGCTGACATCCCTTGGGGCGGCCGCTGAGAGTGCGGCATGTGCAGATTTAGCCTCAACGTCATGTCGACGATCGCGGCATGAGCGACCTTGTCGCCAATATCGTTGGCTCGGCGGCTGCGATCTGCTCGATCACCAGCTTCGCGCCTCAGGCGGTCAAGATTTGGAAAGAGCGCGACGCGTCATCGGTCAGCTTGAAGACCTATTCCCTGACCGTGACCTGTTTCGTGCTTTGGGTCGTCTATGGGATCATGACGAAGGCCTGGCCTGTCACGGTCGCCAACGCATGCGCCCTGGTGATGGCGTCCGGCGTGCTGGTGATGAAGTGGCGGTTCCGCGACGGCGATCCCGACAAATAAGGATTTGATCCTGATCAAGGCGCCCTGGTGCGATAGCGCTCAGAACGAAGGCAGAGGAGATTTCCAATGCCGCAATCCGCTGTTCCTTTCGTCGCCGCTATCGTGACGGCGTTCGCCTTCTTCATGGTCGCGCTAGGCGCAGCCAGCCTGTATTCCAGCTCCGCTGACGAGAAGTGACCGAGCTTTCCCCGACGTGATCTTGGCGCCCCCGCCGATGCGGGCTAACCCGTAGTTCACAACGTCCAACAGGGAGACGCCCCCAATGCCCGATCTCGCACAAGTCACCGAACACATCCGCGGCGCCGTCGGCGACAACTCCGGCCTCGGCAAGACCGTCAAGCTCGACCTCGGTGACCAGGGCAAGATCTACATCGACGGCGCCTCCACGCCGAACACGGTGACGAACGAGGACAAGCCCGCCGACGCCACCGTCTCGATGAAATGGGATGACTTCATGGCCCTGTCGGAAGGCAAGCTGGACCCGATGATGGCCTTCATGCAGGGCAAGCTGAAAATCGCCGGCGACATGATGATCGCCCAGAAGCTGGCTCCGCTGCTGAAGCGCTGATGCCGGTCTGAACGACCAGTTATGGCGGCGCGGCTCCCGACCAGGGGCCGCGCCGTTTTCGTATCGAGCGTCCGGCAGAGGCGCGAACGGGAAAGAGGAAACGACATGGACTTCAAACATTCCGACCGCGCCCTGGATTGGCACGCCCGCGTCCGTCGCTTCCTGGACGAGCAGGTCATCCCGCGCGAAGCTGAATATTTCGCCCAGGTGCGCGAAGATACGAACCGTCAGCCGCCGGTCATGGAGACGATGAAGGCGGCCGCGAAGGAGGCCGGGCTGTGGAACATGTTCCTGCCCGGCGCCCATGAAGGTGAGAATGGGGGGGCGGGTCTGACGAATCTGGAATACGCGCCGCTGGCCGAGATGATGGGGCGGCATCTGTGGTCGGCCGAGGTGTTCAACTGCAACGCCCCCGACACCGGCAATATGGAGGTGCTCCATATGTACGGGAACGCCGAACAGCAGGCGCGCTGGCTGAAGCCCCTGATGGCCGGCGAAATCCGTTCGGCCTTCCTGATGACCGAGCCTGAAGTCGCCTCATCCGACGCCACCAACATCCAGACCCGGATCGAGCGCGACGGCGACCACTATGTCATCAACGGCCGCAAGTGGTGGTCGACCAATATGGGCCATCCGAATCTGGCCGTGACCATCGTCATGGGCAAGACGGATCCGGACGCCGCATCCCACGCCCAGCAGTCGCAGATCATCGTGCCGGCCGATACGCCTGGATTCCGTGTCGAACGGATGCTCTCGGTGTTCGGCTATGACGAAAAGCCGATCGGCCATGCCGAGGTCGTGCTGGAGAACGTCCGCGTGCCGGTCGAGAACCTGATCGCGGGCGAGGGCAGGGGCTTCGAGATCGCCCAAGGGCGGCTTGGCCCGGGCCGTATTCACCACTGCATGCGCACGATAGGCGCAGCCGAGCGGGCGCTGGAGCTGATGGTGACGCGGCTGCTGAACCGGACGGCGTTCAAGAAGCAGTTGGCGGAACACTCGGTCTGGGAACAGCGCGTCGCGGAGGCTCGCACCAACATCGAGATGTGCCGCCTGCTGGTGCTGAAGGCCGCCTGGATGATGGATCAGGCGGGAGCCAAGAACGCGCGTTCCGAGATCGCCCAGATCAAGGTCGCCGCGCCGAAGATGGCTTTGCAGATCATCGACGACGCCATTCAGGCGTTTGGTGGCGCCGGTGTCTCGGGCGACACGCCTTTGGCCGAGCTTTACGCGGGTGTCCGCACCTTGCGCATCGCCGACGGCCCGGACGAAGTCCATAATCGCACCATCGCGCGGTTGGAATACGCCAAACATGGCGGCCGCCCGATGCGCTGATATGTGATCCCGAACGCCAAGTGCTTGGGAACCTTGGCCTTGTTGGTGCGTTTTTTCGGCACTGACAAGGCGCTGGGGCTGGTGTCGGACGGGACAGCTGACATGAATGCGCGCTCCGAGCCCGACCCGCGGGTTGCGTCAGACGTGGCGCGGTTCAAGTCTGTTCGCGCGCGCATGATCGCTCTGGCTGAAGGTTTGTCTGCCGAGGATCTGTCAGCTCAGTCGATGGCGGATTGCAGCCCAGGGAAATGGCATCTGGCGCACACCAGCTGGTTTTTCGAGGCGATGATCCTGTCGTCTGATCCAGGATACCAGCCCGTCGATCCGCGTTTTCAGCAGCTGTTCAACTCCTACTATGAGGCCTTGGGCGAGCGGGTCAGGCGGGACCAGCGCGGGCTGATGACTCGCCCCTCCGTCGATGAGGTCCTGGCCTATCGCCGAGAGATCGACCGCCGCATGGTCGCCTGGCTGGCGCAGGGCGAGACCAGCGGCCATCAACGCTATCTGTTCGAGCTGGGTCTGCACCACGACCAGCAGCATCAGGAGCTTTTCCTGATGGATGTGCTGAACCTGATGTCGCGCTCTCCGCTCGACCCCGCCGCCTATGAGATTGAGCCCAGAACCGAGCCGCTTCAGATCAGGCGCGGCGGAACGGTAGCATTTGACGGCGGTCTGGTGACGATCGGCCACGACCAATCGGACTTCGCCTTCGACAATGAGGGGCCTGCGCACCGCGTCTGGCTGGAGCCGTTCGCTCTGGCCGCGGATCTGGTGACGAACGGCGACTGGATCGCCTTTATCCAGGATGGCGGCTATTCGCGTTCCGACCTGTGGCTGTCGGACGGCTGGGCAACGGTCAAGTCTGAGGGCTGGACCGCGCCGCTGTATTGGCGTCGCGAGGATGGCGATTGGACCGTGCTGGGTTTGACGGGGCGTACACCTGTCGATCTTGCCGCGCCGGTTCGCCACATCAGCTTTTATGAGGCTGACGCCTACGCCCGCTGGGCCGGCAAGCGACTGCCGTCCGAGGCGGAATGGGAACATGCCGCCGCCTCTTCGCCTGATGCGTTCTCGAACCTGGCTGGCGAAGTGTGGCAGTGGACGTCCAGCGCCTATGCGCCCTATCCCGGTTTTCAGCCGACGCCGGGCACCGCCGCCGAATACAACGGCAAGTTCATGGCCAATCAGATGGTGCTGCGAGGCGGATCTTTCGCCACGCCGCCGGGCCATGACCGCATCACCTATCGCAACTTCTTCTATCCCCAACAGAGGTGGGCCTTCATGGGTTTGAGACTGGCTGAAGATCGGACCGTGGCGCGAGACGCCGCAGCGGACGACGCCCAAACCGCCGCCTTTCGAAAGGATATGATCGAAGGGCTGTCGCGTGCGCAAAAGGCCGTGCCGCCGAAGTGGTTCTATGACGCGGACGGGTCACGTCTGTTCGAAGACATCACCGTGCTGCCCGAATACTATCCGACCCGGCAGGAAATGGCGCTGTTGCGCGATCGCGCGGCGGAGCTGACGGCCGACTTCGGCCCCGACGCGGTGCTGGTCGAGTTCGGATCCGGCGCCAGCGAAAAGACGCGGATTTTGTTGGACGCCGCCACGGACCTCGGCGCCTACGTCCCCCTCGATATCAGCGAGAGCGCTCTGATGGACGCCGCCATTCGCGTCCGCGCTGACTATCCAAACCTGCGCGTGCAGCCGGTTCTGGGGGATTTCGAGCAGTTGGCGCCACTGCCCGACGACCTGCCGTCGGGGCGGCGAATCGGCTTCTTCCCCGGCTCGACCATCGGCAACCTGCAACCGGATGAGGCCGAGCAATTCCTGGCGGCGGCGCGTCGGATGCTGGGAGAGGGGGCGTTGTTCATTCTGGGCGTCGATCTGGTCAAAGATCCTGCAATCCTGGTCGCCGCCTATGACGACAGCCAGGGCGTCACGGCGGCCTTCAATCGCAACGTTCTGATCCGCGCCAATCACGAGTTGGATGCTGATTTCGATGTGGACGCCTTTGTTCACCGCGCCGTGTGGAACCCGGATGCCTCGCGAATGGAAATGCATCTGCAGGCGATTGCGCCGACGACCGCGCACGTCGGAGATCGGACATTCCGCTTCATGACGGGCGAGACAATCCACACTGAAAGCTCGCGCAAGTTCACCCCTGAATCGATCCAAGCCATGGCGGCCGCCTCCGGCTGGACGGTTGTCCGCATCGATACCTCTCCAGCGCCGAGCGTCGCCTTGGCGGTCCTGCGCGCCTGAGCCGAATGCGCGGCTGATCGCGGCCAAGAAAAAGGGCGGCGCATCGATCGATGGGCCGCCCTTGTTTGTATCGAGTTCCGCCGACTATTGCCCGTCGGCGGCGTCCGCGTCTTTCTTGGTTCCGTGCGACGCTTCTCCACCCTTTCGGCCCGCCTGTGCGGCGAGGCTGCGGTCTTGGGAGAAGCTGCGTTTTTCGCTGGGGACGCTTGCGCCCCCTTTGCGCGCGATTTCGCGCTGACGTTCGGGATCCATGGAGGCGAAACCTCGCTTGGAAACGCCGGAGGGGCGTGTGGGTTGGCTGTCCATCGTGTTCCTTTCAGTGCTGCCGTTGCGCTTGCTGAAGTGAACCCAGTGACTCGGTGACGGTTCCGTCGGGAACTCCGTTTTACTGTCACGATCCTCAAGGGCTCGTGAGTTTGACTTTACCCAGCACCGTAAGGCCGCGAATCACCTTCGCCACCAACATCCGGTTCCATCGGCGGAACTTCATCGGGCGTGTCTGAAGGCTGTATTTCCGGCTGCTGCGCCGGCTCAGGCTGGATCTCGGGTTGCGGCGTGGTCGGAGTGGGTTCGATATAGGTCATGAGCGGCTCCTTGTGCGATCAACCAACGCACCCTGATCGCCCGCGTTCAAAAAGGAACCATGGGTCGCAACACCGGTTTGTTCAGCGAACCACGGAGATCGAGATGACCAACACCCCGATAAGCGCGACATCACCCGACGACATCGTCCTGGAGGATGATGATCTGACCCAACGTCTGGACCGACAGGCCGACGCAATTCTCGCCCAAGGCGAGGGCCGCAGCTTTGGCAAGACCACTTCAGTCCGTCAGGCCGTCAGAGAAGATGCGGGCTTGGTGCGTGAGAAGATTTCCGGACGCGTTCATCGCGTGCAGGAAGACATTCAGGACAATCCGATGAAGGCCACGCTCTATGCGTTGGGTATCGGCGTCATCATCGGCATGATCCTGCGCCGCTAAGCCACACGATCAGCAGACTCAGGCAGGCCCCGAAGGCTCACGCTGGGTCGGGGCCTGTCGCATTGCGGCGTCAGACACGAACGGATTGGTCCGTTGCTCTTCACCAAAGGTGGAGATCGGCCCGTGGCCCGGCACAAAGGTGACGTCGTCGCCCAGCGGCCAGAGCTTTTCGATCACGGAGCGGATCAGTGCGGGCGGATCGCTCATCGGGAAGTCGGTGCGACCGACCGAACCCTTGAACAGAACGTCGCCGACCTGAGCGAATCGCGCCGCGCGATTGAAGAAGATGACGTGCCCGGGCGTATGGCCGGGGCAGTGACGCACCTCCCAGATCGTTTCCCCCAACGATACCGTGTCGCCATCCTCCAGCCAGCGGTCGGGCGTGAAGGGGCGGGCGTCGGGCAGGCCGTACATCCGGCCGCTCTCCACGATTCGGTCGATCCAGAACTGGTCGGCCTTCTGAGGGCCGGTGATCTGGGCGCCGGTCTTCTCCTGCATTTCGGCCGCGCCGCCCGCGTGATCCAGATGGCCGTGGGTGATCCAGATCTGATCCAGCGTCAGGCCGCGTCGCGCAACCTCGCCCAGGACCGCATCGACCGAACCGCCGGGATCGATCACGGCGGCCTTGTTGGTGGCGGTGCACCAGACGGTCGTGCAGTTCTGTTGAAGCGGGGTGACGGGCGTGACGAAGACGCCGATGGGGGAGGCGGGTTGGCTCATTTGGTCAACATAGCCACGCAAAGGCCGCGAAACCACCGGCTCTGACTACGCCCGCGTTGACCTTTCGGGCCCTTCTCGACATAAGGGCGGGCTTCGAGGCGCCGCTCCACACGGGGCGGCCTTCTTGCTTTATCCATTCCGCGCCGGCCGTCTCGATGGCTCATGCGCCCCAGAGCGTCAGAATCCCGACCATGCAAGTCGTCGAAAAGTCGAACGAAGGCCTCAGCCGCGTGATCGCGGTCACCATTCCCGTCGCGGAGCTGAATGAAAAGCTCGAAGCCCGCGTCAAGGAAGTCGCCCCGCAGGTGAAGCTGAAGGGCTTCCGTCCGGGCAAGGTGCCGGTCGCCCACGTCAAGAAGACCTTCGGCCGTGAGTTCATGGGCGAGATCATCAACGCCGAGCTGAACGAAACCAGCCAGAAGGCGCTCGACGAGGCCAAGATCCGTCCCGCCGCGCCGGCCGAGATGAAGCTGACCTCGGACATGGACAAGGTCATCGCCGGTCAGGAAGACCTGGCCTATGAAATGTCGCTGGAAATCATGCCGGACTTCGAGCCGGTCGATCCCAAGACCCTGAAGCTGGAGCGCCCGACCTATGAAGCGTCTGACGCCGATCTGGACGAGGCCCTGACGGAACTGGCCGGTCAGGCCAAGACCTACGAAGACAAGAAGGGCAAGACCGTCAAGGCCGCCGAGGGCGACCAGCTGACGATCGACTTCCTGGGCAAGCTGGACGGCGAGCCCTTCGAAGGCGGCGCCGCCGAGGACGCGGACCTGGTGATCGGCTCGGGCCGCTTCATCCCCGGTTTCGAAGAGCAACTGACGGGCGCCAAGGTCGGCGAAGAGAAGACCATCGAGGTCACCTTCCCCGAGAACTATCAAGCCGCCCATCTGGCCGGCAAGAAGGCCACCTTCGACATCAAGGTGAAGGCCATCAAGGCGGAAGCCGAATCCAAGATCGACGATGATTTCGCCACCCGCATCGGTCTGGAGTCGCTGGACAAGCTGAAGGAACTGCTGAAGTCCAACCTGGACCAGCAGTATGCCGGCGCCGCCCGCTTCAAGCTGAAGCGCGCCCTGCTGGACCAACTGGATGAGGCCCACGACTTCCCGCTGCCGCCGAAGATGGTGGACGCCGAGTTCGACGGCATCTGGCAGCAGGTCGAGGCTGACAAGACCGCTGGTCGTCTGCCGGAAGAAGACGCCGCCAAGTCGGACGAAGATCTGAAGGCTGAATACCGCAAGATCGCCGAACGCCGCGTGCGTCTGGGCCTGGTGCTGGCCGAAATCGGTCGCGCCAACAACGTCCAGGTCACCGACCAGGAACTGAACGCCGCCATCCTGCAGGAAGCCCGCAACTATCCGGGCCAGGAACAGGCCGTCCTGAACTTCTACCGCCAGAACCCCAACGCTGCCGCCCAGATGCGCGCGCCCATCTACGAAGAGAAGGTCGTCGACCTGATCGTGGGCGTCGCCGACGTGACCGACAAGCCGATCACCAAGGAAGAGCTGCTGAAGGAAGACGAAGACGAGGGCTGAGCCCAACGGATTACAATCGTTTAACTGGCGGTTGTGACATCATCTTCTGTAAAGCTTGAAGGGCTCGCGATGCGGGCCCTTTTTGTTCTCCAAGGCTGATCCCATGTTTCTGTCCGGCGCGTTGTTGGCCGCCCTTCTCCTATCCGGCGCCCAGGCGCAGGATCCCGTGCCCGTGCCCTCGCCAGTGGATCTGGAGGACATCACGGTCGAGGGGCGCTCGACGCGGCAAGCGGCGCAGCAGTTCGTCCAGCGGGTCGCCGCCGCGCCGGCCGGCGCCCGATTGGGACGGTGGAACACGCCCATCTGCGTCAGCGTGGCCAATATGAAGGCGCCCTACGGCCAGATGCTGGCGGATCGGATCGGCGATATCGCCACGGAACTTGGCGTGAGCGTCGGCGCTCCGGGGTGTACGCCGAACGTGCTGGTGATCGCCGCTGACGATGGCCCGGCCGTCGCGTCCGCCTTGGTCGAAGGTTGGCGCCGTCGATTCCGACCGCCCATCGACAACACCAACATGGGACTGGCGGCGCTGGAGCGGTTCAAGACCAGCGATGCGCCCGTGCGCTGGTGGCATATTTCATTGCCCGTATCGGCCGATACGGGAGAGTTGGCGGCGCGCGTCGCTGGAGAAGACCCGCCGACCATCGCCTCACGCAACGTCAGCCGAATGCGTTCGGCGCTTCGCTACGATCTTCGCTCGGCCACGGTCGTCATCGATATGGCCAAGGCTGACGGCGTAATGTTGCCGGCGCTGTTGGATTACACCGCCATGGTCGTGCTCGCCCAAGTCGATCCGCGTTCGGATTACTCGGATCAGCCCACCATCCTGAACCTGTTCAACGCACCGGAGGGGATCACGGCGATGACGGACTGGGACCTCGCCTATCTGCATGCCCTGTATGAAGCCGAACCGGATCGCGCATCGGCTCGCGCCCAGGAGGCGGCAGTGTCGGACAGACTGGAAGCCCGGCGTCGCCGATCGGCCAGCGAGCCGGAAGAGTCACAGCCGCGCTGACCGGGCGCTTGCATACGCAGGCGTCGAACGCGATATGCTGGGTGCAAAGCCGTCGCATCCACTGCGGCCGCAGTCCGTAAGACCAAAAAGGCATCCATGCGCGATCCGATCGAACTGATGAACATGAACCTGGTGCCGATGGTGGTGGAGCAATCCAGCCGCGGCGAGCGCTCCTTCGACATCTTCTCGCGTCTGCTGCGCGAGCGGATCATCTTCCTGACGGGACCGTTCGAGGACGGTATGGCGTCGCTGATCTGCGCCCAGCTGCTATTCCTTGAATCGGAGAACCCGAAGAAGGAGATCAGCATGTATATCAACAGCCCCGGCGGTCAGGTGACCTCGGCGCTCGCGATCTATGACACCATGCAATACATCAAGAGCCCGGTTTCGACCGTGGTCATGGGTATGGCGGCCTCGGCCGGCTCGCTGATCCTGACGGCCGGCGCCGCTGGCCAACGCATCGCCCTGCCGAATGCGCGGGTCATGGTGCACCAGCCCTCGGGCGGGTTCCGCGGCCAGGCGTCGGACATCGAACTGCATGCCGCCGACATCCGTTACACCAAGCGTCGTCTGAACGAGATTTACGTCCACCACACCGGTCGGACATATGAGGAGGTCGAAAAGACCCTGGATCGCGACCACTTCATGTCGGCCGAGGAAGCCAAGGCCTGGGGCATCGTTGACCATGTTTACGATCGCCGCGAGCAGGCTGACGCCGACGGCGTGAAGACGCCCGGCAACTAAGACAGCTGTCGAAAGACGAAAGGGCGAGCCCGTTGCGGCGCGCCCTTCTCATTTTGTGCTATCGGAACCGCCATGCAGTTTACACGAGATCAAAGCGGCACGGTCGATGTCGATGGCGAAACCTACGTCTGGGAGCTTCGTCGCCAACCTCAGCCCAAGGGCGGCAATGTCTGGGAGGGCATGGCCGTCTCCCTTCGTCACGCGGATTTTAAGCGTGAAGCCATCGTGCAGTTTCCGCCGCCGCTTCGACCTAACGGACGACCGGACGTGGAAAAGCAGCGCGTCAATGTCGACGCCGTCCGCACCGCTATCGCCTCAGCGATCGAGGCCGGCTGGGATCCGGCTTCGCGCGGCAAGGCGATGGTGTTCGATGTGGACGCCGACGGAAACTGAGCCTCAGGGCTTTTGGCGGAAGATCCTGAAGCCGGGCTGCTGGGCCATCGCCAGCATCTCGGTGTCACCCGAGGTGTCGCCATAGGCGGCCGTCAGGGTCATGTTCTCGCCATAGGCCGCCTTCAGCCGCCGTACCTTCTCCTCACCCCGACAGTTGGGGCCGGCGAAGTCGCCGGTGATTCGATCGTTGGCGTCGAAGACGAACTCGGTGCCCAGCAGGGCCTCGGCCCCCAGTTTGCGGGCGAACGGCGCGACGGTCGTCGTAGGAGACGCGGTCACGATGACGCGGTGCGCGCCGCGTTGGCCCCAGTCGTTCCACACCTCAAGCGCATCGGGTCGCATGAACCGCGGCCAGATCTCTTCGGCGAAGGCTGCGGCTTCCACTTCCAACGTCTGACGGCTCACGCCAAGCAGGAACTCCCTGACGGAGGCCGCTTTGATCCGGCCGCGGTCGCGATCCTTGGCATAGGTGGCCAGCGCGGGGGCCAGCTTGACCAACCCCAGGGCCCAGGCGCCCGGACCGGCGCGCCAGCGCAGAAACTCGGTGAAGCTGTCGCGAATCGTCAGCGTGCCGTCGAAATCGAAGGCGACGATGACACGTCCATTCGCCGTGGACTGGCGTATTTCCTGCACAATACCCATGTCAGACATTCGCCTTGATCCCCGTCGACACTGATCCATCCACGCACTGCAACAATCCCTTGCCGCCTTCGGGGTTGTTCCGGAACGTGTGATGGGTGATTGTCATTTTTTGAAGACCTTCGCATCCAGAGTGCTGGAATCAATGTGAGGGAAGCGCGTTTCGGGCCATTTCGGCCCGCCCCGCGGGAGTGAGATAAGGGTCTATGACCAAAGCAGCCGGCACCGACGCCAAAAGCACCCTCTACTGCTCGTTCTGCGGAAAGAGCCAGCACGAGGTCCGCAAGCTCATCGCGGGCCCGACCGTCTTCATCTGCGATGAATGCGTCGAACTGTGCATGGACATCATCCGCGAAGAGCACAAGATCGGCTTCAAGAAGACGACCGACGGCGTGCCCACGCCCAAGGAAATCCGCGACGTGCTGGACGACTATGTCATCGGCCAGGCGCACGCCAAGAAGGTGCTCTCGGTCGCCGTCCACAACCACTACAAGCGCTTGAACCACGCGACGAAGAACAACGACGTCGAACTGGCCAAGTCGAACATCATGCTGATTGGCCCGACCGGCTCGGGCAAGACGCTGCTGGCCCAGACGCTGGCGCGCATCATCGACGTGCCCTTCACCATGGCCGACGCCACGACCCTGACCGAGGCCGGTTATGTGGGCGAGGATGTCGAGAACATCATCCTGAAGCTGCTTCAGGCTTCGGACTACAATGTCGAGCGGGCCCAGCGCGGCATCGTCTACATCGATGAAATCGACAAGATCTCGCGCAAGTCGGACAACCCGTCGATCACCCGCGACGTGTCGGGCGAAGGCGTGCAGCAGGCCCTGCTGAAGATCATGGAAGGCACCGTCGCCTCCGTGCCGCCGCAAGGCGGTCGCAAGCATCCGCAGCAGGAGTTCCTGCAGGTCGACACCGCCAACATCCTGTTCATCGTCGGCGGCGCCTTCGCTGGCCTGGAGAAAGTCATCTCTGCGCGTGGAGCCGGCGCCTCGATCGGCTTCGGCGCTCAGGTCAAGGAGATCGACGAACGTCGCACCGGCGACATTCTGAAGGGTGTTGAGCCTGACGATCTGATGCGGTTCGGCCTGATCCCCGAGTTCATCGGTCGTCTGCCCGTTCTGGCGACGCTGGAAGATCTGGACGAGACGGCGCTGGTCACCATTCTGACCGAACCGAAAAACGCTCTGGTCAAACAGTACAAGCGCCTGTTCGAGATGGAGAACGTCGAACTGACCTTCACCGACGACGCCCTGATCGCTGTCGCCAAGAAGGCCATCACCCGCAAGACCGGGGCGCGCGGTCTGCGCTCGATCCTGGAAGGCATCCTTCTCGAGACCATGTTTGAACTGCCGACCTTCGAAGGCGTCGAAGAGGTCGTCGTCAACGCCGAGGTCATCGACGGCAAGGCTCAGCCCCTGCTGATCTATTCGGAAGCCTCCAAGAAAAAGGCCGACGGCGCCGCCTGAGCCGACAAAAAAATCCTGAAATGACGAAGGCTGGAGCGAGATCGCTCCGGCCTTTTTCTCGCGAGTTCGCTGTCCGCAAACCTATTTGATCGGTGTGTCGATCAGCACAGCCGGCGTCACGGGTTGACCCGTGGCCTGAGCGACGAGCTCGGCGGTGCGGGTCTCGATGACGGCTTCGAGGCGAGCCAGGAACTCGTCCTTGGGCAGGCCGACAGGGATGGGGTCGAGGAACTCCAGCGTCGCCGTGCCGGGGTGTTTTTCGTACTTTTCCTCCGGCCAGAAGAGGCCGAGGTTGGTGGCGAGCGGCACGACCGGCACGTCGAAGTCGCGGTACATGTGCCAGACGCCGGAGCGATATTTGAACTTCTTGCCGACAGGCGCGAGGTGCCCCTCGGGATAGATCAGGATCTTGCGGTTCTCGGCGCGAGCCTCGGCGGCGCGCATGGCCAGGGCCTTGCGGGCTTCGTGGCCGCCGCAGGAGTTGACCACGATGGCGCCCAGTTTCTTCAGCACGCCGCCAAGCAGGGGAAACTTTTCCAGGTGATCGCCGGTGACGAAGGCGATGTCGTCGAACTGGTCATAGGTCGCAAAGCCGTCGCCCCAGCTTTGATGTTTTGAGGCGATGATGAAGGCGCCCTCGGGCAGTCGATCCTTGCCGCGAACGTCCAGCTTGATGCCGGCGAAGATCGACATGGCCTGGACCATGCGCTTCACATAGCGGCGGATGACCCAACTGGCCGGGCCGCGACCGGGGGCGAGCGCGGCGAAGGCGGCGGTCAGCCCATAGCCGATCGACAGGATCCAGTAGGCAACATTGAAGGCGAAGCTGCGCATGGGGCGACTATGGCAGAAAGCTTGGCCTTGTGAGACCCTAAGCCGCCTTTTCGAGCGACGAAGCGGGCGTGACACAGTTTCGACCCGCACGCTTGGATTCGTACAGAGCGGCGTCGGCGCGTTCCAGCAGGCTGGCGGCGGTTTCGCCCTTTCGACGCTGGGCGAAGCCGGCAGAGACCGTCACAGAGCCCAGGTCGTCATTGGTCGAGCGACGACGCAGCGCGCGTGACGCCACGTCGTTGCGGATGCTCTCCAGCGCCGCCATCACGACGCCGGCGCCTTCACCAGGGAAGATGATGGCGAACTCTTCGCCGCCGAACCGAGCAGCGAATCGGGTCTTGCCGCAGATGTTGGACAGGACGGTGGAGACATAGCGCAGCACTTGGTCGCCCGTCTGGTGGCCCCAGGTGTCGTTGAACCGTTTGAAATGGTCGATGTCCAGGATGGCCAGGCTGAGCGGCGCGCCATCATCCTCGGCGCAGGCGGCCTCAAGCCGTTCATCGAAGGCCTTGCGGTTGGCCAGATTTGTCAGCGCGTCGGTCATGGCGTCACGGCGCACCTGTTCCAGGTTTTCACGCAGACGGATGACTTCCTTGTTGGACTTTTCCAGACGCTTTTCGAGGATCGCTGTTTCGCGGCGCACCCGGTTGGTCGCGGTCGACAAGCCGCCGACCAGATCCTTCAGCGAAGACGGATCATCGACGGTCTCCATGCACTGGGAGGCGTCGGCGAGGGTTTCGCCATAATCGTGCTGGGTTTTGTGCGCCATGGCGATGGCGCTGGCGACGCTGGCCAGTTCGCGGTCCAGCACGGCGCCGACGTCGCGGATCTGATCCGGCAGGCGACCGCGAGGCAGGAACTCGGCGGCCAGCATTTCGGACGTCTTGTCAGTGATGACGGCGGACTGCGCCAGAAGACGGCGGATTTCCTGGGCCAGGGGACCGTCGGGGTCGCTGATGTAGTGCAGCCAAAGCTCGAAGTTCAGCGGAGTCGGCCAGACGCCGGCTTTTTCCATTTCGCCGATGACGTTGCGCGCCAAAGCATAGGCTTGAGGAGCTCTTAGCGCCGTCTCGACCTTTTTCGACATTCTTGTTCCCCTGAGCTCCTGTTCTGGAGCTGTATCGGGGCGCACACTACGGGATGTTCCGTAATGCAGGGTAAACGACGCGGCGTTTCACCGCGCCGTTGTGTACGAAATCAGGCGCGGATAACGACGGGCCGACGCAGGAAGGCAGGGATGTCGTCGCCGAAGCCACGCACGCCCTGGCGCTGCGTGTCGCCCTTGTCGGCCTTGCGATCGCCGCGACGATCGGATTGCAGTAGGTGCGGCTCGCGGTCTGCGCGCTCGGCACGCGGGGCGCGGGCCGTTTCGACGGGCTCGACGGTCGGCTCCGCTTCGATTGCGGCGGCGACGGGAGCCACAACTTCGACCGGCGTCTCGGGGCGGGCCTTGCGGCGGCTGCGGCTGCGTCGCGCCTCGGCCTCTTCAGACGAAGACGCGGCGGTGACGGGGGCGATGTCGGCAGGTTCGGCGGACGGGGTGGCCGCGTTGCTTGTGCGCGACCGGCTGCGACCGCGTTCGCCCGAGCGTTTGTCGTCGCGGCGCGGGCCGTCCTTGATGGCGGAGAAGTCGATGCCGTCCAGCACCAGCTCTTCCGGATCCTTCTTGATCAGCTTCAGCACCTTATCCAGCGACTTGTCGTCGGCCGGGGTCACGATCATGAAGGCCTGGCCCAGCTTGCCGGCGCGGCCGGTGCGGCCGATGCGGTGGACGTAGTCGTCGGCGTGGTGCGAGACGTCGTAGTTGAAGACGTGGCTGACGTCGGGGATATCCAGGCCGCGCGCGGCGACATCCGAGGCGACCAGAATCTTCAGCGCGCCCGAGCGGAAATCCGCCAGGGTCTTCATCCGGTGCGACTGATCCAGGTCGCCGTGGATCGGGGCAGCGTCGAAGCCGTGGGCCTTAAGCGACTTGGCGACGATATCGACTTCGGATTTGCGATTGCAGAAGACGATGCCGTTGCGCACGTCCTCCCGGCCGACCAGGGCGCGCAGAGCGGTCCGCTTCGCCTTGGGGTCCGAGGTCGGGATGCGGACGATATATTGGGTGATGGTGTCGGCGGTCATCGCCGGACGCGAGGCCTCGATCCGGGTGGGATCCTTGAGGAAGGCGGTCGTCAGGCGCGTGATCTCCGGCGGCATGGTCGCCGAGAAGAACAGGGTCTGGCGACGCGGCGGCGTCAGCTTGAAGATGCGCTCGATGTCGGGGATGAAGCCCATGTCCAGCATGCGGTCGGCTTCATCGACGACCATGATCTCGACGCCGGTCAGCAGCATCTTGCCGCGTTCGAACAGATCCAGCAGACGGCCGGGCGTTGCGATCAGGACGTCCACGCCCTTGTTCAGCGCCGCGACTTGGTCGCCCATGGAGACGCCGCCGATCAGCAGGACCCAGCTCAGTTTGGTACCCTTGGCGTATTTGGCGAAGCTCTCGGCGACCTGGTCAGCCAGTTCGCGCGTCGGCGCCAGGACAATGGCGCGCGGCATGCGGGCGCGGGCGCGGCCGGTGGACAGGCGGTCGACCAAGGGCAGGGTGAAGGCGGCGGTCTTGCCGGTGCCGGTCTGGGCGATGCCGAGCACGTCACGGCCGGCGAGGGCGACGGGGATCGCCTGTTCCTGAATGGGCGTAGCGGTCGTGTAGCCGGTGTCGGCGACGGCCTGAAGGGTCGTGGGCGAAAGGCCCAGTTGCGAAAATTCGGTCATGAATCCTTGGGAGAGAAAGCGTCTGCGTGCATAGCAGCGACGGAACCGCCCCTCTTTGGGCGAGCGGGCGGCGCGGATCGCAGACCTGTCCCGAGGCTGGGGGCGATATAGAAGTCCCTGCGTCAAAGTCAAGTATTCTCGGTATTCGGCCGCCAGAGCGCGCCGGAATAAATTCCCATGGCCAAGGTTGCTTGCGCTTGACTCCGAGGGTGGGTCGAGCGGCATATAAGAGAACAAAAGGAGAACTGCTGTGCGGTCCGACCGCGGTATCGAGGCATTGCGTCAGCGCCTGAGGGCGATGGAAACGGACGGTCATCCGACCGACGCCGACCGCTTTGACTTGGGGCACGCACAAGCGGACCGGCACATAGGCGGGCTTTCCAGCCATGGTCTGCACGAAATCTATGCGGCGACAGCGCCGGATGCGACGGCCGCCTTGGGGTTTGCCTTGGCTCTGGTTCACCGGGCCGCGAAGGATCGACCATTGGTGTGGGGCATCCAGGCTATGGCCGGGCTGGAGACCGGTCAGATTTACGGGCCTGGATTGCGCGAGCTGGGTTTGGATCCCGGCCGCGTGATCCTGGTGAGCTTCAAGGAATCCAAGGACCTGCTGGCGGCGGGTGAGGAGGCTCTATCATGCGGCGCAGCGGGTGCGGTGCTGCTTACGACCTGGGGTGAAAGCCGGCTCCTAAGCCTGACGGCGACGCGACGTCTGTCGATGGCGGCGGGGCAGGGGCGGGCGACGGCGATCCTGACCCGACTGGCGGCCCAACCCCAGCCCAGCGCAGCCGAGACCCGCTGGCGCGTTCGCGCAGCCTTGTCCCAAGCCTTGGAGGCGGATGCTCCCGGCCGTCCGAACTATGGGATCGAGTTGTTGCGGCATCGGTCGGGCGCGCCGCCGAAGGCCTGGACCATGGAATGGGATCGTGAGCGCGGAGTTTTCGAACAGGGTGGGCGCAATGCCGGACATCAACACGCGCAACGACCGGCGCTACCTGTCGGTCTGGTTTCCTCTGTTGTCGACAGATCGGCAGCGGCGCGAGGAGGGGCGATCCGACGCTTCGGCTGAGCCGGCGAGCGTGCTGGTCGAGAAGGTGAAGGGCGCGATGCGGCTGGCAGCCGCAAATCGGCAGGCGTTGGAGATGGGACTGTCTCCGGGAATGACGCTGGCGGACGCACGAGCCAGGGCGCCGGATATTCGCGTGGTCGTGCATCGTCCGGAAGCGGATGCGGCGCTGTTGAAGCGCGTTTTGCTGGACTTCGGCCGGTTCACGCCGATGGCGGCGACAGACGGTCTGGATGCACTGTCCCTTGATGTGACTGGTTGCGCCCACTTGTTTGGAGGCGAGATGGGAATGATGCAGGCCGTCGAGGCGCGGGCGCGTCGCGTCGGTCTGTCGGTGCGACTGGCCATGGCCGGCACGCCGGAAGCGGCGCGTGCCTTGGCGCGGTTTGGAAGCGGTGGGATTTACGAGGGTGCGAACCAGCGTCAGGCCCTGCGTCGTCTTCCCGTCGCAGCCTTGGAGCTTTCGGACAAGGAGACGCAGGCCCTGTCGCGCGCTGGGCTGAAGACCCTGGCGCATCTGGACGATCGCCCCACGGCCCCCATCGCCGCCCGCTTTGGCGCAGTGGCGGCGACCCGGCTGAACCGCGTCCTGGGGCGTGAGGATACACGGATAAGACCCGAACGGCCGGTCATGATGATCGCTGTGAGCCGGATCCTGGTCGAGCCGATAACGGAAATGATCGATGTCGAAGCCGTCATCGGCGATCTGCTCCTCGAGGTGATGGATCAGTTGGATTTGCGCGGTCAGGGCGGGCGCGCCTTTCGGGTCAGCTTCTTTCGTCTGGATGGGGAGGTGCGCCATATCACCGTCCGAACAGGGCGGCCGAGCCGGGACGCTTCCGGTGTTCTGCGTCTGTTTCGGGAAAGATTGGCGGCGCTGGCGAAGCCGCTGGATCCAGGGTTCGGGTTTGATCAGCTGCGCCTTTCGGCGTCTGTCACTGATCGACTGGCTTCGCGTCAGGGCGGCTTCGAGCACACCCCGCCGGGCGCCGAGGATCTGGGCCGTCTCGTGGATCGCTTGACGGCGCGCCTGGGGCCCGAGGCTGTTAGACGGTTCGAATTTGTGGAGTCTCACTGGCCCGAACGCGCGGTTCGACTGACTCCTGCGGCCCTGCCATCCGGCGAACAGGTCAATTGGCCCGAGCCTGATCCTGTGGACCCGCCGCTGCGTCCCTTGCAGATGTTCGACCCGCCCCAACCGATCCTCGCCACGGCGGAGGTGCCCGACCATCCGCCGAACCGTTTCATCTGGCGTCGCGTGGATCATCGTCTCGTCCGGGTCGAGGGACCCGAACGGATCGCGCCCGAATGGTGGCGCAGATTGCATGGGCCGCTGGAGGCCACGCGGGATTATTATCGGGTCGAGGACCAGGAGGGGCGGCGCTTCTGGCTGTTCCGTTCGGGTTTTTACGGCGAGGAGCCGGCACCGCGCTGGTTCCTGCATGGCGTTTTCGCATGACCGCCTATGCCGAGTTGGCGACGCGCAGCAACTTCTCCTTCCTGGAAGGGGCGTCGCATCCAAAGCATCTGGTGCTGAGCGCGATCCTGCGGGGACATACAGGCATGGGGTTGGCCGACCGCAATACCTTAGCCGGGGTGGTGAGGGCATGGAGTGCGTTGAAGACCCTGCGCCAAGACGGCTGGTCGCCGCCGGACAAGGTGCGTCAGGGTGGCGGTCCCGGCGAGACGATACTCGTGGAGGACAAGTTCCCGGTCGATCTCGACCCAGAGACAATCAAGGCGCGGGCCGAGGCCTTCAAGCTTATCCTGGGCGCACGACTGCGCTTCAACGACGGGACGCCGGACATCCTGGCCTATCCCGAAAATCGGCAGGGCTGGGGTCGTCTGTGTCGCCTGCTGACGCTTGGCAACCGCCGGGCAAAGAAGGGGCAGTGCGAGCTGGGTCTAGGCGATTTGTTGCGAGCGCCTGAAGGCTTGCTGCTGATCGTCATGCCGCCGCGTCGGACGCAGGGATTGGAATCCTTGCTCCGTCAGGTGAACGAGGCCGCTCCAGGTGCTGTCTGGCTGGGCGCCACGATGCACCGAATGGGCGACGACCGCCGAAGGCTGGCGAGGCTGAAGGCGCTTGGCGCAGAGACCGGCACGCCCCTGCTGGCGGTCAATGATGTCCTCTATCACGACGTGGAACAGCGAGACTTGCAGGATGTCGTGAGCTGTATCCGTGAGGGCGTGACCTTGGAGGCGGCAGGTCGCCGTCTGGATCAGAACGCAGAACGCCACCTGAAACCGCCCGCGGAAATGAGCCGCTTGTTCGCCGAAGCGCCCGAGGCGATAGCCGAGACGCAGGACTTCCTGGCGCGGGTGGGGTTCGATCTTGGCCAACTCACCTACAACTATCCGGAAGAGCCTGTACCGCCCGGCATGACAGCGCAGGATCGTCTGGTTTCGTTGGTGGCGACCTATGAAACTTTGAAATATCCGAATGGCGTGCCGGTCAAGGTGCGAGACCTTCTGAAAAAAGAGCTAGCCTTCATCTCAAAGGAAAGGCTGGCCCATTATTTCCTGACAATCCACGACATCGTCAGATTTGCGGATGACCAGGGCATCCTGTGTCAGGGACGAGGTTCGGCGGCGAACTCGGCCGTCTGTTACGTTCTTGGGATCACCTCGGTCGATCCCAGTGTGCACAATGTGTTGTTCGAACGCTTCCTGTCGTCGGACCGCAATGAGCCGCCCGACATCGATGTCGATTTCGAACATGAACGGCGTGAAGATGTCATCCAGCACATCTATTCGCGATATGGTCGCCACCGCGCCGGTATAGCCGCAACCGTGATCCGCTATCGCCCGCGCAGCGCCATTCGCGAAGTCGGAAAGGTGATGGGGTTGACCGAAGACGTCACGGCGCGGCTGGCGGGAAGCCAGTGGGGCAGTTTCGGATCAAATATCCCGGATCGTCATGTGGAGCAGGCCGGGCTCGAGATCGGCAATCCGACCTTAACGCGCGCTATCGCCATGACCAGGCGGCTGCTGGAGTTTCCTCGGCATTTGTCTCAGCACGTCGGCGGCTTTGTCCTGACCCAGGATCGACTGGATGAACTTGTTCCTATCGGCAATGCGGCCATGCCGGATCGGACCTTTATCGAATGGGACAAGGACGACATCGACGCGCTGCGTTTGATGAAGGTCGATGTCCTGGCGCTGGGAATGCTGACATGTATCCGCAAGGCGTTCGATCTGCTGCTTGAACACAATAGGCAGGAATTAAAGCTGAATACGGTCCCAGATGCCGACGAGCCGACCTACAAGATGTTGCAGGAGGGGCGGTCCATCGGCGTCTTTCAGGTAGAGAGCCGGGCGCAGATCAACATGCTGCCAAGGCTGAAGCCGGAGCGGTTCTATGACCTTGCCATTCAGGTGGCGATCGTTCGGCCGGGACCGATTCAGGGCAATATGGTCCACCCCTATTTGAGACGACGACAAGGGCTGGAAACCGTCGACTATCCATCGCCTGGCGCAGGACATGGCCAGCCCGATGAGTTGAAAGACGTGCTGAAGGAGACATTAGGCGTGCCGCTTTTCCAGGAGCAGGCGATGAAAGTCGCCATGGTCGCGGCCGGCTTTAACGACAAACAGGCCAATGGCATGCGCAAGGCCATGGGGACCTTCAGGGGCGACGGTAACCTGAACTATTTCGGGCAACTCATGGTCAAAGGCATGGTCGCGCGCGGCTATGATCCGGCCTTTGCCGAGCGGTGCTACGAACAGATCAAGGGGTTCGGCTCCTACGGCTTTCCTGAGAGCCACGCTATTTCTTTCGCCCGGCTGGTCTACATCTCGTCCTGGATCAAATGCCACCATCCGGCGGTGTTCGCCTGTGCGCTGCTGAACAGCCAGCCGATGGGATTCTATGCGCCGGCGCAATTGGTGAGGGATGCACAGGAGAGTCCGCAGAAGGTCGAGGTGCGGCCGATCGATGTAAATCACAGCGTCTGGGACAATACGCTCGAGCCGGGCGAGCGCGGTTTGGCTCTGCGCTTGGGGATGCGCCAGATCGACGGGTTCAATAAGGCCTGGGCGAACCGGATCGTCATGGCGCGCGATACGCCCTTCATGGACGTGGAGGAGATGGCGCGACGGACAGGTGTAGAATCCGCAGCGATGCGTAAGCTGGCGGATGCGGACGCGTTTCGGTCGATGGGACTGGATCGACGCGATGGGCTGTGGGCGGTCAGGCGATTGCCCGACGATGAACCGCTGCCGTTGTTTCAGGCGGCGCGGGCGAGAGAACTGGGAGAAGAGGCGGCGGCGAACCTGCCGATGATGCCGCTCAAGGAGCATATCGCCACCGACTATCAGACGACGCGTTTGTCGCTGAAGGGGCATCCAATGCAGATCTTGCGTCCGATGTTCCGCGCGGAGCGCGTACTCAGCGCCGCCGAAGTCATGGCCCAAAAGCATGGTCGTCTGGTGCGTGCGGCAGGGGTCGTGCTGGTTCGACAAAGACCGGGCACGGGCAACGCCATTTTCGTGACGATGGAGGATGAAACAGGGGTGGTGAACGCGCTGATCTGGGCGCGACTGTTCGAGACATTCCGGCGCGAGGTGATGGCCGCGCGGCTGATGGAGGTAGAGGGCACGATCGAGAAAAGCATCGAGGGCGTGCTGCACATCATGGTGCGAAAAGTCGTGGACCGCTCGGCTGAGTTGAGCCGGCTATCCGACGACTATGATCTACAGGTCGAATTGTCGCGGGCGGATGCGGTGAAATACCCGCAAGCGCCGCGTAGCCCGACCGGTCGACATCCGCGCGATGTCCGTATCCTGCCGGGATCGCGCGACTTTCACTGAGACGATCACAACGAAAAAATCGCCGGACGAGCGAGCCGTCCGGCGATCTGCTGGATCAGAGAGGAAGTGCGATCAGCGCTTGCGGAAGATCATGTCGCCCAGTTTGGCGAAGAAGCCCTTTTCCTCGGGCTTGGCGGCGGGCGCCGGGGCCGGCTTGGGTGCTTCGACCGGCTTGGGAGTCGGAGCCTGCGTAGGGGCGGACGCCGCAGCGGCGGGGGCAGCGGCGGGTGCAGGGGGGGCGGCAGGCTTGGGCGCGGGGACGGGTTCCGCAGGCTTAGGTGCCGCTGCGGCCGGCTTGGTGGCAGGTGCGGCCTTCGGGGCGGCGGCGGGTTTCGAAGCGGCGGCCTTGGGCGCGGCAGGTTTGGTCGTTGCGGGCTTGGTCGCCGTCGCCTTGGGCGCGGCCGCTTTCGGAGCAGCAGCCTTCACTGGGGTCTTGGCTGCGGGTTTGGGTGCAGCAGCCTTGGGCGCAGCTTTCGGAGCAGCCTTGGCGGCAGGGGCGGTTTTCGGCTTGGCTGCGGCCTTGGCGGCGACGGGCTTAGCTGCGGCCTTGGGGGCCGTGGTTTTGGGCGCCGCAGCCTTGGGCGCCGCAGCCTTGGGCGCGACAGCCTTGGCGGCAGCGGGCTTCGGCGCAGCCGCTGCCGGCTTTGCCGCTGCCGGCTTTGCCGCGGCCTTGGGCGCAGCGGTTTTCTCGGCGGCGGTCTTCACGGCGCTCGACTTCGGCGCGGCTTTAGGCTTGGAAGCGGCGGTCGCCGGCTTTGGCGACGCTGGTTTAGACGTAGACGGTGACTTGGCCATGTATTCCCCGACCCCTCGGTTTGATAAAAACGCGGCGGCGACGGGCGTTCAGCACCGGATCGCTACGATTCGCCATATTACCGGTGTTTGAAAAATGTCCGAGTCCGCACTTCAGATAATCGCCCGTGGCCCGCGCGCCGCCGCAGAGGCCGCCGCAGAGGCCGTCGACGCTGATCCGCGGCTGGAAGGCGCGACCTATTCGATCCTGGAAGAGGACGAGGACAACGACGTCTGGCGCATCGACGCCTTCCCCACGACCGATGACGAGGTCGAGGGGCTGAAGGCGGTGCTGGCGGGCTATCCGGTGACGGTGCTTGTCGAGAAGCTGGCGGACGCCGACTGGCTGGCCATGTCGCTGTCGGGTCTGCCGCCGGTCGAGGCCGGACGGTTCTTCGTCTACGGCGCGCACGATCAGGGCAAGGTGCCCGGGGGTCGCGTCACGCTGAAGATCGACGCCGGCGCCGCTTTCGGCACGGGCCACCATGGCACGACGGTGGGCTGCCTGGAGGCGTTCGACAAGCTGCTGGAGACCGAAAGCTTCGAGAAGGTGCTGGACGTCGGCTGCGGCACGGGCGTGCTGGCGATCGCGGCGGCCAAGACGGGTACGCCCATCGCGGTCGGAACCGACATCGACGAGCCCTCGGCCCGGATCGCCAATGAGAACGCCGAGATCAACGAGGCCAAGTGCGACTTCTATTTCGCCGATGGTCTCAGCGATCCGCGCATCGCCCAGCATCAGCCATATGACCTGGTGTTCGCCAACATTCTGGCCGCGCCGCTGGTGCATCTGGCGCCCGAAATCGAGGCGGCGCTGAAGAGCGGCGGGGTCGCGATCCTGTCGGGCCTTCTGCGCACGCAGGAGGAGCGGGTGCTGGAGGCCTATCTGCCGCTGGGCTTCACGGTGGAACAGACCATCCATCACGACGCCTGGAGCGCCGTGCAACTGCGCAAGGGTTGAGGATCGATCATGCGCCAGACTTTCGACGAGACGACCGACCCGTCCTTCGGGGCCAAGCACCTGCCGCTGCTGCGCGCCGAAATGGCCAAGCAGGGGCTGGATGGGTTCCTGATCCCGCATGAGGACGAGCATCAGAACGAGTATCTGCCGGACGCCAATGAGCGCCTGGCCTGGGCGACCGGCTTCACTGGCTCGGCCGGGGCCGCGGTGGTGTTTCAGGATCGCGCCAGCATGTTCACCGACGGTCGCTACACCGTTCAGGTCAAGGCCCAGACCGATCCGGCGCTTTTCGAGCGACGCGACCTCAATGACGTGGCGGCCTATCTGGAGACGGCGGCGAAGGGGGCGGTGATCGGTTATGATCCGCGTCTGCACAGCCCGGATGCTCTCGTCGGCCTGAAGGCGGCGGCGCAGAAGGCGGGGGCCACGCTGAAGCCCGTGGACGCCAATCCGCTGGATATGGCGTGGGGCGCCGATCGTCCGGCCCAGCCGACGGCGCCGGTCGTGCCGCACGAGGACGCCTATTCCGGCGAGAGCCATGCATCCAAGCGGGCGCGGATCGGCAAGGCCGTGGCGGACGCCGGCGCAGACGCGGTGGTGCTGACGGCGCCGATGTCGATCGCCTGGCTGTTCAATGTGCGCGGGGGGGACGTGATCCGGTCGCCTCTTCCGATCGGTCAGGCCATCCTGGCGGCGGACGGCAAGGCGCGGCTGTTCCTGGACCCGGCCAAGGTGACGAACGCGTTGCCGGCCTGGCTGGGCGACGATGTCCGCATCGAGGCGACCGAGCAGCTGCCGGCTGCGCTGGACGGGCTGTCGGGCCGAAAGGTCATGATCGATCCATCGCTGTCCTCGGCCTGGTATTTCGACCGGCTGGAAGCGGCGGGCGCGACGGTGGTGCGGGCGATGGACCCCTGCGCCATTCCCCGCGCAGCCAAGAATGCGGTGGAGATCGAGGGCAGCCGTCAGGCGCATATCCGCGACGGGGCGGCGCTGAGCCGGTTCCTGCACTGGGTCGATACGGTGGTTCAGGAGACCCTGCCGGACGAGCGCGAGGTGGTCGAGGCGCTGGAGCGGTTCCGCGAGGAGACCGGCGCGTTGAAGGACCTGAGCTTCGACACCATCGCCGGGGCCGGGCCGAACGGGGCCTTGCCGCATTACAAGCCGGTGGGAGCCAGCATTCGCAAGGTCGAGAAGGGCTCGCTGCTGCTGGTGGACGGCGGCGGCCAATATCTGGACGGCACGACCGATGTGACCCGCACCATGGCGGTGGGCGAGCCGAGCGAAGATCAGCGCCACAAGTTCACGCTGGTGCTGAAGGCGCATATCGCCATGGCGACGATCCGTTTCCCGGCGGGGACCAGCGGCATGGCGCTGGACGCCATTGCCAGGGCTCCAATGTGGGCGGCGGGGCTGGATTACGATCACGGCACCGGCCACGGCGTCGGCAGCTATCTGGGGGTCCACGAGGGGCCGCAGCGGATCGCGAAATGGGGCACGTCCCAGCCGCTGCTGGAAGGGATGATCCTGTCCAACGAGCCCGGCTATTACCGCGAAGGCCTCTGGGGCATCCGCATCGAGACCTTGCAGGTGGTGACGCCGGCGGTGGTCCCCGAAGGCGGCGAGCGGCCGATGCACGGGTTCGAGCAGCTGACGTTCGCGCCGATCGACCGCAAGCTGATCGCGGTCGAGATGCTGACGCCGGACGAGCGGGCCTATGTCGACGCCTATCACGCCGAAACGCTGGCCAAGGTCGGGCCGTTGATAGACGGCGAGGCGCTGGACTGGCTGAAGCGGGCCTGCGCGCCCCTTTAAGGGGTGGGTGAGGGCGCCGGGGGCGCGCTGGGGCAGTGGCGCATCTGGGTGACGGGGCAGGCAAGGTCGGCGAGCGCCGCCTTTGTCGCTTCGTAGCCGATGGCGACGGGGCCGTCGTAGGTCTTCCAGTCGCGAATATCGCTGCCGGCGACCTGGGGCAGGATCAGGACGTCGGCGTCGGCGCGCGACTGCGTCATCTCGACGTCGGTGGTAATGGTGGCCGAGCGCATCAGGATCGAGACGATGGGCGGGCCGGCCTTCCAGGCTCCGGACAGGACCCATTTCCACCAGGACGGCGGATTTTCCAGCGCCTGGGGATCGACGCCGCGCGTTTGGGACATGTCCACGCCGATGATGGGGCCGCTGTTCAGCTGGCGCATCACGCTGGTGGGGAAGTTCTTCAGCACGGCGCCGTCCACCAGCACCTGACCGTCCATGACGACCGGCGGCAGGACGCCGGGAATGGCGATGGAGGCGCGCATGGCCCGACGCATCAGGCCCGTGCGATGCGCCTCGATCCGGCCCGAGGTCAGGTTCGAAGAGACGGCGAAGAAGGGCAGGGCCAGGTCCGCCAGGTCGATGTCGCCGTAGGCCTGTTCCAGCAAACGGGCGACCTTGCGGGCGCGGGACATGGCGATGATCGGCACAGCGAGGTCCGACAGCGGATCGGACTCGACAAAGGCGCGCCGAATCTCGAAATCCAGCCGCTCGTAGGACCAGCCCAGCGCCGGGCCGGCGGCGACGACCGCGCCCATGGAGGCGCCGCCCGCGAAGTCGATGGGGACCTTGGCCTCTTCCAGGGCCCGGATCGCGCCGATGTGGCAATAGGCCCGCGCGCCGCCGCCGGACAGGACCAGTCCGACCGCCGTACCGGTGACGACGCGGGCGATGCGCTCGGCGTCGGTGGCCAGTCCTTCGACGCAATGGAACCAGCGATCGGGCTGTAGCGCATCCAGCCAGACGCGTGTGTTGGCCGGGTGATGCATGCGCGGGTCGCGCAGCAGGATCAGGTCGGTCAGGCGGCGGCCGTCGCCGAAGCCCTGGCGGCGCGGCACGGCGGACGGCGGCGCCAGAAGGCCGCTGCCGACGATGAACATCCGGTCCACCTGGCGCGCGCATAGGCTGGCCCAGGCGGGCTGATCCTGTTCGGCGACATAGAGGACATAGTCGTGGTCGCCCTCCACCCGGCTAAACCATTCGGACGCCGAGGCCAGGGCCGACTGGTCGATGACCTGACAGGTGAAGCCCATGGCCTGGATGGCGGCGGCGATGCGTTCGACAAAGGCGCGGATGGGGCGGGGACGGGCCGAGACGAAGCCGAAGACGCTGGGCTCGGACGCGCCCGCCGTGCGTTCGCGGGCGCGGTGGATCATCAGCCGCGACAGTTCGACCATCAGATCCGGCTCGGTGCGGGCGGCCTCGAAGAAGGCTTCGCGCGGCAGGGCCAGGATCTCGCTGTCCCTCAGGGCGACGACGGTGGCGGTGTGCGGCGTGCCAGCCAGCATGGCCATCTCGCCCACCGGCTCGCCCGCCTTGACCACGCCCAACATGTGCGGCGGCTGATCCGCCTCCATTCGAAACACGCCCAGTCGGCCGGAGCGAACCAGATAAAGGGTGTCGGCCGGATCGCCTTCGGTGAACAGCGGCTCGCCGCCGGTCAGCGCAAACCAGCTGGCCCGGTCGACCATGCGACCTTCGAAAATTCGCGCGAGCGAGGTCGCCAGCGTGTCGGGGCGAAGCGTGGCCATGATCCGTTTGTAGGCGCGATTCTCAAGCGGGTGAATTGGGATGTTTGGACGTGCGACGGCGCCTTCGCGCGATCGCAGCGAAGTTCGGAGGGCTGGGCGGAGCGTCGGGCCTTCGCCCGGAGTGTGATTAGAGATTACCGTTTCGACGAAGGGTGTGACGCTCCGCGCGGGGGGTTGGCCTGCAAGCTCGGGGCGCCGAGCGGTGGCGGTCTTATCGCCTAACCCCATAAGCCTGCGACGGGCGGGTCGGAGCAGCGATCCCCGATCCCCGGTGCGGCCGAGTATCCCCCTCGACCCTGCGACGCGACTGCGGACGCCGGGCGATTCCCCGACCGATCAGCCCCGGCGCCGCGATGGAGTCTCACCATCGCCCCCGTTCCCTCCGCTCCCGCCGCCGCAAGGTCGCAGGCCAGGCGAGCCCTCCATGCGACGAGACGGATGTATTATGGGGCCGTTTGACCCCGTGGATGGGAGGCGGCGCAGATATTTCGCCAAGCGGTTGAAATCGCAGCGGATGGACCAGCGGCATTGCGATGGCTGAGCATCGTCTCCTCCCCATTCATGGGGAGGTGGCACGGCGCGCCTTCGCGCCGTGACGGAGGGGCTCTTCACCGCATCGGCGGCCTCTGTGGGACTTTCAACAACCCCTCCACCGCTTCGCGGTCCCCCTCCCCATTGCATGGAGAGGAGACATTAAGCTTCTCGCGTTGCCCGATTCCGCGTGGGCGGGTAGAGCGTTCGGCTTCTCCCGCCCAGCCGAAGTTTCAGACCATGCACGACATCAGAGCCATTCGCGAGAACCCCCAGGTTTACGTGGCGGGCTGGTCGTCGCGCGGGGTGGATGAGGCCGACGGGCTGGTGGCGGACATCCTGCGGCTGGACGCCGAACTGCGCCACGCCCAGACCACGGGCCAGGACGCCCTGGCCAAGCGCAATGCGGCCTCCAAGCTGATCGGCGCCGCCATGGGCAAGAAGGACATGGCCGAGGCCGACCGGCTGAAGGCCGAGGTCGAGGCGCTGAAGGGCGATATCTCGGCGGCGGCCGAGGTCGAGGCGCGTGTCGGCAAGGAACTACGCGACCTGCTGGCGGCGCAGAAGAACCTGGCGGCCGAAGACGTGCCGGACGGCGAGGACGAGGCGGGCAATGTCGAGGTCTCGACCTGGGGCGAGCCGCGTCGCACCGGTCCGGCCAAGGATCACGCCGACTTGGGCGAGGCCCTGGGGATGCTGGACTTCGAGGCCGCAGCCAAGATGTCAGGCGCGCGGTTCGCGGTGCTGAAGGGCCAGTTGGCGCGGCTGGAACGGGCCGTGGGCCAGTTCATGCTGGATATGCAGACGGACCAGCACGGCTATCAGGAAGTGAACCCGCCGCTGCTGGTGCGGGACGAGGCGATGTTCGGCACAGGGCAGTTGCCGAAGTTTGAGGACGACCTGTTTAGAACTGAAGCGCTTAACCACGAGGCCGCATTGGCCCGTGCGAGCGAGCTTGGTTCCATTGCCGGACAGGAAATCTCGCCGAGATATAATGAGGTGCTGAACGACCTTGCCGCACAGGGGCTCGATCCTCAGGACTTTGACAGCGCCGAACTTGGGGCACGCCAAGCGCTAATGGCTGACCGTCGCACGGCCGATTTGAAGCTGTTGGCTACAGAAATTCAATCTGGTCGTTTTAGTGATCGGCGCTACCTCATCCCTACCGCCGAAGTCTCCCTGACCAATCTCGTGCGCGACACCATCCTGTCCGAGGACGAGCTGGCGACGCCGATGCGGATGACGGCGTTGACGTCGTGCTTCAGGGCCGAGGCCGGGTCGGCGGGGCGCGATACGCGCGGGCTGATCCGCCAGCACCAGTTCTCCAAGGTCGAGATGGTGTCGATCGCGCGGCCGGAGGACTCAGACGCTGAGCATGAGCGGATGACGGCCTGTGCGGAGGCGGTGCTGAAGGCGCTGGAGCTGCCGTTCCGGCGGATGCTGCTGTGCAAGGGCGACATGGGCTTTTCGGCGCAGAAGACCTTCGACCTGGAGGTCTGGCTGCCCAGCCAGGGAACCTATCGCGAGATCAGCAGTTGCTCGAACTGCGGAGACTTCCAGGCGCGGCGCATGGATGCGCGGTTCAAGCGCGCCGGTGAGAAGAAGACCGAGTTCGTCCATACGCTGAACGGCTCGGGCCTGGCTGTCGGCCGGACGCTGGTGGCGATCATGGAAAACTATCAGCAGGACGACGGGCGGATCGCCGTGCCGAAGGTGTTGCAGCCCTATATGGGCGGTCTGCAGATCGTGGGCGGCTGATGCGTATTCTTCTAACCAACGACGACGGGATCGAGGCGGAAGGCCTGGAGTGCCTCGAGCGGATTGCGCGCACGCTGAGCGACGACGTGTGGGTGTGCGCGCCCGCCGTCGAGCAGTCGGGCAAGGGGCGAGGGATCACCCTGACCGAACCGCTGCGGGTGCTGAACCTGGGCGAGAAGCGGTTCGCGGTGACGGGCACGCCGACCGACTGTGTCGTGCTGGCGGTCAATGACCTGATGCCGGAGAAACCCGATCTGGTGCTGTCGGGCGTCAATCGCGGGCACAATATCGGCGAGGACGTCAGCTATTCCGGCACGGTGGCGGGCGCCTTGCAGGGGATGGCGTTCGGCATCCGCTCAATCGCCCTGAGCCAGAGCCTAGAGCGGTTCCACGACGAGGTCGTGGCGCACTGGGAGACGGCTGAGGCCTTCGCCCCGGCGATCATCAGTCGCCTGCTGGAGCAGAAATGGGCGAACGGGGTCGTGATGAACCTGAACTTCCCCAACCGGCCGCCCGAAGCCGTCGATCAAGTCGAGGTGACGACCCAGGGCTTCCGCAACGTCGGCGAGATGCACGCGGTGCGGCGCACGGACCTGCGCGGGCGGGACTATTACTGGATGAGCTTCCGGGGTGAAAAGCAGGAGCATGCCGAGGGCACGGACCTGCGGGCTATCGAGGAGGGGCGGATCTCGGTCACGCCGCTGCATATCGACCTGACGCACATGACCAGCGTGCATGACCTGAAGAAGGTGCTGGGCGGGGCGCCGCCGAAGAGCGTGGCGACCGCCGCATGAATCTGCACGACGACCGGGCCGGGCGGCTGATCCTGTCGCTGCGGCAGCAGGGGGTCACGGATCCGCGCGTGCTGAAGGCGATGGAGAGCATCGACCGCGCGGTCTTCGTGCACGAGAAGTTCCTGGATCAAGCGTGGGAGGATCAGGCCCTGCCGATCGACTGCGCCCAGACGATCAGCCAGCCCTATATCGTCGGACTGATGACCCAGGCGCTGGAGGTGCAGGCGCGTCACCGGGTGTTGGAGATCGGCACCGGCAGCGGGTATCAGTGCGCGGTGCTGAGCCGGCTGGCGCGCTATGTCTATTCGGTGGAGCGGTATCGCAGCCTGCTGGTCGAGGCCGAGGCGCGGCTGCGGGTGCTGAAGATCGAGAACGTCATCACCAAGCACGGCGACGGCGGCCTGGGCTGGGCCGAACAGGCGCCGTTCGACCGGATCATGGTCACGGCCGCGTCGCCGACCGAGCCGACCGAACTGCTGAAACAGCTGAAGCCGAACGGGGTGCTGGTCGCGCCTGTGGGACGCACGTCGGTGCAGATGCTGCATCGCTACGTCGGGCAGGGCGACGGGTCGTTCCACCGCGAAAGTCTGACGGAAGTGCGTTTCGTGCCCCTGGTCGAGGGGACGGCAAAGGAGGGATAGGCTCCTTTTTGCTGGCTATCGCTCGCGACCGGGTTGCTCGCTGTTTGAGCCGTTAACCTTCGCGCCCCAATTCCGTGCGGTTTGCGGGGTTGGCTTATGGGGCGCGAGCGGGCACACCGGGCGGGCGAGTTTAACCACGAATGGGAGCAGCCGGTGGCGATGATTTCGGGCTGGATGAGAGCGGCTCTGGTCGCGGGGGCGGCGTTGAGCACGGCGGCCTGCATCAGCTATCCTTCGGAGCCGCGCTATTCGACGCATGCGAACCCGGCGCCAGCCTATGGTCCGGGGCAGGGCGCCTATCCGCAGCAGCCGACCTATCCGAACGCCGGCCAGAATTCGAACCAGCCCTATCGTCCCGCCCCCTATGAATCGCCGCCGCCCGCGACGGCGCCGATCGGTCAGGTCGACGGCGGGGCCTTGCCGCCGACGGTCAATGTCGGTCCGAGCCAACCGACCTATCAGCCGCCGGCGTCGCAGCCGCCCGCCTATACGCCGCCGTCCTATCCGTCGTCCTCGGCCCCGGTGCGTCCGGGCGCGGCCTATGTGATCCAACCGGGCGACACGATCTCGGGCGTGGGACGCCGCTTCCAGACGCCGGTTCAGACGCTGATCGATCTGAACGGACTGGGGCCGCGCGGGGCGATCACGACCGGCCAGCGAATCATACTGCCTGAAGCGGCGGTGGATACCGGCCGCGATCCTTACGCGACCGGCGCCTCGCCCGTCGGCGTGCTGGTGCCCAACAACGGCGCCGTGCCGCCGCCCCCGCCGCCGCCCTCGGGCAATGCGGCGCTTCCGGTCCAGACGCGGCCTGTCGAACAGACTAACGCCGCCGGCGCCGCTGCCGGTCAGCCGAACCTGCTGTGGCCAGTGCGCGGCGACATCGTGCGGCGTTTCGGCCCGGTCGGCATGGGCGAGCGGAACAACGGCATCAACATCGGCGCCTCGGCCGGCGCGACGGTCAGCGCCTCTGCGGCCGGGCGCGTGGCCTATGTCGGCAGCGATCTGGTGGGGCAAGGGCTGACGGTGCTGATCGTGCACGCCAACGGCTGGCGCACGGTCTATGGCCATCTGGGTTCGGCGACGGTCAAGGATGGGGACGACGTGCGCGCGGGCCAGCAGATCGGCACCGTGGGTCTGACGGCCGGCGACGGACGCCCCTCGATCCACTTCGAGACCCGTCAGATGCGCGGCGACGATCCGGTCGCCGTCGATCCTTTGACAGTGTTGCCCAGGTAGCGCTTTCGCCGCGTTGCAATCTGCGAGGCGCGGCCCTAGGTTCCGCGCCTCGTTTTAATGGGGGGCCGACGAGGGCTACCCTTCTATGTTCGGAGACGACCCATGGGCGCTGAAGGCGGCTTGACGGCGCAGTTGATCGGGTTTGCGCCCATCATCGGTATTTTCATCCTGTTCTACTTCCTGCTGATCCGTCCGCAGCAGAAGCGCGCCAAGGAACACGCGACCGCCATCGCCGCCGTCAAGCGTGGCGACACCGTCGTCCTGGGCAGCGGCATGATCGGCAAGGTCACCCGCGTCGAAGAGGCCGAGGTCAACGTCGAGATCGCCCCCAGCGTCAACGTGCGCGTGGTCAAGGCCATGATCGCCGAGGTGCGCAACCGCACCGCCATCGCCGCCAACGATTCCAAGGCCTGATACGCTCGCGTATCCGCCGATACCTGGACCGCCCTCATGATTCAGCTGTCGCGCTGGAAAGTCATTCTCGTCGTCGTCGCGGCCGTTCTCGGCTGTCTGCTGGCGTTCCCGAACCTGTTGTCGGATCAGCAACGCGAGGCGCTGCCCGGCTTTATGCCCAAGAACAAGCTGAACCTGGGGCTGGACCTTCAGGGCGGTTCGTATCTGCTTCTGGAAGTCGATGTGCCGGCGATGCGCGAAAAGCGCGTCACCAACCTGATCGAAGACGTTCGGGTCACGCTGAACGGCGCGGGCGTCGCCACCAACGGCTTCCAGCGTGAAGCCGGCGGCGTGGTCGTCACCCTGGCCAATCCGGCCCAGGGCGATGCCGCGTTCAAGGCGCTGCAGCAACTGGGCGGTCAGGTCGGACCGGGTGGGCAGGCCGAGCGCACCGCGACCCGCCTGGGCGATAACCGCATCCGCTTCGCCTATACCGACGCCGCGCTGAACGGCATGGGCGCGACGGCTGTGGACCAGTCGATCGAGGTCGTGCGCCGCCGGATCGACAGCCTGGGCACGCGCGAACCCTCCATCACCCGCCAGGGCGCCGACCGGATCGTGGTCCAGGCGCCGGGCGAGAGCGATCCGAGCAAGCTGGAAGAAGTCATCGGCCAGACGGCGCAGCTGACCTTCCAGATGGTCGATGTCGAGAATTCGGTTCAGGACGCCCTGGCCGGCCGTGTGCCGCCCGATTCCGAACTGCTGCAAGGCGAGGACGGCACGCCCTATCTGGTCAAGAAGCGCGTGCTGGTGTCGGGTGAGAACCTGACCCGCGCCGGCGTCGGTTCGGACCAGAGCGGCCGCCCGGCCATCGACTTCCGCTTCGACGGCGCCGGCGCCCGGCGCTTCGGCGAAGCCACCGCCGCCAACCTTCAAAAGCCCTTCGCCATCATCCTGGACGGCAAGGTCATCTCGGCCCCGACGATCCAGAGCGCGATCACCTCGGGCTCGGGTCAGATCACCGGCAACTTCTCGATCCAGGAAGCGGCGACGCTGGTGAACCTGCTGAACGGGGGCGCCCTGCCGGCGCCGCTGAACGTCGAGGAGCGCCGCACCGTGACGGCCGAACTGGGCGCGGACGCGGTCGCCGCCGGCGCCCTGTCGACCGCCGTCGGCTTCGCCATCATCGTGCTGTTCATGATCCTGGCCTACGGCCTGCTGTTCGGCGGCGTGTCGGTGGTCGGTCTGGTGCTGAACGGCGTGCTGATCGTGGCGGCCATGTCGTTGACGCAGGCGACGCTGACCCTGCCAGGCATCGCCGGTCTGATCCTGACCTTCGCGGTCGCGGTGGACGCCAACGTGCTGATCTACGAGCGGATGCGTGACGAGGCCCGGGCGGGACGCAGCGTCATCGCCTCGATGGACGCCGGCTTCAACAAGGCCATGGGCACCATTGTCGACGCCAACCTGACCACCCTGGTCGCGGCGGGCATCATGTTCGTGTTCGGCGAGGGCCCGGTTCGCGGGTTCGCCTGGACGCTGACCATCGGTGTGTTCACCTCGGTCTTCTCGTCGGTCCTGGTCGCCCAGGTCCTGCTTGGCTACTGGCTCAAGACGGCCAAGCCCAAAAAACTGCCGATCGCGGAGTGATGGCGATGCGTGGATGGCCCCTCATCAAACTGCTGCCGCAGAAGACGAACTTCCACTTCGTCAAGTATGCGCGGTTCGCCGGCGTTCTGTCGGTGATCCTGTGCGTCGCGGCGATCGTGTCCTGCTTCTATCCCGGCCTGAACATGGGCATCGACTTCCGGGGCGGCGCCTCGATGGAAGTGTCCAAGCCGGCTGGTCAGACGATCGAACTGGATCGGGTCCGTGAGGCCGTGAACGGCCTGAACCTGGGCGACGTCCAGGTTCAGGGCATCGCACGCCGCGACACCAATGTCGATGACGGCTCGACCGCCATTCTTCGCTTCCAGGTGCCGGAAGGCCGCGATCAGACCCAGGTGGTCAACCAGGTCGAGGGCGCCATCAGCGGCGCGGTCGGTCAGGTCAACTATTCGGGCGTCAGCGTCGTCGGCTCCAAGGTGTCGGGCGAGCTGTTCACCTCGGGCCTGTTGGCTCTGGGCGTCGCGATCGGCCTGATGTTCCTCTATATCTGGTTCCGGTTCGAACCGCAGTTCGGGTTCGGTGCCGTGGTCGGCCTGCTGCACGACGTGATCCTGACGTTCGGGCTGATCGTGCTGTTCAAGCTGGAGTTCAGCCTGAACATGGTCGCCGCCGTCCTGACCGTCATCGGCTATTCGATGAACGACACCGTCGTGGTGTTCGACCGTCTTCGCGAGAACCTGCGCAAGTACAAGACCATGCCGCTGCGCGACGTGATCGACCTGTCGCTGAACGAGACCCTGTCGCGGACCATCATCACCGGCGTGACCGCCGTCATGGTGCTGGCGGCCCTGGCCATCTTCGGCGGCGAGGCTCTGTTCGGCTTCTCCATCGCCCTGATGTTCGGCATCATCATCGGCACCTATTCGTCGATCTATGTCGGCGCGCCGATCATCCTGCTTTGGGGCGTCAAGCGCGGCGCCCTGGCCGACGACGCCAAGCCGGTGAAGCTGGGCATGGCCAGCCGGCCGTAGGTCGAGCGCCATCGTCGAAAGTTGGGCCGTCCCGGCATCGCCGGGGCGGCCTTTTCCTTGAACGGCGTCCGTGCAAGGCTGAGCGTATGAAAGCGCTCGTCTATACCGCCGCCGCCCTCGCTCTGACCGGCGGACTGACCGCCTGCACCGACAGCAAGCGTGCGCGCAACGACGCCACCTGGGGCGACAAGCCGGCGGACATCACCTGCTGGACCTATGGAGTGGAGAACTTCAAGGGACGCTCGACCGGCAAGGTCGAATATGACGACGGCGGCCGGATCTCTTTCGTCGATGCGTCGAACAACCGCTACACCACGATCGATGGCGATTGCCGCGTGGTCTATATGCAGCCCAGCAAATAGGGCCGGATGGCGGGTGGAGGCCTGAACCTCCGCCTTGCGTCGATCAGCGCAGCGAGGCCGTGAAGCGCTGGATGCGGGTGCAGGCTTCTTCCAGCACGGCGTCCGAGGTGGCGTAGCTGATGCGGAAATAGGGGCTGAGGCCGAAAGCCTCGCCCTGAACGACGGCCACGCCCTCGGCGTTCAGCAGTTCGGCGGCGAAGGTGGAATCGCCGTCGATGACTACGCCCGATTCTGTCGTCTTGCCGATCAGTCCGGCGATCGACGGATAGACGTAGAAGGCGCCCTCGGGCGTGGCGCATGTGACGCCAGCCGCCTGGTTGAGCATCGAGACAACGAGGTCACGGCGCTTTTCGAAAGCGGCCTTGCGCTCAGGGATGAAGTCCTGCGGGCCGTTCAGCGCCTCGACGGCCGCCCATTGGCTGATGCTGGACGGGTTGGATGTGGTCTGGCTGGCTACCTTGCGCATCAGGTCGATCAGAGGCTTGGGGCCGCCGGCGTAGCCGATGCGCCAGCCGGTCATGGCATAGGCCTTGGACACGCCGTTGACCGTCAGGGTGCGGTCGATCAGGTCCGGCGCCACCTGGGCGATGGTGGTGTATTCGAAGTCGCCATAGACGAGGTGCTCGTACATGTCGTCTGTCAGCACCCACACGTGGGGGTGACGACGCAGGACCTCGGCCAAGGCTTCAAGCTCGGCGCGGGTGTAGGCGGCGCCGGTGGGGTTGGACGGGCTGTTCAGGATCAGCCACTTGGTGCGGGGCGTGATCGCGGCTTCCAGCACAGCGGGCAGCAACTTGAAGCCGTCCTTCTCCTCGCCGATCACGGTGACAGGCTCGCCGCCGGCCAGCAGCACCATATCAGGATAGCTGACCCAGTAGGGGGCGGGCACTATGACTTCGTCGCCGGGGTTCAGCGTCGCGACCAGGGCGTTGAAGATGACGGGCTTGCCGCCCGGCGCGACGTGGATGTTGGCGGCCGTATAGTCGAGATCGTTCTCGCGCTTGAACTTGGCGACGATGGCCGCCTTCAACTCGGGCATGCCGTCGGCATCGGTGTATTTGGTCTCGCCGCGGTTGATCGCTTCGATGGCGGCCTGTTTGATGTTTTCGGGCGTATCGAAGTCCGGCTCGCCGGCGCCCAGGCCGATCACGTCGCGGCCTTCGGCTTTCAGCTTCCGGGCCTGCGCGGTGACGGCGATGGTGGCCGAGGGCTTGACGCGGGCGAGGGCGGAAGATTGCAGGCTGGACATGAACTATCCCGTCGTTTTGGAAGTTTTTGCCGGGGAGGCGGGGTTGTTTACGCGGCGTCGCCCCTCGGGACAATGCGCTGATGCTCGCTAATGCAGAGATGGGATGATAAGCGGCGGCTCTGATGCGCTGGATCATCGATTTTCTGTCAAACATGGAGGCGCGTCGCTGGCGCGCCGTGCTGGCCACGGCTCTGTTGCTGGGCGCGATGATCGCCCTGTTCGCTGTGGGCAAGAGCCAACTGGGGCTGGAGGCCGAGGGGCGGCTGGAAGACTGGCTGGCCGGATTCCGTCAGGGACCTTGGGGCCTTCTCGCCGCCATCGTGGTGTTTACGGCCTCGGCCTTTTTCGGCGCACCGCAATTCATCCTGATCGCCGCCTGCGTCGTGGCGTTCGGACCGTGGTTCGGCTTCCTCTACAGCTGGATCGCGACGGTCGTGTCTGCAGGCGTGACCTATTGGCTGGGACGCGGACCCACGGCGCGGCTGCTGGCGCGGCACGGCGGTAAGACGGTCGGACGGCTGACGCGGTTCGTCGGCAAGAACGCCTTCTACGCCAGCTTCATGATCCGCAACGTGCCGTCGGCGCCGTTCATCGTCGTCAACATGGCGTTCGGGGCGGCGCGGGCGTCGTTTCCAGGATTCTTGGCGGGGTGCGCCCTGGGCGTGTTGCCGAAGACCGCGCTGGTCGCCTTCTTCGGTGGATCCTTCATGACGGCGGTCAGCGGCGACGGGATCTGGACCTCGGCCATATTGGCTGGCGTGGCGCTGGCCTGGCTGGCGCTGATGCTGGTGGTGCGTGAACTGGTCAAACGGCGCGAGATCGCGCGCGGCGACTGAGGGAATTTGCTTAGCCTGCTATTTAGATTCCGTTCATCCACAGGTTGCATGATGGCTTGTGGGAGGCATCGCCATGGATGTCGAAGTTCTAAAAGTGCAGCACGGCCGGATCATACGATTGGCCAGCGCCTTGGGTGGGACCGCCGCCGTTCTGAAAACATTGGATGATGCGACACGCGCCCGCGAGTTGATGCGTGCGCTGAATACGGCTCTGACCGAGCATCTCGCGATCGAGGACGGCGAACTTTATCCAGTCCTGATGCGGTCCCAAGATCATTCGGTTCGCGACCTGGCGCAGCATTATGTTGAGGACATGGGGGCGCTGAGCGGCGTTTGGGCGCACTATTTCGAAGAGTGGTCGCAGGCCCGCATTCTGACGGATCGGGAGCGTTTCGCCTCTGTAACAAAGGGGTTGATCGGCGCCTTGGCGCATCGGGTCGCTCGAGAGGAGGACACGCTGTATCCCACGATGGAGGCGGCGGACGCCTTGGCTGTCGTTCCGCAGCGCGACGGCAGGCCGACATCCTGAAGCCGGTGTCCACAGGCGTAGTGCCTCGATAGCCCTCTCCATATGACGACACTGTCATCGGGGCTTGTATTCCCGGTTTCATACGGGCAAACCCGCCGCTAGTAGGCGTGGCGAAGACGATCAGGAACTGTCCGGCGTGGGGATGTCAGGGCAGTTGGGGCGTCGCCAGGTCGACTGAGACATCTAGACGCCCTGCCAGCTAACAACGGTATCGATTCCCATGAGCTTCTCCCTTTTCGGCGCGATCTCCAACGACATCGCGATGGACCTGGGCACCGCCAACACCCTGATCTACATGAAGGGCAAGGGCATCGTCCTGAACGAGCCGTCGGTCGTGGCGCTGAGAAACGTCGGTGGGCGCAAGGTCGTCCACGCCGTGGGGATTGAAGCCAAGCAGATGCTGGGCCGCACGCCGGGCCACATGGAGGCGATCCGCCCCATGCGCGACGGCGTCATCGCCGACTTCGAAGTCGCCGAAGAGATGATCAAGCACTTCATCCGCAAGGTTCATAACCGCAAGGGCTTCGTGAACCCCAAAATCATCGTCTGCGTGCCCTCGGGCGCCACGGCGGTCGAGCGTCGCGCGATCAACGATAGCTGCCTGAACGCCTCGGCGCGCCGCGTGGGCCTGATCGACGAGCCCATGGCGGCTGCGATCGGCGCCGGCTTGCCGATCCACGAGCCGACCGGCTCGATGGTCGTCGACATCGGCGGCGGCACGACTGAAGTCGCCGTCCTGTCGCTGTCGGGCATCGTCTATTCGCGTTCGGTCCGCGTGGGCGGCGACAAGATGGACGACAGCATCATCAGCTACATGCGCCGCAACCATAACCTGCTGATCGGCGAAACGACCGCCGAACGCATCAAGAAGGACATCGGCACCGCCCGCATTCCGGCCGACGGCGAAGGCCTGTCGATTGAGGTCAAGGGCCGTGACCTGATGCAGGGCGTGCCGCGCGAGGTGCGCATCTCGGAGCGTCAGGCGGCGGAAGCCCTGGCCGAGCCGGTCACCCAGATCATCGAAGCCGTGAAGGTCGCGCTGGAAGCCACCCCGCCGGAACTGGCCGCCGACATCGCCGACAAGGGCATCATGCTGACGGGCGGCGGCGCCCTGCTGCGCGGCCTGGACGTCGAAATCCGCGATCACACCGGCCTGCCGGTCTCGGTCGCCGACGATCCGTTGTCGTGCGTGGCCATCGGCTGCGGTCGCGTGCTGGAGCACCCGCGCTGGATGAAGGGCGTTCTCGACTCCGCGCTCTGATCCGTCCGTTGCGGCCAGGTGAAAGCTTGGCTGCAAATCCTTGTCAGGCCTGCGTGATCACGGTTCCATTCCGGCCTTGATTTTGCGATAGGCAGGCTCAGCGGCAGGGGGCGTCCTGCCGATTCCAACCCCTTTGAGTGGAAGGTCGCCCGTGGCGTTTCGCGACGGACCTTTTGAGAACATCAAGGTGCCGCTGGCGTGGACCGCCGCGGTCGTCGTCGTCGTGGCTGTCATCGGGGCGGTCGTCCTGTTGCTGGGCGATCGGACCACGTCCGAGGGCGGCTCGACCATGGGCGCGGCGCGCGGCGGTTTCGAAGCGGCGGCCGGGCCGGTGGGCGGGGTCTTCGCCGCGCCGGTGCGCTGGGCCGGGGCCGCGCGCGACTACGTCGGCGGCTATTTCTTCGCCATCGGCGAGAACCGCCGCCTGAAAGCCGAGATCGCTGAACTACGCGGCTGGCGTGACGAAGCGATCGCTCAAAAGAACATCAACGGCCGCTATGAGGCCCTGCTGGGTCTGCGCACCGAGCCGCCGGTGCCCATGGCCACGGGACGGGCGATTTCGGAATCGCGCGGTCCCTTCTCCAACGCCAAGCTGATCGACGTCGGCTCGGCCAAGGGCGTGCGGATCGGCAATCCGGTCGTGACGGAACATGGACTGGTTGGTCGGGTGACGGGCGTGACGGGCGGCGTCAGCCGCGTCGTGCTGCTGACGGATGTGGCGTCGCGCACCCCTGTTATGATCGAGCGCACCGATGCGCGCGCCATGCTGACCGGCGACGGCGGCGATAGCCCGCGTCTGGAGTTCATTCGCGGATCCGGTTCGATCAAGGCCGGTGACCGTATCCTGAGTTCGGGCGACGGCGGCGGACTGCCGCGCGGCCTGCCAGTCGGGGTGGCCGCCAAGGGGGTGGACGGCGCCTGGCGGGTCAAGCTGTTCAGCGATCACGGCGCGATCGACTATGTTCGCGTGCTGTTGTTCCAGAGCTTTGGACAGCTGGTCAGCCCGAACGCCTTGAATGCGCCGCCGCTCGCAGGCCTGACGACCGCACCGGAGCCGAGCGCGGCCGAGGTCGGGGCGATCCGTGACGCGGCCGCCCGTCGTGCGGCAGCGCAGCAGGCTCAGGCCGAACGGGCGCGTGCTGCGGCGGCGACGCCAGCGCCAACGCCTGCGTCCGCCGCTGCGCCGACTGCGGCCCGTCCGGCCGTGACGTCTCCGAGGCCTGCGGCTTCGCCCCCGTCGCCTGCACCGGTTGCGCCCAGCCCTGCGCCGGCGCCCGCTCCGGGAGGCGCGGCGTGAGACGGCCCGTCGCGGTTCGCGTTGTCGGACCTCTTCAGTGGATCGTCTACCCGGCCCTGCTCGTCCTCGCCGCGACGGTCGTTCTGGGAACGCCGCTCCAGCTGTTCGGTCTGCATCTGCCCGAGCCGGTCATTCCGGTGATCCTGGCCTTCGCCTGGCCCTTGATCCGGCCGTCGATGCTGGCGCCGGCGGTGCTGTTTCTGATCGGCCTGTTCCTCGATCTGTTCTGGAATACGCCGCTGGGTCTGTGGGCGCTGTGCCTGATGGGCGTCTATGGAACGGTGCTGCTCTCGCGCAATCTGCTGGCGGGGCATGAGGGGCTGATCCGTTTCGGAGCCTATGCCGCCTGCACGCTGGGCGCCTTTTTTCTGGCCTATCTGGTGGTGACGATGCGGGCTGCGAACGCGCCGGCGATCCTGCCACTGGTCGGACAGGTCGTGCCGACGCTGCTGCTGTTTCCGATCGCCAACTGGATGCTTGAGCGATTCGACGACGGAGATATTCGGTTCCGATGAGCGGCGAGCCCTCCATCTTCTTTGCCGATGTGAATGAGCGTCAGGGGTCCTTCCTGCGGCGCACCTTCGTGCTGGGCGGGGCGACGGCGCTGGGGATCACCGCGCTGATTGGACGGCTGGGCCAGCTTCAGGTCGTTCAGGCTCAGGAATATGCGACCCTGTCGTCGCAGAACCAGTTCAACTTCCGCATGGTCCCGCCGCCGCGCGGCCTGATCAAGGACCGCAACGGCGTCGTCATCGCCGGCAACCGCCCCAGCTTCCGTGTGCTGGTGGTGCGCGACGAGACCAAGGATCTGGACCAGACCCTGGACCTTTTGGGACGGCTGCTGCCCGACACGCTAGAGCGCCGTCGCGCGATCATCCGCGACGTCAATGCGGCGTCCAAGTTCAACCCGGTGCCGGTCAAGAGCGACCTGACCTGGGAGGAGTTCGCCAAGGTCAATCAGTACGCCAACGAACTGCCCGGCGTGATGGTCGATATGAACGAGGCGCGCTACTATCCGTTCGGCGGATCTTTCGCCCACGTCATCGGCTATGTGGCCAAGGTGTCGGACCGGGACGTCAAGGCGATCCGGGACAAGGGCGAGCAGCCGCCCGCCCTGTTGTTCAACCCCAGCTTCCGCATCGGCCGCCAGGGCGTGGAAAAGGCTCTGGATACGTCGCTGCGCGGAGAGCCGGGCGGCAATAGGGTCGAGGTCGATGCACGAGGCCGCGTAGTCGCCGAGGACATCGGCGGATCGCGGCCCGCCGTGCCGGGCAAGGAAGTCATCCTGACGCTCGACGCCGATGTTCAGAACCGGGCTCTGGAAGTGTTTGGCGACGAGTCGGGCGCCTGTGTGGTCATGGATGTGCGAAACGGCGACATCCTGTGCATGATGTCTGCGCCATCGTTCGATCCGAACCTGTTCGTCGGCGGCGTGCCGAGCAAGACCTATCGCGCGCTGGCCGACTATGAGCGCAAACCGCTGCTGGACAAGACGCTGAACGGCACCTTTCCGCCGGGCTCGACCTTCAAACCGACGACGGCGCTGGCTCTGTTGGAAGCCGGCGTCGATCCGAAGCTGACGGTGTTCTGCTCGGGTTCGTATCGGACCGGCAACCGAACGCAGCGATGCTGGGGTCGGCATGGCACCCAGAATATGCACGACGCGATCAAGAACTCGTGCGACGTCTATTTCTACGCCATGTGCAACCGCGCGGGCGTGGACAATATCCGCAAGGCCGGGCTGGCGCTGGGCTTCGAGCACGAGTTCGACATCGGCGTCGGCAACCAGCGCAAAGGCCTGTTGCCGTCCACAGAATGGAAGGCGCGGACCTTCCCGCGCGATCCGGTCTGGCATCCGGGGGAGACGACCTCGGTTGCGATTGGGCAAGGCGCGATCACGGTGAACGCCCTGCAGCTGGCGGTCATGACCTCGCGGTTGGCCAACGGCAAGAAGCAGCTTCAACCACGGCTGATCAAGTCCATCGGCGGCGTCGAGCAGCCCAGCGGGGCCGAGGCCCCGGACCTGCCGTTCGATCCGGCCCACGTCGAATATGTGCGCCAGGGCATGATCGCCGTGGCCAATGATCGATCCGGCACCGCCTATCGCCAGAGCCAGTTGGGCTTGGGCGACATCCAGATGGCCGGCAAGACCGGAACGGCCCAAGTCCGAAACTACGGCTCCGGCTCGCGCAAGAGCAATATCTGGGCGCTGAAGGACCACAACCTGTTCGTGGCCTTCGCTCCGGTGGATGCGCCGCGATATGCGGTCGCCATCATCGTCGAACACGGGGGCAAGGGCGGGGCGACCGCCGGCGCGCCGCGTGCGCGTGAGGTGATGCGCACCGTGCTGCTCAAGGATCCGGACATGCGGGCCCGCATCGAACGGCCGCTGCCGCCCGAACCGACCGGCGACGCCATCGTCGAGGACGGGGTGGTCGGCGCCGCGCCCGAGCCCGATGTCGTGGCCCCGCCGCAACCGAGCCGCCCTGCGCCGTCTGCAACCAGCGGGCCGCGTCCCTATCTGTCCGAGCCCGGCCGTTGACCGCCTCGGCCCTGTCACGTCCCGGCGAGCGCGAACGCGTCTCGACCAAGCTGGGCCAGATCGACTGGCGGCTGACGGCCTTGCTGTGCGTGGTGTCCGGCACCGGCGCCCTGATGCTGTATTCGGTGGCGGGCGGATCGTGGTCGCCGTGGGCGATGAAGCACCTGATCCGGTTCGGCATGTGTCTGGCGCTGATGCTGATGCTGTCCCTGATCAGCATTCGCTACTGGTTTGCTCTGGCCTATCCCATTTACGGGATGGCGCTGTTCATGCTGGCGCTGGTGGAGACGCCGCTTGGCTATACGGCGCTGGGGGCCACGCGATGGCTGGACCTGGGCTTCACCCGCATCCAGCCGTCCGAGATCATGAAGATCGGCGTCGTGCTGGCCTTGGCGCGCTGGTATCACGGGGCCTCGGCCAAGGAGGCGAGCTTCCATTGGAAGCTGATCTTCCCGGTCGGGATCATCGGCTTGCCGTTCCTGCTGGTCGCGCACCAGCCGGACCTGGGGTCGGCCATGCTGATCGGTTTGACGGGCGCGGCGATCATGTTCGTCGCCGGGCTGAGCTGGCGGATCATCCTGCCGCTGATCATCGCCGCCGCCGTGCTGGTGCCGCCCTATGTGATGTTCGGCATGCACGACTATCAGCGTCACCGGGTGCTGACCTTCCTGAACCCCGAGGCCGACATGTCGGACAAGGGCTATCAGATCGTTCAGTCCAAGATCGCCATGGGCTCGGGCGGGCCGCTGGGACGCGGGTTCGGCCTGGGCAGCCAGAGCCAGCTGGAGTTCCTGCCTGAACGCCAGACTGACTTCATCTTCGCTGCCTTCGCTGAGGAGTTCGGCTTTGTGGGTACCTTCACGCTTCTGGCCTCCTATGCCGCCATCATCCTGATCTCGCTGAGGATCGCCTCGCTGTCGCACAGCCACTTCGGGCGATTGGCGGCCTCGGGCGTGACGGCGACATTCGCGCTCTATGTACTGATCAACGGGGCGATGGTGATGGGGCTGGCGCCGGTCGTGGGCGTGCCGATGCCGCTTTTGTCCTACGGCGGCACCGTCATGCTGACCGTCATGATCGGCTTCGGTCTGGTGATGGCGACGCGGGTTCACCGCTACGCTGAACTGCCCAAGGGTCACGGCCTGATCTGACGTTACGTCAGCTAAGTGATCGGCATTCAGGTTTCGCTTTCTAAGGCGGGGATTTCCTGGATAAGGTCATTCCCAACGATGTCTCGCATCGGTTTCGGCCGGTCAGCGACGCACGCCATGGGAGACGAGGAATGACCGATCTGGAGCAATTCCGCGCCGAGACGCGCGCCTGGCTGGAGGCGAACTGCCCGGCCGAGTGTCGCGGTCCGATGGCCGACGACGAGATGATCTGGGGCGGGCGAAATCCCACCTTCAAGACCCCGGCGCACAAGCTGTGGCTGGAGCGGATGGGCGCGCGGGGCTGGACGGCGCCGGAATGGCCCAGGGAATACGGCGGAGGCGGCCTCAGCCGCGATGAGGCCAAGGTGCTGGCCTCCGAACTGCGCCGCATCAAGGCCCAGCCGGCCCTGGCCAGTTTCGGCGTGTGGATGCTGGGCCCGGCGCTGCTGGCCTTTGGGACGGAAGAGCAGAAGAAGCGCTTCCTGCCAGAGATCGTCCGCGGCGAGATCCGCTGGTGCCAAGGCTATTCCGAGCCGGGCGCGGGATCCGATCTGGCGTCCATTCAGACGCGGGCGGAAGATCGGGGCGACCACTGGGTCGTCAACGGCCAGAAGATCTGGACTTCCTACGCCGACAAGGCCGACTGGATCTTCTGCCTGGTGCGCACGGACCCCGAGGCGCCCAAACATCTGGGCATCAGCTTCGTGCTGTTCGACATGAAGACGCCGGGCGTGACGACGCGGCCGATCACCCTGATTTCAGGCAAGTCGCCTTTCTGCGAGACCTTCTTCGACGATGTCCGGGTGGAAAAGGAAAACCTGGTCGGCACGCTGAACCGGGGCTGGGACGTGGCCAAATACCTGCTGGCGCACGAGCGGACCATGATCGGCGCGATGGGCGAGGTCGGCGGCGGGCGGCCGGTGGGGCAGGTGGCGCTGGACGCCATCGGCGCCGATGAGGCCGGGCGGCTGGACGAGCCGATGCTGCGCGCGCGGATCGCGGACCTGGAGATCGACGCCGCCGCCTTCCATCTGGCGATGGAGCGGGTCGGCGATCAGGTGAAGGCCAAACAGGCGCATCCGGCCATCGCCTCCATGCTGAAATACTATGGATCCGAGCTGAACAAGCGGCGGCATGAGCTGCTTATGGCGGCGGGCGGGGGCGACGCTCTGGAATGGGAGGGAGAGCGGTCGAACGACGGCAAGGCGGCGCGCGACTGGCTGCGGACCAAGGCCAATTCCATCGAGGGCGGCACCAGCGAGGTTCAACTGAACATCATCGCCAAACACCTGCTGCAACTGCCGGGAGCGTGAGACGATGCCGCTGATCCTGACCGAAGAACAGACGATGTTGCAGGACGCCGCCGACGGCTTCCTGAACGAACAGGCGCCGATCGCCCATCTGAGGAAGCTGCGGGACGAGCGTGACGCCGACGGGGTGTCGCGCGACCTGTGGCGGGCTTTTGGCGAGATGGGTTTCGCCGGCGTCATCATCCCAGAGGCGCTGGGCGGCATGGGGCTGGGCGCCATAGAGGCCGGGGTGATCGCCGAGAGCCTGGGCCGCACCCTGACGCCGTCGCCGTATCTGGGATCGTCGATCCTGTCCGCCAAGGTGTTGATCGACGGCGGATCGCAGGCGCAGCAGGCCTGGCTACCCAAGATCGCAGCGGGCGAGGCGATCCTTTCGCTGGCGGTGGATGAGGGCGCCAAGCACGCGCCGTCGCGGATCACCACGCGGGCCGAGCGCGCGGGCAACGGTTTCAAGCTGAACGGGGCCAAGGCCTTTGTGCTGGACGGCCATGTGGCGGACGCCCTGATCGTCGTCGCGACGGCTGAGGAGGGCGCGACGCTGTTCCTGGTCGATCCGGCGACGGCGGGCGTCGAAATCGAGCGCACGGTGATGGTGGATGCGCACAATGCGGCGCGGATCACGCTGACCGATGTGGCGGTCGACGCCGATGCAGTGATCGGCGCGGTCGGGGGCGGGGAGACGCTGCTGGACGGCGCGCTGCACCTGGGGCGGGCCTGTGCGGCTTCCAGCCTGACGGGGGCCGGCGATCAGGCGTTCAAGACGACGATGGACTATCTGCGGACCCGCAAACAGTTCGGCAAGCTGATCGGCGAGTTCCAGGCGCTGCAACACAGGGCCGCGCATCTGTTCTCGGAACTGGAGCTGGCGCGTGCGGCGACGATCGGCGCCCAGATCGCGATCGACGAGGGGCGCGAGGACGCGCCGCTGGCGGCCTCCATCGCCAAGGCCAAGGCAGGGCGGGTCGCCGAACTGGCGGTGCAGGAGGCGGTCCAGATGCACGGCGGCGTCGGCATGACCGACGAGTTCGACGTCGGACTGTTCATGAAGCGGGTGCGGGTGCTGAACGAACTGCTGGGCGACCCCGGTTTCCACGCCGAACGGGTGGCGCGGGCGCAAGGGTTCTAGGGTCGGGATTCTAGACCGCCTTTTCGCTCCACAGGTCCAGATCCGCCTCGCGCCCGATCAGGGCCAGGCCGGCGGCGATGGATTCGAACTCGCCGCCCGTCTCGATCCGCTCGGCGTCGAAGCGGTGTTGGAAAAGCGCCCGCACGGCCGGCACGAAGGAGGTGCCGCCGGTCAGGAAGACGCGGTCGATGGCGTCGGGCGCCAGGCCGCTGCGGGCCATCGCCTGATCCACCGCCCCTTCGATGGCGGTAAGTTCCGGCGCGATCCAGCGTTCGAAATCGGCGCGGGCGACCGGCTTTTCGATATGGACGCCCCCGGCCTGGAACAGGAAGGTTGCCTGGTCGTCAGCTGATAAGGCCATCTTCAGCGTGGAGACGGCGCGGTACAGGTCATGGCCGTGGTTGTCGTCCAGCACCTCGATCAGGCGCTCGATCTTCTCCGGCTCCAGTGCGGTGCGGGCCAGGGCGCGGATGTCGCGCATGTCGCGCGAGGCGCGCAGCAGGGCCAGCTGATCCCAGCGGGCGAAGGCGGAATAACACCGCTGGGGAATAGGCAGGTGTTTGCCGACGGAACTGTAGAGACCGCCCTTGCCGAGTTCGGGCGAGACCAGCTGGTCGATGATCCGGTAGTCGAAGGCGTCGCCCGCCACGCCGACGCCCGAGCGCGCCAGCGGCGTCGAACGCAGGCCGTCGGGCGTATGTTCGAACCGGATGATGGAGAAGTCGCTGGTGCCGCCGCCGAAGTCGGCGACCAGGACCGTCGCGTCCGCCTTCAGCTGGCGCGCGAAATAGAAGGCGGCGCCGACAGGCTCGTGCGCATAGCGGATGTCGGTGAAGCCCAGCCGCTGGAACGCCGTCTGATACCGCGACAGGGCCAGGGTCTCGTCCGGATTGCCGCCCGCAAAGGTGACGGGACGGCCGACGATGACGGCGGGCGGGGCATCCGTCAGTGCGTCGCCGGCATGGTGGCGCAGGCGCAGTAGGAAGGCGGCCAGCAGATCCTCGAAGGCGTAGCGTTTGTTGTCGATCCGGGTTTCGGTGAAGGCGGCGCTGGCGGCGAAGGTCTTGAACGACTGGATGAAGCGGGTCTCCAGCGGATCCTCGACATAGGCGGCGATGGCCCAGGGGCCGGCCTCGACCACGCGCTCGGGCGACTGGCCGTCCACGCCGGGATGGGTCTGGAAACTGAGCGCCGAGCGGAAGGTGGTCGTCTGGCCCTCGATGGCGTCGAAGGTCACGAGATGGGCGAGGCCGTCCGCATCGGTCAGGGCCACGACCGTATTGGTCGTGCCGAAATCGATCCCGATCGTCATCGGTTTCGTCGCCGTCATGGCAGGGCTCCAGGCAGGGGAGCCGGGTTCCTAACGGCAGACGGGGCAATAGCAAGCCTTATCCAGGACGTGTCATTTCCTGGCGGAAGCTTTTTACGACACCTGGCGCGTCCGAAGACAGGCGGAACTTGACGCTGCCCGCATGTCGGACGGCGCTTCCGTAAGGTGCTTCACGGGGCTCGCAGGCGCCTGCTCGATGCCCGCACAACCGGCCCCTTATGTTTTCCTTATGCGCCGCGCGTGATCCGGAATGGCGCGCTTATGCCTCTCGGTGAGCATTTGCCGTCTCCAACAAGTCGGAGGCGATCGGCATGGCCGATGTGATTTTTCTGGCGGTGGGTGCGGGGGCGTTCGCCGTCTTCGCCTTGCTGGCCACAGCGTTGAAACGGGTATGACGATGATCGCCATGCTCTGGGGGGCGGGGGCGCTGGTCGTCGCCGTTTACATGGTCGCGGCCCTGCTGCGGCCCGAGCGGTTCTGAGGAACCGGGACGGATTTCATGAACATGCAAGGATGGGGCGAGATCGCCCTGACCCTTGGGCTGGCCGTAATGCTCGGCTGGCCCATCGGCGTTTATATGTCGCGCGTCTGGAACGGCGAGCGGACCTGGCTGGACCCGGTGCTGAAGCCGGTCGAGGCCGTCTTCTACGGCGCCGCCGGCGTCGATCCGAAACGCAGCCAGGGCTGGCTGGGGTACGCCGGCGCCCTTTTGGCCTTCAATCTGGCGGGCTTTGTGCTGCTGTATGCGATCCTGCGTCTGCAGGGCGTGCTGCCGCTGAACCCGCAAGGGTTCGCAGGCGTGTCGCCGCATCTGGCCTTCAACACCGCCGTCAGCTTCGTGACCAACACCAACTGGCAGAGCTATGGCGGGGAGGCGACCCTGTCGACCTTCACCCAGATGGTCGGCCTGACGGTGCAAAACTTCGTCTCGGCGGCGACGGGCGCGACGATCGCGGCGGCCCTGGCGCGCGCCTTCGTCGCGAATCGCGGCGAGGGCGTCGGCAACTTCTGGGCTGATCTGACGCGCACGACTCTTTATGTCCTGTTGCCCGCCGCCCTGATCCTGGCCGTGGCCCTATCGGGTCTCGGCATCGTTCAGAGCCTGGCGGCCCATGTGACGGCGACCGGCGTCGAGGGCGGGTCCCAGACCTTGCCGCTGTTCCCGGCCGCCAGCCAGGTGGCGATCAAACAGCTGGGCATCAACGGCGGCGGCGTCTTCAACGTCAACGGCGCCCATCCGTTCGAGAACCCGAACGCCATCACCAATCTGCTGACCGCCGTGGCGATCAACGTCATGGGCTGGGCGGCCTTCTTCGCCTTCGGCCGCACCGCCATGGCGGGACGCGACATCCGCGCCCTGGCGGCGGCGGCCCTGATCCTGCTGAGCGCCGCGAGCGCGGCCATGTATGTGATCGAGACCCAGCCGGCTCCGGCCCTGGTCGCGGCCCAGGTCGACGCTTCGGTCAATATGGAGGGCAAGGAGGTCCGCTTCGGCGCGCCCGCCTCGACCGTCTGGTCCGTGGTCACGACCGGCGCCTCGAACGGCTCGGTCAACTCGATGCACGCCAGCTTCATGCCCTTGGGCGGCGGGTTGCAGATGTTCCTGATGCAGTTGGGCGAGATCCTGCCCGGCGGGATCGGATCGGGCATCGCCATCATGGTCGTCATGGCCCTGCTGTCGGTCTTCGTCGCCGGCCTGATGGTCGGGCGCACCCCCGAGTATCTGGGCAAAAAGATCGAGGCGCGCGAGATCCAGTTCGCCATGATCGCGGTGCTGATCCTGCCGCTGGCCATCCTGGGCTTCACCGCCGTGTCGGCCGTCTTCCCGACGGCGCTGGCGGGCCTGCTGAACAAGGGGCCGCACGGCCTGTCGGAGATCCTGTACGCCTACACCTCGGCGGCGGCGAACAACGGCTCGGCCTTTGCGGGCCTGACCGCCAACGCTCCGTGGTGGAACACGACCCTGGGTCTGGGGATGCTGTTCGGGCGGTTCATTCCGGCCGTCGCCGTCCTGGCCATCGCCGGCAGTCTGGTGGTCAAGCCCAAGCTGGCGCCCAGCCCCGGCACCCTGCCGACCGACAACGGCCTGTTCATCGGCCTGCTGATCGGCGTGATCCTCATCCTCGGCGGCCTGCAGTTCCTGCCCGCCCTCGCCCTGGGACCGATCGTCGAGCACTTCCAGGTGCTCGCGGCGGTCGCCGGCGCCTGATCCTTCGGACATCCTGACATGACACAAGTAACTCTGGATCCGCGCGAGGGCGGCCGTGCGTCGCCTCTCGCGGGCGGCCTCTCGGGACAGATGATCGGACGCGCTGTGGGCGACGCCTTCGTCAAGCTGAACCCCGTCAAGCTGATCAACAATCCGGTCATCTTCACCACCTGGATCGTGGCGCTTCTGTCCACGCTTTCGGCGGCTGCGGCCATCGCGGGCGGTCAGTCGGCGGGCTTTGCGGTGCAACTGGCGCTGTGGCTGTGGGCCACGGTCCTGTTCGCCAATGTCGCCGAAAGCATCGCCGAGGGGCGCGGCAAGGCGGCGGCCGATTCCTTGCGCGCCACCCGCGTCACGACCAAGGCCAAGCTGATCGTCGATCCGAAGACCGGCAGCGTGGTCCCGACCAACGCCTCGGAGCTTGAAGTCGGATCGATCATCCTTGTCGAGGCCGGCGACGTGATCGCCTCGGACGGCGAGATCATCGAGGGCGTCGCTTCGGTCAATGAGGCCGCCATCACCGGCGAGAGCGCCCCGGTGATCCGCGAAAGCGGCGGCGACCGTTCGGCGGTGACCGGCGGCACGACCGTCGTCTCGGATTGGATCAAGGTGCGCATCACCGCCAAGCCCGGCTCGACCTTCCTCGATCGCATGATCGCCATGGTCGAGGGCGCGGACCGCCGGAAGACGCCGAATGAGCTGGCCCTGGCCGTGCTGCTGGCCGGTCTGACCCTGATCTTCCTGATCGCGGTCGTGACCCTGGTGGGCCTTGGCGCCTATTCCGGCGTCGATCTTGATCCGATGGTGCTGGGCGCCTTGTTCATCACCCTGATCCCGACCACGATCGGGGGCCTGCTGTCCGCCGTCGGCATCGCCGGCATGGACCGGTTGCTGAAGGTGAACGTACTGGCCACCTCGGGCCGTGCGGTGGAGGCGGCAGGCGACGTCGACACCCTGCTGCTCGACAAGACCGGCACCATCACCTTCGGCAACCGCATGGCGACCGAAGTCATCCCGGTTCCCGGCGTTCGCCCCGAAGCCGCTTTGGCCGCCGCCGTCATGGCGTCGCTGGCCGACGAAACGCCCGAGGGCCGCTCCATCGTCGAGCTGGGTCGCAACGCCGGGGTTTCGGTCGATCAGCCCGCCGGCGCCGTCGCCATTCCCTTCACCGCCGTCACCCGCCAGTCGGGCCTGGACGTCGGCAAGGACAGTTGGAGGAAGGGCGCGGTCGATGCGGTGCTGAAGGATCTGAACCTGACCGACGGCGCGGCCCCGGCCAAGTTCCGCCAAGCTGTGGACCGGATCGCCCGCTCGGGCGGCACGCCCCTGGCCGTGACCCAGAACGGCGTCCTGGTCGGCGTCATCCACCTGAAGGACGTGGTCAAGCCGGGCGTAAAGGCGCGCTTCGCCGACCTGCGCCGGATGGGTCTGCGCACCGTCATGATCACCGGCGACAACCCGGTGACGGCCGCCGCCATCGCTTCGGAAGCCGGGGTGGACGACTACCTCGCCGAGGCCACGCCCGAGGACAAGATGCGCCTGATCAAGGCCGAACAGGCCAAGGGTCGCCTGGTCGCCATGTGCGGCGACGGCGCCAACGATGCCCCGGCCCTGGCCCAGGCCGATGTCGGCGTGGCCATGCAGACCGGCGCCCAGGCCGCGCGCGAGGCCGGCAACATGGTCGATCTGGACAGCGACCCGACAAAGGTCATCGAGATCGTCGAGGTCGGCAAGCAACTGCTGATCACGCGCGGCGCCCTGACGACCTTCTCGGTCGCCAACGACGTGGCCAAATATTTCGCCATCATCCCGGCGATGTTCGTGGTGGCCCTGCCGTCGCTCGGCGCGCTGAACGTCATGCGCCTGCACAGCCCCGAGAGCGCCATCCTGTCGGCGGTGATCTTCAACGCCCTGGTCATTGTCGCCCTGATCCCGCTGGCGCTGAAGGGCGTCAAATACCGGGCCATCGGCGCTGGCGCGCTTCTGGGTCGCAACCTGCTGATCTACGGCCTGGGCGGCCTGATCGCCCCGTTCGTCGGCATCAAGCTGATCGACCTGCTCATCTCCGGCCTGGGTCTGGCGTGATGCGTCGGGAGGTCTCTCGCATCCTGCAACTCGTCGTGGCGGTGCTGGTCATCGCCGTGATGTGGGGCGTGGCGACGCTGCAGCAGACCGATCCGCGCACGCGCTCCAACCCCATGGCCATTCATCCTGTTCGAATAGAGAAATCCAATGCGTAAATCCTTCTCCAAGGCCTCGGGCCGCAACGACGCCTGGTTCGCCGCCGCCTGTATCGTCGGTCTCGCCGGTCTGGGCCTGTGCAGCGAAGCCAAGGCCCAGGACGTGTCGGCGAACGTCGCCGTCACCTCCGACTACGTCTTCCGCGGGGTCAGCCAGACCCAGGAAAACCCCGCCCTCTCGGCCGGCGTCGATCTGACCAAGAACGGCTTCTACGCCGGCGGCTGGGCCTCCAACGTCGATTTCGGCGACGACACGGACGCCGAGGTCGATCTCTATGCCGGCTATCGGCCAGAGGTCGCCGGCTATGCGCTGGACTTCGGCGTGATCGGCTATCTCTACGCCGGTCAGCCGGACGGCGCCGACTATGACTATGTCGAGTTCAAAGCCGCCGCTTCGCGCGCCTTTGGTCCGGCCACCCTAGGCGCCGCCGTCTATTATTCGCCCGACTTCTTCGGCGCGGCCGAGGACGAGGCGACCTATGCCGAGGTCAACGGCGCGGTCAGCCCTGCCGACAAATGGACCGTCTCGGGCGCCGTCGGGCGTCAGTGGGTGTCGTCGGACCTGGACTACACCACCTGGAACTTGGGCGCGGCCTATCAGCTCACCGACAATTTGGCGCTGGACCTGCGCTATCATGACACCGACCAACACGACTTCGGCGACATCTACGGCGCACGCGCCGTAGCCACGCTGAAGGCGACCTTCTGAGGCGACGACCATGGTCAACCAACTTCGCCCGGCCCTCGTCATGACGGCTCTGTTCACCCTGCTGCTGGGCCTGGCCTATCCGCTGGCCGTCACCGGCATCGCCCAGGTCGCCTTCCCGGACCAGGCAAACGGCAGTCTGGTGCGCGACGCCGGCGGGCGGGTCGTCGGCTCGTCCCTGATCGGCCAGCCCTTCGTCGGCGCGACCTATCTGCATCCGCGCCCGTCGGCGGCGGGCGACGGCTATGACGCCGCCGCCTCGTCCGGCTCCAATATGGGGCCGCTGAACCCGGACCTGATCGCTCGCGTCGCCGAAAGCGCCCAGACGATCCGCGCCGAGGATGGCCCCGGCGTCATCCCCGCCGATGCGGTCACGACATCGGGTTCGGGCCTCGACCCGGACGTGTCCCCGGCCTACGCTCGGCTTCAGGCCGCGCGGATCGCCCGCGCCAGAGGCGTTCCCGTGCAACAGGTCCAGAGCATCATCGAGGCGCATATCGAGGGGGCCTTCCTGGGCTTCATCGGCCAGCCGCACGTCAATGTCCTGCTGACCAACCACGCGCTGGACGCCCGCTTCGGGGCGGAGGGCTGATTGCCCGAAACGGCGCCCGAAACGCCCGCGACTTCAGCCGTTCCGCGCCGCAAGCGCGGGCGGCTGAAGGTGTTTCTGGGCATGTCGCCCGGCGTGGGCAAGACCTATGAAATGCTGCGCGCCGCACGCCGTCGAAAGGCCGAGGGTCTGGACGTCGTCGTCGGCGTGGTCGAGACCCACGGCCGCAAGGAGACGATGAGCCTGCTGCGCGGGCTAGACGTCATGCCGCGCGCGCCGATCGAGCACCGCGACCGCGCCTTGATGGAGTTCGACCTCGACGGCGCCCTGGCGCGACGGCCCGAACTGCTGCTGGTCGACGAGTACGCCCATTCCAACGCGCCCGGTTCGCGCCATCCCAAGCGCTGGCAGGATGTGGAGGAGCTGCGCGACGCCGGCATCGACGTCTGGACCACGCTGAACATCCAGCATCTGGAAAGCCTGTCCGACGTCATCTTGCGCATCACCGGCGTGCGCCAGCGCGAGGCGGTGCCCGACAGCGCCCTTACCGGCGCCGATGACATCGAGGTCATCGACATCACGCCCGAAGACCTGCGGGCGCGTCTGGCCGAGGGCAAGGTCTATGTGCCCGAAACGGCGCGGGTGGCGTCCGAGAACTTCTTCAAGATCGAGAACCTGACGGCGCTGCGCGAACTGGCCCTGCGACGCGCGGCCCAGACGGTGGACGACCAGCTTCTGACCCACCTGCGCGAACGGGGCGTGTCGGGGCCGTGGGCGGCGAACGAGCGGATCCTGGTCTTGGTCGGCGGCGACGCCATGACCGCCTCGCTGGTTCGCACCGGGCGGCGAATGTCCGACATGATGATGGACGCCCCCTGGTCGGTCGCTCACGTCGAAAGACCCAGCGGATCGCGGGCCGACGCCCGCTCGGCGGGACGATTGTCCGAGGCCTTCAAACTGGCCGAGCAGCTGGGCGGACGGCCCGTGACGATCAGCGGCGACGACGTCGTGCGCGCCGTTCTGGACCACGCCCACCGCAACAACGTCACCCAGATCGTCATCGGCAAGACGCGCGGCGGGCGGTTCGCCGAATGGACCGGCCGAGCCCTGGCGACCGAGCTTCTGCGCAAGGCCCAGGGCGTCGCCGTCCACGTCGTGACCGAGGGCGATCTGGTCGCGCCCGAACCGGCGGCCAAGTCGGGCGTCAGGGCGGCGCTGGACTGGCGCGGCTATCCGGCAGGGGCGGGCTTCGTCCTGGCGGCGACGGGGGCGGCCCTGTTGCTCGACACCCGGTTCGAGCGGGTCGATCTGGGCGTCATCTATCTGGCGGCGGTGGTGGCGGCAGGGGTGCTGAACGGCCTCAGACCCGCGCTGGCGGCGGCGACCCTGGCCTTTTTGACCTACAACTTCCTGTTCCTTCAGCCCCGCTACAGCTTCCTGATCGGTTCGCCGACCGATTTCCTGACCCTGCTGCTGTTCTGGGGCGTGGCCCTGGGCACCGGCGCCCTGGCGGGGCGAGTGCGCGAACAGGCCAGAGCCGCCCAGCGCCGCGCCGCCGCCGTCTCGGCCCTGCTGGCCGCCAGCCAGACCCTGTCGGCCGGCCAGGATCGTGCGACCACGGCCCGCAGCCTGGCCGAACAGGCCTCGGCCGCCGCCGGCGCGGGCGCCGTCGTCCTGCTGCCCGACGGCGAGGACATCATCCTGGCGGCGGCCAGTCCCGAAGGCGTGACCCTGGCCTCCGACGCCATGGCCGCGGCCCGCTGGGCCTGGACCCACGGCGAGGTCACGGGCCACGGCACCGGCACCCTGCCGCAGACCCACTGGCGGTTTCAGCCGCTGCAGGGCGTGCGCGGCCGGGCCGGCGTGGCGGGCATCGACGCCTCGGCCGTGGCGGCGGGGTCGGACGAGGAACGTCTGGCCATGGCCCTGCTGGACCAGGGCGCCGTGGCGCTGGAGCGCGCCGATCTGGCCGGCCAAGCGCTGGAGACTGAGACCCTGCGCCGGGCCGACCGTTTCCGTGCCGCCTTGATGAACTCGGTCAGCCACGACCTGCGCACGCCCCTGTCCACCGTCCTGGGCTCGGCGACCACCCTGATCGACTATGGCGCGACCCTGAAGCCCGAGGTCCGCGACGACCTGCTGCTCAGCATCCGCGAAGAAGCCGAACGCCTGTCGCGCTATGTCGGCGACCTGTTGGACATGACCCGGCTGGAGGGCGGCGGGCTGAACGTGCGCACAGACTGGGTGGACGTACGCGATATTCTCAACGCCGCCGCAGAGCGGGTGGCCCGTCGGCTGGGGACCCGTCACGTGACCCGCGACTTTCCATCCCAACTGAGCTTGGTTCTGTTGGATCAGGGTCTGCTGGAACAGGCCGTCGTCAACATCCTCGAAAACGCCATCGCCTACAGTCCCGACGGCTCGACCATCGAACTGGCGGCTTATGAGGATCGAGGCTCGGTCGTCATCTCAATCGAAGATGAGGGCATGGGAATACCGACCGCCGAGCTGGAACGGGTGTTCGACAAGTTCCGTCGAATGGAGGAGTCCACCGACCGATCGAAGGGCGCAGGCCTGGGCTTGGCCATATCCAAGGGATTTGTCGAAGCCATGGGCGGCCGTATCGCCGCCGCCAGCCCCATCGCCGACGGCAAGGGCACCCGCATTCTGATCAGCCTATCGAAGGCGATCCCGACCCACCGCGACCTGCTATAGAGCGCCCATGTCTGCCGTCCGCCCCGTGATCCTCGTCATCGACGACGAGCCTCAGATTCACCGTTTCCTGTCGCCTGCGCTGGACGCGGCCGGGTATCAGCCGAAACGAGCGGACAGCGGGCAGGATGGCTTGCGGGGTGTCGCCCTCTGGTCGCCCGATGCGGTTGTTCTGGATCTCGGCTTGCCTGACATGGACGGCAAGGACGTCCTGAAACGCGCGCGAGAGTTCTACGCGGGACCTATCATTGTCCTCTCGGCGCGGGACCGAGAGGCGGAGAAGATCGCGGCCCTCGATCTGGGCGCCAATGACTATGTCGAAAAGCCCTTCGGCATCGGTGAACTCCTGGCCCGTCTGAGGGTAAGCATGCGCGCCTCGATTTCCGAGACCATCGGTCCCGTGACCGCTGGAGACATCTCCATCGACATCGAACGCCGCCGTGTCCGTCGCTCTGGAGAAATCGTCAAGCTGACCCCCAAGGAGTTCGAGGTTCTCGCCCATCTGGCCCGCCACCATGGCAAGGTCATCAGCCACGGCGATTTGCTCACGGCCGTCTGGGGCGCCGCTCACGTCAACGACACCCAGTACCTTCGCGTTGTGGTGGGGCAGCTGAGACATAAGCTGGAGGCCGATCCTGCCAGCCCGATATTGCTGCTCACCGAGCCTGGCGTGGGCTATCGGCTGGAAGCCTAATGTGTGCTTGCTGGCACGCAGCCAGAATCGGCGTTTGGCGCGCAAAGGACTTGGCGTCGGTGTCCGCACGACCACTTTAGAGGGGTGCAAAGGCGGGTGGCGCCAACCGGCGCTCAGATTATTAAAGTAATTCAATGCGTCTTGGCGGAAGCGGTGGGATTCGAACCCACGGACGGCTCTCACCGTCGCTGGTTTTCAAGACCAGTGCCTTAAACCACTCGGCCACACTTCCTTGCCGCCGCAGCGGAGGCGGACGCCATAGCAGGCGAACGGGTCATTAACCAAAGCGGAAATGTCTTCCGTCATCCTGTTTTCGTATTTTTTGCGAGGCGGGTCGATGACGTTTGGACAGGGAGTGCGCGGCGCGCTGATCCTGGGGCTGTTTTCGCTGCTGGCCGCCTGTTCCACCGTCGGCGGCGCCGGCGTGCGCGGGTCGGTCGCCGGGCGCGGCGAGGACCATCCGCCCGTCGTCAAGGACCCTGCGCCGATCGTGTCGGGGACGATGCGGCCCTATCAGGTGCGCGGGCGCTGGTACACGCCCAAGGAACAGCCGGATTATGAGGAGGTCGGGATGGCGTCCTGGTACGGCGACGCCTTCAACGGCCGGCCGACCTCCACCGGCGAACGGTTCGACATGCATGCCCTGACGGCGGCGCACAAGACCCTGCCTCTGCCTGGTCTGGTCGAGGTGACGAACCTGGAGAACGGGCGGCGACTGGTGGTGCGGATCAACGATCGTGGGCCTTTCGTAGATAGCCGGATCATCGACCTGTCGCGCGAGGCGGCGAGCGAACTGGGGATGCTGTCGCAGGGCGTGGGGCGGGTGCGGGTGCGCTATCTCGGTCGGGCGCCGCAGCAGGGCGGGGGCGCCTTGTTGAGGCCGTCAGCGCCCGCAACGCGAGGCGCGGTTCCGGCCGGCACACCTGTCAACGCGCCCATCATTGCGCCCGCGCCCGTCGTCGTTGCGGAGGTGACGACCTTCTGGGTCCAGGCGGGCAGTTTCTCGGACCAGGTCGAGGCCGGGCGAATCGCTGACAGCCTGAGCGGCTGGGTGCGGGCCGATCGGGACGGGGGGCGGTTCAATGTGGTGGTGGGGCCGTGGGACAGCGCCAATGCCGCCGAGGCGGCGCGTCAGTCGGTCGTGGCGCGGGGTTATGCGGGCGCCCTGTTGATATCCGGCAGCTGATCGCGCGGGCGGGCTTGCGCCGGGCGGCGTCGGCGCGCCATGAAGGCGCGTGACCCGTGGACAATTCATAAGCTTCGAAGGCGGCGAGGGCGCCGGCAAATCGACCCAGGTCGGGCGGCTGGTTGCGCGGCTGCAGGCGGTGCTGGGCGAGCGCAAGGTCGTGCGTACGCGCGAGCCGGGCGGGTCCAAAGGCGCGGAGGTGATCCGCAATCTGGTGGTGGCCACGGACGCCGAGCCGTGGTCGGCCATGACCGAGACTCTGCTGATGTACGCCTCGCGCTCGGACCATCTGGAGCGAACCATCCGCCCGGCGCTGGCGGCCGGCGACTGGGTGGTGTGCGATCGGTTCGCCGATTCAAGCCGGGCCTATCAAGGCGCAGGCGGCGGCGTGGCGCAAAGCTTCATCGAACAGATCGATGCGGGCGTGGTCGGGGACGACCAGCCGGACCTGACCCTGGTGTTCGACCTGCCAGTCGAGGTCGGGCTGGAGCGGGCGTTCGGGCGCGGCCTGTTTGAAACGCGGTTCGAATCCAAGGGGCTGGAATTCCATCAGCGCCTGCGCGAGGGCTTTCTGCGCATCGTCGAGGCCAATCCGCAGCGTTGCGTGCTGATCGATGCAGTCGGATCGCTGGACGAGGTCGAGGCGCGAGTCTGGCAGGTTGTTCAGGACCGGCTGCTGTGAGCGATCACCCGCGTGACCGGTTCGACCTGATCCCTGATGCCGCGGCGGAGACGGCGTTTCTGGACGCCTGGGAACGGGGGCGGCTGCACCACGCCTGGCTGTTGTGCGGGGTCGAGGGGACGGGCAAGGCGACCTTCGCCTATCGGGCGGCGCGACGGCTGCTGGGCGCGGCGGCCGATCCGGCGTCCGGGCCGCTGGGCGCGCGGCGCGATGATCCGGTCAGCCGGCTGATCTCGGCCCAGTCGCATCCGGACCTGCTGGTGTTGGAACGGCTGGTTGAGGGCGGCAAGACGAAGAAGTCGATCTCGGTCGATCAGTCGCGCGAATTGCCGGAGTTCTTTTCAAAGAGCCCATCGCAAGCCCAGTTTCGGGTGGCGATCATCGATGCGGCAGACGACCTGAATCTCAACGCCGCCAACGCCTTGCTGAAGGTTCTTGAGGAGCCGCCCGAGCGTGGCGTGCTGTTTCTGGTCACCCATGCGCCGGGGCGGTTGCTGGCGACGATCCGGTCGCGGTGCCGGCGGCTGAGCTTTCCGATCTGGGCGCCGGATCGGCTGGAGACCCTGGTGCGCAACCGGACGGGCGCAGAGCGTGAGGACGCCGAACATGCGGCGATCATGGCGGGCGGATCGCCCGGCGCGGCCTTGGCCCTGGCGTCAGGCGCGACGTTTGAGATGGACCAGCTGGCGCGGCGCTGGGTCGAGGGCGATATGGACCGGGCCGAAGCTCTGGCCATCGCCGACCGGTTCCGCGGCACCGAGGGGCAGGAGCGATTCGAGACCCTGATGGATCGGCTGATCGCGGCGGTGCGTATGCGCGCCTTGCAGAGCGCGCCGGGGGCCGGCAATCGCTGGGCCGAACTGTGGGAGCGGCTGCAGCCCCTGCCGGAGCGGGCGGCGGGACTGAACCTGGACAAGGCCGATGTGCTGGCCGGCGCGCTGGCGGACCTGAAGCGGGTTCAGGCCCAGCAGGAGCGGATGGGCTGATGCTGATCGACAGTCACGTGAACCTGCACGCGCCGCAGTTCGATGAGGACCGGGACGCCGTGATCGCGCGCGCGAGAGAGGCGGGCGTCGGGCTGATGGTGGAGATTTCCGACAAGCTGACGACCTTCGAGGCGACCCACGGGATCGCTATGGCGAACCCCGACATTTGGTGCACGGTCGGGGTCCATCCGCACGAGGCCAAGGATGCGGCGGACCTGACGGCGGCGACCCTGATCGAACTGGCCCAGCGGCCCAAGGTGGTCGGGATCGGCGAATGCGGTCTGGATTTCCACTATGACTTCAGCCCGCGCGATGTGCAGGCGGCGGTGTTCCGGCAACATGTGGCGGCGGCGCGCGAAACCGGTCTGCCGCTGGTGATCCATACGCGTGAGGCGGACGACGTAATGGCGTCTATCCTGCGCGAGGAGTATGCCGTGGGGCCGTTCAAGATGTTGATGCACTGCTATACGAGTGGTGCGGAACTGGCGAAAATCACTGCTGAAATGGGCGCCTGGTTTTCGGTTTCCGGCATCGCGACCTTCAAGGCTGCCGAGGACGTGCGGGCGGTGATCCGCGATATGCCGGGCGACCGGATCATCGTCGAGACCGACTGCCCCTATCTGGCCCCCATTCCGCATCGGGGGCGGCGCAACGAGCCGGCCTACATCGGTCATGTGCTGGATAAGCTGGCCGAGATCCGGGGTTGGGACGCCGAGGAAGCGGATCGTCTTACGACCGAGGCCTTCTTCGGCCTCTTTGACCGGGTACCCAGACCTGCATGAGTTTCGAAGTCGTCATTCTGGGCAGCGGGTCGTCGGGCGGGGTGCCGCGTGGGGACGGCGACTGGGGCGCCTGCGACCCAGCCGAGCCCAAGAACCGGCGTACGCGCTGTTCGATGCTGGCCAGAAAGACCGGCTCAGAGGGTGTGACCACTGTCCTGATCGACACATCACCGGACCTGCGCGAACAGATGCTGGCCAGCGGCACGAAGCATGTGGATGCGGTCCTCTACACCCACGATCATGCGGACCAGACCCACGGCATCGACGACCTGCGCACCTTCGCCGCGCGGGCGAGAAAGCGCATTCCGGCGTGGATGGATGCGGCGACCCACGGCTCGCTGACGCATCGGTTCGACTACATCTTCGAGAGCAAGTTCGGTTATCCGCCGCTGCTGGACGGACGGATCATTCCGCAGCACGGCGTAGCCTGGTCCGTCGAGGGCGCAGGCGGCGCGATCCCGGTGACGACTTTCGACCAGGCGCACGGGCCGATCCGCTCTGTCGGCTATCGGTTGGGCGACGTGGCCTATTCCAGCGATGTGTCCGATCTGGACGAGGCGGCCTTGGCGGCGGTGGCTGGCTGTAAGCTCTGGATCGTGGATGCGCTGCGTTATGCGCCGCATCCGACACATGCTCATCTGGACCAGGCCGTGGCGTGGATCGCCGCCGCAGACGTGGAGCGCGCGGTGCTGACGAATCTGCATATCGACATGGATTACAAGGCGCTGTCGGCGCTTGTTCCCGAAAACGTCGAGGTCGGATTTGATGGCTGGAGTCGAGTGATCGGCTAGCTCGCGCCGGCCTTGTGGTTTTTCCAGTCGAATAGCTCTTCCAGCACCTGCACCGCCTGACCGCGTTCCGAGGTCAGATCCGGGTCGCGGTTCATGATCAGCCGCGCATCGTCGGCGGCCGCCAGCATCAGGCTGCGGTGGCGGATCGGGTCGGCGAAACGATAGGCGGGAAAACCGCTCTGTTTCAGGCCCAGGGGATCGCCGCCGCCACGCAGGCGGAAATCTTCCTCTGCGATCTCGAAACCGTCCTCGGTGCGACGCAGGATTTCGAGCCGCTCCTTGGCCGTCTCGCCGAGGGCGCCGTCCTGACCGCCGTACAGCAGGATGCAGGAACTGGCCTTTGATCCGCGACCGACGCGGCCGCGCAACTGGTGCAACTGGGCCAGACCGAAACGGTCGGCGTGTTCGATCACCATGATCGAGGCGTTGGGCACGTCCACGCCGACTTCGACCACTGTGGTGGCGACGAGGACCGGCAGGCGGCCGTCGGCGAAGTCGGCCATGACAGCCTCGCGCTCTGCGCCCGGCATCTGGCCGTGAGCGAGGCCGACCTCCGCGCCCAGCAGGCGCCGCAGATCGTCGGCGCGATCGACGGCGGCCGCCAGGTCGATGGCCTCGGATTCCTCAACCAAGGGACAGATCCAATAGGCCTGGGCGCCGCTTTCGACGGCGCTCTTCAGACGAGTGGCGACCTCGCCGATGCGGGCCAAGGGCAGGACGGCGGTCGTGACGGGCGTGCGGCCGGGCGGCTTTTCCATCAGGCGACTGACCTCCAGCTCGCCGTATTGCGTCAGCTCCAGCGTGCGGGGGATGGGGGTGGCCGACATGGTCAGCAGATGCACGGCGCCCAGGCGCGGGTCGCCCTTGGCTTGCAGTCTCTGGCGTTCGTTCACGCCGAACCGGTGCTGTTCGTCGATGACGGCCAGAGCCAGGCGGTCGAAGCGAACGGCGTCCTGGAACAGGGCATGGGTGCCGATGGCGACCTGGGCGTGACCCGAGGCCAGGTCAGCCAATTTCTCGCGCCGTTGTGCCGGGGTGTCGCGGCCCGTGAGAAGGACGGCGGCGACGCCGGCTGCATCCAGTATGGGGCCGAGCTTCTCGTAGTGCTGGCGCGCCAGGATTTCGGTCGGGGCCATGAGCGCGGATTGGAAACCGCTGGCAGCGGCGTCGGCCAGAGCGAGGGCGGCGACGGCGGTCTTGCCCGAGCCGACATCGCCTTGCAGCAATCGGCCCATCTGCTGGCCCGACGCCAGATCACGGCGGATTTCGGCGACGGCCTGGGCTTGGGCGCTGGTCAGCTGGAAAGGCAGGGCCTGGAGCAGGTGTTCGGACGCCGAGCCGGGGGCGATGACGGGGGCGGGCTTGATCTCGCGGGCGCGGCGACGACGGGCCAGAGCCAGTTGGTGGGCGAGGAACTCGTCATAGGCCAGGCGCTGGCGGGCGGGGGCGTCGGGCGTCAGGTCGATCTCGCTTGTGGGGGCATGCAGGGCGTCGATAGCGGCGCGCCAACCCAGCCAGTTCTGCTTCTTGAGCCAGGCGGTGTCCTGCCATTCCGGCAGGTCGGGCGCGTCAGCAAGGGCGGCGTGGACCAGTTTACGCAACTGGCGCGAGCTGAGGCCCTGCGTCGCAGGATAGACGGGCTCGGACGCCGGAATGTCGGCGGCCTTGTCTGGCGTGACGATGTCCGGATGGACGATCTGGACCTCGCCATTGAAGCGCTCGACCTTGCCTGCGACCAACCGCGTTTCGCCACGCGGCAACAGCCGGTCGATGTGCTGGGGCGAGCCGCCGAACCAGACCAGATGCACGAAGCCGGTGGGATCGCTGGCCCGGACCTTCAGCGGTGCGCCAGGACGGCTGGGCGTGAAGAGGCGGTCGATGGTCACGGTGAAGACGCCCACCTCGCCATCGACCGCGGTGGCGGCCTCGGCAGGGCGGCGCACGATGACGCCGGACGGGCTGAGGAACAGCAGATCGCGAACCAGCGGGCCCGCCACCTTTTGCACCAGAGGCAGGACGCGAGGGCCCACGCCCTTGAGGGTCGAGACCTCGGCGAACAGGGGAAAGAGAATCTGCGGACGCATCGCCGTGAACATAGCGTGACCATGACGGGTGGCGAAGTCCGTTCAGGAACGCTATCTGCGCTTCTCACATTTCTGATGCGCTATCGCTCTCCGCGCGGCGGATCGCTGCATGAGCGCATCGGCATTTTTAACGGGCAAGGATTCTTGTGGCCGAAATCGACGCGCGTCCCGAAAGCGAAATGACCCCTGAGCAAATGACGCCTGAGCGCAGGCAGCGGTTGGGCCGCATACAGTTCCGCGCCTGGCGGCGGGGCTTTCGCGAGGCTGACATGGTGCTGGGTCCGTTTTCCGATCAGGTCGCGCCGACCCTTACCGATGCGGAACTGGACCAATTCGAGCGGCTGATCGACGAGGAAGACCAGTGGCTTTACGGCTGGATCATCGAGCGTGATCCGGCGCCGCCCGAGTTCGAGACGCCGGTGATGGCCAAGGTGCGCGCCTTCATGCGCGCCCACGTCGCGGCCGAAGTCGGGAAGGGAATCGGCTGATGGACGCCAAGGTCGAATACCGAACCGACGCCGACTTGGGCGGCGCGCCCGAGGGGTTGGACGCGCTGATCGTCGCCGAACGGATCAAGGCCGGCGGCGGTGTCGGCC
>Ga0308158_10000220_pt1 | contig 122170 bp, 102 predicted proteins | sample PhyBR2_FD_201038 | JGI IMG/M metagenome (GOLD analysis project Ga0308158, IMG submission 201038) | Phyllosphere microbial communities from UC Gill Tract Community Farm, Albany, California, United States - DLSLB.R2 | ecosystem: Host-associated > Plants > Phyllosphere > Unclassified | place... | reverse complement strand
CGCAAGCGAAACGCCCATGGCGATGCCCCACCCCAACCCCTCCCCTGAAGGGGAGGGGCTAAAACCGTGCAATGCTGATCGCTTTCAACTCTAGCCTGAGCACAGTCGAAGGCCGGGGAATCCCCGGAGTGGGGTGGCTTTGCCTTGAATCCCACGAGCCCCTCCCCTTTCGGGGGAGGGGGGGCATCTCATGTCATTCCGCTTTATGGCCTCTGGACCAGCGTAAACACCACCCCCGGCGCATCCCGCAGCGTCACGTATAGCACCCCATTCTGCATCGGCGGCACCGTCAACCGCGCCGCCGTGAACCCCGGCGGAACGCTCACTGCTGCGCCCATGTCGACACTCGCCGCCACCCGGTCGATCAGGAACAGGTCGCGCCCCGCCATCTGGCATCCGTCGGCGGCACAGGTGATCGCATCGATCCCCGGCAGCCGCACCAGCGTGGCGAGCGGACTCCAGTCGCCCTTGATGCCCCCGCGCACCACCCGGTAGCGTAAGGCCCCCGCCGCCGCCGGACCCAGCCGTCCCGGATCGAGTGTCGCAACAGCGATGTCGGGCGAGGACAGCCGCACGTCGTGTCCGCCCTCCAGCGTCACCGACGCGCTGCCATCCGCCGTGCCGACCTCGATCGCGTCGGTCGGGGCCAGCCGGGTGCCTTCGCCTGCCCGAACCGAGAAGGTCAGGCGGCTATTGTCGGGCAGGATCGCCTCGTCCTTGGTGGCCAGCGTCACCGCGCCCGCCGCCGCCTTGGGGGTCAGGCTGCGCGCGATCAGCGTCGCGGCGGGGCGGGGCGGGGCGGTGGTGATCGGCACCGACAGGGTGCGCCCATCGGTCAGCCGGACTTTCGCGCTCGTGCCCGAGGGCTGGCGACCATCGGCGGCGGTGACGACCAGCCGGTCGGTATCGCCCTCGCGCGTAAGGCCGTCGGGCGAGAGACGGACGTCACCGATCTCGACCCCGGCAATCTCATCCAGCCGCTGTCCGGTCAGCATCGCGAAGCGGTCTCCCTTGGCCAGCGTCACCGTGTCGATCCGGCTGGCCGGTGAAAAGGCGCGCAAGCCGACCGTGCGCGGCGCGGCGTCGCCGATCTGCTGGACCTCCAGCGTCACGTCGCCCGCCCGCGCCGCTTTCAACGGCAGGGTGACGGTGATCCCGTCCGCGCCGCGCAAGGTGAAGGGCACCGACTGCGGGGCGGCCGAGCCGCTGCGCATCGTCACGCCGGTCACGCAGGCGGCGGCCGGGCCGGTCAGCGTGACGCTGTTGTCACGCCCGACGACCAGGCTCTGTCCGCTGTCGTCCGTGCGCCACTCCCCGCTGCCCGGGAATTGCAGGGTGAAGTTCGGCCCCTCGAAACTGTCGAAGCCCCATTCGCCGTGCAGCTTGGCGGACACCTTGCCCGATAAGGCGCCCGAAGGCAGCGGATCGGTCAGGACATAACCCCCGCGATCGGCGCGCGCGCGGACGGGCAGGTCGAGCCGCTTGCCGTCGGCGGCGGTGATCGACACCATCATGTTGCGCGCGAACGCGGTCGAGTAGATCAGCGGCGCACCCTCGACCGGCAGGACCAGGCCCGGCCGCGCCCCGCAGAGCGGGACGTCGCCGGTGACGCGCAGACGCGGCGGACTGGCCGCGTCGATGGCGGGCATGGCGGCCACCAGCACCGATTTGGGCTTGGCGAAGGAGGGAGCGGCGTTGAGCAGCAGCGCCATCCGGTCGCCGTCGCGCGTCGCCAATGTGGGCAGATAGCCGAATTGCGGATTGCCGAACGCGCCGAACACCCGCGCAATGTCGCGGACCACGGCGATATAGGGGCTGTAATAGCCCAGTCCGGCTTCGCGCGTATAGCTGACCTGCAAGGCCAGATCGGTCGGCGCGCCGATCAGCGTGTCGGTCATCGAGCTGCTATGGATGTCGGCCAGTACCAGATTTTCCTGGTTTTCGAGCAGACAGGCCGCCTGCAACTCGATCACCTTGGCCAGGCAGTCGGGGTTCAGCTTGATCGCCAGGCTGTTGGACAGGGCGGGCGCGAGGGTGCGCAGGAACTCGGGGTGGCTGTTCTCCTGCGCGCGGATCGCCGCGACGAAGGCGTTCAGCCGCGAACGGTCGAGCGAGGCCTGGTTCAGGTCCTGCACCGCGCGAACGAACTCGCCCGGCCGGTCGCGCACCGCATCGACGATGGTGCCCGATGCGCCACCCGTCTCCGGCACCAGGAACAGCGCCATCTGCCGTGCGCCCTTGGGCACGGTCAGGGTCAGGCGGCGGTCCTTGTCCTTGGGCTTCCAGGTCTCGGCCGACTTCACCCAGTCCTTGGGCGGCGGGTTGGTCGCGCCGCTCAGGAAGGCGGAGAAGAGGATGTAATGCGCCCGCTGGTCGCGCGGCAGGTCCGCCTCGATCGTCAGCCGGTCGCCGGTGGCGAGGTTGGGCACCTCGGCGATGGGCAGTGTGCGGTCGCCGCGCGTGACGGAAATACGCAAGGCTGGCCCCGGCAGGTCGAAGGGCGCGGGGTCCGCGGCGCATAGCGGGCTTTCGACTAGGGCGGCCGCCGCGAGCGCCACCGCCATCAGCGGGCGCGGAAAGGGAAGGCGAGGGAGCATGGCGGGACTTAAGGCGCAGTCGGCGGCAGGGATCAAGCCATTCGCGGCAGATGACATGCGGGCGTCACGTTGCAAATCCTCCCCGCTTGCGGGGAGGGGGACCATGCGCAGCATGGTGGAGGGGGCGTGCAGCACATGATGCGCCTCGCGGAGATTCCCCTCCGTCAGCCCTTCAGGCTGCCACCTCGCCCTTGCAGGGGAGGACAAGTTTCAACCAAGCTTGTCGGCCGTCTTCGTCTCGAAATCGCTGGCGTCATGACGCTCGGCCAGCTGCTCGGAGGGCTCGCCGAAGGTGCGGTTGACCATCCGTCCCCGCTTCACCGCTGGTCGGGCGGCCATCTCGCGCGCCCAGCGCAGGACATGGGGGTATTCCTGAACCTGAAGAAACTCGGCGGCGTTGTAGAGATCACCCAGCACCAACTGCCCGTACCAAGGCCAGATCGCCATGTCGGCGATGCTGTATTCGTCGCCCGCTACGAAGGCGTTATGCTCCAGCTGGCGGTTGAGCACGTCGAGCTGGCGCTTGGCCTCCATCGCATAGCGGTTGATCGGATATTCGATCTTCACCGGCGCATAGGCATAGAAATGGCCGAAGCCGCCGCCCAGGAACGGCGCGCTGCCCATCTGCCAGAACAGCCAGGACAGGACGCGCGCCTTGGCCGCCGGTTCGGTCGGGAGGAACGCGCCGAAGCTTTCCGCCAGATGGGTCATGATCGCGCCGGACTCGAAGATGGCGAGCGGCTCGGCCCCCCGCCGGTCGACCAGCGCCGGAATCTTGGAATTGGGATTGACCGCGACGAAGCCGCTGCCGAACTGGTCGCCATCGGCGATGCTGATCAGCCAGGCGTCATATTCCGCCCCCGTATGACCGGCGGCGAGCAGTTCCTCCAGCAGGATCGTGACCTTCACCCCGTTGGGCGTGCCCATCGAATAGAGCTGGAGCGGATGCTCACCGACCGGCAGGTCCTTGTCGTGCGTCGCCCCGGCGACGGGACGATTGATGGCGGCGAAGCGCCCGCCGCTCTCCTTGTCCCAGGTCCAGATGGCAGGCGGGGTATAGGCGTCGTCGCTCATGGCTCTTGGCTCCAGCTTTGTCCGGCGCGGGAGATGGGCGGCGGCGATGGCAAAAACAACCGCGACCGTGCCTTTTATTTCGCTGGCGGAACGGGCAGGTCGCGGCGGACGTACAGCATTTCATGCCGCTCCTCGCGCGGGACCGCCATGACCAGCCGATAGTCGCGTGCCAAAGCGCCGGAGACCTGGGCCTGGGTCGCGGCATTCCAGGGCGAGAAGGGATCGTCGAGCGTCACGATGGCGGGAGGACGCCGGGCGAGGATGCGGGCGACCTCGGCGCTTTCGTCGATCCCGATTGCGCCGCGCTCCGCCTCATAGGCCAGCGAGGAGGGAAAGGCGTAAGCGGTCGGAATGCAGCCGCCCGACAGATGGTAAAGGCTGGAGTCGCCCGCAAAGACATAGGGGCATTCGCGCCCGTCCACCGCCGCCATCGCCTTCGCCATGCGGCGGATGCCGTCGCCCTCGCCCGGGTCGTTGGTGGCGGAGTGGAAGACGAACAGCCCGGCCCCGATCGTGAACACCGCAACCACCGCCTTTCGGCTGAGCGCAAAGGCCGGGGCGGCGGCGAGCGCCAGCGGGGCGACCAGCGGCAGGGCATAATGGTCGAAAAACGCCCCGATCATCGCAAAGGCCACCAGTGCGAAGCCCAGCCAGATGCGGGTCAGCGTCAGCGCCGGATGCTTCGGCCCCTGGCGCCAGCTATAGACCGCACAGGCGATCAGCGGCAGCAGTTGCCCGCCGATCCCGGCAAGCCGCCCGATGATCTTGGCCGCCGGATAGCCGCGCCGCAGCGTGATCGAGGTGAAATTGGCGAACCAGAAGGCGTCGAATGCCGCTGTATCCCCAAGCCAGAAATACAGCACGACCAGCGCGGTGGGCAGCAGGCCGAGCACCATCCAGGCCAGTGCCGCCAGCACCACAACCACGACGCCCGCCCGCGCCCGCCAGAGATACCAGAGATGCGCAAGGCCGAAAAACGCCCCCTCGACCAGCGGGGTATATTTGATCTGGATCGCGATGCCCGCCAGCAGACAGGCGATGGCGCCGCTGACGATGATCGCGCCGACCGCCCGCCGCTCGGCCAGGCGCGGCAGTTCCAGCGTCAGCACCGCAGCGGCGGTCATCGCCAGATTGTAGAAGACCGGCGACTGGCCGCTTCCCCCGCTGAGCAAGGGCAACCACAGGATATAGGCGGCCCCCGCCGCCAGTCCCGCCGGGAAGCCGAGCCCCATGCGCCGCGCAGCCAGCCAGACGAGCCAGCCGGTAGCCGCGGTGCAGGCCGCGCCGACCAGCTGATAGGCGAGGAACCCGTCACCCGGCAGCAGACGGAAGCTGGCGAATAGCAGGAACAGCCCCGGCGGCTTGCGGTCCCACAGATCGACATAGAGCCGTGCGCCGTGCAGGATGCGGTCGCCGACCAGCAGATAATATTGCTCGTCGACATGGGCGACCGGATTGCCGAAGTCGCGCATCCGGGTCAGCACGGCAAAGGCCAGCAGGACCAGCGCCGCGCCGATCGGTCGGTTCAGAAACAGATTGAACCTATGCGGCATCGAAAAAGCCGGGCGGGCGGGCGTCATTTCCGTCATCTCGAACCCTGTTGGAGAATGGGCGACGGGCGAAACGAAACCCCACGGATCCGCCCGGTGCGGCTCGCCCATGTCATCGACACCGGGGCCTTCGCAAAGAAAATCGACATGGTTCCCGGCCGAGTGAAAATATTTTCAGCCACCATGTCCGGTTTGGCGGGGATTGCTCCGTCTTAGCCATGAACATCTCTGGCTGCGGCGCTGGCCGCCGCCGGGCGGGGGCTTCGGCAACCGGGTGACTTGGTCGTTTTAAGGGCGGGGTGGGGTAATGCTGCTCGATGCGGAAGGCGCGGCTTGGCGGAATGCCAAAGCCTGGGCTCAGGCGGGGAAGACGGAACGGACGGGCGCCTATGTCGCGCCGTGCTGGACCGTGGTCGTGCCCTTTTTCAACGAAGAGCGCGATCTGGCGGCCACGCTGGAGAGCCTGGCGGCGCAGACGGTGCGGTTCCGTCTCGTGCTGGTCGACAATGGCTCGCTCGACGCCAGCGCGCGGGTGGCGACCGACACCTGCGAGCGGCTGGGGCTCGATCATATCCTGTTGCATCAGGGCCTGCCCGGCAAGATCAACGCGCTGCACCTCGGCCTCGACCATGTGCATACGCGCTTCGTCGCGACCTGCGATGCCGACACTTATTATCCGGCCGATTATCTGGCGCAGGCGCAAGCCCTGCTGGAGCGGCCGGGCTGCGTCGTCGCCGGGGCCTATTTCATCGCCCCCCAGGACGGGGAAGCGGAGCGTCGCCGCGAGTCCGCCGCGATCCGGCTGGCGGCGCGCTTCCTGCCGCGCCAGTGCCATGCGGGCGGGGCGGGCCAGGCCTTTCGCACCGAGGCGCTGAAGGCGGCGGGCGGGTTCGACGCGCGCCGCTGGAATTACGTGCTGGAGGATCATGAGGTCATCCACCGCGTCATGCGCCACGGCACCATGGCCTATGCCGATGGCTTCTGGTGCGTCCCCTCCGACCGCGAGCGCGACCGGGAGTCGATCCGCTGGACGCTGACCGAGCGACTGGTCTACAGCGTGGCCGCGCCGTTTGCGGGGGACTGGTTCTTCTACGATTTCCTTGCGAAGCGACTGCGCGCGCGGCGGCTCACGACCGAGCGGATGCGCGAGCGGGCCTATCAGCAACTGGCGGGGGTCGTGGGTGAACCGGCTTATTCTCTGCGCTGACGATTTCGCCTTTTCCACCGACGACAGTCTCGTCATTGCCAAGCTGCTGCGCTCGGGAAAACTGAACGCGACGAGCTGCATGACCCTCCGTCCGAACTGGATGGAGGACAGCGTGATGCTGCGATCGGTGCCGCAGAGCGCGCAGATCGGCCTGCACCTGACCCTGACCGAGGAAGCGCCGATCCACCCCAATGGCTTTACCCGCGACGGGTTGATGCCGGGGATCGATCCATTGACGCGACTGGCGTCGCGCGGGCAGCTCGACCCGGCCGAAATCACCCGCGAGGTCGAGGCGCAGTTCGACCGTTTCGAGGCGGCGATGGGCCGTCCGCCCGCCTTTGTCGACGGGCATCAGCATTCGCACGCGCTGCCCGGCGTTCGCCCGATCGTGCTGGCGATCACCCGGCGGCGCGCGCCCGACGCGTGGGTGCGTACCTGCGAGGACCGGCTGATCGGCTTGCTGGGGCGGCCCTGGCGCGGCAAAGCGATTGGCAGCGCCTATCATTCGCGCGGCCTGACCCGCGCGGTGGAAGCGGAGGGCCTGCATTGCAACGAGGGGTTTGCCGGGCATTACGGGTTCGACGGGCGCTTTGCCGAGGCGTTGCCGCGCTTTCTGGATTATGGCGGGGCGGAGCATCTGGTGATGTGCCATCCCGGCGCGGGCAAGCGGGCGGGCGACGTGATCGCGGCGGCGCGGCGCGACGAAGCCGATGTCTTGCGCGCCGTTTCGGTGTCTGACATGGCGGCGCAACGCGGGCTGGCCTTCGCCGCCTGACACGAGGGCGGTCTTTGGGTAATCAGGGTCTGGAAGGCCGGTTCATGGAGGCGCGCCCGCTGCTGCGTCGCCTGCTCGCCGCCCGGCTCGGCTCGCCCGACGAAGCGGAGGATGCGCTTCAGGACCTGTGGCTGCGCGTATCGGGGCTGGACGCCGGACAGATCGAGCAGCCCATTCCCTTTCTCTGCCGCATGGCGACCAATCTGGCGACCGACCGCCGCATTGCCGCTGCCCGGCGCGGCGTGCGGGAGGGCGCATGGGAAGAGGTCCAGCCGCAATCCGCCGAATATGCCGATCCCGAACGGATCGCATCGGGCCGCAGCGAGCTGGCCCAGGCCCATGCGATGATCGCCCGGATGCCCGACCGGATGCGCGAGGCCTTTACCCTGTTCCGCTTCGAGGAACGGCCGCAGCGCGACATTGCCGAACGGATGGGCATCACCGTCAGCGCCGTCGAAAAGCTGCTCCGCCGCGCCTATCAATTTTTGCAAGAAAATCGTGAATTGGAGGGTGCGGATCAGGCGTGTCGGCGTCGTCCTGACAGTGGAAGGAGCGGGGACGAGTGACGCGGGAGGAACAGGCGATCGACTGGCACGTCCGGCAGCGCGACATGAGCGCGGCCGAATGGGATGCCTTTGCAACCTGGCTGGAGGACAGCCCGGCCAATGCTCGCGCCTATGACGCGGTGGCGATGGCCGATGCCTTGCTGGTCGCCCCCGTGGCCGAACCGGAACCCGTCATCGCCGAGCCGCCGCTGGCGGTTCCGGTCGCTGCCAACGACAACAGGGGGTGGGGTCGTTGGTGGTTGATGGGCGGCGTCGCGGCCGCCGTCGCGCTGATCGCGGGGCCGGTGCTGATGCAGGCGCACCCCGACATCCGGGTCGAACAGACCCGGCCGGGCGAGACGCGGGTCATTGCCCTGAACGACGGCACGCAGGTCGAACTGGCGGGGGGATCGCGGCTTCGGCTCGACCGCAACGACATGCGGGTCGCGACGCTGGAGAGCGGACAGGCGCTGTTCCGCGTTCGGCACGACGCCTCCGCTCCTTTCGAACTCCGCTCCGGCGACGTTGCCATCCGCGATGTGGGGACCGTGTTCAACGTCCGGCGTGAGGGGGCTCGGCTGGATGTGACGGTCGCGGAAGGGGCGGTGGCGTTCGCACCCCGTGGGCAGACGGTGCAGTTGACCGCCGGGCAGGGGGTACGGCTGGACGAGGCGCGGGGCAGCCTGCGTCGCGTGCAGGTCGATCCGGCGATGGTCGGCGGCTGGCGTCGCGGCCTGCTGGATCTGGACGGCGATACGGTCGACACGATTGCTGCACGATTGCAATCCGCCTATGGCATGCGGATCGCGGTGGAGGGGCCGTTGGCGAAACGCAGCGTCACCGGGCTGGTCCGGGTGACGGGCGACGCCAGCCGGGACGTTCCACGTCTTGCGAAGCTGATCGGAGCGGAGTGGCGCCAGAGCGGTGGGGACTGGATTTTGCGGGCGTCGGACGGGGTTCATTGAACGCGGCCTGTTGGTCGCGACTGCCCTTGCCTTGCCCGTCGCCGGTCGGGCGCAGGCCATCGGTGCAGCGGTACCCGGTCGGATCGTCCTGGCCCCGGCACGGCTCGATTTCGCGCTGCGCGAACTGGCGCGGCAGGGTGGCATCACCGTCGTCGCCACCGATCCCCGCCTGGGGGAGGTCCGCACCCGCGCGCTGACCACTGGCGCGCCGCCCGCCAGAGCCTTGGCGCAATTGCTGCGCGGGACCGGCTATCGTGCCATCGCGATCGATGCCGTCAGCTTCCGTATCGTCGGATCGCCGCGTCCCCCATCCGCCAGCCGTCCTCCGCCCGCCGCTCCGCCGCCTGTCGGCCGGACCGGCGACATCATCGTGACTGCCAGCAAGCAGGGCACCGAGCTGGCCCGCTATCCGGGCAGCGTATCGGTGATCGGGCGCGGCGTTGCGCTGCCCAACGGATCGATCGACCTCAGCGATGTCGCAGGCCAGACGCCGATCCTTCAGACCACCGCGCTGGGGCCGGGGCGCAACAAGCTGTTCATCCGGGGCATTGCCGACAGCAGCTTCAACGGTGCGACCGAGTCCACCGCCAGCCTGTATCTCGACGAAGTGCAGATTGCCTTTGCCGGACCCGATCCGGGGCTGAAACTCTACGATATCGGTGAGGTCGAGATTGCCGAAGGGCCGCAGGGCGCGCTGCACGGCTCGGGTGCGATCGGCGGGATCGTTCGCCTGACCTCCAACCCGGTCTCGCTGACCCGCGACGGCGGACGGATCGAATGGGGTGGCGCGCTGACCGGGGGCGGGGCGGCGAGCAACGACGTGGCGGCGGTCGCCAACAAGGTGCTGCTGGCGAATACGCTGGGCGTCCGGCTGGTCGGTTATCACGCGGTCGATGGCGGCTATATCGACAATCTGCGGACCGGCGCGCGCAACATCAACCGGGTCCTGACCAGCGGTTTGCGCGGCACGCTGGCCTGGAATGTCGGGGGTGGCTGGCACGCCGAGCTGGGCGGCGGCACCCAGTCGATCGTGTCGCGCGACGCACAATATGTGCTTGGCGAGGACGTGCTGGCCAGCCGCTCGGCAATCGCCCAGCCATTCTGGAGCGACATGCGGTTCGGGCGGCTGCTCCTGTCCAAACACTGGGCAAGCGGGCTACAATTCGTCTCGGCCTCGGGCCTGGTGAAAGGCGCGTCGTTCGAGCAGTTCGACGCCAGTACCATCCTGCCGCGCGGATCCTATCAGCTGAACAGCGGCAAGACCCTGTTCTCGCACGAAAGCCGTGTGTCGCGACGGCTGCCCGGCGGCGGGTCCTGGGTGGTCGGCATCAATTTCGTGTCGGACCAGTCGGTGATGGGGCGGTCGCTGACCCTGCGGCAGGGGGTGCGGCCGGTGATCGGCGTGACCAACGTCACGCGCAGCGGTGCGGTGTTCGGCGAGGCGACGCAGCCCGTAACCGGCCGCTTGTGGCTGACGCTGGGCGGGCGCGTGACCGCCGCGCGGGTCGACGGCGAACCGTCGATCACGCCGCGATCCAGGAATTTCGTACGAGGGCGGTCGGCCACGCGGGTCGATCCGACCTTCGGATTTTCCTGGGCGCTGGGCGGCGACTGGACCGCGTTCGGGCGGTATCAGTCCGGCTTCCGCACCGGCGGCCTGGCCGTCGCGGCAGGCGTCGGGCGGGTCGCGAACTTCGAGGCGGACTCGATCCAGATGGTCGAGGCGGGCCTGCGCCATGTGCGTCGCGGCGCGACCGGGCTATCGGCCTCGGTCAGCCTGTCGCACGCGCGCTGGAAGGCGATCCAGGCCGATCTGCTCAACCGGTCGGGGCAGCCGGTGACGAGCAATATCGGCGACGCCCGTGTCGATGCGCTGGAGGGCTGGATCGAATGGGTGCCGCAGCGCGACTGGCACATGACCGCGGCGATGTTCGTGGCAGACAACGAGGTCACGGGTTCGACCGCCGCGCTCAGCCGCGCCAGCAACCACCGCCTGCCGGAGACGCCCAGCATCTCGGCCCGGCTGGGGCTGGTCCGCAATGTCTCGCTGGGCCGCGATACGGTGCTGTCGACGCGCGGGGAGCTGGCCTTTGTGGGACCGTCGGTGCTGGGCGTCGGTGACATGTTCGACGTGCGGCAGGGCGGTTACGGTGTCGCCAATCTGGGACTGACCGCACGGCGGGGCGGCTATGCCCTGGCGCTGACGCTCGACAATCTGCTCGACGAGCGGGGCAATCGCTTCGCCTATGGCAATCCGTTCCTGCTGGGGCGGCGCAATGTCTCGACGCCGCTGCGTCCGCGCACCGTGGGGGTCAGGCTGAGCGCGGATTTCTGAACGCCGTGCGGCCATAGGCGGCAAGGCCCGCCAGCACATGGCGCAGACGAAAGGCGTGGAAATGCCGGATCGTCGGCACCGGCCCGGCAAAGCGCTCGCGCAGGTTGCGGACGTCCGCCGCCAGCCAGCGGCGGACCCGGCTGTCGGTCATGACATGCTTGGCGTAAAGCGCTCCGTCGCCAAAGCCGTATCCCGCGAGGAGCGCGACGGCTTCGTCCTCCCGGCGGCGGCCATGATGGTGGTCGACCACGAAGCCGGGGTCATAGCGGATCGACAGGTCCAGCGCCTGCGCGCGCAGCAGGAAGTCGGTATCCTCGGCGGCGCGGAATGGCGCACCCGCCCCGAAGCGTTCGTCGAACGGCCCGACCATGCGGCCGACATCGGAAGTGAAGGCCAGGTTGGCGCCCATGACGAAGCCGCCGGGAAAGCTGCCCGGCTCGGCGATCATCGGATGATCCTCCAGCTTGACGGTCAGCAGCAGGTCGGCGGGGTCGCCGCGAAGGATACGCCCCCCGATGATGACGGGGGCGGGCTGCCCCGCAAAGGCCCGGGCCGCCTGCGCGAAATAATCGGGGTGCAGTACGCAGTCATCGTCGGTCATCGCGACGATCCGCCCCCGCGCCGCCCGAAGCGCCCGGTTGCGGGCGCGGGCCAGGCCGGGCAGCGGTTCCGACAGCAAACGCACGGGAAAGGGCCTGTCTATCGCCCAGTGCCGGATCACCGCCGCCGTGGCATCGGTCGAGCCATTGTCGACCAGGATCAGTTCGACCGCGCCGCTACCCGGATGTCGGGCGGCGGCATCGACCGAGGCGAGCGTGGCGGCGAGACTGCGGCAGCGGTTGCGGGTGCAGATCAGCAGGCTGATATCGATCATCCCGCGATCATCTCCGCCGCCTCCTGCGAAGACCGGGCCTGTCGGACGAGCGGGCTTTCCGCCGTCCACGCGCTCCTATAGGCGCCGACCTTGCCATAGTCATTGTCCAGCACGACGTGGCGGACGCCGAGCAGCAGGGCCAGGATATGGCCGTGCAGGCGATCGGTGACGATCCGCTCCCCGCGGGCAAGCAGCTTCAGCCCGCGTTCGACGCGCTCCCGTGCCCGCTCGGTCGGAGCGGACGCCGCCACCGGCGGTTCGTCGAGCCAGTCCAAGGCGACCGTATCAGGCAGGCTCAACAACGGCGTGTCGTCACGCGCCGCGCGTTCGGCGTCGGAGCGGAGCAGCATCAGCGCGCGGCAATCCGCCGAAACCGGTCGCTCGATGCGGCCCAGGCCGAAGGCGGAGTCGGGGGCGAGCGTACTGGGGCAATGGAAATGGCGGCGGGCCAGATCGAGGCTTGCCGTGTCGCGGACATACAGGTGAAAGTCCGGATGCCTGTCCACCAGCGCGGCGAAGCGGTCGCGATGGGCTTGGTCGCGAAAGTGGATCGACTGGGGCAGCTGGACGATCCGGCGATCGGGAAAGCGTTCGATCAGCTGTTCGCGAAACTGCTGGTGATGCGGCCAGATGTCGCCCAGATTCCCGCCGCCATGGATCAGGATCGGCCCGGTGGGGCAGGCGGCGCGGAAGGCCGCTTCGTCGAAATCGTCCCAGCGGCAGATATAGGCCGGATCACCCGCGCCGACCGCGTGAAGCAGCGCGATCTCCCCCAACCAGATCGCGCTGTCCCCCACATTGGGATGGTCGGGGAAATCGACCAGCGCATAGGGCTCTCCCGGCGTGACATGGCGGCGATACAGGTCGAGCAGTGCCTCTCGCTGGCCTGCGATCACATCATCCTCGCTCACGCCGCGATGGCACTCGGCAAGGCGCCCCGGACGCTGGCATAAAGCGCCTCGCAACGGTCGAGCCACAGGTCGCGGGCGAAATGCGCTTCCACCCGGTGACGGGCGGTGTGGCGCGGAATGGCCATGGCCCGGATCAAGGCGTCGGCCAGCGCGGTGACATCCCCGGCCGAGGCGATGCATCCGGCCTCGCCCACGACTTCGCGCGCTGCGCCCGCATCGAATGCGGCGACGGGCAGGCCGCACGCCATCGCCTCGATCGCGACCAGCCCGAACGGCTCGTCCCAGCAGGGGGTGAAGAGGAACACCGAGGCGCGACCCAGTTCCCGCGCCAACGCCGCACCGTCCAGATGCCCGCCATAACGGATGTCCCCGCCCAGCAGCGGTTCGACCTCGGCGGCGAAATAGTCCGGGTCCTCGACCGCGCCGAACAAGGTCAGTGCGACGCCCGCTTCCTGCGCGGCGCGGATGGCGAGATGCGTGCCCTTGTTGGGGGTGATCCGCCCGCACCACACCGCTTCGCCATTGCCCTGCTCGGCAAAGGGCCATGCGGCCGGGTCGATGGCATTGTGCAGGACCGAGGCCTCGGGCGGCGCGCCGTTCGGCCACCAGGCCTGCAACTGGCGGGCGGAGGTGACGGTCAGCCTGTGGGTCGGGCTGGGGCTGATCGACACGAAATGATGGAGCGCGTCATAGGGCGGCACATGTAGCGAGGTGACGGTCGGGACCTGCGCGGTCCGGCGCTGCTCCAGCGGGAAGCGGTGCAGGCTGTTGTTATGCACCACGTCGAACCCGCCCCGCGCGATCCGGTCGCAGGCGGCGGCATAGCCCGCATCGACATGCGCGATCAGCTCGGGCTTGCCGCGATGCTCGGCCCAGGGGAAGACGGCTTCGTAATGGACCGGCAGGACCGGATCGAGGGTGAAGCGCGGGTCGCTGTCGCCACTGGCGAACAGCACCACCTCATGCCCGCGCGCCGCCAGCCCCTCGGCCAGATACCAGCCATGCGCTTCCATGCCGCCCAGGAAAGGCTGGCGGATCGGCTGGCGGACATGGGCGAGAAGGGCGATCCTCATGCCGCGACCCGGGCAGCCTCGCGCTCCTCCAGCAGACGGATGACGCTGGCCGTATTGGCATAGGGCTGGTGGCTCTGCTGCCCGGTCAGGGCGAGGTCGTTCTCATCGGGGCGGCGCAGGATCTGGATGGGGCGGCCGGGCGTATCGTCGATCAGGCCCATCAGGCGAAAAGCGTGCAGCCAATGGCCCATGGTGCGGTATCCCCATTTCGCCTCGAACAGCTCGGCATTGCGGACCACGCTGTCGATATGATGGACCGGCGGCATGTGGTGCGGGTGATATTGATGATAGGCCAGCCCGCCCTTGATCCAGGCGATCGGCACGCCCGCCTTGTCCACCACCTTGCCGAAATCGGTGTCCTCGCCGCCATAGCCCGCATAGCGCTCGTCGAACCCGCCGGTCTTGAGGAAGGTGTCGCGCCGCATCGCGAAGTTGAGCGACCAGAAGCAGCGATAATCCTCGCACCGCTCGATGCCGTGGGGCGGCGGCCCGCGCCGGTCGGAGTGGCGGACCGCGACCCCGGCGAAATCCTCGTACCGCCATTCGCCCGCCGTCGCGCCGCCGGGCAGGTACATGACCTCGCCCATCAACAGCCCGTCTTCCTGATCCAGGTAGCGATCATAATCGGCCAGCAGGTCGGGGGTCGGGATGCAGTCCATGTCGAGGAAGACCAGCTTGTCACCGACCGCCGCCTTCGCTGCCATGTTGCGCGCGGTCGCCAGTGGCAGGCGCGGGCCGGACACCATCATCTGGCGGATGGGGAAGGGCGCGTCCGGCAGGTCATAGGGCGTGTCCTGAATGACCGCGACGATCAGCTCGGCAGGCCGCATCGTCTGGCGGGTCAGGCCGATCACGACATTGCGCAGATGTTCGGGGCGGCCCCCGGCGAGCGTGACGACCGAGATCATGAATGGGCTCCGGTGGATTGGGTCAGGGAAGATGGGTTCATATCGATCGGCCAGAGCCGCGTGGACAGCGCCTCCAGCCAGTCGGCAGCGGCCTGGGCAGGCGCGTCGGCGATCATCGCGCGCTGCAGGACGGGGCAGTGCTGGCCGAGGGTTTCGGTCAGCGCCGCATTCCAGGCTTGGGCCGAGGAGGGCAGATGCGGACGGACACAGGCCACGCCGGCCGTGGCCAGCGCCTCCGCCTTGCGATGCTGTTCGTCGAAATACCGCCATTCGGGAATGGCGAGCCAGGGCCGGGCGGCGGCCAGTATCTGCTGGCAGGTGGTGTTGCCGGTCGAGGCGATGACGAGGTCGGCGGCGGCGACATGGTCCGCCGGATTGTCGACCCAGCCGCGATGCTCGATATTGGCGGGCTCGGTGGCATGCCAGTCGCGCGCGACCGGGCCGATGGTGATCCAGCGCGCACCGGGGCGGCTGCGTGCCCCAACGCCGAGCGGGGCCTGGGCGAAGCCGCCCCCGCCGCCGCCCGACAGGACCAGGATCATTTCCTCGTCCGCGCCCACGCCGATCCGCTGGCGCGCCAGCTCGCGTTCGGGGATGCGGGTGTCGACACCCAGCCCGCCGACGAAGCAGGTCTTGGCGCGCATCGCGGGGTCCCATTCGGGCTGGGCCAGCGCCTCGTCGAACGCGGCGAGCAGCCCGGCGGCGCCGTCATAGGCGGCGCGGTGCCCGGCATCGCTGCGGTCGCCATGCTGGAGAATCTTCACATGCGGGACCGAACAAATGCGCGCCAGCTGTGCGATCTCGGCCGACACGTCGCAGATCATCAGCGCGGGGTCGGCGCGGTCGAACCAACCCGCGATCACCGCCATGGCATGGCGGATGCCGGGCCAACCGAGCGGCGCGCAATGCAGCGTCTCCGGCGTCGGCACCGTGTCCATCGCGCCCGCCTCCAGCCCCGTTGGCTCGAAGAGCGAGGGGATGGTGACGATCTCGACCTGCGGCGGCAGCGGGGGGAAGATGTCGTCGCGCGCGCAGAAGATGGTGACGGGGCGCTCGGGCGGCAGCGCGTTCAGGATGGCGGCGCAGCGCTCGGCATGGCCCCGCCCCTGATGATGGACGAAATAACCGAAGGGGCGCGTCACGCCGCCGTCGCCTGCGTCGGCATCGGCGCGGTCAGGCCCAGCCGCTCCAGCCCCTCCATCACGCCATTGGCATGGTGCGCGGTGACCCGCATCAGCCCGTCACGCTCGGGCAGGTCGGCCAGTTCGTGCCCGGCATTGCCCACGACGATCGCATGGCCGCAGGCGTCCAGCATATCGACGTCATTGCCGCTGTCCCCGGCCGCGACGCACGCACCCATCGGCAGGTCGAGCCGTTTCGCATAGGCCGCGACCGCCGCCGCCTTGCCGCCCAGCGGCGCCAGCACGTCGATCAGCCGTCCGTGCGAAAAGACGGTCTTGGCGGAAAGCCCCTGTTCGGCCAGCGTCTCGCGCACGCGCGCGGCATCCTCGGCGGTGCCGAAATAGCTGACCTTGTGCGGTCCGGCCGTGTCGCGCGGCTGCGGGCGCAGGCGTAGCGGCTTGAGCGCGGCGACCACCGCCTTGCGGTCCCAACCCTCGTTCAGGCGCGTGGCGAACTCGGGGCACTCCTGCCACCCGCGCTGACCCTTCAGCATGATGCGCGTGCCGACATCGGTGATGAAGGCATCGGGTTCGGGAATGCCCCACTGCGACAGGATGATCCGCGCCATCGCGAAGGACCGGCCGGTGGCGACGACGAAGGGAAGGTCGCTCGCCTGACGCCATGCCGCGAAGTCGTGCGCGCCGACACGGCATCCGGTCAGCGTATGATCGATATCGCTGGCGAGCAGGCCGGGGGTGCGCGGCAGATGGGCGTAGAGCGCGGTCGATTCCATGGCGTAACGGTCCCAGGCATAGAGGGTGGAGCCCGATCGGCCATTCGCGCTCATCCGCTTATGGGTGTCGGGATCGGAAAGGATGGACAGGCAGGCGGTCGCGATGGCGTCCTCGTCGCGCGGCTCGACCAGCAGGCCATGGTCCAGCGCGGCGACGATCTCGCTGGGGCCGCCATGACGGGTCGCGACCACGGGCACGCCCGCTGCCGCCGCTTCGATCAGGGTCAGGCCAAAGGGTTCGTGCAGTGCGGCGTTGACGAAGACGCCGCCCGTCGCCGCGCGCTCATAGAGTGCGGCGACGTCATCCCCGTCATGCCGTGGCGGCAGGGCGATGCGACCGCGAAGCGCGGCTGTGTCGGCCAGCGCCAGCAACTCGGCCAGTACGGCGCGTTCCTCCGCCGATCCGGGACCGTCATGCTGGCCCGCCAGGATCACCAGATTGGCGGCCTCGCGCAATTTCGCCGAGGCCGCATAGGCACGGGCGAGCGCGCCCAAATTCTTCTTGGCGACCGGCCGGGCGATGGCGAGTATTATGGGCTTGGCCGGATCGTCGAGCCATTCGTCCAGCCGGTCGGCGAGCGTCGGGCCATCGGGGCGACCGCCCTCATGGTTCGGCACGCCCGGCGCGATGCGATGGATCCGTCCGCCAGCGGGAATGCCATAGGCCTGGACCTGGCGTTGCGCCTCGTCCTCGGTCGAGACGATCAGCGCATCGGCGCTGGCGATGGCGGTACGTTCGGCGGCGATGCGGCCGTCCAGCGCGGGCGAGGGGCCGTGATGGCGGCGCTTGTCGATGCCCAGCGCATGGGGCGTATAGACGAAGGGGATGGCAAAGCGCCGCCGTGCCTCGGCCGCCACGGCGGCGGCGTCGGAGAAATGCGCATGGATGACATCGGGCAGGCGCGGCAGTCGGGCGAGGTGCGCGCAGAAGGATTCGGTAAAGGCGGCCAGGTCGTCGGCCAACGCGTCCTTTTCCAGATAGCGACGATTGGCGGTGGCGATCCGATCGATGGTCAGCTTGGGCGAGAGCCGCTCGGTGGCGCGGGCATGATCGAGCGGCAGGCCCGGTTCCTCAAACAGCCGGGTAACGATGGAGACTTGATGCGTATCAATATTCATTGCCTGCGCGGCGGCAGCGTCCAGGATATAGGCAATATGGCCGCCCGTATCGGCGGTGATGCCATAATGGACAGGTGGCGATTTCAGGCACCCACCCAGTGCCAGATGCAGGATAAACAATCTCGCCCCTTTCGTTATGGAGCGACAACGTTATAAATATTGATTGGCTCCCGACCGGATAGAGGAAAGATTGCAGTCGACTGACATGATTGTCAGTTTGTCCAGGGTTTCTTGATCAGTATCAATAATGGCAAAGCTCAGCTGAGCGGTGGCTGTCCGTTCGAGGCGCTCAGGCCACCGTCGACGGGCAGGTTCACGCCGGTGATGAAGCGCGCATCCTCGCTTGCCAGGAACGCGATGGCCCCGGCGATGTCCTCGGGTTGCGCACCCCGGCCCATCGGAATGCGCTCCTCGAACTTCGCAATCAACTCGGGCTGTTCCTTCATGCCCGCCGTCAGTGCGGTGTAGGTCAGTGACGGATTGACCGCATTGACGCGCACGCCATTCGCCGCTTCGTCCATCGCCAGCGCGCGGGTGAAGTTCGTCACGGCCCCCTTGGCGGCGCAATAGAAGCTGTGATTCCAGTCGCCGCCCAGCCCGGACACCGACGACATGTTGATGATGCAGCCCCTGGACTGGCGCAAATGCGCGATCGCGGCGCGGGCCATCTGGACCACGCCGTAAAGATCGGTTTCGATGACCTTGGCAAAGGCCGAGAAGTCGCCCTCGTCCAGTTTGCCGAGATGATCGACGCCCGCATTGCTGACCAGCACGTCGATCCGTCCGAACCGCGCGATGGCCAGAGCGACCAGGGCCTCGCAATCGGCCATCTTGGATACATCGGTTTCGCGCGTCGCGACCGTCGCGGGAGCGAGTTCGTCGGCCAGCTTGTGCAGGCCCGCACCGTCCGTGTCGCCCAACACCAAGGTCGCGCCCTCCTGTGCGAAGCGGCGGGCGGCCCCTTCGCCGATGCCCGACGCGGCGCCGGTGACGATCACGATCTTGCCTTGGAACCTCGCCATGTCGGGCGCTCCTGTCCTTATATCACTGGTCCGCCCATCCCGGCCTGTCAGAACAGGCACATCGGGCCAGTGTTCCGCCCGCCATCACTGTAAAAACGCAAAAGGCGGGAAAATGCGGTTCAGCGCCGCACCATATCCTCGGGCAGCCCCTTGAAGGATGATGCGCGGCCCAGCGTGTCGCGGTTGGCGGACAGCCAGCCTTCGGCTTGTGCGCGGCCCATTTCGCGCAAATCCTGTAGCACCGACCAGCGTGTGTCGACCTTGCTCGTCCCCGATGGCCCCGCCAGTTCGTCCGGCGGCGACAGCAGGTGCAGGTTGACCCGCGCGATCGCCCGCATCCGCGGATCGCGCGAGGTTTCGGCGCGGGCGACATCCTGGATTTCGGACAGGGCGCGCAGGTCGCGGCGCAGACAGGCGTTGAAGCTGATATCGCTGACCCGGCGCATGACCTCGCCGACCGAGCCGCCGATATCCTCGACGGTGAAGGGCGTGATCTGGACGATCATCATGTCGGTCGCGCCGATCGCCTCGGTCAATAGCGGTTCCAGCGCGGGGTTGGCGGTGAAGCCGCCGTCCCAATATTGCTCGCCCTCGATCTCCACCGCCGCGAACAGCTCAGGCAGGCAGGCCGAGGCCATCAGCGCGTCGAGCGTCACGTCCTCGCCGGTGAACAGCCGCGCCGATCCGCTCGCGATGTGGGTCGCGGCCACATAGAAGGGCAGGCGCGTCTGGCGGGCGAGCAGGTCCAGGTCGATGCTTTCCGCGACCGCCTGTCGCAGCGCGCGCATATCGCGAACGCCGGGCAGGAAGGGCGCGACATAGCGGCTGGAGAGCTTGGCGATGTCCAGCGACTTACGCAGCAGCGGCTCGAAAAACGGACCGCCCAGCGCGCCGACATCGAGCGGGGCGAGCGGCGAGGCATCGGCGACATGGCCCCATAGCCGCTCCAGCGCCGCCTTTGCCCCGGCCGCGCCCCCGGTCGCATAGCCCGAAACAACCGCCGCGCCGTTGATCGCCCCCGCGCTGGCGCCGCTGACCCCGACGATCTCGATATCCTCGTCCAGCAGCCTCTCGACCACGCCCCAGCCATAGGCACCGTGCGCGCCGCCGCCCTGCAGCGCGAGGGCGATGCGGGGGCGGGGCGGGACCTGGGGTTCGAGACGGTCGGTCATGGCGTACCTCCTTCTGCGTTGCGTTATGTTGCAACGCACAAAAGGCAAATGCCATCCCGTTTCGGCGGATTTTTTGTGGGAGTGTGTGATCGATGAACCCGTTCCTCCCCTGCAAGGGGAGGAAATTGGGCCTACCGCTTGGTGAAGCCGCCGATCCCCGCGATCGCCAGCTTGGCGGCGGGCTTGGACATTTCCGCGAAGGTCAGCCGCAGATAGCGGACGGGCCGGACGCTGGTGAAGGGCAGGCGCTGGGTGGAAAGGGCATAGGCGATGTTCGAGAACTCGCCCGCGCCCGCCGGGGTCCAGCTCTTGCCGTCGACGCTCGTCTCCGCGACGTAACCGCGCGGCGGGGCGGCGTCGATCATGACCTGGCGCGAGGGGGTCAGGCTGAAGCCCGCGACGTCGCGCACCTGGCCCATGTCGACGGTCACGCTGGCCGGCTTGCCCGCCACGGGCGCAGGCTGAACCCAGATGGTCTTGGCGTCGTTGTCGAGCAGCTTTTCGGCACCCGGCGCCGTGGCCGAGACGATCGTCCAGCCGGTCGTCGCCAGCACGGTCGGATCGCTCGATACGATGGCGGGGACGGGGACCGGCGCGACGCTCTGGAACAGCGAAACCTCGCTGATCGCCGGGCAGACCGGCGCGTCGACGATGCGCAGGCGGACGCGGCGCGCGGTGACGGGTTGGGGCAGGCGGATGATCCGCTGCGCGCTGATGCACTCATGTTCGGCGAGCTGCTGCCACTTGCCGTTCACTTCCGCATCGACCGCGAAGCGTGTGACCCGCACGCCGAGCGGCAGATATTCGCGGATGCGGATCAGATCGAAACGGCGACCCGGCGGCAGATCGAGCGTCAGGCTGGGCGTGGTCACGCCGTCGGGGGCGGACCAATAGGTGTCGCGCTGGCCGTCCAGCACCTTGGCAGCCTCATAGCCCTTGCCGCGGACATGGCTGGCGCTGGCCACCGACCCTTGCGCCAGATCGGTCGCGAAGCTGGCGCGGATCGCGTCGCCGAAGCTCTTCAGGATCTTGACGTCCTGATCGGGGATGCGCCCGCGCCGGTCGGGCGGCAGGTTCAGGTTCATATTGGTGCCGCGCGCGACCGAGGTGTCGAAATAGCCGACGAGGTTCTCCGGCGAGCGGACCTTGGAGTCCTCGTCCGCATGATAGAACCAGCCGGGCCGGATCGAGGTATTGGTCTCGGCGGGCCACCACAGCGCTCCGCCGCGCACGCCCGAATTGCCCTCCGACTGGACATAAGGGTGGTTGGGCATGGTCGGCCAGCAGGGATCGCCCGCGATCCCGTCCTCATTGCCGACCCAGCGGATATCCGCGCCCAGCGGATCGAAGGTGCAGGCCATGGGCTGATACTGGTGGACCAGCGCGATGATCGAGGGCCAGTTGTAATATTTGGGCGCATCGATCTGCCGCGTCTCGCGCGCCCCGCCATAATAGCCGTCACCGCCATTGGCCCCGTCGAACCAGAATTCGAACAGCTCGCCATAGCCGGTGCAGAGTTCGACCACCTGCTTGCGGAAATAGTCGACATAGGACGGGCGGCCATAATCGGCCCGGTTGCGATCCCAGGGCGAGAGATAGATGCCGAAGGCAAGCCCGGCGCGCTTGCAGGCGTCCGACATTTCGCGGACGATATCGCCCTGGCCGTTCTTATAGGGCGAGTTGCGGATGCAATGCTCGGTCAGCTTGGTCGGCCACAGGCAAAAGCCGTCATGATGCTTGGCGGTGAGGATGATACCCTTCAGATTGCCCGCCTTGGCCGCCCCGACGATCTGGTCCGCGCTGAAATCGGACGGGTTGAACATGCTGGGGTCTTCGTCGCCATAGCCCCATTCCTTGTCGGTGAAGGTGTTCATGGCGAAGTGGATGAAGGCATATTGCTCGCGCTGGTGCCAGCGCCACTGCCGCGCCGAGGGGACTGCGCCATAGGGCGCGGGCGCACCGGCCTGCCCCTTGGCGAAGGCTGGCGTGGCGGAGGCGACGAGCCCGGAGGCGAGGACGGCGCGGCGGGAGAAATCGGTCATTGTCGGGTCGGCTCCGGGAGGGATCAGGCGGGCTGGTGGTCGAAGGAGGGCGGGCGATCCTTGGGATCGCGGCCAAAGGCGGGGTTCGGCCTGGCCCCCATGGTGAAGGACAGGGTGCCGCCCTTCGACAGGGTGGCATGGTCGATCCAGCTCTTGGTCCAGGGGCGACCGTTCCACGTCACCGACTGGATATAGGGCATGTCCGGGCCATTGCCCTTCGCCTCGACAACCAGCGTCTTGTTGCCGCCGACCGTCACCTGCGCACGGTCGAACAGCGGACCGCCGAAGACATAGGCGCCGCTGACCGGATCGACCGGATAGAAGCCCAGCGACGAGAACAGGAACCACGCGCTCATCTGGCCGCAGTCATCGTTCCCGATGATGCCGTCGGGCGCGTTCTTGTACATCTCGGTCAGCAGGCGGCGGACCATCCTCTGGGTTTTCCAGGGCGCACCGACATAGGCATAGAGATAGGCGGCATGCTGGTCCGGCTCGTTGCCGTGCGCATACTGGCCGACCAGCCCCGAAATGTCGGGTGGCGCATTTTTCGGGAGCGTCGAGGGCGCACTGAACAGCTCGTCCAGCTTCGCCTCGAACTTCGCATCGCCGCCCATGTGGCGGATCAGGCCATAGACGTCATGCTGGTTGAGGAAGGTCGCCTGCCAGCCATTCGCCTCGGTATAGTCGCGCCACCAGGGCTTGGGCATATGGCCCAGCTGGACGGGGTCGTAATCCTTCCACCAGCTGCCGTCGCTGAAGCGCGGCCGGGCGAAGTTGATCGAGGGATCGATGACGTTGCGCCAGTTGCCCGAGCGCTTGAGCAGGCGATCGGCCTCGGCCGTCTTTCCCACCTTGCGCGCGATGTGCGACGCGGCCCAGTCGTCATAGGCATATTCCTGCGTCCGGCTGACGCTTTCCCACCATTTGTCGGCGGGGACATAGCCCTTGGCGTCGTACAGGTCGCGACCCTTGGAGTTGTCCATGTCGGGCGCGGCGAAGTCGAAGCTGCGCTTGGCGATGCCCGGCCAGGCGGCGGCATAGTCGGCGGGAATGCCCTTCACCATCGCCTCGGCCATGATCGGCGTGCCGTGCCAGCCGATCATGATACCCGTCTCCTTGCCCTGCAGCGTCCAGACTGGCGGGCCATAGGCGCTCTGCTGCGTCTGGCGGATCACGTCCTCGATCAGCTTCTGCGCCTGGGCGGGCTGGGTCAGGATCAGCCAGGGGTGCAGCGCGCGATACGTGTCCCAGGTGGAATAGGTGCTGTAGGCGGACTGTCCGGCGGGCACGGTATGAACCTGCCCGTCCAGCCCGATATAGCGACCATCGACGTCCGAAAAGAGCGTCGGCGCGATCAGCGTGTGGTAATTGGCCGAGGCCATGATGGTGCGCTGGTCCTCGGTGCCGCCCTCGACCCGAATGCCGCCCAGCATATTGATCCAGCGCCCTTGCGCCATCTCGCGCACACGGTCGAAATTCCAGTCCTTCGCCTCGGCCGCCAGATTGGCCTTGGCACCCGCAACGTCGACCGCGGAGATGCCGCAGCGAATCAGCAACGGCGCATCGCCCAGTTCGTCGAAGAACAGGGCGGCCTTCAGGCGGTTGCCCTTGACGGCGGTGCCGCTCGCGGGTGCGTCGCCGTCACCATAAAGCTGGATGCGGCTCGGCTTCTTCGACAGCTGCATCGCAAAGAAGATGCGCCGCCCCTTGGCCCAGCGGAACACGCGGCGCGTGCCGGTGATCGTGCCGTCTGGCTCGACCGTGATTTCGGCATCGGTGATCAGCGGCTTCTCGTCGCTCTTGTCGAGGACGAGGTGCGACAGGTCGACCAGGACATGGCCCGGCCCCTTGGGATAGGTATAGCGATGCCAGCCGGTCCGTTCGGTCACGGTGAGTTCGGCGAGGACGCCGGACTCCAGCTTGACGCGGTAATAGCCGGGCTGGGCCTGTTCTTCGGAGTAGCGCTGGCGATATCCCGCATCGGGATCGGACAATGGTCCCGGCACCAGCTTCAGGTCCCCACGCGTCGGCACGACCAGCACGTCCAGCATGTCGCCGATCCCCGTGCCCGACAGGTGGGTATGGCTGAACCCCATGATCGAGCCGTCGCCGTGATGATAGCCCGAACAGGTGTCCCAGCGCTCGACATCGGTGTCGGGACTCAGCTGCACCATGCCGAAGGGCAGGACGGCGCCCGGATAGGTATGGCCATCGCCGCCCGTGCCGACGAACAGGTTGGGCGCGGTCGGGAGCGCGGGCAGGCGGGCCAGAACGCCGCGAATGGGCAGGGCGGCAAGCGCGGTTCCGGCAAGGAGCGAGCGGCGGCTCAGGATCATGCAAACGTCTCCCGCAAAACTTCCGGCCTGGTGGCCGCGACATGGACGATCAGTTCGCCGAACAGGCCATTGGCCCAGGCGAACCAGTCGCGCGTGAACTTGGTGGGGTCATCGATATCGACCCCTTCGTGAATGAAGCCGGTATTTCCGTGCGAGCGGCGGATCATGGCAAGGCTCGACCGCAGCAAGGTCGGATCGGTCGAGGTCAGCGCGCGGGTGATGATCGACATCGGCCAGACCTGGCCAGGACCGGTGTGCGGGCCGCCGATGCCGGTCAGCGCCTTGCCCTCGAAATACCAGGGATTGTTCTTGCTCCAGCATGCCGCGAGCGTCCGCTGCCACAGCGGATCGGCCGCATCGACGCAGCGGAGATAGGCCAGGCCCGACAGCGACGGCACATTGGCGTCGTCCATGAAGACGGCATTGCCATAGCCGTCGACCTCATAGGCCCAGACGCGTTCGCCGCTGGGCAGGGTCATCGTGCCGAACTGCTTGAGTGCGGCCTCGACCTCGGTGGCGAGCAGGGTGGCGTCCTGCGCCAGGGCGGGTTCGCCGACCGCGTTCGACAGCGCGGCGAGTTCGCGCAGCGTCGTCATCGCGAACAGATTGGCGGGCACGAACTGGCCGTACAGGCACGCATCGTCGGAGGGACGGAAGCCCGAATGGATCATGCCGTTGGGACGCGTCGGCAGGCCGGTGCCGCGATAGAGCGTCTCGGTTGGCTCGGGCGCGGAGCGGCGGAAGCGGTAAGGGCCGGGGCCTTCTTTCCGCTGCTGCTCGCGGAAGGTCTTCACGATCAGCCGCGCCGAGGCTTTCCACTCGGCATCGAAGGGCGTGGTGTCGCCCGTCTCGCGCCAATAGCCATAGGCCAGCCGGATCGCGTAGCAGAGCGAGTCGATTTCCCATTTCCGCTCGGCGACGCCGGGCTTCATCTCGGTATCGTCGTGCAGTGCCCAGCCGAGGTTCGTCTTGGCGGTCGGGTCCTGCATGAAGGCGTTGGCGTACGGATCGATCAGGATCGAGCGCGCCTGCCGTCCGATCAGCCCGCGGAACAGCCGCCCCAGCGCCGGATCGCGCTTCACGAGGTGCAGATAGGGCCGCAGCTGCGCCGCCGAGTCCCGCAGCCACAGGCAGGGAATGTCGCCGGTGATGACGAAGGCGTCCGGCTTGCCGTTCACTTGCGCCAGTGACAGCACGGTCGTGTCGAGCGTGTTGGGATAGCAATTGCCGAACATCCAGCGGAGTTCGGGATCGGCGATCAGCTTCGAGACGCGGGTGATCTCCGCCTCGACCGCCTTCGATACGAAGCGGCGGTCGGCGACGGCGGGGCGCTTGCTGATGAAGCCGGGCGCGGCGGCGAAGGCCGGGGCGGCGGCAAGTGCCGCGCCCCCGGCGATCAGTTCACGACGGGTCGGGGTCATTTGGGCAGGTCCTGCGCCTGGCCGGTGACGGTGAACTGGGTCCATTGCCCTGCACCGTCGCCGGGTTGGCCACCACCGATATAGAGCTTGTAGGTGCCCGGCAGGATGCGGCGGGTGCCGTCGCGCCAGACCTGGCTCATCATGCGCGGGTCGATGGTGAAGCGCGCGGTGCCCGCCTGACCTGGCTTGAGCGCCACGCGAGTGAAGCCGACCAGCTGGCGTTGCAGCACGGGGTCGGTCAGCACCAGCTTCTCGTCGGTGGCGGGCGGGACCAGATAGGCCTGGGTCACTTCCTCACCGGCGCGCTGGCCGGTATTGCGCAGCTGCACCGCGACATCCACGGGCTGGCCGACCGCGACATTGGCGGTGACGGTCGGCTGGCCATAGTCGAACTTGGTATAGCTCAGGCCATGGCCGAAGCCCCAGGCGGGCTTGCCGGTGAAGTAGCGATAGGTGCGCTCCTTCATGCCGTAATCGGCAAAGGCGGGCAGGTCGGCGGTCGAGTGATAGATGGTGACGGGCAGGCGACCCGACGGGTTGACGTCCCCGGCCAGGATTTCGGCCAGCGCGGTGCCGCCCTCGGTGCCCGGATAAAAGGCCGCCAGCGTCGCGGCGGGCTTGAAGTCCCCCAGCGACACCGCCGACCCGGAGACGACGACCGCGACCACCGGCTTGCCGGTCGCCTGAAGTGCTGTGAGCAGCTTGCGCTGTGGCTCGGGCAGGACGATCTCGGTCCGGTCGCCGCCCGCGAAGCCGGGGACCGAGACGCCCAGCGCCTCGCCCTCCAGATCGGGCGACAGGCCGACGACCGCGACCAGCACGTCGGCGGTCCCGGCGACCTTCAACGCCTCGGCGGTCAGCGCCTCGGCGGGGGGCAGCCATTGCAGGCGCAGGCCCTCATCGCCGCCCTTATGGTCGATCTCGACCCGGATACGGCGCGGCGCCGAACCGTCGATGGTCGTTTCCAGCTTCTTGCCGCCGATCACATCGTCCACGACCAGTTGGTCGTCGATGTAGAGCTTCACCGCGTCATGCGCGGGGCAGGCGTGCCAGCAGGCGGGGCCGTCGAGGCGGAGCTTATACTGGCCCGGCCCCGGCGGGGTCAGCGTGCCGGTCCAGCGACGCTGGAAGGGCGCGGTCTTGGTATAGTTGAAGTCGATGCGGCGGTCCTGCCCCGCAACCGACCACTGGCCGTTCGCGCCCATCGTCTCGACCGTCAGGCCGGTCTTGCCGTTCGCCGACAGCGCGGTTTCAGGCACGCCGACGAACGCGCCCTCGGCCAGCACCGAGCCTTGCGCATAGCGGACATCGCGGCCGAATTTCGCGCGGATGCCGTCGAGCGGGGTGACGGGATTGATCGCGGTGCCGTGGTAATTGCCCTCCAGCACGCCCAGATCATCCGCATCCGCGCCGAACACCGCGAGCGTCTTACCCTTGAGCGGCAGCAGGTCGTTCGGATTGTCGAGCAGGATGATGCCCTTGCGCGCGGTCTCCAGCGCCAGCGCGCGGTGGGTGGGCGTGCCGACCTCGCTCGCCTTGATCCGGTTCCAGGGGCTATCCACGATCAGCATCCGCCGCACCGCCAGCGCGCGGGCGAGCGCGGTATCGATCTCACCTTCGGTAATCAGGCCGCGCTCGACAGCCTGGGGCAGCGAGCGATAGGCGTTGCCGCAATTCAGGTCGGTGCCCGCGCGCAGCGCCGCCGCCGCCGCAGCAGGCGCATCGGGCTGGGCATGGTGGAACATCCAGATATTGCCGACCGCATCGCAGTCCGACACGACAAGGCCGTTAAAGCCCCAGTCGGTGCGCAGCCGCTGGGTCAGCAGCATCGGATTGGCGCAGACCGGCGTGCCGTGAATGGCGTTATAGGCGCACATCAGCGACAGCGCCTTGCCCTCGGTCACGGTCGCGCGGAAGGCGGGCAGGTAGGTCGCCTCCAGATCGCGTGGGCTCACCATCACGTCGAAACTGTCGCGCCCGCCCTCGGGGCCGGAATGGACCGCCATATGCTTGACGGTGGCGATGACCTTGGGATGCTTCAGGTCGGGGCCTTGCAGGCCGCGCACGAAGGCGATGCCGATGCGGCTGGTGAGGAAGGGGTCCTCACCGTACGTTTCCTGGCCCCGGCCCCAGCGCGGATCGCGGAAGATGTTGATGTTGGGCGACCAGATGGTCAGCCCCTGATACAGTCCACGATCGGCGTTGAGCGGCTGCGCATTGAATTTGGCGCGCGCTTCAGTGGCGACGACATCGCCGACCTTCTGGATCAGCGTGGGGTCCCAGGTCGCGGCCATGCCCATCGCCTGCGGGAACACGGTCGACGGCCCGTTGCGCGCGATGCCGTGCAGCCCCTCGCTCCACCAGTCATAGGCGGGCAGGTTCAGCGCAGGCTCGGCCGGGGCTTCGTTGACCAGCTGCGCCGCCTTTTGCGCGATGGTCAGCTTCTGCGCTTCCGGGGGAAGGGCGGGGGTGGCGGCCTGACCGGCGGCGGCGAGGAGGAGGAAGGGGATCACTGGGCGTCCTTCGGACCGAGGGTGTAGATGGCGAGCGTGCGCGCCAAAGTGGCGGCGTCCGCGTCGCTCTGGATGGTGAGCGTGATGCTCTCGCCGGGCAACAGGTCGAATCCGTCGTCGGACGGTTCGGCGGCAATGGTGCCGAAATTGACCTGTACCTGCCGCGCGAGGTTGCGCGTCGTCAGCGTCAGCTGCTTGCCCGACCAGCGCGCGGTGATGCCCGGCGCAGGGTAGGCCATGTCGCGCGGCACCTTTCGCTCGATGATCTGGCGGGCGATGACCTTTTCGCCATCGAACAGTTCGGCGACGGCATAGCTGCTCTCCGGCGCGGCGTTCGCGAACAGCGTCGCGTCGGGAATCATCGCGACATCGCTGGCCGAGGCGGCAGCCATGGTCACGCTGCCCGATTGCGAGCCGAGCTTGCGGCCGTCCATGCCGTATCCGGTCACGCGCCAGCCGAGCGGCTTGGGGCTGGTGGCGTCGGACACCAAAGCGATGCGGGTCGCGCCGGGCTTGGTCTCCGCGACGATGGTCTGGGGCGCGAAGAAGCGGCGGACCTCGTGCTGGAGCATCTTGTCATGCCCGGTCCAGTCGATGCTCGACCAGCTGATCGCGGGCCAGCTGTCGTTGAGCTGCCAATAGAGCGAACCCAGCGTCACCGGGCGGCAGGCGCGATGATGACGTGCCGCCAGGCCGATGGCGCGCGCCTGCATCGCCTGGCTTAGATAAACCAGATCGGCGAAGTCGCGAGGGTCGCGCAAATTCTGCTTCAGATAGAAGGTGATGCGCTCATTGCCTTCGCCCGCCAGGAACTTCTGGTGCGCCTTCATCACCGGGCTGTCGATGCGGAAGTCCTCGGGCGCGGCAAAGGTCGCGATGGTCGACAGGTCCGGGAAGGCCTGGAAGCCGTACTCGGACATGAAGCGCGGGCAGCTGTCGGTATAGCGCTCGACCGGCTTGGAACCCGACCACACGTCCCAGAAATGGCGGTCGCCATCCTTGTCGGTGTCGGTCGGCCCTTCATAATCGGTCGAGGGCGAGCCGGGCCAATAGGGGATGCCCGGCGAGTTCTTGATGACGGCATCGCGCAGCACGCGGTCGAACAGCACGGCCATGCCGGTGCCGATCCGCTCCTGCTCGTCCGGGCCGACCGCCTTCTTGAACGCCTTGCGATCCGACCAGTTTTCCCAACCCGACAGCACTTCGTTATTGCCCGCCCAGATGACCAGCGAGGGGTGCGATTGCAGGCGCGCGACCTGTTCCTCGGCCTCGATACGGACATTCTCGCGGAACTTCGCGTCGGGGGGCGTCACCGCGCCGCCGAACATGAAGTCCTGCCACACCATCAGGCCCAGCTCGTCGGCGGCATCGTAGAAGCTGTTTTCGGGATAATAGCCACCGCCCCAGATGCGGACGATGTTCATGTTGGCGGCCACCGCCTTTTCCAGCATCTGACGCTCGGTCGCGGCGGCTACGCGCGACGGGAAGGCGTCGAACGGGATCACGTTGGTGCCCTTGGCGAAGATGACGTTGCCGTTGATCTTCAGGCCGAAGCTGCCGTCCTTGCGCACCAGCTCGACGGTGCGCAGGCCGGTGCGCTTCTCGACCGCATCCGCGCCCGCCAGCGTGGCATTGACCGTGTAGAGCGGATGCGCGCCGAAGCCGACTGGCTGCCAGCGCTGCGGCTTCGTGATCGCGACGGGGACGACCACGTCATTCTCGCCCGGCTGGAGCGCGACATCACGGCGCACCCGGATGCGCTTGCCATCGGGGCCGGTGACGGTCACGTCCATCCGCCCCGTCTGCGCACGGTCCGCGACGACCGAGGCGCGGGCGAGGATGCGCGCCTCGGCATCGGTCAGCGCCTCCTGCTCGATGCGCAGATTGTCGATGCGCGCGGCGTCCCAGGCCTCCAGGCGGGCGGGGCGCCAGATACCGATATCGACGATGCGCGGTGCCCAGTCCCAGCCATATTGGTATTTCGGCTTGCGGATATAGGGGGAGGTCTGAACGCCCTTGGGTTCGTCGCCATAGGGTGAGTCATATTCGCCGGGCAGCGGATGCTTCTCGGCCAGCACCATCGGCTGGAGCGTCTTGATCGGCGAGGCGAAGGTGACGACGATCTCGTTCGCACCCGCCTTCAGCAGCGGCTTGGCATCCGCGCGCCAGCGGCGATGCGCATTGTCCGCGGACAACAGGCGCTGCCCGTTGACCGTGACGGTGGCGAACGTATCCAGCCCGTCAAACACCAAGTCCAGATGGTCGCGGCGCAGCATCTCCGGCGTCACGTCCAGGTTGGTGCGATACTGCCACCCGGTCAGGCCCGCCCACTGGATCGGGGCCTCGTTCGCGCCCTTATAGGGATCGGGGACGATGTTGGCGGCGATCAGGTCCTGCTGCACGCTGCCCGGCACGGTCGCGGCCATCCAGTTCGCTGCCTGCGGGTGCGCGCTGGCGGCGCTGGCGTCCTTCGGGTCGATCCGCACCTGCCAGCGGTCGAGCGTCGCCACCGTCTTGGGTGCCGCCAAAGCGGGGAAGGGCAGGGCGAGCGCGGCCAGGATCAGACCGAGACGATGTTTCACAGCGATTTCCCCGAATGCGGCATCGCTGCGCCGGGTCGGGCCGACCATAAGCAGGATGCAGGACTATGGCTTGGACCAGACAGGGGCGCATGGCGCGGACGCGCGACGACGGCGGGGCAGGTCCCCGATCGCGCCAGGCTCTTTCTCGCCATCCGTCACCCCCGTCATCACCGGCTTGTCGTGCGCCGGTATTCTCATGGTATGTTTTGGTATCATGGCGAGGTGAACGGGGGGCGTCCACCCATTTTCTGGTATGATCGTCTATCCCGTTGCGCCTGCAATGGATTGGCAGGTCAGTGCGCCATGCCCAGCGCCAGCAGGCCGATGATCCAGAGCAGCAAGACGGCCGCCGCCATAATTGAGACGACCAGCGTCATCAGCAGGCCCGACACCGGACCCAGGCGATAGGCGCCGCGAATCTGGAGAAAGAGATGGACGGGAAAGGCGAGCATCAGCAGCGCCACGCCCGGCAGATGCGCCAGCTTCGTCCACAGGATCATCACGACCATCAGCAGGCTGACGAAGCTGAGCGAATAGGTGACGAACACCGCATGGTCGAACATCGCCAGCCCGCGCTTCCACAGAAAGAACAGGCGCATGAACGGCATCGACAACAGGATCAGCGCCCAGGAGAATTTGTAACCGTTCGCCTCCATCTTGAAGAGGAGGAATTCGGGATCGCGAACGGCATGGACGATCTTGGCATCCAGCGATTTCCAGCCGGTGATGACCTGCTCCTGATGTTCACCCGGACCGGAATGGGTTTCGTTTCCGGCGCCCAGCGTCATGGCGCTGGCGGTGAAGTCCATGCCTTGTTTCTGGTCGACCAGCTCCGCCCGTTCCTTGTCGAGCAGGGCGGTGTCACGTTTGGCGGCGACGGCCGCGGCGCGATCGCGGTCGATCGCCGCGATACGCCGGTCGACCTTGGCGACTTCGGCGCGAAGCTCGGTCGCGGCCTCCTGCGTGCCGGGCGCATGGAAGGTCGCGAAGCCCCCGAGGGCCGAATAGGCGATGTACAGCAGGAAGACACTGAACAGATAGAGCGCCAGCGGGGACAGGAAACGCCGTCGCTCGCCCGCGATATAGCGACGGGTCAGTTCCCCCGGCCTGGTGACCAGCATCGCCATCGTCCGCCACACCTGTCCCTCGATATGCAGGACACCATGGCTGAAATCATGCCACCATGCGCCCAGCGTGCGGTGGATGTGCGACGACTGGCCGCAGGCGTGGCAATAATGGCCGACCAGCGCCGTGCCGCAATTCAGACAGGCCCTTGCCTCTTCCCCCCGCATTTCTTCCCCCCGCATCTTACCCCCTTGTCGATGCAAACCCCGTTGACGAGACACGATAATTCGCGGCCCGACGCAAGGCGAAAGATCGCGGCGGCGGTCAGGCTTGCGCCGACAGGCGGGTGTCGACCAGATCGAGTTCGCGCCCCAGCCGCTGCGCCGTCTCGGACCCGATCGCCCGCGTGTTGAGCAGCTCGAACACGACCCGCCGCTCGGCGCGGATCGCGGCCAGCCGCATCCGCCTTTCGACATCCTCCAGTCGCTTGGCATCGGGATCGACATCACCCTCCAGCGTGTCGATCCGGCTGCGATAGCCGTCCATCAGGCGCGAGGCGATCTCGACATATTGGTCGGCATCGTCGCGGCCCTCGGCCATTTCGTGCTGGAGCCGCTCCAGCTCGGCGATGGCGGCCTTGGCGGCGGCGACGCGGGTATGGTCCAGTTCGCTCATGCCGTCCTGCACGGGCAGGGCGAGGCCACGCAGCAGCAGCGGCAGGGTCAGGCTGGCGATGACCAGCGAGGACAGGATGACGCCGCACGCCAGGAAGATCACCAGGTCGCGCGCCGGAAAGGGCGTGCCGTCGCCCAGCGTCAGCGGCAGGGTCAGCGCGCCCGCCAGCGTGATCGCGCCGCGCGCGCCCGCCACCGACATGGCGGTGATGACCCGGCGCGGCGGGCTGGTCCGGCCCGGCGTCCCGCGCTGCCGGAACAGGGTCAGGCGCAGCGCGACCCAGGTCCAGGCGAAGCGAAGCGCCCCCAACCCGGCGACGATCGCCAGCACATAGAGGCCCAGCCACCATAAGGAGTCATGCCCGGTCAGCATCACCGTGTCGCGCGCACCCGCGAACACCTGCGGCAACTGCTCGCCCAGCAGCACGAAGATGATGCCGTTCAGCGTGAATTGCAGCATGTCCCACACCGCCTGCCGCCGAATGCGGGTAGCGGCCTTCGCCCCCGACGAGACATTGGTGAAGGACATGGCGATACCCGCCGCCGCCGCCGCCAGCACGCCCGAGCTTTCGACATGCTCGGCGACCAGATAGGCGGCAAACGGGATCAGCAGGCTGACCAGGATGTTCGAGCCGCTGTCGTCGCCGAACCGCCGCGCGAACAGGCTCTTGGCGGTAATCGTGCCCCAGGCGATGGCGACGCCCAGCCCGACGCCCGACACCGCCATCCACACGAAGGTCAGCCCGGCATTCGTCAGGGAAAAGGCCCCGGTCAGCGCGGCGGCGACGGCGAAGCGCAGGCAGACCAGACCCGAGGCGTCGTTCAGCAGCGATTCGCCCTCCAGGATGTGCATCATCCGCTTCGGGATCGGCACCTTCTGCGCGATGGCGGACACCGCGATCGGGTCGGTCGGCGACACCACGGCGGCCAGCGCGAAGGCGACCGCATAGGGCATGGCGGGGATCATCCAGTGGATGAACAGCCCCATGCCCAGCACCGTCAGGAACACCAGCCCCAGCGCCAGCCCCAGGATCGCCCCCGCGTCGCGAAACAACTCGTCCTTCGGAATGCGCCAGCCGTCGAGGAACAGCAGGGGCGGCACGAAGAGCAGGAAGAAGATCTCGGGGTCGAGCTCGACCCGGATCTGCGCGATCCCGCCGATCACCGCGCCGAGCGCGATCTGGACGAGCGGGCGGGGCAGCGCCGAGGGCAGCAGGCGGGATACGACCCCGCTCAACACCACGGCGAGGAGCAGGAACAGGCTGAGCGTGACGATGTCCAATCGGGGACCTTTCGGGTGCAGCGGTTGGAGTGGCCATGGCGACGAGCGGCACGACCGGCATATCAGCGACAGGCGAGGGGCAAGGCCGACACGAATCGCGCGAAGCCCGATCATGACATGTCGGGGAAGGGGCGTTCAACCCGTTAAACGGATTTTATGGGGTGATCTGCGTGTAGCCCGCTCCTCCCCGGCACGGGGAGGGGGACCGCCGCGAAGCGGTGGTGGAGGGGGGATGGCCGCAGGGGGTGACCTCTGCGGAAGCCCCCCTCCGTCAGGCCTGCGGCCTGCCACCTCCCCTTGCAGGGGAGGAAAAAGCTCACGCCGCCGCTTTCAACTCGCGGTCGATCGGTGCGAGGGCGGAGAGGAACTGCTCCGCACTGGCCCGCCACGAGAAGCCCTGACCATAGGCGGCGCACGCGCCCCGATCGAGCGTCAGCGCCGCAGCGATGGCCCGGTCCAGCGCCTCGTCCATCACCCCGACCCCGGGGGTGAGCACATCGAGCGGCCCCTGGACCGGCAGGGCGGCGACGGGCGTTCCGCAGGCCAGCGCCTCGATCATCACCAGCCCGAACGTGTCGGTGCGGCTGGGGAAGACGAAGACGTCCGCCGCGCGGTAGATGGCAGCCAGGTCCTCGCCGAACTTCGCGCCCAGGAAGCGGACGTCGGGATATTGCGCGGCCAGGCCTGCACGGGCCGGGCCGTCGCCGACCACGACCTTGGTGCCGGGGGTCTTTGTTTCGAGAAACGCCGCGATGTTCTTCTCGACCGCGACACGGCCCGCATAAAGCTGCACCGGGCCGGGCAGTTCCATGACCATCGCGTCACGCCGCCCCTCGGCGCGGAACAGCGCGGTATCGACGCCGCGTCCCCAATGCCGGTTCTGCGGCAGGCCATGCGCGGCCAATGTCGCGGCCACGCTGGGCGTCGAGGCCAGGATCGCGGTCGATGGCGCGTGGAACCAGCGGACATAACGCCAGACAAATTCCGGGCTGACCGCCTTTACCCGTGCCGCGACATATTCGGGGAATTGCGTGTGATAGGCGGTGGTGAAGGGCAGGCCGTGCGACAGGCACCAGCGCCGCGCGAGCAGGCCCAGCGGCCCTTCGGTGGCGATATGCACGGCGTCCGGCTGAAACCCGCCCAGCGTCCGCCCGACCGCGCCGGGGGCAGGCAAGGCGAGGCGGATTTCCGGATAGGTGGGGCAGGGGACCGAGGCGAAGCGATCGGGCGATAGGACGCTCACCTCATGGCCCATCGCGCGCAGTTCGGCCGAGACGGATTGCAGCGTACGGACCACGCCGTTGACTTGGGGGCTCCAGGCGTCGGTGACGATCGCGATCCGCATCCGGCCTTGTCCTTCCCGATCAGGCGGCGATGGCGGCGGCGGCGATCGGCTTGCTCCGCCGCGCCTCCATCTCTTCGCCCCAGTGCAGGATCTCCATCGTGCCGTCGAAATGCTCGACCAGCGCGGTGCAGCCCTCCACCCAGTCGCCGTCATTATAATAGGTGACGCCGTTGATGTCGCGGATCTCGGCAGTGTGGATATGGCCGCATACCACCCCGTCGACCCCGCGTGCGCCCGCCGCATGGGCGACGACTTCCTCGAAATGCGAGATGAAGGCGACGGCGTTCTTCACCTTGGCCTTGGCGTGCTTGGACAGCGACCAGTAGGGACGCTTCATCCACCGCCGGACGATATTGACCCAGCGGTTCACCTCCATCAGCGCGGTATAGGCGAAGTCGCCGACATGGGCGAGCCAACGATGCGCCAGCGTGATCGCGTCGAACTCGTCGCCGTGCAGGACCAGCAGGCGGCGACCGTCCGCTGTCTCGTGGATCGCCTTGCGACAGATGGCGATGCCGCCGAAATCCATGCCGGTGAACTGGCGGAAGATCTCGTCGTGATTGCCGGGGATATAGATGACGCGGGTGCCGCGCTTGGCGCGCTTCAACAGGCGCCAGACCACGTCATTATGCGCGGCGGGCCAGTAGAATTTCTTCTTCAGCCGCCAGCCGTCGATCATGTCGCCGACCAGATACATGGTCTCGCTGTCGACATGGTCCAGAAAGTCGATCAGCATCTCGGCATTGCAGCCGCGCGTGCCGAGATGGACGTCGGAGATCCAGATGGTGCGATAACGGCGGCGCTCATGGCCTTCGGGCTCCGGCGTCACCGGCGCGCGGGGGACGAAGTCGAGGATGGCGGCGTCTTCGTGCAGCGAGCCCTCGATCGGAATGCTGGTCATCGGCATCGGCATAACCCCACGCTTGGCGTTGGGTATGTCATGCCTGTCATCTGTGACGTGCGCGTCGCAGATCGGTGACAGAGGCAAAGCAGTTTCGTGACGTGTCAAAGTCAGCGGTAAAGAAAAGCCCGCCGATCCTAAGATCGACGGGCTGTTGTCTTGCACGCCCCTCCCGCAAGCGGGAGGGGATGGGGGAGGGCCAGGAATCTCACCGACCCCAGCGTTTGTGGCCTTTCCCTCCCCAAACCCCTCCCGCCTGCGGGAGGGGCTTAAGAAGGAGGGAGGATGGCTTAGAAGCGCACCGCGACCGAGGCGGCATAGGTCCGGCCGTTCTTGTAGAAGGCGGTCGGACGGTCGGGCGTCGCGTTATACTGGTAATAGGTCTCGTCCAGCAGGTTCTGCGCGTTGACCGACAGCGTGATCTCCTTGGTCAGGTTCACACCCGCCGAGAAGTCGAGCTGGCTGTACGGCGCCACCATTTCGCGCGAGCCGAGACGGCCGATCGTGCGGAAATAGCTGGAGCGGTAGTTGTAGCTCAGGCGCGCCTGGAAGATCCCGCTTTCGAAATAGGGGATCACGTTGACGGTGTGGCGCGACAGATAGGGCAGGTTCAGCGCCGCGCCGGTCGTGTCGACCGACGATGTCGAACTGTCCTGGTACGAATAATTCGCCTGGATGCCGAAGCCGCCCCAGATTTCGGTCTGGCCGGAGATCAGCGCGCCATTGACCTTCGCCTTGCCGCCGTTGATCGGCTGGTTGATGTTATAGGTGGTCAGCGCACCGGCCAGCGTGTTGAAATACACCGCATTGGTGCGGGTGTTGATGATATAGTTCGAGATGTCGCGACGGAACAGCTCGACCGCGACCAGCGAGCCGGCGCGCGGATACCATTCCGCGGTCAGTTCGTAATTGGTCGACTCATAGGGCTTCAGGTTCGGGTTGCCGCCGCCGCCGTCGCGGGTGACGTTGTTGAGCGACAGCGACGCCGCCAGATCCTCGTAGCGCGGACGCGAGATCACCCGGGCGACCGCGCCGCGCACGATCACCTTCGGGCTGATCGAATAGGCGATGTTCACGCTGGGCAGGAACTTCAGATAGTCCGTGGTGGTGGTGGTGGGCACCGGCACCGGGTTGGGCAGGTTGCTCTGCGTCACCGCATATTGCGACTGGTCGCGGGTGTAGACCAGACGACCACCGATATTGCCGCGCAGGCCGCCCTGGTCGAAATTCGCCTGGACGTACGATGCCATGACGGTTTCGCGCACGCGGGTGGAGGCGCCGATCTTGTTGACCAGCGGGCTGTTGATCGCCTTGGACAGGATGTCGATCACTGCCTGGTCCGGCAGGTTCAGATACTGGGTCGCATTGCCCGAACCGCCGGTGCCGTCGAACACGCCGCCCGGCGTGGCGAGCGTGGTGACGCCGAACTGGTTGGCGGTCATCGACGTGGTCAGGTAGGTGTTGATGCCACGCGCATCGAGCCGGTTGACGTGATCGGTCACGCGGCTGCCCAGCAGGATCTGGGTGAACGGGCCGAACTCGACCGGAATGGTCGCGTCATAACCGCCGAAGATATCGCGGTCGGTGGTGACGCTATAGTCCAGGCCGCCGATCTGGGCGGCGCGCAGGTTCTGGCCGTTGATGACGACCGGACGGCCCTCGATCGTGGCGTCGTTGTTGTTCGGGTTGGTGAAGTAGTTGGCGGGGTTGGTCGGATCGCCGACATAGTTGACCGTCGCCGACTTCGGCCCGAACGCATAGCTGAACGGCAGCTTGGTCTGCACGTTGAACAGATATTCGGGGTTGCGGCCGCCGGTCGCACGCGACCAACCGCCCGCGAAGCTGACCTTCGCGCCGTCATCGCCTTCCCAATCGGCGAAGAAGTTGAGGTTGTCGGTCTTCAGCTTCGACTTGCGGACCAGCGTGTCGAGCTGCGACGACTGGTTGGTCGCGGCACCGAAGCTGGCCGAGTTGACCACGCCGTTGCTGATATTGGCGGTCTGCAGCACATTGCCGGTCCACGCACCCGGAATGGTGTACATCGACTGGCTGTAATTGTTGTAGTTGCCGTCGATGTGCAGCCCGTTCAGGGTCAGCGTCAGGTTGGGGGCCGGACGATACTGGATCGTGCCCGACACGCTGGCGCGTTCGCGGGTCTGCTGGAAATAGGCATAGTTGATGCCGAAGGGCGACGCGGCCTTGTACAGGTCGGCGATGGAGCCGCCGGTGATCGTCGCGTTCGGGCTCTTCAGGCTCAGCGCGCCATTGGAGCAGTTGACGAACGGGCTGTTATACGGACAGGCGGTTCCGGGCGCCGCCGCGGCTGCATTGTCATAGCCGAAGAACTCGACACCGGCGCGGGTCAGCTTCTGCTTGTCATAGGTCGCGGCGACCAGGAAACCGAAATTGTCGGCTTCATTGTGCCAGCTGTACAGGCCCGATCCGCGGATATTGCCCTTTTCCGAACGGTCATTGTACGAATAACCGCCCGAGGCGAAGACCGAATTGGGCTTCAGGTCGAGCGGGCGACGGGTGCGCACGATGACCGTGCCGCCCAGGCTGCCTTCCTCGATACGCGGTTCCGGCGACTTGTAGACCTCGAGGCGATCGACCAGTTCGGGCGCGAGCAGCGAATAGTTGAAGGTCCGGCTGGACGGATCGTTGTCATTGCCGCCCCAGTCGGCCGAGGCCAGCGCATGGCCGTCGAGCAGCATGCGGTTCAGCGCCGGGTCGGTGCCGAGGATGGCGACCTTCTCGCCCTCACCGAAGCGGCGGTCGATGCTGACGCCCGGAATGTGCGACAGCGACTCCGCGACGTTGCGGTCGGGGAACTTGCCCACGTCCTCTGCGGTGATGACGTCGACGACGGCGTTGGCCTCGCGCTTGACGTTGATCGCGTTGCGCAGGCTGGACCGGATGCCGGTGACCACGACGTCACCCGTGTCGGCCTGGTCGCTGCCCGGTGCGGTCTGGGTCGGTGCGTCGGCGGACGGCGTCGCGGTCTGTGCAAAGGCGGTGCCCTGGATACCGGCCAGTGCGGTCGCCGTCAGGATCATGCCGCGGAAGCTCAACATGGTGAAATCCCCCAAAAATCTTTCGCCGCTCCACCGCGCGCGCTTTTATTGTTGTCTGGGGATGGCTGGTGGCGTCCTCCCCGGCCGGCTTTTTATATCATATGCCGGAACTACCAACTTGTAACCAAACTGACATTGGTCCGTAAACGGAAAAAATGTGACGTTCTCGTCATGAGACCATTGGGCTGGCGCATTGTCCGACGTGCTGCTTAAATGACGCATCCGTGAAAGATCCGCGCGGCAGTGGTCCGGGCGGGCGGGGCAAATGGGCCGGGGGAAGTTCAAGATGGTCATGTCACCAGTCCGAGCCGGGGCGCCGCTGCTGGAGATTTGCGTCGATGACGCGGATGGCGTGGCGGCGGTCGTGGCGGCGGGAGCCGACCGGATCGAGCTTTGCGGCGCGCTGGCCCTGGGCGGGCTGACGCCCTCGGCGGCGCTGGTCGCTCATGCGGTGGAGTCCGGCGTGCCGGTGCATGCGATGGTGCGGCCGCGTGACGGCGATTTCCGCTATGACTGTGCCGATATGGCACTGGCCACCAAAGAAATTCGTCACATGGTGGCGATGGGCGTGGCGGGGGTCGTGGTCGGGGCGATGGCGGACGACCGGCGGCTGGACCTGGACGTGCTCGCTCGATGGCGGGAGGCAGCGGCCGGAGTGGCGATCGTGCTGCACCGGGCGATCGACCTGGTGGCGGACCCCGTCGAGGCGGTCGGACAGGCGGCGGCGCTGGGCTATGACCATATCCTGACGTCCGGCGGTGCGGCGACGGCCGAGCAGGGTGCGGAGGTCATCGCAAAGATGGTCGCGGCGGCCGATGGGCGCTTGTCCATCATCGCTGGATCCGGCGTCTCGGCGGACAATGTTGCGGCGTTGATCGCCCGGACCGGGGTCGATGCGGTCCACGCCTCGGCCAGCATGCGCGAGGATTGGGGGGATTCGCGGGTGCTCGACATGGGTTTTGCCATGGGGCCGAGGCGTCGGACGAGTGCCGATCGCATCGCAGCAATCCGACGGAAGATAGGGGAAGGATAAAAGCCAATGTATGCCAAATATAATACCTATTGCTCGCTTGGTTCGGCTGCGATAAGCCTGTCGATGAAGCGGGGCGTGGCATGAGCGACGCCCGGGCAAAGGGGGATGGCGCGGCCATGACATTCTCGGCGCAGGTCGGCTCCTTCCGAAAGGGGAACCCCGCGCCGTTATACCTCCAGCTCCAGCAACTGCTGCGTGATGCGATCACCAGCAATATCCTGGCCGAGGATGACGCGATCCCCGCCGAGCGCGATCTGGCGATCGAATATGACGTGTCGCGGATCACGGTGCGCAAGGCGATCGGCGGGCTGGTCGAGGAAGGGCTGCTGACGCGCAGGCGCGGCGCCGGGACCTTCGTCGCGGGTCGTGTCGAGAAGAGCTTCTCCAAACTGTCCTCCTTCTCGGAGGACATGATCGCGCGCGGTCGCACGCCGAGCAGCCAGTGGGTCAGCCGTGCGCCGGGCACCGTGACGCCGGAAGAGGCGTTGTCGCTGGGTCTGTCGCCGGGTGCGCCGGTCTATCGCTTCCAGCGTGTGCGCTTCGCCGACGAGGTGCCGATGGCGATCGAGGTGTCGACCATCGCGGGCTTTGCGCTGCCGTCGATCGAGGCGGTCGACCGGTCGCTCTACGCGGCGCTGGAGCGGACCGGCAACCGGCCGGTGCGCGCGCTCCAGCGGTTGCGCGCGGTGCCGTTCGGGGCCGATCATGCCAAGATGCTGGATGTCGATCCGGGCCATGCGGGCCTGTTGATCGAACGGCGCGGATTTCTACGCGATGGACGGGCGGTGGAATATACCCAGTCCTTCTATCGCGGCGATGCCTATGATTTCGTCGCGGAGTTAACCGATGTCTGATGTGATGACCGCCGGTAGTGCGGGGACCAGCACCCTGATGGGAGCAGAAGCGGGGGAGGCGCCGGAAGCGATCGCCCGGTTGCTCGCGCGCAATGCGCCGACCGTCAAGGCGCTGGCCGAGCGGCTGCGTGCCGCCCCGCCGCCGGTGATCATCACCATTGCCCGTGGGTCGTCGGACCACGCCGCGACCTATGGGAAATATATCCTGGAGACCAAGACCGGCGTGCCGGTCTCGTCGGCCGCTCCGTCGGTCGCGTCGATCTTCGAGACGCCGATGAAGGTGCAGGGTGCGCTGGTCATCGCCATTTCGCAGTCGGGGCGCAGCCCGGACCTGCTGGCGACGGTCGAGGCGTACCGGGCGGGCGGCGCGCATATCGTGGCGCTCGTGAACGATGAAGAGTCGCCGCTGGCGATCGGCGCGGACACCTTCCTGCCGCTGTCGGCCGGTCCGGAAAAGGCCGTCGCCGCCACCAAATCCTGCCTGACCGCGCTGGCGGGTCTGGCGCAGCTTGCCGCCGTCTGGGCAGGCGACGAGACGCTGGAGGCCGCCCTCGACGATCTGCCGGGTCAGGTCGAACAGGCGCTGGGCCTCGACTGGTCCCCGGCGGTCGAGGGATTGCGCGAGGTCAGCCAGATGTTCGTGCTGGGTCGCGGTTACGGCTATGGCGTGGCGCAGGAAGCCGCGCTGAAGCTCAAGGAAACCTGCTCGATCCAGGCCGAGCCGTTCAGCGCCGCCGAAGTGCGCCACGGTCCGATGCGGATCGTGGAGCCGGGCTATTCGGTGCTGGGCTTCGCCACCTCCGACGTGGCGGGTGAGGATGTGAAGGCGGTCGCCGACCAGTTCGCTGGCCGGGGCGCCAAGCCGTTCGTCGCGGGGCAGGGCGGTGCGCTGCCCATGGTGGCCGGGCATCCCGCGCTGGAGCCGATTGCGATGCTCGCCAGCTTCTACCGCATGGTCGAGGCGCTGGCGCTCGCCCGTGGCATGGACCCCGACTCGCCGCCGCACCTGCAGAAAGTGACCCGCACGCTATGACCCGTTTCCGTTTCGTCAACGGCCATGTCGCGACTTCGGGCGGCGTCCTGCAGGGTGCGGAGATCACCGTCGACGGGGATCGCATCGCTTCTATCGGTGCCGTCGAGGGTTCGTCGGATACGATCGACCTGAACGGCGGCTGGGTCGTGCCCGGCTATATCGACACGCAGGTCAATGGCGGCGGCGGCGTGCTGTTCAATGACCGTCTCGACGTGGATGGCATTGCGGCCATGGCGGCGGCGCACGCTGTCTATGGCACCACCGCGATGCTGCCGACCCTGGTCAGCGAGACGCCCGACAAGATCGCCCGCGCGCTAGACGCGATCGACGAGGCGATCGAGGCGAAGGTGCCCGGCATCGTCGGCATCCATGTCGAGGGGCCGGTGCTCAACCCGGCGCGCAAGGGCATCCACGATCCGACGCGGTTCCGCGATCTGGACGACGAAATGGTCGCCGTCCTCACCCGCCCGCGCAAGGGCAAGGTCATGCTGACCATCGCGCCCGAGCGGGTGCCGGTCGCCACCATCCGCCGTCTGGCGGAGGCGGGCGTGCTGGTGAGCGCGGGGCATAGCGAAGCCAGCTACGAACAGGCGGTCGAGGCGTTCGGCGCGGGCGTCGTCGGCGTCACGCACCTCTATAACGCGATGCCCGCCATGCAGCAGCGCGTACCGGGTCTGGCGGGCGCGACGCTGGACGATCCGCGTCCGTATAGCGGTCTCATCATCGACGGCTTCCACGTCTCCGCGCCGATGTTGCGGCTGGCGGTGAAGGCGCGGCCGTTCGAGAAGCTGATGCTCGTCACCGATGCCATGTCGTCGGTCGGCGCGGTGGAGAAGGACTTCGTCCTGCACGGCCGTCATATCGACGTGTCGGGCGGCAAATGTACCTATGCCGACGGCACGCTGGCAGGCTCGGACCTCGACATGGGGTCGGCGGTCGCCAATGCGGTCGAGCAGCTGCGCATCACCGTCGACCAGGCGGCGGTGCTGGCCGCCACCAACCCGGCGGCGTTCCTGGGCCTGTCGCATGAGCGTGGGGCGCTGGCGACGGGATTGCGCGCCGACTGGGTGGTGCTCGACGCCGCGCTCAAGCCGGTCGAGACGCGCATCGCCTCGGCGGAGCCGGTCGCGGCATGACGGTCGCGCGCCGCGACCTTCTGCTGGGCAGTGCGGTGGTGGGGCTGGCGGGCGGCATTGCGCCGGTCCCGGCCTTCGCCGCCAGCCGCCGCCCGGCGGACGGCGCGGGCGCGCTGCCCATGCCCGAGCCGGTGGACCAGCTTCCGCCCGCGCTGCCGGTGCAGGATGCCGCGCGTGTCCTGATGGATCGCGGCTGGCTGTTCCATGAAGGCGATGTGGAGCCTGCCCCGCTCGACACGCACAACGCCACCTATCTGTCGGTCAAGGCCGGGAATGCACGCGGCGCGGCGGCGGTGGATTATGACGACAGCGACTGGCAGGCGGTCGACCTGCCGCACGACTGGGCCTCGTTCCAGCCCTTCGTCAAGACCGCCAATGTCGCGCAAGGCTATCGCCCGCGCGGGATCGGCTGGTATCGGCGCAGCTTCCGGCTGGATCCCGCCCAGCGCGGTCGCCGGATCGAGCTGGAATTCGGTGGCATCGCGACCTTCGCGACGATCTGGGTCAATGGCAGCGTCGTTTCGCACAATTTCTCCGGCTATAACGCCGTCCGCATCGACCTGACCCCGTTCGCGCGTTTCGGGGATGAAGCCAATGTCGTCGCCGTCCGTGTCGATGCGGAGGCGATGGAGGGCTGGTGGTATGAGGGCGCTGGCCTGTACCGCCATGTCTGGCTGGGCGATTATGCGCCGGTGTCGATCGCGACCGACGGTGTGCATGGCGATCCGCGCAAAGGCGCGTCCGGCTGGCATGTTCCCGTCACCGCGACGTTGACCAGCATTGTCGAGACCGACAGCCCGGTCACGGTCGAGGCGCGGCTGCTCGACCCGCAGGGCAAGGTCGTCGCGCAGGGACAGGCACAGGCGACGGTGCCCGCGCTGGACGAAAGCCAGGCGGTGCTCGACCTGCCGGTCGCCGACCCCATGCTCTGGTCGGTCGAGCGGCCGAACCTCTACACGCTCGACGTGCGGCTGCTCCGCGACGGACAGGTGGCGGACGAGCGGCGGGTGCCGATCGGCTTCCGCACGATCCGCTTCGATGCGGCCAACGGCTTTTTCCTCAACGACCGCCCCGTCAAGCTGAAGGGCGTCTGCCTGCATCAGGATCATGCGGGCGTCGGCACTGCGATCCCCGATGCGCTGCTGGGTTGGCGGCTGGAGCGGCTGAAGGCGATGGGCTGCAATGCCATCCGGTCCAGCCACAATGCGCCGACGCCGGAACTGCTCGACTGGTGCGACCGGCTCGGCCTGCTGGTGATGAACGAGAACCGGCAGTTCAATCCCGCGCCCGAATATCGTGCGCAGCTGGAATGGCTGGTCCGGCGTGACCGCAACCACCCCAGCGTCATCCTATGGTCGGTCTTCAACGAAGAGCCGATGCAGGGCACGCCTGCGGGTGTCGAGATGGTCAAGCGCATGGCGCACTGGGTCCGCGCGCTGGACGACAGCCGCCCGGTGACGGCGGCGATGAACGGGGCATTCTTCAATCCGATCAACGTCGCGCAGGTCGTCGATGTGACCGGGTTCAACTATTATCAGGGCGATTACGACCGCTATCACCAGCTGAACCCGGCCAAGCCGATGACCAGCTCGGAGGATACCAGCGCCTTCATGACGCGCGGCGCGTTCGAGAGCGATCCGGCCCGCCACATCGCGTCGAGCTACGACGTCGAGGCGGCAAGCTGGGGCGACACGCATCGCGGCGCCTGGAAGAAGATCGCCGAGCGCGCCTTTGTCGCGGGCGGCTTCGTGTGGACCGGCTTCGACTATCATGGCGAGCCGACGCCCTATGAATGGCCGACCATCGCCAGCTTCTTTGGTATCATGGACCTGTGCGGCTTTCCCAAGACCGCCTTCGACATCCACCGCGCCGCCTGGGTCGATGACCAGCCCGTGGTCGCCATCGCGCCGCATTGGAGCTGGCCGGGGCGCGAGGGCAAGCCGACCAAGGTCCTGGTCCTGTCCAATGCCGAGCGTGTCGTCCTTCGCCTGAACGGCAAGACGGTGGGCGAAGCCGCAGTCGACCGGCTGATGGGCAATGAGTGGACCGTGCCCTACGCGCCGGGCCGGATCGAGGCGATCGCGTATTGCGGCGGTCGCGAGGTCGCGCGCGCGGCGCATGAGACGGTCGGCGCGGCCATAGCGCTGCGGCTGACCCCGGCGCGCACCGTGATGGCGGGCGATACCGAGGACGCGCAGGCGATCACCATCGATGCGGTCGACGCCAGGGGGCGTCACGTTCCGACCGCCAATCTGATGACCCGCTTCACCATCGAGGGTGGGGCGATCATCGGCGTCGGCAATGGCGATCCCAACAGCCACGAGTCCGAAAAGGGCAATCAGCGCTCACTGTTCAACGGTCTGGCCCAGATGATCGTGCGGCCCGATACCGGGCGCGGGCGGATCGTCATCCGCGCGACGGCGGACGGGCTGAAACCGGCGACGCTGAAGCTCGACCGGCTGGGCGTGAAACCGCGCGCGCAGGTCGCCGTGATGAGCGGCGATACGGACGTGCGTGAATGGCGGCGCTCGCCGCTGCTGGCGACCAGGCCTGCGCCCGATCTCGCGCCCGCCACGAGCGACAATAACGGTTGGGCCTTTGTCCAGGCGGGCACGCCGACCCCGGCGGAAGGAGCGGGCTGGCGTGTCTATCGCACGGTCGTGACACCCCGGCGGGCGGTCGCGGCACGCGGCGGCGAACTGCGGCTGGCCTCGGTCGGCGGCATGGCGAGCCTGTGGGTCGATGGCCAGCTGGTCGCGGAGAAGCGCGATCCCAAACCCGGCCCCATGACCGCGCCGCTTCCGGCGGGCGCGGGCAAGCGGACCATCGCGCTGATCGTCGCGGGGATGGGCAATATCGATAGCGGCCTGCTGGGCCGGGTGACGATCGACCCGCGCTGAATGCGTCGGCGATCGCTCACGGGGAAGGAATGCAGTTTGGCGAAAGTGACGTGCGATGAGTGACCTGACCGTTTATGCGCCGCTGGCCGGCTGGGTGACACCGCTCGCCGACGTGCCGGACCCGGTCTTCGCCGAAAAGATGCTGGGCGACGGCATGGCGATCGATCCGGTCAACGACGCGCTGTGCGCGCCCTGCGACGCGACCGTGCTGACCGTGCATGAGGCGGGCCATGCGGTCACGCTGCGCAGCACCGACGGCTATGAGCTGATCTGCCATATCGGCATCGACACCGTGTCGCTGGGCGGCAAGGGGCTGACGCCGCAGGTGCAGGCGGGCGCCAAGGTGCTGGCGGGCCAGCCGCTGATCCGCTTCGACCTCGACTATCTGGTCCAGAACGCGCCTGCCGTCGTCACACCGATCATCGTCGCCGATGCCACCCGCTATGCCGTCGAGCCGATCGCCAAGGGGCTGGTGGCGGTCGGGGATCCGCTGTTGCGCGTCGTGCCGCTGGGCGGCGAGGCGGTCGATACCGATATGGGCGGCGAGACGCTGATCGAGGAAACGGTCGTGGCGCTCTCGCACGGCCTGCACGCCCGGCCCGCCGCGCGGCTGGTCGAGGCGGTGCGGCGGCATGATGCGCGCGTCACCCTGTATCATGGCGACCGCTATGCTTCGGCGCTGAGCGCGGTCGGTCTGCTGGGGCTGGGTCTGGGCCATGGTACGACGGTTCGGATCGAGGCGAGCGGGGCGCAGGCTGCCGCCGCCCTGGCCGAGGTCATTGCTTTCCTGAACGACGCCACGCCCGAGGAAACGCCGGTGGACGTGCCCGAGCCGGTGCGCGGCGAGGGGCCGGGGCTGGGCGGTGTGCCCGCCGCGCCGGGCCTTGCGGTCGGGCCGATCCACCGTCTGGCCCGCGCTGCCATTCCGGTCGAGACGCTGGCAGGTACGGAGGAGGAAGAACGCACCCGCCTGAACGGCGCGCTCGATACGGTGCGCGAGGGGCTGGCGCAGGCCGCCGCCGCCGGTGGCGCACGTGGCGGCGTGATGGCGGCGCACGGCGCGATGCTGGCCGACCCGACGCTGACCGACGCCGCGCTGGCTGCGATAGGCCGGGGGCTGAGTGCAGGCGTGGCGTGGCAGGAAGCGATCACCGAACAGGTCGCGGTCCTGCTCTCGAGCGGCGACCGTCGTATTGCCGAGCGCGCCGACGATCTGCGCGATCTCGAACGCCATGTACTCGCGGCGCTTGCGGGCCTGCCCATCGAAGGGCCGAGCGTCCCCAAGGGTGCGATCCTGGTCGCCGAGGATCTGCTGCCCAGCCAGGTCGCGGCACTCGACGCGGCCGTCGTGGCGGGCATCGCGCTGGTCAAGGGCGGGCCGACCTCGCACGCCGCAATCCTGGCGGCGGGCATGGGGTTGCCCATGGCGGTCGCGTTCGGTGAGCCGCTGGCCGTGCTGGAGGATGGCCGGGTGATCGTGCTCGACGCCGATCGCGGCCTGATCGATCCCGAACCCGATGCCGAGGCGCAAAGCGAGGCGCGCGACACCATCGCCCGCCGCAAGGTCGAGATGGAGGCTGCCCGCGCCGCGCAGGGACCCTGCCGCATGGCCGATGGCACCCGGATCGAGATGTTCGCCAATCTGGGCTCGGTCGCCGATGCCGAGGCGGCGGTGGCCGAGGGCGCGGAGGGCTGCGGCCTGCTGCGCACCGAATTCCTGTTCCTGGAACGCGAAACCGCGCCGACCCGTGACGAACAGGCCCGCGATTATCAGGCGATCGCCGATGCGCTGGGCGACCGGCCGATGATCGTCCGGCTGCTCGATGTCGGCGGCGACAAGCCCGCGCCCTATATGGACCTGCCCGTCGAGGAGAATCCGGCGCTGGGCCTGCGCGGCATCCGCGTGTCGCTCGCCGATCCGCAGTTGCTGGAGGATCAGGTCGGCGCCATCCTGGCGGTGCGCCAGCCGTGCCGGATCATGGCGCCGATGATCGCCAGCCTGTCCGAGCTGGAGGCGGTGCGCGCGGTCGTCGACCGGCACGGTCACGAGGCGGAGGTCGGGGTCATGATCGAGACCCCGGCGGCCGCGATTTCCGCCGATATTCTCGCGCGTAAGGCCGACTTCTTCTCGATCGGCACTAACGATCTGACCCAATATACGCTGGCCATGGATCGCGGCAACGCGGCGGTGGCGGCGGGGGTCGACGGGCTTCATCCGGCGGTGCTTCGCCTGATCGGCACGACCTGCGACGGCGCGGCCAGGCATGACACGCCGGTCGGTGTCTGCGGCTCGCTCGCCGCCGATCGTCTGGCGGTGCCGATCCTGCTCGGCCTGGGCGTCACCGAATTGTCGGTGCCCCCGGCGCGGGTGGCGGCGATCAAGGCGCTGGTCGGCAAGCTCGACATGGTGAAATGCCGCGCCGCCGCGATTGCCGCGCTGGCGCTTCCCTCGGCGGCGGCGGTCCGCGCGCACATCACGAACATGCTTCAGGAGATCGGCGCATGAGCTCGCCCATGGCCACCATCCAATCGCTCGGGCGGGCGCTGATGCTGCCCATCGCGGTGCTGCCGGTCGCGGGCCTGCTGCTGCGCCTGGGCCAGCCCGACATGCTGAACATCGCCTTCATGGCGAATGCGGGCAATGCGATCTTCGACAATCTGGGCCTGTTGTTCGCGGTCGGCGTCGCCACCGCCTTTGCCCGTGACGGCAATGGCGCGGCGGCGCTGGCGGGCGTCGCCTGCTATCTCGTCACCATCAAGGGTGCCGAAACGCTGATCGTGCCGCCCGCCGGGACCGGGGCCGGGCTGGCCAAGGATATCGCCGCGACCGTCGAGGCAGCGTGGCGGACCAAGTCGGTCCATCGTTTCGACGTGCCGGTCGGCATCGTCGCAGGGTTGATCGGCGGCAATTTCTACAACCGCTTCGCCACCATCAAGATGCCGGAATATCTGGCCTTTTTTGGTGGTCGTCGCTTCGTGCCGATCATCTCTGGCATTGCGGGCTTGGGTCTCGCTGCGCTGTTGGGCGTGGCCTTCGGTCCGGTCAATACGGGCATCGACGCCCTCAGCCAGGGCATCGTCCAGGCGGGCGGGCTGGGGCTGTTCGCCTTTGGCGTGCTGAACCGCCTGCTGGTCGTTACCGGCCTGCATCACATCCTGAACACCGTCGCCTATTTCGTGGTCGGCGATTATCAGGGCAAGACGGGCGACCTGACCCGCTTCTTCGCGGGCGATCCGACCGCGGGCGCGTTCATGAGCGGCTTCTTCCCCGTCATGATGTTCGGCCTGCCCGCCGCGTGTCTGGCCATGTATCATGAGGCGCTGCCGGAGCGGAAAAAGGCGGTCGGCGGCATGTTGTTCAGCCTGGCGCTGATGTCGTTCCTGACCGGCGTGACCGAGCCGATCGAGTTCAGCTTCATGTTCCTGGCGCCGGTCCTCTATGCCTTCCACGCTGTCCTGACCGGCCTTTCGGAAGCACTGATGAATGCGCTGGGCGTGCGGCTGGGCTATACCTTCTCGGCCGGTCTGTTCGACTATGTCATCAATTTCGGCAAGGCGACCAAGCCGCTGATGCTGCTGCCGATCGGCGCGGCCTATGCGCTGATCTATTACGGCGTGTTCCGCTTCGCGATACGCCGCTGGAACCTGCAGACGCCGGGCCGTGAACTCGAGGCGGCGGCAGAGGGCGAGGCGACCGAGATCGCGGGCGGTCGCGGCGCCTCCTTCGTGGCGGCGATGGGTGGCAGCGCGAACCTCAGCGAGATCGCGGCCTGCACCACCCGCCTGCGCCTGATCGTGGTCGATCCGGCCCGGGTCGACGAACCTGCGCTCAAGCGGCTCGGCGCGCGGGGTATCCTTCGTCCCTCGGCCAGCGGCGTTCAGGTCGTACTGGGTCCGATTGCCGACGCCGTGGCGATGGAAATGCGCGCGGCGGTCGAATCCGGGCCGATCGCCGCCACCGCTCGTACGGCGGCGCCGGTGACGGCTGCGCCGGTCCAGACGGTGGCCGCCACGGCGCTGACCAGTCTGCCGGATATGCTCGTCCGGGCGATGGGTGGCGCGGACAATATCGTTTCGGCCAGCCACCATGCCGGACGGTGGCGCGTCGTCCTTGCCGATCCGGGGCGTCAGGCCGGAACGACGCCGGACGAGGCTCGGGCGATCGCAAAGGTCGCGCCCGACATCGTCCACATCCTGGTTGATTAAATTGCTGTCATTCTCGTGTTAATCATATTGCCGCCTGAAGCGCAGCCTATATAGCCGCGCGTAACGGTTTATGAAACGGATAACGGTCGCGCTTGGACGATGACCGAGACGGAGGGAATTGTTGGTCAGCGAACCGTCAGAAGCCTTGGACGATAAGCGGCTCTACCGCGCCCCGGCGCTGGAAAAAGGGCTCGATATCTTGGAGCTGCTGGCCGCCGAGGACTTTCCCTTGACGATGAGCGCGATCGTCACCCGTCTCGGCCGGTCGACGGGCGAGCTGTTCCGCATGATCCAGGTTCTGGAACATCGCGGCTATGTCGCGCAGGAGCCGGACGGCTATGTCATGACGTCGCGCCTGTTCCATCTGGGGCTGAAGCGTCCGCCGGTGCGCAGCCTGATGGAACAGGCGTTGCCCGAGATGCGGATGCTGTCCGACCGTATCGGCCAGTCCTGCTACCTTGCCATTCCCTCCGGCGCGGCGTCGTCGGTCATCGCGCGGATGGAGGCCAATACCTCGGTCGGCTTTTCGGTGCGTGTCGGCTATCGCCGCCCCATCCATGAAACTCCGTCAGGTCATGTACTCTACGCCTTTCAGTCCGATCAGACCCGGACCGAATGGGACGACCTGTTCGATCCGCCTCTGTCGGATCAGCGTCGTGCGGAATTGATCGCGACGACCGAAGAAATTCGTGGTCAGGGCTTTGCGCGGGCGGACAGTGCCGAACTGCCCGGCATGGTCGAACTGGCCGTGCCGATCATGCGTGGGGACCGCGCCGTCGCCGTACTGACCGTGCCCTTCATCCGCATCACCGATGCGACGGTGGATGTCGACCAGGCGCTGGCGACGCTGCGCGCAACGGCGACGCGCATTTCCGAACAGCTGATCGGAAACGACGCCCGTATCTGATGGCCATATCCGGTGACGGCCTGATCCCGACTTGTACCGCCGCATCTTCGCGGCGATAGGGCCGCTCCCCGATTGAACAAATCCGACGAGCCGGACTTTAGAACCGATCGTCGGACCACCAACGCGTGTGGTCGATCGGACAGGTACGGGGGACCATCAGTTGCTGTGGAAATATTACAAGGGATCGTTTCTGTTCACATCGCTCTGTCTGGCCATCGCGGCCTGGCTGGGCTTTCAGAGCACGGGGACGGTCCCCGGCACGCTCGGCATCCTGTGGATCGTGCTGGTTCTCGGCGTGCTGGAAGTGTCGCTGTCCTTCGACAATGCGGTCGTCAATGCGACCGTCCTGCGCGACATGGACGACAAATGGCGCCACCGCTTCCTGACCTGGGGCATCGTCATCGCCGTGTTCGGGATGCGCATCGTCTTCCCGCTGGCCATCGTCGCGATCGCCGCGCATCTGGGACCGATCGAGGCGGTGAAGCTCGCGGCGGGGGATCCGGTTCGCTACGAACAGATCATCACCTCGGCCCATGTCGGCATTTCGGGCTTTGGCGGCAGTTTCCTGGCCATGGTCGGACTGAACTTCTTCCTCGACGACGAAAAGGAGGAGCATTGGCTGCCCGTTATCGAACGCCCGCTGGCCGCGCTGCGTGACATTTCGGGGCTGGCGACCGGCATCGTCCTGCTGGCGCTCTATGCCATTTCGCGCTTCATCCCGGCGGAAGAAGCGATGACCTTCATCATCTCGGGCATCTTCGGGCTGCTGACCTATATCGCGGTCCATGCCATTGGCGTGTTGCTGGGCAGCGACGGCGATGCCGCGACGGGGGCGGCCGCGCGATCGGGCTTTGCGGCTTTCCTGTATCTGGAAGTGCTCGACGCCAGCTTCTCGTTCGACGGGGTGATCGGCGCGTTCGCGCTGTCGAACAACCTGTTCATCATTGCGCTGGGCCTGGGCATTGGGGCGATGTTCGTCCGTTCGATGACGATCATGCTGGTCGATCACGGCACGCTCGCACAATATCGCTATCTGGAGCACGGAGCCTTCTACGCCATCGTCGCACTGGCGACGATCATGCTGTTGTCGGTGCGCTTCCACATTCCGGAGACGATCACGGGCCTGATCGGTGCGACGCTGATCGGCCTGTCCTTCTGGGCATCGGTCCGCAGCAACCGCAAGGAGCCGCAGGACCCGTCGCATGGCGGCGATCCCGTGCGCGCGGCGGGCAAGCCGATCGGCGACTGAGGCGGCGATCGTGTCGGATGCGGAACACTTTGCCCATGCGGGGGATTTCCCTTCCGAACGCTGGGCGAGGGATAGGTCATGTCGGTTTCCGCAATCGATACGCGACGGCAGCAGAGGCGCACCGACGACGGGCGGTGCCTGACGGAATTATTCCTGAAAGGGCGGGGCCGGGACACCATGACGGCCGATGACGTCGCGATGCTGGAGGACAGTATCGAGGAGGTTCGCGCCATCCCCGCCCGCACCATCGTCATCCGTCGGGACGAGCGGGTCCGTTACAGCAGCCTGCTGCTGGAAGGCGTGATGTGCCGGTATATGGACGACCGGCAGGGCAACCGCCAGATCGTCGCCTTTCACGTCCCCGGCGATTTCGTCGACCTGCACGGCTTCGCCATGCGCCATCTGGACCATGACGTCGCCACGCTGACCCCGGTACGGGTCGCGCTGGCAGGGCATGACCGGCTGGAACGGATCGTCGCGGGCTATCCCCGGCTGACCCGGTTGCTGTGGTTCTCGACGTTGCTCGACGCGGCGATGCACCGGGAATGGGTGTTCCGGCTGGGGCGGCTGGAGGCGGATGGGCGCGTCGCGCATCTGTTCTGCGAGCTTCACGCACGGCTGGCCATGGTCGATCTGGTTCGCGACGGCGTGTTCCGTTTTCCGGTGACGCAGATCGATCTGGCCGAGGCGGCGGGGATCACGCCGGTCCACCTCAATCGTGTCCTTCGCTCCCTGCGCGAGCGGGGACTGATGACCTTCCGCAGCGGTGAGGCGCACATCCTCGACCTCGACATGCTGGCGGCGCTGGCCGATTTCGATCCCGGCTATCTCTATGGCGGCGGCCCGACCCTGGAGAAGCAGGGCGCATGACCCCGCTCGGTGATCCCGGCGGCCCCTATCACGGCGTCCATGATGATGCGGGCGTGGCGACCGCCGAGTGCGGGATCGTCATGCTGGACGGGCCGAATGGCGTGGCGGTGGCGATGACGCCTGCCGCCGCACGCGCCACCGGCGAAGGGCTGGTGGCGGCGGCCAGACTGGCGGAGGCGCAAGGAAGCGAGGGGTAGGTCACAAGGCTTTACCCGCCGAAACACGGGCTTATGGTGATGACGCGCGTTTCATGACCGGGAGTTCACATTGCGTCATCTGTCCCTCGCCGCCGCTCTGGCGGCTCTGTTGAGCACGTCCGCGATGGCGTCTCCGCCCCAGGCCGTACAGGCCCCCGCCGCCAATCCGCTGATCGCGCCCTGGACCGGCCCCTATGGCGGGGTGCCGCCCTGGGACAAGGTGAAGCCCGAACTTTTCCCGTCCGCCTTTGAGGCCGCGCTGGCCGAGCGTCGTGCCGAATATGATCGCATCGCCAACAACCCGGCCAAGCCGACCTTCGCCAATACCTTCGTGCCGATGCAGAATGCCGGGCAGACGCTGAACCGCGTGATGACGCTGTTCGGGGTGATGACGGGCAACATGAACACGCCCGCCTATCAGGCGCTGGACCGCGAATGGTCGCCCAAGCTGTCCAAGGCGTCGGACGAAATCACCTTCAACCCCAGGCTGTTCGCGCGGATCGAGGCGATTTACAAGGCGCGAGACACTAGCGGGCTCGACGCGCAGCAGAAGCGGCTGGTCACGCGCACCTATGACAGCTTCGTGCGGCAGGGCGCGAAGCTGACACCCGCGCAGAAGGAGGAGTTGTCCGCCTTCAACCAGAATCTCGCGATCAACTTCAGCGAATTCTCGCAGCGTCTGTTGGCCGATGAAGGCACCGCGATCATCGTCACCGACGAGGCGCGGCTGGCGGGCCTGCCCGACAGCGTGAAGGCGGTCGCCAAGGCGGCGGCGGCCGAGCGCGGGCAGCAGGGCTGGGCGATCGTCAACACCCGCTCGGCGGTCGATCCGGTGCTGACCTTCGCCACCGATCGGGACTTGCGCGAGCAGGTGTGGCGCGCCTTCACCAAGCGCGGTGACAATGGCGATATCAACGATACCAAGGCGACCATCGCCCGCATTGTCCGCCTGCGTGCCAACCGCGCGCATCTGCTGGGCTTCAAGACCCATGCCGACTGGCGGATGCAGGACACGATGGCCAAGACCCCGGCCGCCGCGATGGACCTGATGATGCGCGTCTGGCCCGCCGCCAAGGCGCGCGTCGCCGAGGAGGTCCGCGACATGCAGGCGATCGCGGATAAGGAGGGCGCGAAGATCACGATCGCGCCCTGGGACTATCGCTTCTATCAGGAGAAGGTTCGCAAGAGCCGCTACGACCTCGATCAGGCCGAGCTGAAGCCCTATTTCGAGCTGAACAATATCATCCAGGGTTCGCTCTATGCAGCGAACCGCCTCTACGGGCTGGAGTTCAAGGAGATCACCGGCACGGTCCCGGTGTTCGAGCCGAACATGCGCGTCTGGCATGTTACCCGCAACGGCAAGGAAGTCGGCCTGTTCTACCGCGACGATTTCGCGCGGACGGGCAAGCGATCGGGCGCCTGGGCGAACACCTATCGCGGCCAGCGCAACCTGCCGCCGGTGCAGAATGTCCTGTCGTCGAACAACAACAATTTCGCCAAGGGCGCGAAGGGCGAGCCGGTCCTCATCAGCCTGGACGATGCCGAGACGCTGTTCCACGAATTCGGCCACGCGATCCATGCGATGCTCCAGAACGTCACCTATCCGGGGCTGGCGGGCACGCCGCGCGACTTCGTGGAATATCCCAGCCAGGTGAACGAGCATTGGCTGTTGACCCGCGATGTGCTGGACAAATATGCCCGCCACTACAAGACCGGCCAGCCCATGCCGCAGGCATTGCTCGACAAGATCAAGGCGTCGGAGACCTTCAACCAGGGTTTCGCGACGACCGAATATCTGTCCTCGGCAATCGTCGACATGAAGCTGCACACCATCCCCGACGGGGTGGTCGATCCGGCGGCGTTCGAGGCGACGACCCTTCGCGAGATCGGGATGCCGAAGGAACTGGTGATGCGGCACCGCCTGCCGCAGTTCAATCACCTGTTCTCGTCGGACAGCTATTCGGCGGGCTACTACAGCTATCTCTGGTCGGAGACGATGGACGCCGACACCTTCGCCGCCTTCGAGGAGGCGGGGAGCCCGTGGGACAAGGCGACGGCGGATCGCTTTGCGCGGATCCTGTTGTCGACGGGGAATGAGACGGACCGGGCGGAGGCGTATCGTGCATTCCGGGGGCGCGATCCGGACGTGAATGCGCTGCTGAAACAGCGCGGCTTTCCGACAAAGTAGCCCCTAGAGGGGGATGACATGGCGTTGATCTGAGCCTTGCCCCTCCCCTTCAGGGGAGGGGTTGGGGTGGGGCCTCACCACAGGCCCAGCTTATGCGGAAGCGCCCCACCCCCCGCCCCTCCCCTGAAGGGGAGGGGTGATTCAACCTGCTGTCATCCTGCTTTAACGTCATACCAGCGAAGGCTGGGATCTTTCGCAAGGGTGTACAGCCTTTCGGAAAAGGCCCCAGCCTGCGCTGGGGCGACGGTCTGTTGAAAGGAAGGCCCTCTCCATCACGCGATGGAGAGGGCCCCAAAATCAAAGCGCCTTCAACCGGATCGCTTGGCCGCCGCCGGGGGCGAGCGACAGGGTGAGCGTGTCACCCTTCTTCACCCGCTTCGTCTCGAACGCGATCGAATGGCGGGCGTCCGTCGCATAGGTCGCACCCGGGCCGTCCTTATAGACCTGCGCCTCATAGGTCTTGCCCGGCTCCAGGAAGTCGAGCGTCACGGTCAATTCCCGCGCAGTCTCGTCGGTGATCGACCCGACATACCAGTCGCGGCTCTTCCGGTCCCGCCGTGCGAAGGTGACGTAATCGCCGACCTCGCCGTTCAGGACGCGGCTGTCCTCCCAGTCCACCGGCACGTCCGCGATGAATCGGAAAGCCTGCGGGTATTTGGCGTAATTCTCCGGCGTATCGGCCGCCATCTGGACCGGCGAGTAGAGCACGACATAGAGCGCCAGCTGCTTGGCGATGGTCGACTGGATCGGGGTATTGTCGCTTCCGGTCAGGCTGAGCACACCGGGGGTAAAGTCCATCGGGCCTTCCAGCATCCGGGTGAAGGCCAGATTGACCTCGTGCTCGGGCGGGTTCTTGCCCGGCCAAGCGTTATATTCCATCCCCCGCGAACCCTCGCGCGCCAGCCAGTTGGGATAGGTGCGGCGCAGGCCGGTGTCCTTGACCGGCTCGTGGCTATCGATCGACACCTTATACTTGGCGGCCGCCTCCAGCACGCGAAGGTGGTGGTTCACCATCCACTGGCCCTCATGCCACTCACGCGACACCGAACCGTCGGCATTGACCCGCTCGATCTGCCCGGCATCGGCGACATAGCCGGTCTTCACCACATGTTCGCCATGGTCGGCGGCGAACTTGAAGGCCGGATCGAACTGGCTCTCATAATGGCTCACCGCGCCGCCCGTCTCATGATGGCCGATCAGCGAGACGCCCTTGGCCTTGGCATATTTCGCCAGCGCATCGGCGTCGAAATCCTCCGCCGGGGTGGCGAACTGCATCGCCGAGCCATTGCCCGCCCAATCGCCGTCCCAGCCGATATTCCACCCCTCGACCAGCACGCCGGGGATGCCGTATTTCGACGCGAAGTCGATATAGGTCTTCACATTGGCGGTGGTCGCACCGTGGCGAGGACCCCGCGCCCAGCTCCATTCGCCCTTGATCATCTTCCACCAGACGCCGACGAACTTGCCCGGCTTCACCCAGGACACGTCGCCCAGCTTGTTGGGCTCGTTCAGGTTGAGCATCAGATGGCTCATATACAGCCCGCCCGCGTCGGGGGCGATCAGGATGGTCCGCCACGGCGTTTCCCACGCGCCGGTCTTCATGACCTTGGGCGCGCCCGAGCCGGGGGTGAGAACCGCCTTGAAGCTGTTCCCCTCGGTCTTCATGACGGCCATGCTGGCATAGTCGACCAGCGCCGCCTCATGGATGGCGATGTGCGTGCCGTCGTCCAGCTTCATGGTGATCGGCGTCGCCGCCGTGCCGACCGCGTTGATCGGCGTGCGGTTGTAGAGATATTCCTCGCGGTTCCACAGGAAAGCGGGTTTCCACCAGGCGGTGCCGCCTTGCGCGATGTTGAACTCGGTCAGCTCCTCGGCGATGTTCGCGTGCGGCAAAGCCTGCTGCTCGGGAAATTCGTAGCGGAAGCCGACGCCGTCGTCCTGCACCCGGAACACCACGTCATAGCGGCGGTGGAGCGCGCTCGACTCCATCAGGCGGACGCGCATCTCGCGGTGGTTGTCGCGAATGGTACGCCATTCGCCCCAGGGCTGGGTCCAGCTGGTGTCGGACTTGGCATGGGTGACGGCCTCGATCTTCATGCCGCGCTCGATCTTGGGCGCGTCGGTAAACATCATGCCCAGCCGCGAGGGCGCGACGATCGCCTTGCCGTTCCGAGCGATCATGTACACCGCGCGGCCATCATTGTCGGTCGAGACCTGCACGGTGATCTGGCCGTTGGGGGAGGTTTCCACCGCGTCGGGCTGTCCGGCGGGCCTGGCGAATTTGAAGGTTTCGTTGACCGCCGGATCGGCGGGGCCGTTCTGCGCCTGGGCGGCGCTCGCGATGAGGCCCAGCCCGATGGCAATGCTCGTCTTCATGCAGTCATCTCCCGGATCACCGCCCCGAACGCGCCCAGGCGTTCGTCGGTGGCGCTATTGATGTGGACCAGCGTCCGTCCGCCGCGTGGCAGGGCAGGGGGCAGGGTCACGGGCGTGTCGCCCAGATTGAACAGGCAGAGCAGGCGCTGCTCGCCCTCGCGCCGCTCGAACGCGAGCAACTGCTCGTCGGCGTGCAGCAGCGTCAGGTCGCCGACCGCCAGCGCGGGCGTCTCCGCGCGCAATCGGACGAGGCGGCGGGTGAGGTTCAACAACGAGTCCGGGTCGCCGTCCTGCCGATTGACCGCCAGTGCGGCGTGATCCGGCCCGGTCGGCAGCCAGGGTTCCGCATCCGAGAAGCCGCCGTGACGCGCATTGCTGCTCCACGGCATCGGCGTGCGTACGCCGTCGCGCGAAAGGGTCAGCGGCCAGTTGGCGATGGCCTCGGGATCGACCAGCCGCTCGAAGGGTACATCGACCTGGGTCAGGCCCAGTTCCTCGCCCTGATAGACAAAGGCGTTGCCGCGAAGCGACAGCAGCAACAGCATCTTCATCCGTGCGAAGGCGTCGCGATGCTCCGGCGCGGTCCAGCGCGACACGGCGCGCGGCGCGTCGTGATTCTCGAACGCCCAGCTCGGCCAGCCCATGCCCGGCTCGGCAGGCCATTTCGCCACCGCCTCGGCGACGATGCGCGGGGTCAGCCGATCGGCATAGAGGAAGTCGAAGCCATAAGCCGTGTTCAGGCGATGATCGCCGGCGGTGAACAGCTTCATCTCGCGATCCGCCTCGTCGCCGCCGACCTCGGCCACGGTGAAGCGGTCGCCATACTCGTCCAGCGTCGCGCGGATGCGCTCCAGGAAGGGGACGATATCGGCATGGCTCTGATTGTAGAGCTTCAGCTGGAAGTCGAACGGCCGGGTGCGCGTCTTGCCATTGTCGGGCGCGGGCGGGTTATCGCGCAGGGACGGCTCGTGCATCATGAAGTTGATCGCATCGAGCCGGAACCCGTCCACGCCCCGGTCGAGCCAGAAGCGCGCGGTCGCCAGCAGTTCGGCCTGCACGTCCGGGTGGTGGACGTGAAGCTGCGGCTGGTCCTTCAGGAAATTGTGGAGATAATATTGCCCGCGCCGCGCGTCCCAGGTCCAGGCGGGGCCGCCGAACACCGACTGCCAGTTGGACGGCGGCGAGCCGTCGGCCTTGGCATCGGCCCAGACATACCAGTCGGCGCGCGCATTGGTGCGGCTGGCGCGGCTTTCGGTGAACCACGGGTGTTCGTCGGAGGTGTGGCTGTACACCTGGTCGATGACGACCTTCAGCCCCAACTCGTGTGCGCGGGCGACCAGCGCGTCGAAATCCTCCAGCGTGCCGAAGATCGGATCGACATCGCGGTAGTCCGCCACGTCATAGCCGAAATCCTTCATCGGCGAGGTGAAGAAGGGCGACAGCCAGATCGCGTCCACCCCCAGGCTGGCGACATGGTCCAGCCGCGCGGTGATGCCGGGCAGGTCGCCGATTCCGTCGCCATTGCTGTCAGCGAAGCTGCGCGGGTAGATCTGATAGATCACCGCGCCCTTCCACCAGGGGCAGGCGGCGGTGGAAATATTCTCGGTCATCAACGGCTCTCCGCCGCGCAGACGGCATAGCCGAAGGCGGGCAATTCCAACATCAGGCTCCCCGGCGCCGCGGCGGTGGGCGCGCAGGCACCAGCCATGGTGGCGAAACGTTGCGACGCCGTTTCAACCTGCACCGCTTGCTTGAGCGGCTTTGCCGAGGTGTTGAACGCGATCACATATTCGCGCCCCGTGGCGGGATCGAAGCGGGACGCGGCGAATAGGCCGGGCGCGTCGCCGCGCGCGCGGATCACCTGTCGTCCCCGCGTCAGCGCCGGATTGGCGGTGCGCAGCCGGGCGAGTGTCGCGATCTCGCGGTAGAGCGGGTGGGTGGTCACGAAGCTGTCGGTCGCGGTCGTCTTGCTCGTGCCGACCAGCTTGTTGTCGTTATAGCTGGCGACCTTGCTGGCGAACATGTCCTCGCGCGCGTCCTGATCGTTGCCGTCGCCCGCGAAACCCTGTTCGTCGCCCGAATAGACGGTCGGCACGCCGCGCAGGGTCAGCAGCATCGCATGGCCGAGTTCGACCCGCTTCAGGATTTCATCGTCCGAAGCATCCGGGTTTGCGACCCGCACGTCACGGGCAAAGCGGCCATGGTCGTGATTGCCGAGAAAGGTCGGCAATATGTCCGCCGTCGCTTCCCCCTTGGCGTACAGGATATCGCCCTCGAACAGGTTGGACAGTACGCGTGTCGGTTTGTTCTCGGCGACCGTCTGGATCACGGCGTTCATGAACGCGAAGTCGAGGACCGCCGGATAATCGGCGATCTTCGTCCAGCGGGCGAGAGTGCCGGGTTCCATGCCCGCCGTTACCTCGCCGAAGATGTGGAAGTTCGGGATGCCTTTCGCCTTGGCGCGGTCGAGCATAGCGGGCACGAAGCTCCGCCAGAATTCGGGGTTCACATGCTTGGCGGTGTCGATGCGGAAGCCGTCGATGCCGAACCGGTCGATCCAGCTGCCGTAAATGTCGATCATGCCCGCAATGACGCGGGGATTCTCGGTGTAGAGATCGTCCAGTCCCGAGAAATCGCCGGTGGTCGAGCTTTCATCCTCGAAGCTCGTGTTGCCGCGATTGTGATAATAGATCGGGTCGTTGAGCCAGGCCGGAGTCTTGGCGTTCTTCTCGGCTGCGGGCACGTAGGGGGTGTAGGCGTAGTTGGGATCGGTGAGCCTGGCGAAATTCGCCGCCGTCTGCACGTCATCGCCCAGAAAACCCGGATTGATCGGCTGGCCCTTCACGCCGCCGCGCCGCTGGTACGGATAGGTCGCACGATCACGATAGGGGCAGGGCGATCCCTCCGTACATTCGCGATACTGGATCACGTCCGCCGTATGGTTGACGATGATGTCCATATAGACCTTCATCCCCCGGCCATGCGCCGCCGTAATGAAGGCGCGCAGATCGGCCTCGCTGCCCAGATGCGGATCGACGGTGGTGAAGTCCGTGATCCAATATCCGTGATAGCCCGCGCTCTCCTGCCCCCTGGCGCCCTGCACGGCCTTGTTCTTGAAGATCGGCCCCAGCCAGATCGCGGTCGCCCCCAGCCCCTGGATATAGTCGAGCCGCCGGGTCAGCCCCTTGAGGTCGCCGCCATGGTAGAAGCCCTTGTGCGTCGGATCGAAGCCGGTGGTCAGCGGACCGCCCTTCAGCCCGCCGCGATCATTGGCGGTGTCGCCATTCTCGAACCGGTCGGGCAGGACAAAATAGATCACCTCGTCCTGTGGCAGGCGCTGGCGATAATCCTGTGCGGCGAGCGGCGTGGCGGTTGCGAGGAGCGCGAGCAGCAGCTTTTTCATGCGAAAACCTTTGGGGCGGGGGCGGCGCAATGCGCGGCGAGGAAGGCGTCGTGCGTCGGCAGCCGGGCGGCGACCTGCGCGGCGTGACGCCGGGTGAGGCTGAGGAAATCGTCGAGTTCGTCCGCCGAAAGCGTGTCGGCAAGGGGCTGATACCCGGCCGGGACGATGCCCTGTCCGATCATGACCTGCACCCAGGCGGGCTCGGCGAAAAGTTCATCGCCCTCGCGGCGAAACCGGCCATTGGCGCGGAACAGCGCGATCCGGGCGGCGAGGCTGTTGGGCAAGGGCACCGCGCGGCGTTCGGTCCAGAAGGGCTCGGATCGTGCGTTGGCATGGTAGTGCAGGATCAGGAAATCGCGGATCGCCAGCCACTCGGCCGCCGTCTCGCGATTATAGGCGTCCACCTCGACCGGCTGGAGCGTCTGGCCGGGCCAATAGTCGAGCAGCCGTGCGAGGCCCGACTGGATCAGATGGATACTGGTCGACTCCAGCGGCTCCAGGAACCCCGCCGCCAGCCCGAGCGCGACGCAATTGCCGACCCAGGCTCGGGCGCGTCGTCCGGTGGTAAAGCGCAGGCGGCGCGGCTCGCCCATCGCCTCGCCGTTCAGCGCGGTCAGCAGGCGATTGGCGGCCTCGTCGTCCGAGAGATGGCGGCTGTCATAGACCAACCCGTTGCCCGTGCGGTGCTGAAGCGGAATGCGCCAGCGCCATCCCGCCCCGTGCGCGATGGCGCGGGTATAGGGGGGCAGGGGGCTGGTCCGCTCGCCCGCCACCGCCAGCGCGCTGTCGCAGGGGAGCAGCTGGGACCAGTCGTCGAATGGCTCGGCCAGCGTCTCGCCGATCAGCAGGGCGCGGAACCCCGTGCAGTCGATGAACAGGTCGCCCGCATGGGCCTCTCCGCCATCGAGCACGACATGGTCGATCCGCCCGGCCATGTCGCGCGCCACCGAGGCGATCCGGCCTTCCACCCGCTCCACGCCCGCCGCCTCGGCATGGCGGCGGAGCAGCGCGGCATAGAGGCTGGCATCGAAATGATAGGCCCAGGCCAGTCCGCTCGGCAGGTCGGGGCGGCCGGGATCGGGGGCGAAGCGGCCCGCCATGGCGGCTTGCGCGCTCGCCATATGGCCCCAAAACGAGGCCGGGTTCGCCGCGCCGCCGCCGCGCAGCCAGTAATGATGGAAGGGGACGAGGCCCAGGCCCCGCCCGATACTGCCAAAGGCATGGAGATAGCCGCTGCCTTCGCCCGACCAGCCCTCGAACCGGATGCCTAGCTTGAAACTGCCGTTCGTCGCGCGGAGGAATTCGGCTTCGTCCAGGCCCAGCATCTGGTTGAACAGGCGGATGCCGGGAATGGTCGCCTCGCCCACACCGACCGTGCCGATCGCGTCGGATTCGATCAGGGTGATGCGGGTCGTGGCGGGTACGAACCGCGCCAGCGCCGCCGCCGCCATCCAACCGGCGGTGCCGCCGCCGACGATCACGACCCTTTGGGCAATATGGTCTGCGGTGGGGCGGTCGTCCATGCGGCGTCTCACGAAACCCGCGCCGATCGCTCGACCGGCGCGGGGGTAGGGGCATCAGAAGCGATAGGTGAACCCGGCCAGGAACCGGCGGCCATAGCTCTGATAGTCGATCACCTCGTCACGGCGACCGGCATTGGTGGTGACGAACGGCGTGTCGGTCAGGTTCTGGCCCTGGACGAAGATCGACAGGCCCTTGAACGTGCCTTCCTGGAAGTCATAGCCGATCTGGCCGTCGACGATCGTCTCGTCGATGGCGCGGCGGCGGACGCGGTTGGCGCCAAAGCCCGACAGCTCACCCACGAAGGTCGAGCGGTAGCGGACCGAGCCGCGGATGTTCAGGCCCCACTTCTCGAAGAAGGCGGTGCCGTTCGCCACCCAGCGCGAATAGCCGGGAATGTCCTCGGGCTCGCCACCGGGCGTCGGGGTGATCTCGGTCTTGGTATAGGACCCGCCGCCGGTCAGGCCGAAGCCGTCGAGGAAGCCGACCAGCTGACCCAGCGGCAGCGTACCCGCCAGTTCGACGCCATAGATCTTGCCGCCGGTGCCGTTGATCGGGCGGGTGATGCGCCCTTGCGTCGGGATGCCGGCGGGCAGCGAAGCGGGCAGGGGCAGGCCGGTATAGTCGTAAGGCTGCTCAAGATTGTAAACGAAGCTCTTGAGATCCTTGTAGAAGCCCTGCGCCGCCAGATAGCCCTTGGTGCCGAAATACTTCTCCACGGTCACGTCGAACGAGTTCGACCGGATCGGGCGCAGATACGGATTGCCGCCATTGCCCGAGATCAGGCCCTGCTGCGCATCGAAGCCATAGGACAGTGCGACGCGCATATCGTCGAAGCGGGGCCGCATCATCTGGCGCGCGGCGGCAACGCGGAACACCCAGTCGCTGGGCAGGCGCAGCGACAGGTTGGCGCTGGGCAGGATGTCCCAATAGGTGTCGCCCTGGACGATGTTGGTATAGCCCGAGCCGTTATAGATCAGCCCGCGCGACTTCTGGTCGGTGCCGACCGCCTGGACGCCGACATTGCCGGTCAGCTCCGCCGCGCCGATCTGTGCCCGCAGATCGGTCTGGAGATAGGCGGTCATCAGGCGTTCGGTCGTCGTGTACGCCTTGGCGGGCACGTCCGGGCTGGTGTTGGGCGTCAGGGTGATGACCCCGCCCGCCAGCAGCGCGCGCGGGTCATAGCTGAGCATCGGCCCCAGACCCAGATAGGTCAGGTTGGTCGGCGTCTGGCGATATTGTTGCGGTAGCGGCGCGATCGTCGCTCCGCCGGGCAGGGTGACGAAGGACTCGTTGGGCGCCAGCGACTTGGCATGATCGGTATAGTTCAGGCCGAGGCGGATCGCATGGACGATCGGCGTCTCGACCTCGCGCTCGATCTCGACCCGGTACTGCTTGATCTCGTCGGTGATCTTGCGGTCGTTGAAATAGCCCGTCTGACGCGTCGCGCCGCCCCAGCCCAGCGGATCGGTCAGCTGGATCAGGTTGGGGTCGGAATAGTTCAGCGTCGGCTTGAAGATGGTGCCGTTGCGGCCGGTGGTGAAACCGATCGTGTCGGTCGCGCCGATGCCCTGGCCGTATCCGGTGCCGCTATAGGTCTCCAGCGTCACTTCATCGCGGTCGGTGCGCGAATAGCTGAGGTCGATGAAGGCGCTCCAGCCGTCGTCGCCCTTGTACTTGCCGTTGTAACCGAACGAATAGAGCTTGGCCTTGCGCTGGAACGAGTCGTTTCGCACGACGCCCTCGACCCCGTTGAACGTGCCCGAGGTGACCAGGCCGTTGTTGACCGTGGCATTGGTCAGCGACGGGTTGGCGCCGAACTGCAACGGCAATTCGATACCGCGCTTGATCTGGTCGTCGTTGAAGTCCGAATAGAAGCCGTCGAGCGTGCTGGTGAAGGTGTCGCTCATCCGCCACTGCACCGTGCCCGACAGGCCCAGTCGCTTCAGCGTGGTCGAGGTGACGTACGACTTCGAGCCGCCGATGACGTCGACCGGCTGGCCGCCCACCGTCGTCTGGGCATAGCCCCAGGCATTGCCTTCCTGAATCTGGTATGGTTCGTTCAGATAGCTGGCCGACAGCGCGACGCCGATCGTGTCGTCGGCGAACTGGTCGACATAGGTCGCGCTGGCGCGGTAGCCGAAATCCTTGGACCCCGCATTCAACTTGCCGATATCGGCATAGGTGCCGCGCGCACCGACCGAGATTACGCGCTTGCCGTAATCGAGCGGACGGATGGTCTTCAGGTCGACCGTGCCCGACAGGCCCTGGCCGATCAGCCCGGCATTGGCGGTCTTGTAGATCAGGACCTGGTTGACGACTTCGGCCGGATACTGGTCATATTCGACCGCGCGATTGTCGCCGGTCGAGGTCTGCTCGCGACCGTTCAGCAACGTGGTCGAGAAGTCGGGGGCAAAGCCGCGGATCGAGATGGCGTTGGAGCGGCCGTTGACCCGCTGCGACGTGACGCCCGGCAGGCGGGCGATGGATTCCGCGATCGAGGCGTCGGGCAGCTTGCCGATATCCTCGGCCGAGACGGATTCGACGACCAGATCGCGGTTCTTCTTCTCGGCGACGGCGTTTTCCAGCGCGGCGCGGAAGCCCGTGACGACGATGTCGCCGGGCTCCGCCTCGGCCTGCGCCTGCTGCGCGGCGGTGTCGGGGCTGGTAGGCGCGGGGGCGATGGTGGTTTGCGCAAAGACCGGCGCGGCGATGGCCATGGCCATGGCCAGCGTGCTGACCCCGAGCTTCAGGAACGAGCGCGCGGCGTCGGCCGGCGCCACAGGGCGAACCGTCATGAAATCCCCTCCAGGAAACCCCGTCTTCATTCAAGGGACGGGTATGGTTGTTGCCCCTCCTGTGAAATTGTTCGGGCCGAAAAGGAATGAAGCCGCATACGTATTCAATGCGGCCGTTTCGGCCTGTTGCATTATTACGACAGCACTTCGACTTACCCGGCATCAGGAAAGCCGGTAAGCGATGGGGAGAGGAGGAAGCACTGATTTGGCCGGTCCGCGTAAGCCCACGTCGTTCGACATCGCGCAAATGGCGGGCGTATCGCAGCCGACGGTCAGTCGTGCCCTGCGCGGCAGTCCTTCGGTCAGTGCCGCCACCCGCGCGCGGATCGAGGCGATCGCCAAGAATCTGAACTATACGGTCGACCGTGCCGCCTCGAACCTGCGTAGCGGCCAGACCCGGACGCTGGCGTTGCTGCTGTTCCGCGATCCCTCGCCCGGGCGGACGCTGATCAATCCGTTCTTTCTCGGTATGTTAGGCTCGATCATGGAGAGCTGCGCGGAGGTCGGGTACGACCTGCTCGTCTCGTTCCAGAACCCGATCAGCAACTGGCAGGCCGATTATGAGGATAGCCACCGTGCCGATGGGCTGATCCTGCTGGGCTATGGCGACTATGCCGCCTATCGCGAACAGCTGGAAACGCTGGTCGCGCGCGGCACGCATTTCGTGCGCTGGGGGTCGGTCGCGCCGGGACAGCCGGGGCTGACCATCGGGTGCGACAATCATGCCGGTGCGCTGGCGGCGACACGGCATCTGGTGGCGCAGGGTCGCCAGCGCATCGCCTTTCTGGGCGATGCGACCGACCATTATCCGGAATTTCACGACCGCTATCGTGGCTATTGCGACGCTCTGTTGGAAGCGGGCCTGTCCTGTGACCCGGCGCTTCAGGTCGGCGCGATCTCCAGCGAGGAAGAGGGCGAGCGTGCCGCGCGGGCGTTGCTGGCGCGGGGGCAGGGCTTTGACGGGATCATGGCGGCGAGCGACCTGATCGCGCTGGCCGCGATGCGCGTGCTGGCCGAGGCGGGCTTGCGCGTGCCCGCCGATGTGTCGCTGGTCGGGTTCGACGATATTCCGGCTGCGAGCTTCGCGCACCCCCCGCTGACGACCGTGGTGCAGGATGCGGCGGCGGCGGGGCGGCTGCTGGTCCGCGCGCTCCTTGCCGAGATTGCAGGCACAGTGCCGACGCCCAATCTGCTGCCCGCCACCCTGGTGGTGCGCGGGTCCAGTATCAGGCCATAAATCAAAAATATAACAGAATGTTGGGAGAGGTTATGGAGAAGCCGCGTCAGGGCTTTTGGGGGTTGTGGAACACCTCGTTCGGCTTTTTCGGCATCCAGATCGGCTTTGCCCTGCAAAATGCCAATGTCAGCCGCATCTTCCAGTCGCTGGGGACGGCGGAGAAGGACCTCGCCTTTCTCTGGATCGCAGCGCCGCTGACCGGGTTGCTCGTCCAGCCGGTGATCGGCCATTATAGCGACCGGACCTGGGGTCGGTTCGGGCGGCGGCGACCCTATTTCCTGGCCGGAGCCGTGCTGGCGACGCTGGCGTTGGTGGGGATGCCCAAGGCGGGCGGGCTGCTGGCGGCGGCGATGCTGTTATGGCTGCTCGATGCCTCGCTCAACATTTCGATGGAGCCGTTCCGCGCCTTTGTCGGCGATATGCTGCCCAGCCGCCAGCGGACGGCGGGCTATGCGTTCCAGACCGGGTTCATCGGCGCGGGCGCGGTGCTGGGGTCGCTGGCGCCGATGCTGCTGACCGATGTCTTCCATGTCGCCAATGTCGCGGCGCCGGGCGAGGTGCCGCCATCGGTACGCTATGGCTTCTATATCGGCGCGGCGGCGCTGTTCTTCGCGGTGCTGTGGACCGTCCTCACCACGCGCGAATATTCACCCGGGCAGCTGGCCGCCTTTGCCGAGAGCGACGAAGGGCAGGCGGTGCAGAGCGATGCAGCCCCGAGCGACCGGATCGGCGCAGCCCCGCTGTGGATCGTGGCCGGTGCGCTGATCGTGGCGGGCGTCGGCTGGCTGGGGCTGGACAAGCCGGTCTATCTGCTGGGCGGCGGGCTGATCGCTTTCGGCCTCGCCAGGATCGCCAGTGCCGCCCTGGTTCGAAGCGGGCGAAGCGGCAACGCGCTCAGCCAGATCCTCGCCGATCTGGCGGCGATGCCGGAAACCATGAAGCGGCTGGCGCTCGTCCAGTTCTTTACCTGGTCGGCGCTGTTCATCATGTGGATCTACACGACGCCGATCGTCGCCGAGCGGGTCTTCCATAGCAGCGACGCGAACAGTGCCGCGTTCAACCAGGGCGCGAACTGGGTCGGCGTGCTGTTCGCGGTCTATAGCGGGGTGGCGACGCTCTGGGCCTTTGCGTTGCCGTCGCTCGCCAGGGCGATCGGACGGCGCAACACGCATGTCCTGGGGCTGCTCTGCGGAGCCGCCGGGTTCGCCTCTTTCCTGGTGATCCGCGATGCGTGGTGGCTGATGGGGGCGATGGTGCTGGTCGGTATCGCCTGGGCGTCGATCCTGACCATGCCCTATGCTATCCTGTCGGCAGCGCTTCCGGCAGAAAAGCTCGGTATCTACATGGGCTTGTTCAACATCTTTATCGTGTTGCCGCAGCTGATAGTGTCATCGGTCATGGGCGCGGTGGTCGGGTATTTCTTCCCCGGCAACCTCGTCTGGGCGATGGCGATCGCCGCCGGGGTGATGGGGCTGGCCGCCATGGCAATGCTGCGGGTGGCGAAGGAGGCTTGATCCTCCCCGGTACGGGGAGGGGGACAGCCGCGCAGCGGTGGTCGAGGGGGGCGTGCCACTAAGGACATCCCTTGTGGAAGCCCCCCCTCCGTCAGGCCTTCGGCCTGCCACCTCCCCGTACCGGGGAGGATTAGCGTGGCAATGTGATCGTCGCCGCCAAGCCCCCCTCGGGCCGGTTGGCGAGACGAATATCGCCCCCCGCCTCGCGCACGATCGAGCGGGCGAGCGCGAGGCCCAGGCCGACCCCGCCGGTCTCGCGATTGCGCGAGGTTTCCAGCCGGGTGAAGGGATCGAACACCGTCTCCAGCTGATCCTCGGCGATTCCGGGGCCTTGGTCGGCGACGGTGATCGCGACATGTTGGGCGTTCGCGTCGATGCGGACATCGGCGGCGTGGCCATATTTGATCGCATTCTCGATCAGGTTGCGCACCGCCCGCCGCATCAGCGAGGGGCGCAGTTTCAGGCGAAGCCGCCCGCCCTCCTCGAAGCTGACGTCCTGCTCCAGATCATGGAAGTCGGCGACCACCGCATCGACCAGCGCGTTCAGGTCGACATCGGTTTCCGCTTCACTCGGACGCCCCATGCGGGCGAGCGAGAGGATGTCCTCCAGCGTCTTGTTCATCTCGGCGATGGTGTCGGCCATGCGCAGCCGATCCTGCTCGTCCTCGACCGACTCGATGCGCACGCGCAGCGCGGCAAGCGGCGTGCGCAGGTCATGCCCGATCGCGCCGAGCATGCGATCCTTTTCCTCCAGCATCGCCCCGATCCGCAGCCGCAGCGCGTTGAACGCGGCGATCAGGCCGGACACGTCGAGCGGCCCCTGTTCGGGAATGGTCTCCCCCGGTGAACGCGGATCGAACCGTTCGGCCGCACGGGTCAGGTCGCGCAACGGGCGCGAAATCCGCCGTCCGATCCACAGCACCGGCAACAGGATGACGCCGTACAGGATCAGCGTCTGGAAGATCAGGCGCCAGACCAGGAACAGCCCGTCATGCGGCCAGCCCGCGCGCGTGACGAACCACCCCATTTTGGGCGTCTGGACGGCGATCAGCAGTTCGTCGACCGGATGGCGGTTCCGGTCGAAGCGGCGACGCGGCCAATCGAAATCGGCGGTGTTGAAGGGGCGGATGCCGGTCACGACCTGAAGGACCGGGTGACCCAGCTCCTTCATCCCCTCGCGCACCGTGTTTTCCACGGCGGCGACACGGGGTAGCCCCGGCTTGACCGGATTGCCCGGCACCCGCCGCACCCGGCCGCGATCGGTGCCCGGACCCCGGCCCATGGCGCTCCGCTCGATCGCGTCGTTCAGCCGAGCGACGGCCGGTCCCGTGACCTGCTCCAGAATCAGCGAGCGGCGTTCGCCCAGCAACAGGGTGAAGCTGATCGCCTGTGCCACGAACAGTGCGATGGCGAGAAGCAGCGCCATCTGCGCCGCGAGTCGACGCGGCCAGAAACGCAGCGTCACGGCTCCAGGCTTCACAGGCGGGTGACTTCGGCGGCGAGCGTATAGCCGCCGCCCCAGACGGTCTTGATGATCTCGGGCGATTTGGGGTCCGCCTCGATCTTGCGGCGCAGGCGGCTGACCTGATTGTCGATCGCCCGGTCGAAGGCGGCGGCCTCGCGTCCCTGGGTCAGGTCGAGCAGCTGGTCGCGGGTCAGCACCTGGCGCGGACGGCTGACGAGCGCGAGCAGCAGGTTGTATTCGCCGGTCGAGAGCATCACCGACACCCCCTCGCGGTCGACCAGCGAGCGTTCGCCCGATTTCAGCACCCAGCCCGCAAAGGCATAGGAACCGCTATCGGGGGCGTGATGGCGCGCGCCGCCCGCCTGGGTCCGCCGCAGCACCACCTTGACGCGGGTCGCCAGCTCGCGCGGGGAAAAGGGCTTCACGACATAATCGTCCGCGCCCATCTCCAGCCCGACGATGCGGTCGGTTTCCTCCGCGCGCGCGGTCAGCAGGATGACCGGCACCTCGCTGGTCGCGGCGATATGGCGACACAGGCTCAGGCCGTCCTCGCCGGGCATCATGATGTCCAGGATGACGAGGTCGATCGCATAGGCGGCGAGCCGCGTACGCGCCGAGGCCGCATCGCCCGCCTGGGTCACGCGAAAACCCTGTTTGGTCAGATAGACGGCCAGCGGCTCGCGGATCGAACGCTCGTCATCGACGAGCAGCAAATGCGGCGTTTCGGACATGGGTTCGGGGTCTAGCATGGTGGACGCGGGCCGCAAAAGGGACGGGCCATGAGGAAAACTGGGGGAGAATGGCCCGTCCCCCCCTTGGCGGCTCAGTCGGCGTCGGATTGCGACGGCGACTGGGCAGAGGGGTTCGGCGCGACGCCACGGCGACCGCCCCAACGCGGTGCGGCGGCGCGTTCGGTCGCATCGACCTTGCCGTCATGATTGGTGTCGAGCCGGTCGAACATGGCGGCGGCACGGGCGCGGAAGGCCTCGGCGGTGATCGGCTGGGGTGCGGGGCGGCCCGGACGGTCGCCACCGGGGCGGCGCGCGGCGTGTTCGGCGCGGCGTTGGTCGCGATAGGCGCGCATCTCGTCGGGGGTGACGGTGCCGTCGTGATTGGCGTCCATCGCGACAAAGCGCTGGTCGGCGGCGGCAAGCGCGGCGGTGCGGGTGATGGTGCCGCTGGCATCGGGCTGCACACCCATCAGGCCGCCCCGCATGCCTCCGCGCATTCCTCCGCCGGGCGGGGGCGGGGCATCGCTCTGCGCCTGGACGGCGGTCGCGGTCAGCAGCGTCGCGCCCAGCAGCAGGGCGGGGGAAAGGCCGAACATGGTCTTTCGCATGGGGTGGGCATCCTCTTCGCGGCGAGGGGCAAGTCCCTGCCGAACGATGGCCCTTTTGCGACCCGGCTGTCCCCGGATCATGTCGGGTTCCCAGTGCTTTTGTCGCAAATTGTGCACCTTAGTCCAGGAAGCGGTCGTCGAACATGCCGTAGAGGATGGTCGAGGCATAGAGCGCGATCGCATGCGGGCGCGCCATCGTTCCGGCCCATTTGCGCATGTCGAAGGCGGCGTTCTGGATCGCCATCAGCGCCTGCGCGGCGATCAGGCTGTCGACCGGTCGCATCGACCCTTCGCTGATCCCGTCCATGATCGTGCCCGCATAGCGCCGCGCGATCCGGTTGGACCGTTCCACCATGGCGGCGCGGACATCGCCGGGCAGGCTGGCCAGCGCGGTGGTGCGCAAGAGGGGGCCGCGCTCGGCGAACTGGATGTCGAGCAGGGTCGCGATCGCGCTCGACAGCCGGTGCCAGTGGCTGCCCCCGGCCGCATCGGCCAGCTGCTGCGCGGCGGTGATCGTGTCGAAGCTGCGGCGATAGCAGGCGGCGACCAGATCGTCCTTGGCGTCGAGATGGTGGTAGAAACTGCCCTTGGTGACGTTCAGTTCGGAGGCGATGCGCTGCACGCTGGCGCCGCGATAGCCGAGCTGGTTGATGAGCCGCGTCGCCGCCAGCAGGAACGCCTCGCGCCCCGGCTCGCCGCTGCGTACCGCATGGGTGTCCAAATCGAGCATGGTCGGTTTCCACGTCGATCCGGGGGCGGCGATGCCATGGCTCAGCACGTCGAGCAGCCGTTCCTCGACGCGCGCATATTGGTCGGGTTCGTAGCGGATCAGCCACATGGGCAACCAGAAGGTGTTCTCCAGCAGCACATGCGCGCGCGCGCCGTGCAGGTCGGTATGCGCGCGACTGGGCGCGGGACCCCACAGGCTGCGGGTCGCGCGGAAGACCTTTTGCCATCCGGCCATCAGCTGGCCGCGCAGCGGCTCCTCCATGGCGCGCAGGTCGGACAGGACGGCGAAGGGCGTTTCCTCGCCGCGTTCGATCCGCGCCAGCCGCGCCATGTTGATCGACAGATAGCGGGCGACGCGAGCCTGCGGCGTCGGCGCCTCGGCGGCTTCGGCCAGCATCTCGAGCAGCCGCTCCAGCGTATGCTCGAACGCCGCCGCAGCCAGCTCTTCCTTGCGACGGAAATAATAGGTGACGCTGGTGGTGTTCAGCCCGACGCGCCGCGCGACATCGGCAAAGGTCATGCCCTTGGCCGATTGCTCGTTGATGACCTGCGCCGCTGCCGCCAGAATGGCGTCCCGCTTTTGCAGATAGCGGTCGGTATTGCGCGCTTCACCGACGGACGTCGCCGCCATGCCTTCCATCCCCTCCGTGCAGCTCGGTCGAAGCGCGAGCGATCAGCCATGTCTAGAAGGGAAAGTCTTAACCGTCACTGTCATTTCGCCGCTTTCCCGGGGGAAGTCGGCGAAATTGTCGGCGTCCTCCAAAAAACGGTATGTCCGATCAGGTCCCAAGACGCGCGGCGGTGCGCAGCCGGATCAGTCCCTCCTGCGCGACGCTGGCGACCAGGCGGCCATCGGCGGCGAAGATGCGACCCCGGTTGAACCCGCGGGCATGGCCCGCCCAGGGGCTGTCGGTCGTGTAGAGCAGCCATTCGTCGGCCCGGAACGGCTCGTGCAGCCACAGCGCATGGTCCAGGCTGGCGGTCTGCATGTCGTGGATCAGCCAGTTGATCCCGTGCGGCAGCGTCGAGGTGCCGAGCAGCGCGAAATCGCTGGCATAGGCCAGGATCGCCCGGTGCAGCGCGGGATCGTCGCCGATGGGCGCGACCAGCCGGAACCAGATCGCCTGGGCAGGATCGCGCGGTTCGGGGGCGAGCAACTGGCGGGGGTCGACCGTGCGCAACTCGATCGGGCGCGGCCGTTCCAGAAAGGCGCGGATGGGTGCGGGCACCTGTTCGCCCAGACTGTCCAGCAATTCCCGTTCCGAGGGCAGGGTCTCCGGCGCGGGAACGTCGGGCATCGCATCCTGGTGGTGCATCCCGTCCTCTGGCGTCTGGAACGAGCAGGCGAGGTTCAGGATCGGCTTGCCCTTCTGCATCGCGATCACGCGGCGCGTCGCGAAGCTGCGCCCCTCGAAATCGCGTTCCACCCGGTAGGTGATCGGGAAGCGCTCATCGCCCGGCCGCATGAAATAGGCGTGGAGCGAGTGTGCCACCTTGGGGGCCTCGGTCGATCGCTGCGCCGCCTGGAGCGCCTGGGCGATCACCTGCCCGCCGAAGACGCGGCCCTCGCCGCCGGGGCGTCGGGCACCGCGATACAGGTCGGTGTCGATCTCCTCGACATCGAGCAGTGCCACCAGGCCCTGGGCCAGCTGTTCGGGGGAGAAAAGGGGGCGGGAGGTACGATCCATGGCCGAAGTGATGCTGCACGTTGACGTAAACGTCAACAGTCGCCCGTCCCGCAGTCTCACCGGAAAAGGCTTTTACGCCATAGGGGTGCCCGCTACACAGAATATTGACGATCTGGCTGGGAGAAGGCGATGGACGGTTTGAACGAAGATGGCACCTCGGAGCGCGCCGAACTGCACTTCCTGGCGGCGCTGACCGAGGAACTGATGCGTCACCTGATGGAGGCCGGGGTGCTCAGCCGCACCCAGCTCCAGTCGATCGAAAATGCGGTGGCCGAGCGGACCGGCGGTATCCCCCGCGCCTGGTAAGGCGGCGTCTTCTCCGACATGACATAAACGTCATGCAAACGCGGCGTTAGCGGCTTTCCTGCGTCCGGAAAGCCGCTAACGTGGCTGTCATGAGTGACGCGCAAGACGAGCTGGTCGACAAGGCCTTTCCCGCCGGTGATTCGATCCTGGGAACGCCATTGGGAATGAGGCCGCGCGATGCGGTGCGGATCGCCATGCGCCGCGACCGGCTGCTGGCCGGACTGACCCTGACGGCGGGGGCGGGGTTCATTCTCGCCTTGCCCTTCGCGTTGCGGGAGGGGGCGGAATTCTTCCTGCCGCTGACGACGGCGCTGGTCATTGCGATCGCGCTGGTCCCGATCCTCGAATGGCTGGAGCGGCAACGCGTGCCCTCGGCACTGGCGGCGCTGATGTGCGTCCTGTTGTTCCTGATCGTCGCCAATATCGCGCTGGCCGCGATCATCGTGCCCGCGACCGACTTCTTCCGTCTGTTGCCCAGCCGGATCGGGCGCATCCAGGCCAATCTGGCACCGCTGCTGGATCTGTATTCCAGCCTCGATCGCTATGTGAACAAGGCGCTGCGGCAGGTCGCCTCCACCCCGATCCGCCAGCCGCAGACCGCCGCCGTCTCGCCCCCCAGCTCGATCCTGGAGCTGGCCGCGACCTCGGCGCCGGGGCTGATCGTCCAGTTCCTGTTCGGCGTCCTCGTCGTGTTCTTCGTGCTGTCGGGCTGGACCCGGATGCGGCGCGAGACGATTCGGGGGCGGACCAGCTTCGACGGCGCGATGGCGACCGCTCGGGTCATCCAGGAGGTGGTGGACGACGTTTCGGCCTATCTGGGCACCATCACCATCATCAACCTCGCGCTGGGCGGGGCGGTGGCGGGGGCGTTGTCGCTGTTCGGCATGCCCTATCCGCTAATGTGGGGCGGTATCGTCGCGCTGCTGAACTACATCCCCTATTTCGGGCCGGTGATCGGCGCGATGCTGCTGGCCGTCGGCGGGCTGATGACGTTCGGCGACATCTGGGTGGCGCTGGCGCCGCCCGCGATCATGTACGGGATGCACCTGATCGAAGCGAACCTGATCACCCCGCTGATCGTCGGGCACCGCCTGACCATCAGCCCGGTGCTGATCCTGGTCTCGCTGAGCTTCTGGGGATGGGTCTGGGGCACCGTGGGCGCGCTGCTGGCCGTGCCGCTGCTCATCATCCTGCAAACCGTCCTGAAGGCGGCCGGAAAGCCCGACATCGCGGGCTTCCTGTTCGAGCACGGAACCCTCACGCATCTCGACCGCGAAACCGACCCGGAGGACGTTCCGCAAGAAAAATGAAATGATGCGTTGACAGGTCCGGAACGCTCGCCTAGTTGGCGCGCCTCGACGCTTTCAGCGGGTGTAGCTCAGTTGGTTAGAGCGCCGGCCTGTCACGCCGGAGGTCGCGGGTTCGAGCCCCGTCACTCGCGCCACTCTCCTTGCGAGAATGGCTGAAAATATCGAAATCCCCACATGGGGCCGATGCCGGTTTCGGTTGGCATCACATGGCTTTCAAGCGGGTGTAGCTCAGTTGGTTAGAGCGCCGGCCTGTCACGCCGGAGGTCGCGGGTTCGAGCCCCGTCACTCGCGCCATCCTTCGGGATGGCGCTTTTGTTTTCGGTATCGCTGGTCTTGGTCCGGGTGCGGCCCGCCATTGTCCCGGATGCCGATAGCTTCCCGAAAAACCCCACGCCCAAATCCCACCCTCCGTTCAGCCTGAGCGAAGTCGAAGGCCACGCTTAAAGGCGCGCCAAGGGCTTTTGACTTTCGGCGAGCGTGAGGCGTGCACTTCAACTTCGCTCAGTGCGAACGGAGGTTGGGGGTGCGGCTAGACGGGCCAAGGTATCCCACTCTCCACTCAGCCTGAGCGAAGTCGAAGGCCACGTCCCTCCATCTGCCTCAGCGCCCACCCTCCATCCAGCGCAGAAGCGGCTTCATCGGCGTGATCCAAACGATACCCGCCACGACATAGAAGCCCAACTGCAGCACCCAATGCCATTGCCCGACCACGCCGGACAGGCTGGCGACCAGCATGGCCCAGACGATGATGATCGCCATGATCAGCAGCATTCCGGCGGGTTTGCGCCAACTGGGGGTCATGGAACGATCCATTCCGATTCGGTAGCGATGGCGTGAAGCGGCACGTCCCAGCTGTCAGGCACCAGTTCCTCGGCCTCTTGCATGCTCCAGGCGATGCCGACACGCCAGGCATCGGGGTTGGCCGCGAAGGCCCGGTCATAATGGCCTGCGCCCTGTCCCAGCCGATTTCCGCGCCGGTCGAAGCCGACAAGGGGCGTCAGGATGATGTCGGGGCGGCATTCGGGCGAGTCCGGCGAAGGCTGATGCAGTCCGAAGGCGCCGACATTCAGATCCTCACCATCCGCCCATGTCAGGAAACGGATCGGGCTGGCACGGTCGGTGACATGGGGCAGAGCGATCGTCGCGCCGGCATGAAGCGCCGCCTCGATCCACAGGGCGGGGTCCGCCTCCGCGCCCAGGGGGCGATAGGCGGCGATCACCTGATGGGGGAGCAGGCGGTCTAGAAAGGGCCGCGCCACCGGCAGCAGGCCGGGGCCATGCGCGTCGCGAACCGCCCGCATCCGGGCGCGCAGGGCACGCTTGTCGATCATGACGCGCGAAGATGATCGGGGGAGGGGCGGGTGGCGGGACCGCCATGGCCGTTTGCCGTAATATCCACTGACGCCCAATACGTCAGGTGGGGACCATGTACGTCGGACCAGGATCCGGGCAGGGACAGCCCCCTTGGATGAAGAATAGCCTCAGGGATTATCGTGGCTCGTACCGGGCAGAGCCCGCCGCCGACCCATGTAGGCGAGGACTCCGCGTTACTCAAGGGTAGCCTTCTTCATCCAGCGCATCGGCCAGCCCTTCCAGCCGCTCGGCGATGCGGGCCAGCGCCGCCTCGCTGACCGCGGCCCCTGCGGGCGGGCGCCGTTCGGCCTCTTCCAGCGCATCGGCCAGCATCAGTGCGACGAACAGCAGCGCCCGTTCGCCATTATGCCCGCCCGAGGCCCGCAGCGCCGCCGACCAGCGCTGGTCGAGCATCTGGCCCAGCATGCGGACGCGCGCTTCGCCGCCCTCCTGGCAATAGACGGTGTGGGGGCGGTCGCCGACCTGGATCGTCACCTCGGCCATCAGGCGGCACTCCCCCGGCTGATGACATCGTCGAGCGCGGTCACCGCCTCGGCCATACGCGCCTTCAGCGCGGCGTGACGGCGGGCAAGCGCATCTTCCTTGGCGGCGCGGTTTCGGATCGCCCCTTCGATGCGGGCGATGGCGCGGTCGATCCGTTCGACGGAGGAAAGGACGTCGTCGGCAATAGGTTCGGGCATGAAACGGGCTTAGCAGGCTGGTTTCATGCGGCAACCCGGAATTGGACGATCGGGCGCGCTCGGGCGGTTGACAGACACTCGCGCGGCTCCGAAAGGCGTGGCGCGAACGGTGGAATCGTTGGAACGATCTCCATCCAACCGGGGGCGGTGCCGTCCATGGCACGGCCCGAAAAAGACAGGAGCTTGCTGGCATGACGGTCAAGGTTGCAATCAACGGTTTCGGCCGCATCGGTCGCCTGGTGGCGCGCGCGATCCTCGAGCGTGGCGAGGGCGCGCTGGAACTCGTCGCGATCAACGACCTGGCCGACGCCAAGTCCAACGCCTGGCTGTTCAGCCGCGACAGCATCCATGGTCGCTATCCGGGCGAAGTGTCGGCCGAGGGCAATGACATCGTGATCGACGGCAAGCGCATCCGCGTCACCGCCGAACGTGATCCGGCGAACCTGCCGCACAAGGAGCTGGGCGTCGACCTGGTCCTGGAATGCACCGGCTTCTTCACCGACAAGGCGTCGTGCGAAAAGCATATCGCGGCGGGTGCGAAGAAGGTGCTGATCTCGGCGCCGGGCAAGAATGTCGACCTGACCGTCGTGTACGGCGTCAACCATGACAAGCTGACCGCCGACCACACGATCGTGTCGAACGCCTCGTGCACCACCAACTGCCTGGCGCCGGTCGCCAAGGTGCTGAACGACGCCATCGGCATCGAGCGCGGCCTGATGACCACGGTCCACGCCTATACCAACGACCAGAAGATCCTCGACCAGATCCACCCCGACCTGCGCCGTGCCCGCGCCGCCGCCATGTCGATGATCCCGACCACCACCGGCGCCGCCCGTGCGGTGGGCGAGGTTCTCCCTGAGCTGAAGGGCAAGCTGGACGGCTCGGCCATCCGCGTGCCGACCCCGGACGTCAGCCTGGTCGACCTGACCTTCACTCCTGCGCGCGACACGACCAAGGAAGAGGTCAACGCGATCCTGAAGGCGGCCTCGGAGAGCGAGGCGCTGAAGGGCGTCCTCGTCTACACCGACGAGCCGCTGGTCTCGATCGACCTGATGCACTCGCCGCAGTCCTCGACCGTCGACAGCCTGGAGACGGCGGTGATCGACGGCAAGCTGGTGCGCGTCGTGTCCTGGTACGACAATGAGTGGGGCTTCTCGAACCGCATGGTCGACACCGCGACCGCGATGGCGAAGTTCCTCTGATGAGCGACGGGCGGGCGATGACCGGGCGTCTGGCCGGCATCGCCCGCCATGCCGTGCCGAAGGGGCCGATGGCGGTGATCGACACCGCTGTCGTGACCCTGGAGGGCGGTATCGAAGGCGATGTGCGCGGGCGCGTAAAGCCTGGCGGTCGCGGACGGCGTCAGGTGACGCTGATCGAGCGCGCCGACTGGGATGCCGCGCTGGCCGAGATCGGCCGCGACATCCCCTGGCAGGAGCGCCGCGCGAACCTGCTGGTCGAGGATTTCGACCTTCCCCAGACACCGGGCACCCGGCTTCGTATCGGGACCGTCCTTCTGGAAATTACCATGGAATGCGATCCGTGCCACCGCATGGACGCGATCGCCGACGGATTGCGCGCGGCCCTGACCCCCGACTGGCGAGGCGGCGTATGCACCCGCGTGATCGAGGGCGGCACGATCCACATCGGCGATAACATCAGGATCGAGGAATCATGACCAAGGCTTTCAAGACGCTCGACGATATGGGCGACGTCCAGGGCAAGCGCGTGCTGGTCCGCGAGGATCTGAACGTGCCGATGGCCGATGGCCGCGTGACCGACGACACCCGCCTGCGTGCCACCATCGCGACCGTGACCGAACTGGCCGATAAGGGCGCGATCGTCCTGATCCTCGCCCATTTCGGCCGCCCCAAGGGGCAGCGTAACCCCGAATTCTCGCTGGCGATGCTGACCCAGCCCTACAGCGACGTGCTGGGCCGTCCGGTTCGTTTCATCGACGACGTGGCGGGCGAGGCAGCGGAGGCGGCGGTCGCGACGCTGAACCCCGGCGATATCGCGATCCTGGAAAACACCCGCTTCCATGCCGGTGAGGAAAAGAACGACGCTGAACTCGCGGCGCAGATCGCCAAGCTGGGCGACCTGTACGTCAACGACGCCTTCTCGGCGGCGCACCGGGCGCACGTCTCGACCGAGGGGCTGGCGCGCCAGCTTCCGGCCTTTGCCGGCCGCGCGATGGAGGCCGAACTCGACGCACTGGAAAAGGCGCTGGGCAATCCTCAGCATCCGGTCGCGGCGGTGGTCGGCGGCGCCAAGGTCTCGACCAAGCTTGCCGTCCTCAAGCATCTGGTCGGCAAGGTCGATCACCTCATCATCGGCGGCGGCATGGCCAACACCTTTCTCGCCGCGCGCGGCGTCGATGTGGGCAAGTCGCTGTGCGAGCATGACCTGACCGGCACCGCCGAGGAGATCCTCGACGCCGCCGACAAGGCGGGCTGCACCGTCCACCTGCCCTATGACGTGGTGGTCGCCAAGGAGTTCAAGCCGAACCCCGAAACCCGCACCGTCAACGTCCATGAAGTCGCCGCCGACGAGATGATCCTCGACCTCGGCCCCAATGCTGTCGAGGCGCTGGGCGATGTGCTGAAGAACTGCCGCACCCTGGTGTGGAACGGCCCGCTCGGCGCGTTCGAGACGCCGCCCTTCGACACGGCGACCGTCGCGCTCGCCAAGACGGCGGCGGCGCTGACCCAGGACGGCAGCCTCGTCTCGGTGGCGGGCGGTGGCGACACGGTTGCCGCGCTGAATCAGGCGGGCGTTGGCACGCAGTTCACCTTCGTCTCGACCGCGGGCGGCGCGTTCCTCGAATGGATGGAAGGGCAGGACCTGCCCGGCGTCGCCGCGCTGACCGCCTGACGACCGAGCCGTTCGGCGTGACAATCACCCCGTCGCCTTTCCGGGCGGCGGGGTTTTTTCTTGGGTATCGCAATTGGTCAGACAGCCGCTTGATCCGTCGCTCAGGACTTGCTAGGTTAAACGCGTTAAACGAAGGAAGTGGTAATGCTCGGCGTCCGCCTCGATACCGAATTGGAAGAGCGGCTGGCGGCCGTCGCGCGCACGCAGGGGCGCAGCAAGAGCGATATCGCCCGTGAAGCCGTGCGCCGCTATGTCGACCTGCACGACGAAGCCTATCGCCGCGAGGCGCGCCGCCAGTCGACCCGCGCGTCGAAGCGCGACACGCCGGAAGACTTCGCCTTCTGGAATAGCTTGGCCAAGGAGGGCGACGCATGAAGATCGCTCATGCCGCGATCGTGCTGGCGACGACGGGAGAGGGGGGCGACCATCGCCCGTTCCTGGTCGTCCAGTCGGACCTCTATAACGAGACCCACAACACCATCACCGTCTGCCCGATGACCTCGGTCGTCGGCGGCGAGGCGCTGTTCCGCGTCGCCTTTTCCCCGCGCGAGCATACCGGCCTGACCGTCGAGTGCGAAGTGCAGGTGGACAAGATCCTGTCCATCCCCCGCAATCATATCGTCAAAGTCATCGGCCATGCCTCGCCCACCCGGATGGAGCAGGTCGATCAGGCGCTGCGCCGCTGGCTGATGCTCTGAACCCCTTATAGCCCGACACCAATCTGGAGAGACATGATGACCCCGACCGTGAAGGCCATTCTCGACAAGTACGAAGGCACGCCCGCCGCGGTGAAGGCCAATCTCGCCCGCATCCTGATGCAGGGCAAGCTGGGCGGCACCGGCAAGGTCATCATCCTGCCGGTTGACCAGGGCTTCGAGCATGGCCCGGCGCGCAGCTTCGCCATCAACCCGCCCGCCTATGACCCGCATTACCATTTCCAGCTGGCGATCGATGCCGGTCTGTCGGCCTATGCCGCACCGCTGGGCATGCTGGAGGCGGGGGCCGACACGTTCGCGGGCCAGATTCCGACCATCCTGAAGATCAACAGCTCGAACAGCTGGGGCACCTCGATCACCCAGGCGGTGACGGGCAGCGTGCAGGACGCGGTGCGGCTGGGCTGCGCGGCGATCGGCTTTACCATCTATCCCGGCTCGGACGGCATTTTCGACGCGATGGACCAGATCGCGATCCTGTCGGCTGAGGCGCGCGAGGCGGGTCTCGCCACCGTCATCTGGAGCTATCCGCGCGGCGGCAAGCTGACCAAGGACGGCGAACTGGCGCTCGACGTCGGTGCCTATGCCGCGCACATGGCGGCCCTGCTCGGCGCGCACATCATCAAGGTGAAGCTGCCCAGCGACCATATCGAACAGGCCGAGGCCAAGAAGGTCTATGAGGGCACCGATTGGTCCAACCAGGCCGATCGCGTGCGGCATGTGGTGCAGTCGAGCTTTGCGGGCCGTCGCATCGTCGTCTTCTCGGGTGGCGCTGCCAAGGGTGCGGACGCCGTCTATCAGGACGCGCGCGACATTCGCGACGGTGGCGGCAACGGCTCGATCATCGGCCGCAACACCTTCCAGCGTCCGCGCGACGAGGCGCTGGCGATGCTCGACAAGCTGATCGCGATCTACAAGAACGAAGAATAAGTTCTTGCTAGGGTTGGGCGTTCCGGTTGGGGAACCGGGACGCCCATTCCTTATCCGCTCGCCACAGGTGACGGATGCCGCGTCAGGCGCTAGGGGAGGGGCATGACGCTTGATGACGATCCCCTCGGCCCGCTCGACCCCAATTTCGCCGCGGCCTTCACCCGCGATGTGCGGCGCCCGCCCTGCCAGCTCTATCTAATCTCGCCGCTCGACGTGACCGGCGGTTTCGCCGACCGTCTCGCGCGCGCGCTCGATGCCGGGCCGGTCGCGGCCTTCCAGTATCGCGTGAAGGACATGGACCAGCACGCCGCGGCCAAGCTGGCCGAGCCGCTCCAGCGCATCTGCGCCGACCGCGAAGTCGCTTTCATCGTCAATGACAGCATCAGCCTGGCCAAGCGGCTCGGCGCGGACGGCGTGCATCTGGGGCAGGAGGATGGCGACGCCCGCGAGGCGCGCGACGTGCTCGGCCCGACGGTGCAGATCGGCGTGACCTGCCACGACAGCCGCCACCTGGCGATGGAAGCGGGCGAGGCGGGCGCGGATTATGTCGCCTTCGGTGCCTTTTATCCGACGACGACCAAGGAAACCAAGCATCAGGCCGAGCCGGTGGTGCTTTCCTGGTGGTCGGCGCTGTTCGAACTGCCTTGCGTCGCGATCGGCGGCATCACGCCCGCCACTGCCGCGCCGCTGGTCAAGGCGGGGGCGGATTTCCTGGCGGTATCGGGTGCGGTCTGGAATGGCGACGAAGCGGCGGCGGTGAAGGCGTTCGCCGAGGTGCTGAAGTCGTAAGGCGCCCAAACGGCCCTCGACCCCGGCCTTTTTCCGGGGGCGGTACGCGGTCGGCTTTCCCATCCGTTGCGCTTCGGAAACAAGTGTTACCCGTCGCGTTTCATCCATGATGGGCGGTCGGACGGGAAGGATGGGGGCATGAAGCGCAGCGGGGGCAGGGGACCATTGTCGCGGTTCGGCTGGGTGATGCTCGGCCTGATCGTCGTGACGGTCGGTGCCTTTCTATCGATGCTGTCCTTCGGACCGGGTGACGTCGTCGTGCCCGAGGCCGCGGCCCCGGTGAAGCAGGCGGCGGCGGGAAGTTCGGCCTCGCTCGCCATGCCGATCGTGCATTATCCGGTTTCCTCGCTCCGCCATGACTGGGGCGATCCGCGCGAGGGCGGCAAGCGCAAGCATCAGGGACTGGACCTGATGGCGCCCGCCGGAACGCCGGTGGTCGCCGCCCTGTCCGGCACGGTCGAAAAGCTGTTCGACAGCGACCGTGGCGGCCATACCCTTTACATCCGCTCACCCGACCGTCGCTGGATGCTCTATTATGCGCATCTCAAGGGCTATGCGCCGGGCCTGGCCGAGGGGCAGCAGGTCCGTCAGGGGCAGGTCGTCGGCTATGTCGGGGACAGCGGCAATGCGGGCACGGGCAACACGCATCTGCATTTCGCGGTCAACTGGATGCGCGCCGGGGATGGCTGGTATCAGGGCGAGCCGGTCGACCCCTATCCGCTGCTTGCCGGAAAGACCGCTTCGAGCTAAAGCGGCCGACACAGGAGGCCGGACCGCGTTTCTCGCGCCGGTGTCCTTCGCTCTTTCCAGCAGGTTGAAGACCCATGAAGATCAGCGGCGTGGACATTCGTCCCGGCAACATCATCGAGTATGAAGGCGGCATCTGGCGCGCCGTGAAGATTCAGCACACCCAGCCCGGCAAGGGCGGTGCGTATATGCAGGTCGAGATGAAGAACCTCATCGACGGCCGCAAGACGAACGTCCGCTTCCGCTCCGCCGAGACGGTCGAGCGCGTCCGCCTGGATACCAAGGACTTCCAGTTCCTGTTTGCCGAAGGCGACGACCTGACCTTCATGGACAAGGAAACCTATGAGCAGATCACGCTGCCGCGCGATCTGCTGGGCGATGCCGCGGCCTTCCTGCAGGACGGCATGGACGTCGTGATGGAACTGCACGAGGAGCGTCCGATCTCGGTCCAGCTTCCCGACACGATCGAAGCCACCATCGTCGAGGCCGACGCGGTGGTGAAGGGGCAGACCGCCTCGTCGTCGTACAAGCCTGCCATTCTCGACAATGGCGTCCGCGTGATGGTGCCGCCGCATATCGCGAGCGGCGTGCGCATCGTCGTCGACGTGTACGAACAGACCTACGTCCGCCGCGCGGACTAATCGGTATCGGCGGATGACCGGCGCGATCTAAGCGCGACCCCGTCATCCGCCGTCCCGGCCCGTCGTTCGCGGCGGGCCTTTTCAATTCTGAGCGCCCTGAGTTGCAGCGGCGCGATCGAAAGGACGATCATGGCCTCGCACTCCGGGCTTCTCACCATCATGGAACGCGCCGCGCGCAAGGCCGCCCCGCGTCTGCGCCGCGACTTCAACGAGGTCCAGCACCTTCAGGTCAGCCGCAAGGGTCCTGCTGACTTCGTGTCGATGGCCGACAAGCGCGCCGAGGAAACCGTCTTCGAGGAACTGAAGAAGGCGCGTCCCGACTGGAACTTTCTTATGGAGGAGGGCGGCGAGATCAAGGGCGATCCGTCCAAGCCGCGTTTCATCATCGATCCGCTCGACGGCACCTCGAACTTCCTGCACGGCATCCCGCACTTCGCCATCTCGATCGCGGTCGAGGAGCCGCTGGCGAACGGCAAGCGCGAGGTGACGACCGGCCTGATCTATCAACCGCTGACCGACGAGAGCTTCTGGGCCGAAAAGGGCCGGGGCGCGTGGTTGCAGGACGGCCGCCTGCGCGTGTCCTCGCGCCGCGACTTGTCCGAAGCGCTGATCGCCACCGGCATCCCCTTCCTGGGTCATGGCGATTTCGTCCAGTGGAGCCGCATCTTCGGTGCGATCGCGCCGCAGGTCGCCGGAATCCGCCGCTTCGGCTCGGCCGCGCTCGACCTCGCCTGGGTCGCAGCGGGTCGCTATGACGGTTTCTGGGAGTCGGGCCTGAAGCCTTGGGACGCGGCGGCGGGCATGTTGCTTGTCCGCGAGGCGGGTGGTTTCGTCAGCGACTTCCGGGGCAGCGACAAGTCGCTCGATCGCGGCGAGTATCTGGCGGCGAACGAGGGTCTGCATTCCAAGCTGCACAAGCTGCTGGCCAACGCGCTGCGTTAAGAATTTGGCGGGATTCGAGCGCGAGTGGCCATGGTCCTTGCGCTCAACCCGTTAGATTACCATGTAAAAATTCGAGGATGGCGGCGGGCGACGGCGTTCACTTGCGATTCATTCTCATGCCTTCGCTGGCTTGCTCCGGCCGACCCATCGGCCTAAAGCCATCCGCATCCAGTTCCGCATCTGCGAGAGAAAAACTTGGTCGATCTGTCGCAATATCTGCCGATCCTCCTGTTCCTGGGCGTTGCCCTGGTTCTGTCGACGGCCTTCGTGTTTCTGCCGATGCTCGTGGCGCGCCTGACCGGCGCCCATAAGCCCAACGAGCAGAAGCTGTCCGAATATGAATGCGGCTTCCCCGCGTTCGAAGATCCGCGCAGCCAGTTCGACGTGCGTTTCTACCTCGTCGCCATCCTGTTCATCATCTTCGACCTGGAAGCGGCGTTTCTGTACCCCTGGGCGGTCAGTGTCTTCAGCCTCGGCTGGACCGCCTGGTTTTCGATGATGATCTTCATCGGCGAGCTCGCGCTGGGTCTCGTCTATGCGTGGAAGAAGGGAGCGTTGGATTGGGAGTAAATCTTCACTCCGGTCCGGTTGAGTTCAAGCCGCAGGCCCATGGCGGAGCAGCCCATGACGGCCAGGCCCTCGTCCAGCCCGATCAGGGCTTTTTCGACGGGCTGAACGGCGAGCTGACCGACAAGGGCTTCCTCGTCACCTCGACCGAGGAACTGTTCCAGTGGGCGCGCACCGGCTCGCTCTGGTGGATGACCTTCGGCCTGGCGTGCTGTGCGGTGGAGATGATCCACGTCAACATGCCGCGTTACGATCTGGAGCGTTTCGGCGCCGCGCCGCGCGCGTCTCCGCGCCAGTCGGACGTGATGATCGTGGCGGGCACGCTGTGCAACAAGATGGCCCCGGCGCTGCGTCGTGTGTACGACCAGATGTCGAACCCGAAATACGTCATCTCGATGGGCAGCTGCGCCAATGGCGGCGGCTATTATCATTACAGCTATTCGGTGGTGCGCGGCTGTGACCGGATCGTGCCGGTGGACATCTATGTCCCCGGTTGCCCGCCGACCGCCGAGGCGCTGCTCTACGGCGTGATGCAGCTTCAGCGGAAGATCCGCCGCGCCGGGAGCATCGAACGGTGAGGGCGCCTGCTCCCCGTTATGCCGCCAATGACGGCGTGATCGATGCGGCCCGCGCCGCGCTCGGCCCCTGGCTGCTCGACGCGCGCGAGCATGTCGGCGAGGTCGCGCTGGTCGTCGACCGTGCGAACCTGGTCCCGGCGATGATCGCGCTGCGCGATACCAAGGGGCTGGAATATCAGCAGCTGATGGAGATTGCGGGCGTCGACTACCCCGAGCGCGACGAGCGTTTCGAGGTGGTCTATTGCATGCTGTCGCTGACCCGCAACCACCGCCTGCACGTCCATGTCTCGACCGACGAGGACAAGCCGGTGCCGTCGGTGACGGGCCTGTGGCCGGTCGCGGGCTGGCTGGAGCGTGAGGTCTATGACCTGTACGGCGTGCTGTTCTCGGGCAATAGCGACCTGCGTCGCATCCTGACCGATTACGGCTTCCGCGGCCACCCGCTGCGCAAGGACTTCCCGCTGACCGGCTATACCGAGCTGCGCTACTCGGAAGAGGAAAAGCGCGTCGTCTACGAGCCGGTTCAGCTGGCGCAGGACTTCCGCAATTTCGACTTCCAGAGCCCGTGGGAAGGCGCAGACTACGTGCTGCCGGGCGACGAGAAGGGCACGATGCCCAAGGCGGCAGAGGCCAAGACCACCGAGGCTCCGAAGCAGACGGGCGCGGGCCAGCCGCATCCGGGCAACAAGGCCGAGGACAAGCCCAAGGACCCGGACGTCGTGCCAGGCAAGGGCGGAGGACAGAATCAGTGAGCGACTACGTCGACGAACTGCTCCACAAGACGGACGATGCCGACCCGACCACGGGCGACGTGTCGATCCAGAACTATACGATCAACTTCGGCCCGCAGCATCCTGCGGCGCACGGGGTGCTTCGCCTCGTCATGGAGCTGGACGGCGAGATCGTCGAGCGGGTCGATCCGCATGTCGGCCTGCTGCATCGCGGCACCGAAAAGCTGATCGAATACAAGACCTATGCGCAGGCGCTGCCCTATTTCGATCGCCTCGACTATTGCTCGCCGATGTGCATGGAGCACAGCTATGTGCTGGCGGTCGAGAAGCTGCTCGACCTGGAAGTGCCGCTGCGCGCGCAATATCTGCGGACGTTCTTCGCCGAGCTGACGCGCATCTCGAACCACATGCTCAACATCGGCAGCCACGTCATGGACGTCGGCGCGATGACTCCGAACCTGTGGCTGTTCGAGATTCGCGAAGACTGCATGAACTTCTATGAGCGGGCCTCGGGCGCGCGCATGCACGCGAATTATTTCCGCGTCGGCGGCGTCCATCAGGACGTGCCGCTCAAGCTGCTGACCGATATCGCCGACTGGCTCGACACTCGCCTGCCGCGCCTGTTCGAGGACGCGATCAGCCTGGTGGCGAACAACCGCATCTTCAAGCAGCGCAACGTCGACATCGCGGTGGTGAACCGCGAGGACGCGATCAAGTGGGGCTTCTCCGGCCCGATGATCCGTGGCTCGGGCATTCCGTGGGATTTGCGCAAGTCGCAGCCTTACGACGCCTATGACAAGGTGGATTTCGACGTGCCGGTGGGCACCAGCGGCGACTGCTATGACCGGTTCATGGTCCGCGTCGAGGAAGTGCGCCAGTCGGCCCGGATCATGAAGCAGTGCCTGGCGCAGATGCCCGAAGGTCCGGTGATGGCCACCGACCGTAAGGTTGCGCCGCCCAAGCGCGCCGAGATGAAGCGCTCGATGGAAGCGCTGATCCACCACTTCAAGCTCTATACCGAAGGGTATCACGTCCCCGCCGGCGAAGTGTATGTCGCGACCGAAAGCCCCAAGGGCGAATTCGGCGTGTATCTCGTCTCCGACGGCACGAACAAGCCCTATCGCTGCAAGATCCGCCCGACCGCGTTCAGCCATCTCCAGGCCATGGAATTCATGTCCAAGGGCCACATGCTGGCGGATACGACCGCGATCCTCGGTGCGATGGACATCGTTTTTGGTGAATGTGACCGCTAATGGCTGACGCTCCCAACATCCCCGACGAGGCGGAAGTCCGCGCCCGCTGGGGCAATTTCGCCTGGACCGACGAGAACCAGAAGAAGGCGAACGAGATCCTCGCGCGCTATCCGAAGGGCCGCGAACAGTCCTGCTCGATCCCGTTCCTCGACCTGGCCCAGCGTCAGGTTGGGGCGGAGACCCAGACGCAAGGGTGGCTGCCGGTGCCGGTCATCGAGTTCGTCGCGCGCCAGCTGGGTGTCGCGTACATGCGCATCTATGAGGTCGCGACCTTCTACACGATGTTCAACCTCGCGCCGGTCGGCCGCTATCATGTGCAGGTGTGCGGCACGACGCCGTGCATGTTGCGCGGGTCGGACGATGTTCTGGCGGCGTGCAAGAACAAGGGTCTGATCAAGGGCAAGACCACACCCGACGGCATGTTCACGCTGACCGAGGTCGAGTGCATGGGCAATTGCGCCTCTGCGCCGATGGTCCAGATCAACGACGACAATTACGAAGACCTGGATTACGACCGCACGGTCACCATCCTGGAGGCGCTGGCCAAGGGTGAGAGCCCCAAGACCGGCACGCAGGAACCGGGTCGCCACACGGTCGAGCCGATCGGCGGTCCGACCACGCTGACCGCCATGGTCGGCGACAATCACGACTATCGCGGGGAGTGGGGCGCATAATGCTCGCTGACAAGGACCGCATTTTCACCAATCTCTACGGCTATCAGCCGTGGAACGTCGACGCGGCGATGAAGCGCGGCGATTGGGACAATACCAAGGCGCTGCTCGGGCTGGGCCAGGACAAGATCATCGACGTCATCAAGGCGTCGGGTCTGCGCGGGCGCGGCGGTGCGGGCTTCCCGACCGGCATGAAGTGGAGCTTCATGCCCAAGGAACCGCGCCCCGACCGGCCGAGCTTTCTGGTCATCAACGCCGACGAGTCCGAGCCGGGTTCGTGCAAGGACCGCGAGATCATCCGTCACGATCCGCACAAGCTGATCGAGGGCGCGCTGGTCGCGGGCTTCGCGATGCGCGCGCGGGCGGCCTATATCTATATCCGCGGCGAATATATCCGCGAGGCCGAGACGCTGTTCGCGGCGGTCGCCGAGGCCTATGATCGGGGCTTCATCGGCAAGAATGCCTGCGGCTCGGGTTACGACTTCGACGTCTTCGTCCACCGGGGCGCGGGCGCGTATATCTGCGGCGAAGAAACCGCGATGATCGAGAGCCTGGAGGGCAAGAAGGGCCAGCCGCGCCTGAAGCCGCCTTTCCCGGCGGGTGCGGGCCTTTATGGCTGCCCGACCACGGTCAACAATGTCGAGTCGATCGCGGTCGCGCCGACGATCCTGCGTCGCGGCGCCGAGTGGTTCTCGTCCTTCGGGCGCGAGAACAACAAGGGCACCAAGCTCTTCCAGATTTCCGGCCATGTCGACCGCCCCTGCGTGGTCGAGGAAAGCATGTCGATCAGCTTCCGTGAGCTGATCGAGAAGCATTGCGGCGGTATCCGCGGCGGCTGGGACAATCTGCTCGCGGTGATCCCGGGTGGTTCGTCGGTGCCGCTGGTGCCCGCCGCCGAGATCATGGACGCGCCGATGGATTTCGACGGCCTGAAGGCGGTTGGATCGGGCCTCGGCACGGCGGCCGTGATCGTCATGGACAAGTCGACCGACATCGTTCGCGCGATCAGCCGTCTGTCCTATTTCTACAAGCATGAGAGCTGCGGCCAGTGCACCCCGTGCCGTGAAGGCACCGGCTGGATGTGGCGCGTGATGGAGCGGATGCGCACCGGCGATGCCGATGTGTCCGAGATCGACACGCTGTTCCAGGTGACCAAGCAGGTCGAAGGCCACACCATCTGCGCGCTCGGCGACGCGGCGGCCTGGCCGATCCAGGGCCTGATCCGCCACTTCCGCCCGGAGATGGAACGCCGCATTCGCGAACGCAAAGGCGAGACGGGCGGCAACGCCCCGATGATGGAAGCTGCCGAATAATGCCTAAGGTCAAAGTCGACGGCGTCGAGATCGAGGTGCCGCAGGGCGCCACCGTGCTCCAGGCCTGTGAGCTGGCGGGCAAGGAAATCCCGCGCTTCTGCTATCATGAGCGGCTGTCCATCGCGGGCAATTGCCGCATGTGCCTGGTCGAGGTGAAGCCTGGCCCCCCCAAGCCGCAGGCGTCGTGCGCGCTTCCGGCGGCGGACAATCAGGAAATCTTCACCACTACCCCGATGGTGAAGGCCGCGCGCGAAGGCGTGATGGAATTCCTGCTCATCAACCACCCGCTGGACTGCCCGATCTGCGATCAGGGCGGCGAGTGCGACCTGCAGGACCAGTCCATGGCCTATGGCAAGGGCCATAGCCGCTATGACGAGAACAAGCGGGCCGTCACCGAGAAATATATGGGTCCGATCGTCAAGACGGTCATGACCCGCTGCATCCAGTGCACCCGCTGCGTCCGCTTCGCCGAAGAGGTCGCGGGCGTGGAGGAGATCGGCGCGATCTATCGCGGCGAGAATATGCAGATCACCTCGTACCTCGAACAGGCCGTGTCGAGCGAGCTGTCGGGCAATGTCGTCGACCTGTGCCCGGTGGGCGCGCTGACGTCCAAGCCCTATGCGTTCGAGGCGCGTCCCTGGGAACTGAAGAAGACGCTCGCCATCGACGTGATGGACGCGGTTGGCACCAACATCCGCCTCGACAGCCGGGGTCGTCAGGTGCTGCGCTGCGTGCCGCGCATCAATGACGAGGTGAATGAGGAGTGGGCGAGCGACAAGACGCGTCACGCGATCGACGGCCTGGTCCGTCGTCGTCTCGACCGTCCGTTCATCCGCCGCGACGGCAAGCTGGTGCCCGCCACCTGGGACGAGGCCTTCGCCGCGATCCGGGACGTGAACGCGGGTTCGAGCGTCGCCGCCATCGCCGGCGATCTGGTCGATTGCGAGACGATGTTCGCCGCCAAGGCGCTGCTGGCCAAGATGGGCTCGACCCTGCTCGAAGGCCGTCAGACCGGCATGGATTACGACACGTCGAGTCTGGCCGCGGTCAACTTCAACACGACCATCGCAGGCGTGGAGAAGGCCGATGCGATCCTGCTGATCGGCACCAATCTGCGCTGGGAAGCGCCGCTGGTGAACACCCGTATCCGCAAGGCGATCAAGAAGGGCGCCAAGGTCTTCGCGATCGGCCCCGAAACCGACCTGACCTACAAGGTCGAGTGGCTGGGCGCGGACCTGTCGGTGCTGGGCAACCTTCCCGAGGCTGTGACCGAGCTGTTCGGCAAGGCCGCACGTCCGATGGTGATCGTCGGTGGCGGCGCGCTGAAGGGTGCGCATGGCGCGAGCCTGAAGCTGGTCGACCAGTTCAATCTGGTGCGGACGCTGGAGGATGGTTCGGCCTGGAACGGCTATAATGTCGTTCACATGGCGGCATCGCGCATGGGTGGCCTCATGCTCGGCTATGCGCAGAAGGGCGGCATCGCCGACGTGGTTGCGGCCGCGCCGAAGCTGGCCTTCTTCCTGGGTGCCGACGAGGTGGACTTCGCCAAGTTCGGCAGCAGCTTCAAGGTGTTCGTCGGCCATCATGGCGACAAGGGTGCGCATCACGCCGATGTCATCCTGCCGGGCGCGACTTTTGCCGAGAAGTCGGGCACTTGGGTCAACCTCGAAGGCCGGGTGCAGCGGGGCGACCGTGCGGTGTTCGCGCCGGGCGACGCACGCGACGACTGGACGATCTTCCGCGCGCTGTCCGAAGTGCTGGGCCAGACCCTGCCGTTCGACACGCTGGAAGAGCTGCGCGCCGCCATGGCCGCAGAGGTTCCCGCGCTCGGCCAGGTTGGTCTCGTGACCTTCGACTGGGCCGCGCCGTCGTTGAACGCGACCGCGTCCGGCACGATGGAGGGCTATCCGATCAAGGACTTCTACCTCACCAACGCGATCTGCCGCGCCAGCCCGACGATGCAGCGCTGCTCGGCCGAACTGGTCCATGGTGAGAGCTATGCGGAGGCAGCGGAGTGACCGCGTTTTTCAACACGACGCTCGGCCTTCCTTATGGCTGGGCCTGGACGATCGCGACGCTGGTCGGGATTCTGGCGATCGCGCTGCCGCTGATGCTGGCGGTCGCTATGGTCATTTACGTCGACCGCAAGATCTGGGCGGCGATGGCGCTGCGCCGGGGGCCGAACGTGGTCGGCCCCTTCGGCCTGCTCCAGTCCTTTGCCGACGGTCTGAAGGTCTTCCTGCAGGAAACCATCGTTCCGGCCGCCGCCAACCGCGGGCTGTTCCTGCTGGCGCCGATCATCACCTTCACGGTCGCGCTGATCGTCTGGGCGGTGGTGCCGTTCCAGCCGGGCGTGGTCGTCGCCAACATCAATGTCGGCCTGCTCTATGTCCTCGCCGCCTCGTCGCTGGGCGTCTACGGCGTGATCCTGTCGGGCTGGGCGTCGAACTCGAAATATCCGTTCTACTCGGCGCTTCGTGCGGCCGCGCAGATGGTGTCCTATGAAGTGGCGATCGGCTTCATCCTGATCTCGGTCGTGATGTGGTCGGGCAGCTTCAACCTGACCGCCATCGTCGAGGCGCAGAAGGGTGTGCTGAACACCCCGATCAACGGCTTTTTCCTGAACCCGCTGCTGTTCCCGATGGCGATCATGTTCTTCATCTCGGCACTGGCCGAGACGCAGCGTGCGCCGTTCGACCTGACCGAAGCGGAGTCGGAACTCGTCGCGGGTTACCAGACCGAATATAGCTCGATGTCATTCGCGCTGTTCTGGCTGGGTGAGTATGCCAACGTCATCCTGATGTGCGCGCTGAACGCGATCCTGTTCTGGGGCGGTTATCTGCCGCCGCTCGACTGGGCGCCGCTTTATGTCGTGCCGGGTATCGTCTGGCTGCTGCTGAAGATGTGCTTCTTCTTCTTCGTCTTCTCCTGGGTGAAGGCGACCGTACCGCGCTATCGGTACGACCAGCTGATGCGGCTGGGCTGGAAGGTGTTCCTGCCGGTGTCGCTGTTCTGGGTATTCTTGGTGTCTGGCGTGCTGATGTATGCGCGCGTGGGAGTTCCGGCATGAGCGTCGCTCAGTACGTCAAGGCTTTTACGCTGTGGGAGTTTGTGAAGGGCCATGCGCTGACCCTTCGCTACTTCTTCAAGCCGAAGGCGACGATCAACTATCCGTTCGAGAAGAACCCCATCTCTCCGCGCTTCCGGGGCGAGCACGCGCTGCGTCGTTACCCCAATGGCGAGGAGCGGTGCATCGCGTGCAAGCTGTGCGAGGCGATCTGCCCCGCCCAGGCGATCACGATCGAGGCGGAACCCCGCGACGATGGCAGCCGCCGCACGACGCGCTACGACATCGATATGACCAAGTGCATCTATTGCGGGCTGTGCCAGGAGGCATGCCCCGTGGATGCGATCGTCGAGGGTCCGAATTTCGAATTTTCGACCGAGACCCGCGAAGAGCTGATCTACGACAAGTCGAAGTTGCTCGATAACGGTGACCGCTGGGAAAGCGCGATCGCGGCGAACCTTGCCGCCGATGCGCCTTACCGTTAAAGCCCGCGACCAACGGTTGGGGCGGACAGAAAAGGGGCCTGACAGGCAGTGATACAGGCTATCGCCTTCTATATTTTCGCGACCGTGGTGATCGTGTCCGCAGGGCTCACGATCGCGTCGCGCAATCCGGTGCACTCGGTCATGTGGCTGATCCTGGCGTTCTTCAACGCCGCGGGCCTCATGGTGCTGTGCGGGGCCGAGTTCATCGCGATGCTGCTGGTCATCGTGTATGTGGGCGCGGTCGCGGTGCTGTTCCTCTTCGTCGTCATGATGCTCGATATCGAGGTCGCGGCGATGCGGGCGGGTTTCGCGCGCTATCTTCCGCTGGGCCTCGCGCTCGCGGTGGCGCTGCTGGCCGAGGTCATCATCGCGTTCCAGGCTTGGAGCGTCGGCGGCGTGGAGCTGGCGGCCCGTGCGGCCCCGATCGCGCCGGAGGTGTCCAACATTCAGGCGATCGGCAACCTGCTGTACACGCGCTATCTGTTCATCTTCGAGGGTGCGGGCCTGGTCCTGCTCGTCGCGATGATCGGCGCGATCGTGCTGACGCACCGCAAGCGTGGCGGTGTCCGTCCGCAGAACATCGCCAAGCAGAATGCGCGTCAGCCGCATGAGGCGATCCGCAACATCAATCAGCCCATCGGGCAGGGGGTGGAACTGTGACGATCGGTCTCGTCCATTATCTGGTCGTTGCGGCGATCCTGTTCACCATGGGGGTGCTGGGTATCTTCCTCAACCGGAAGAACCTGATCGTCATCCTTATGGCGATCGAGCTCATCCTGCTCGCCGTGAACCTGAACCTCGTCGCCTTTTCGGCCGCGCTTCAGGATCTGGTGGGGCAGGTCTTCGCCATGTTCGTGCTGACCGTGGCCGCCGGTGAATCGGCGATCGGTCTGGCGATCCTGGTCATCTATTTCCGTGGCCGCGGCACCATCGCGGTCGACGACGTCAACCGGATGAAGGGGTAATCGGGTTGATCCTCGCTATCGTCTTCCTGCCGTTGCTGGCCGCCGCCATTGCGGGGTTCGGCAACAAGGCCATCGGGAACGTGCCCGCCAAGGTCGTCACGACCGGCGCGCTGTTCATTTCCTGTGCCCTCTCATGGCCGATCTTCATCGGCTATCTGTCGGGGCATAACGTCGCGACGGTGACGCCGGTGCTCCACTGGATCACCAGCGGCACCATGTCGGTCGACTGGGCGCTGCGCGTCGACTCGCTGACCGCGATCATGCTGGTGGTTATCACCAGCGTCTCGGCGCTCGTCCATCTCTATAGCTGGGGCTATATGAGCGAGGAGCCGGATCAGCCGCGCTTCTTTGCCTATCTCTGCCTCTTCACCTTCGCGATGCTGATGCTCGTGACGGCGGACAATCTGGTCCAGATGTTCTTCGGCTGGGAAGGCGTGGGGCTCGCCTCCTACCTCCTGATCGGCTTCTGGTTCCGTAAGCCCTCGGCCAATGCGGCCGCGATCAAGGCGTTCGTGGTCAACCGCGTCGGCGATCTCGGCTTCATGCTCGGTATCTTCGGCACCTTCCTGGTGTTCGGCACCGTCTCGATCCCGGCGATCCTGGCGGCGGCCCCCGGCATGGCGGGGTCGACCATTGGCTTCCTCGGATACCGTTTCGACACGATGACCGTGCTCTGCCTGCTGCTGTTCGTCGGTGCGATGGGCAAGTCGGCGCAGCTGGGTCTTCACACCTGGCTGCCGGACGCGATGGAAGGCCCGACCCCGGTGTCGGCGCTGATCCACGCGGCGACCATGGTGACCGCGGGCGTGTTTATGGTGTGTCGCCTGTCGCCGATGTTCGAGACCTCGCCGACCGCTCTGGGCGTGGTGACAGTGGTGGGTGCGTGCACCTGCTTCTTCGCCGCGACGATCGGTACGGTGCAGACCGACATCAAGCGCGTCATCGCCTATTCGACCTGTTCGCAGCTCGGCTATATGTTCTTCGCGGCGGGCGTCGGCGCGTATGGCGCGGCGATGTTCCACCTGTTCACGCACGCCTTCTTCAAGGCGCTGCTGTTCCTCGGTGCCGGTTCGGTCATCCATGCGATGCACCATGAGCAGGACATGCGTTACTATGGCGGCCTGCGTCGCCACATCCCGCTCACCTTCTGGGCGATGATGATGGGTACGCTGGCGATCACCGGCGTCGGTATCCCGGCTCTGTTCGGCAATCCGATGGCGTTCGGTTTCGCGGGCTTCCACTCGAAGGACGCGATCATCGAAGTGGCCTATGCGGGTGGTTCGGGCTTCGCCTTCTGGGCGGGCGTGATCGCCGCGCTGCTGACCAGCTTCTATTCGTGGCGCCTGATGTTCCTGACCTTCTGGGGCAAGCCGCGCTGGACCGGTTCGGAGCATATCCAGCACGCGATCCATGACGCGCATGGCCACGGCCATGACGATCATGCGCACGGGGCTGCTCATGATGCGCATCACAATGACGCGCATTCGGAAGATGCCGGTCACGAACCGCACGTCCATGGTGCCGGTCACGACGACGTGCCGGAGGGCACCGGTGGCTATCATCCGCATGAAAGCCCGCTGGTCATGCTGATCCCGCTGATCGTCCTGTCGATCGGTGCGATCGCGGCGGGCTTCGTCTTCCACGGCTGGTTCATCGAGCCGGAATCGGGCGAGAGCTATTGGAAGGGCGCGATCGCCTTCAACGAGCACCTCATGCACTCGATGCACGGCGTGCCGGTGTGGGTGAAGCTGTCGGCGACGGTGGTGATGCTGCTCGGTCTGCTGACCGCGTATCTGACCTATATCCGCGCCCCGGAGTTCCCGGCCAAGTTCGCGGACCAGTTCCGCATCCTGTACCGCTTCCTCCTCAACAAATGGTATTTCGACGAGATCTACCATTTCCTCTTCGTGCGCCCCGCTTTCGCGATCGGCCGGTTCCTGTGGCACCGTGGCGACGAGAAGACGATCGACCGCTTCGGTCCCAATGGTGTCGCCTGGCTCGTCCAGCTCGGCAGCAAGGGTGCGGCGCGCTTCCAGACGGGATACCTCTACAGCTATGCCTTCGTCATGTTGATCGGCCTGACCGCGGCCGTCACCTGGGCCATTTTGGGTTGATCGCGTGATGCAGGGCTTCCCGATCCTCTCCGTCATGCTGGCGGTCCCGGCTGTTGCCGCGATCGCCTGCCTTTTCCTCACCGCGCAGGGCGCGCGCCTGCTGGCGCTCGCCGCCACGCTGATCGACTTCGCCCTGGGCATCGTGCTCTGGACGCAATTCGATGTGGGCGGCGCCCAGTGGCAGTTCGTCGAACATGCCCCCGGCATCTTCGGCCCGTTCGGCTGGTCGCTCGGCATCGACGGCTTCGCGCTGCTGCTGATCATGCTCAGCGTGTTCCTGATGCCGATCTGCATCGGCGCCAGCTGGCGCGCGATCGACAAGCGGGTGCCCGAATATATGGGCCTGTTCCTGTTCACCGAAGTGCTGATGATCGGCACCTTCGCGGCGCAGGACCTGTTCCTCTTCTACGTCTTCTTCGAGGCTGGCCTGATCCCGATGTATCTCATCATCGGTATCTGGGGCGGGGCGAACCGCATCTACGCGTCGTACAAGTTCTTCCTGTACACGCTGCTCGGCTCGCTGCTGATGTTCGTCGCGATGCTCTATATGGCGCGCACGGCGGGCACGACCTCGATCCCGGCGCTGCTGGCGTATGACTTCCCGGCCTCGGTGCAGACCTGGCTGTGGATCGCCTTTTTCGCCTCGTTCGCGGTGAAGATGCCGATGTGGCCGGTCCACACCTGGCTTCCCGACGCGCACGTTCAGGCGCCGACGGCGGGTTCGGTCATTCTGGCGGGCGTGTTGCTGAAGCTGGGCGGCTATGGCTTCCTGCGCTTCCTGCTGCCGATGTTCCCGGAGGCGAGCGGACAGCTGACCTGGCTGATCTTCGCGCTGTCGGCGGTGGCGGTGATCTATGCCTCGCTGGTCGCGCTGGTGCAGTCCGACATGAAGAAGCTGATCGCCTATTCGTCGGTCGCGCACATGGCGATCGTGACCATCGGCCTCTATGCCTTTAACCAGCAGGGCATCGAAGGCGCGATGATCATGATGCTCAGCCATGGTCTGGTGTCGGGCGCGCTCTTCCTGTGCGTCGGCGTCATCTATGACCGTCTGCACACCCGCGAGATCGCGCGCTACGGCGGACTGTCGATCAACATGCCGAAATATGCCGTGTTGTTCCTGTTCTTCACCATGGCGTCGATCGGTCTGCCGGGCACCAGCGGCTTCGTTGCCGAGTTCCTGTCGCTGATGGGCACCTATCAGGTGTCGACCTGGACGGCGCTGCTCTGCACCACGGGCATCATCCTGGGCGCGGCCTATATGCTCTATCTCTATCGGCGGGTCGCTTATGGCGAGATCAAGTCGGACGAGGTGGCAGCGATGCCCGACCTGTCGCACCGCGAACTGTGGCTGCTGGCGCCGATCGCGGCGGTGACGCTGTGGATGGGCGTGTATCCCGAGAGTTTCCTTGCGCCGATGCGCAAGGACGTGGCGATCCTGCTCCAGCGGATCGATCGTGCGAACCCGGGTTCGGACAGCCGTCCCACCGCCGGGAACCCTGCGCTGGCCGCAACCCATGCCCCTGAGCACCAAGCTGCGCACGGGGAGGCGCACTGATGAGCTATTCGTTCAACCTTTTGATGGTTCTGCCCGAGCTGGTGCTGACCCTCGGCGCGATCGCGCTGATGCTCGTCGCCGCCTGGGGCGGGACGAACGCCACGCGTGGCATCTCGATCGCGGCGGTGTTCGTGCTGGCGGGGGCGATGGTCGCACTCGCCGGTCCGTCGACCACCGGCGGGCTCGCCTTTGGTGGCCTGTACCGCGCCGATGCCTTTGCCGGTTTCGCCAAGGTCCTGATCTATCTGGCGACCGCGGTGGCGATCATCATGGCGCCGCGTTTCTTCGCCCGCTCGCCGGGTGAGGATCTGCGGCCCGAATATCCGATCCTGATGCTGCTCTCGGCCGTCGGCATGGGCATGATGGTGTCGGCGGGTGACCTGCTGACGCTCTATGTCGGCCTCGAACTGCAGAGCCTGTCCGCTTATGTGCTGGCCAGCTTCATGCGTCGCGACGGTCGCTCCGCCGAGGCAGGTCTGAAGTATTTCGTCCTCGGCGCGCTGGCCTCGGGCATCCTGCTCTATGGCATCTCGCTGGTCTATGGCTTCTCGGGATCGACCGACTTTGCCCAGATCGCCTTGGCCTATGGTCGCGATGCGGCCGCGGGCACGCGGTCGCTGGGCCTGATGTTCGGCCTGGTGTTCGTCTTCGCCGGTCTGGCGTTCAAGATGTCGGCGGTGCCGTTCCACATGTGGACCCCGGACGTCTATGAAGGCGCGCCGACCCCGGTGACGGCCTTCTTCGCCTCGGCCCCCAAGGTCGCGGCGATGGCGCTGGCGGTGCGTGTCGCGGTCGAGGCGATGGGCTCGGCCGCGCAGCAGTGGCAGCAGATCGTGACCTTTGCAGCGCTTGCGTCGATCATCCTGGGTGCGGTCGCGGCCATCGGCCAGACCAACATCAAGCGGCTGCTCGCTTACTCGTCGATCAACAATGTCGGCTTTGCCCTGATCGGTCTGGCGGCGGGGACGGCGCAGGGTGTCGCCGCGGTGCTGACCTATCTGACCATCTATGTCATCATGACGCTGGGTGCGTTCCTGATCGTCATCCGCATGCGCGACGAGAACGGCAATCCGCTGGAGTCGATCGCCAGCCTGTCGGGCCTGTCGCGTACGCGTCCGGCGCTGGCCTGGGCGATGGCCTTCTTCATGTTCTCTGTCGCGGGTATCCCGCCGCTGCTCGGCTTCTACGCCAAGTTCGCGGTGTTCAATGCGGCGGTCGCGGCGGGGCTGTTCCCGCTGGCGGTGATCGGTGTCGTCGCTTCGGTGATCGGTGCCTATTATTATCTGCGCATCATCAAGACGATGTTCTTCGATGAACCCGCCGGTGCCTGGGCCAATGCCGAGATGGAGCCGGTGGAGAGCGGGCTGATCGCGCTGTCCGCGCTGTTCGTCTCGCCGGTCGGCTATCTGGCGATCCCGCTGCTGGGCGCCTGGTCGCTGGCGGCAGCACGGGCGCTGTTCTGAGCCGATTGCTGCACGTCCCGGAAACGGGATCGACCAATGCCGATCTTCGCCAGCTTGCCGAGGCGGGCGGTGAAGACGGCCTCTGGCTCCGCGCCGACCGCCAGACGGCGGGGCGCGGACGCCAGGGGCGGGAATGGTCCTCGCCCCCCGGAAATTATTACGGATCGACGCTGGTCCGCCTGCGCCCCGGTGATCCGATGGCGGCCACGCTGGCGCTGGTCGCCGCCGTGGCGATCGAGGACGCGGTTCGGGCCTGTCTTCCCGATATCGGCACGCGTCTTGTGCTGAAATGGCCGAACGATCTGTTGATCGACGGCGCCAAATTGTCGGGCATCTTGTTGGAGCGTACGGGTGATGCGGTCGTCATCGGCATGGGGATCAACCTGGCGTCGGCCCCGGACCTATCCGACCGCGCCACGACCGCGCTTGGCGATCATGGCGTCGCTGTCTCGCCCCAGACGATGCAGGCGCTGCTCACCGATGCGATGACCCGCTGGGTTGCGGTCTGGCGCGAACAGGGGCTGTCGGCGATCATCACGCGCTGGGAGGCCCGGGCGCATCCGCGCGGCACCGTGCTGACCGCCAGACTGCCGGACGGACAGGCGCTGACCGGCGCCTTTGACGGCTTGGCGAGCGACGGCGCTCTCAGGCTCGGCTTGGCGGACGGCTCTTGCCATGTCATCCATGCCGGCGATATTTTCCTGATCTGAAGGACGCCCATGCTGCTTGCGATCGATGCCGGGAACACGAACGTGGTCTTTGCGCTGCTCGAAGGCCGGACGATCAAGGGCCGCTGGCGGATCGCCACCGATCCGCGCCGCACCGGTGACGAATATGCGGTCTGGCTCAGCCAGCTGCTGGCGCTGGAGGGCTATGCGCGTGAGGATGTGACCGGGGTCATCATCGCCACCGTCGTGCCGCGCGCGCTCCACAATCTTCAGGTGCTGGCGCAGAAATATTTCAAGGTCGATCCCTTGATTGCGGGTCGCGCGCCGGTCGAATGGGGGATCGCGATCGATGTTGACGAACCCGCCTCGCTGGGCGCGGACCGGGCGGTCAACACGATCGCGGCGCATGAACTCTATCCCGGCGACCTGATTACCATCGACTTCGGCACCGCGACGACCTTCGACATCGGCGACTATCAAGGCGCGTATAAGGGTGGGATCATCGCGCCGGGCATCAACCTGTCGCTCGACGCGCTGGTCACGGCGGCCGCCAAGCTGCCGCGCATCGCCATCGAGGCGCCGGAGAGCCGCAGCGTGATCGGCCGCAACACGGTCGACCAGATGCATATCGGCATCTTCTGGGGCTATGTCGCGATGATCGAGGGGTTGGTCGCGCGGTTGAAGGCCGAGGTCGGGCGGCCGGTCAAGGTGCTGGCGACCGGCGGGCTGGCCGCGCTTTTGGCCCCCCATACCGATGTTTTCGATCATATCGAACCCGATCTGACCATTCAGGGGCTGGCGATCCTGTGGGAACGCGCCCATATCAGGTGATGAGTTTCGGACCATGCAGCCCGCGAGATACCGCTGGGCGCGAAGGTCCGCGAAGAAATGACCGCGCCCTGACCGGCGCATCCCTATCGCCCCGAACCCGCTTTCAGCGGGGTGGGCGTCCATTGTCAGGAAGTGAATGACTCCCAAGAAAGAATTGCTGTTCTGCGCGCTCGGTGGATCGGGCGAAATCGGCATGAACGTGAACCTGTACGGCACCGAAGGTAAGTGGGTGATGGTCGATTGCGGCATCACCTTCGCCGATCCGGCCTATCCGGGCATCGACGTGATCCTGCCCGACCTGAGCTTTATTGAGGACCGGCTGGACGATCTGGTCGGCATCGTGCTGACCCATGGTCACGAAGACCATATCGGCGCGCTGCCCTATCTGGCCGAAGACCTGGGCGTGCCCATCTATGCCACCGCCTTCACCGCGGGCCTCGTTCGCGGCAAGCTGGAGGAAGAGGGCAGCGCCAACCGCGTCAAGCTGCGCGTGATGGAGACGGGCAAGACGTTCGAGGTCGGCCCGTTCGACTTCACCTTCGTGCCGCTGTCGCACTCGATCCCCGAGGCCAACGCGCTGCTGATCGAAACGGCTGTGGGCCGAGTCTTCCACACCGGCGACTGGAAGCTCGACCAGACGCCCGTCATCGGCAAGCCCGCCACCCCGGCGCAGCTGGCGTCGATCGGCGACATGGGCGTCGACGTGCTGGTGTGCGACTCTACCAACGCCTTCAACACCGAAGCTTCGGGCTCGGAAGCGAGCGTTCGTCCCGGCATCGCCGAGACGGTCGCCAAGGCCAAGGGCCGCGTCGTCGTTACCACCTTCGCCTCCAACGCCGCGCGTCTGGTGACGCTGGGCGAGGTCGCCAAGGAGACGGGGCGCAAGCTGTGCGTCACCGGCCGTTCGCTCGACCGGATCCTGAAGGTCGGCAAGGCCTGTGGGTACTTCAAGGGTTTCCCGGAGACGGTGGATCCCGAGACCGCGATGCGCCTGCCCAAGGATCGCGTCCTGATCGTCGCCACCGGCGGACAGGGTGAGCCGCGCGCGGCGCTGTCGCGCATCGCCGAGGGCAGCCACACGATCCGCCTCGACACCGGGGACACCGTGATCTTCTCGGCCCGCCAGATTCCGGGCAACGAGACGGCGGTCGGCCGTATCCAGAACATCCTGGCGGGCAAGGGCGTCCGCATGGTCACCGAGCGGCAGGCGCATGTCCATGTGTCGGGCCATCCCGGCCAGCCCGAACTGGCCCAGATGTACAAATGGCTGCGCCCCCGCACGCTGATGCCGGTTCATGGCGAGATGCGCCACATGATGGAACATGCCCGCTTCGCGACGACGCAGGGCGTGCCGCAGACCCTGGTCCAGTCGGACGGCGACATGGTCCGCCTGCTGCCCGGCAACGCCACCAAGATCGGCAATGTGCCGGTCGGGCGGCTGGTGCTGGACGGCGACGTCATCCTGCCGTCGGACGGCTCGACGATGAACGAGCGGCGCAAGCTGGCGATCAACGGCCAGATTTCGGTCGGCGTCGCGGTCGCCAAGGGGCGGCTGGTCGGCAGCCCGCAGATCCGCGTGCAGGGTGTGCCCGTCGAGGACGAGCGCGATGCCTTCATCGCCGAGGCGGTGGCGGCTGCGGCCAAGGCGGTGGACGGCCCGCGCCGTGCGACCGACAAGCTGCGCGAAGACATTCGCCTGTCGGTGCGTAAGGTCGCAACGCGGTGGACCGGCAAGAAGCCGATCGTCGACGTCCTGTTGATCGAGGGCTAAGACCATGCACTGGACGTCGGCGCTCGCGATCTACGTCCTGTTCTGGTTCCTCGCCGTGTTCCTGGTCCTGCCCTTCGGGGTCAGGACCACGCATGAGGCGGGGGGCGAGCATATTCCCGGCACGGCCGAGAGCGCGCCGCATGTCTTCCTGATCGGGCGCTTTTTCCTGCGCACGACGATCGTGGCGACGGTGATGTTCGTCCTGTTCTACCTCAACTATGTCTATGGCTGGATCACCGCGGACATGCTCGACTGGAGCGGGGTGAGCCGGGGCGTCTGACATGGCGCGTGCGTCCCGCCTGTTCGACCTGCTGCATCTGCTCCACCGCCAGAGCGGCGTCGTGTCCGGGCGGCATCTGGCCGGGGAACTCGGCATTTCGCTTCGTACATTGTACCGCGACATCGCCACGCTCCAGGCGATGGGCGCGGATGTCGAGGGCGGGGCGGGGGTCGGTTATCGCCTGAAGCCCGGCTTCATGCTGCCGCCGATGAGCTTTCCCGTCGAGGAGGTCGAGGCGTTGGTCCTGGGCGCGCGCTGGGTCGCGGAGCGGGCGGACCCGGCGATGGGGCAGGCGGCGCGCAGTGCCGCGGCGCGGATCATGCGTGCGATGACGGCGGAGCAAGCCGATGCGATGCGCGATACCGCTCTATTCATCGGCTCATGTTCCGAGACTTATGAGGCGGAGGTCGACCCCGCACCGCTGCGGGCCGCGATCCGGGCGGAGCGCCGTCTTTTGCTGGTGTATCGCGATGCCACGGGCGAGACGTCCGAGCGGATGATCTGGCCGATGGCGATCGCGCTGTTCGACCGCGCCGATGTGCTGCTGGGTTGGTGCGAGTTGCGCAGCGCCTATCGCACGTTCCGCATCGATCGGATCGTCACCGCCCGGACCATACCCGAGCGTTATCCGCGTCGTCGCGCGGTCATGCTCCGCGAATGGCGTGAGGCGGAGGGCATTCCGCAGGAGCGTTTCCTGCTGACGGAAACTGACGCAGGCGTCGGATAGGCGGTGCTCCTCTCGAACGAAGGAGCTTTGCCATGACCTGCCCGACGACCACCATCCTGCTGCACATCGCCGATATGGGCGTCAGCACCGACTTTTATCGCGGGATATTGGGCCGCGATCCCGTCGACGCGGGCGATGCCTTTACCCTGTTCGCCCTGGACTCCGGCACGACGCTGGGTCTGTGGCGCCGCGATGTGATTGAGCCGGTGGCCGACGGGGAGTCGGGCGCCATCGAATTGGGATTCCGGCGGGACCATGACGGCGTGGATGCGTGTCATGCGGACTGGCTGGGCAAGGGCGTGGCGATGCTGATGCCGCCCACGGATCGCCCGTTCGGGCGGAGCTTCGTCGCGCTGGATCCCGATGGGCATCGGTTGCGGGTCTATGCGCTGAACGGGTAAGGGGCGGCCTTCGACTTCGCTCAGGCTGAACGGCGGCAGGGGCGAGGTTCGACCGCCAGTTTTCCGCCCTCCGTTCGCTCTGAGCGAAGTCGAAGTACAAGGGGCGGCCCCAGGTTACCGCAACCGCTCGATCGCCTGGGCCAGCGCGACATAGAGCTTGCCCATATCCGACGACAGCAGCGTGACGCCCAGCGGCGACCCGTCACGCTGCGCCAACACGCCGCGCAGCATCGCCTCGAAGTCATGGATATAGCGGTTCACATGATCGCGGAACTTGGGATCCTCGTCATACAGATCGGCGATGCCGCGCGCCTGATGCGAGTCGAGGATACGCACCGCACGCCGGGTAAAGACGCCGCGATCCCCCTTCAGATAGGCGGCCCAGGCGCTGTCGGTGACTTCGGGGGCATAGATTTTGGTGATGTCGATCGATGCCGAATTCAGCGATTCGACCAGCAGCGAGGCGCGGCGCGCGAAATTGTCGCGATCGGCTTCCTCGCGCTCGGTCCGCGCTTCCTCGATCCGCGATTCGACGATGGTCGTCTTCTCGATGATCAAGTCGGCCTGCCGCGCCAGCCGCTCGGTCGCGCGCGTGGCGGCTTCCACCGCGTTCTGGGTGGCGTCGACGATGGCATGAACCTGCCGCTCGACGGTGTCGCCGGTCGCGCGTCGCATCGCCTCGGCACTGGCGATTTCCAGCGCGCTGGCGGCCTGGGGAATGACATCAGCCAGCGTCTCGCGCGCCTTTTCGGCCGCCGTGGCGGCGGTTTCGCGGACGCGCAGCAAGGCATCGACCAGCTTCGGCGCCGCCTCATCGGCGAACTGGTGCGAGCGTTCGATCGTCTCCTCGACCATCATGCCCAGCGCATCGGCCTTGGCCCGGCCGGTCGATAGGGTCTCGAGCAGCGAGCCCGACAGCGTTTCCAGCGTCTGGCGCTGCTCGGCGATGACGTCGGCAATCGCCTCGATCGCCTCATGCGTGCTTTCGGCTGCGGCAACCAGCGCCAGCAATTCGGGCTTCGTCTCGACGACGACCTGATGGCTGGCGTGCATCCGCTGGTCGAGCCGTTCCAGCGCCTCGGGCAGCGTCTCGTCGATCTCGCGCGCGGCGGCATCGAGTGCGATCAGCAGCGTCTCGGTCGTGCCGATGACGCGGTTGGCCATGGTTTCGCCCGCCTCCAGCGCGCCGGTCATCGCATCGGCCGAGCCGCCCAAGGCACTGATCGAGGCGGCAAGCATCTGCGATTTTTCGGTGCCCTGGCTGTGCAGCACCGCGATGCGCATCTCGACCCGCTCCAATTCGGTGTCGAGCCTGTCGATCATCGTCTCGCCGGCGATCCGCTGCGCCTCCAGTTCGGCGGTCAGGCGGGCGACGGCGCCGTTCACATGGGTCAGGCGCTCGGCGAGCGCATCGGCGCTGTCACGCGCGGCGCTGTCGAGCGCGGCCTGGTTCGCCGCGACCATCGCCAGCATCTCCTCGCCCTGGGCGGCGATGCCCAGGCGCGACTGGTCCATGGCCTGGGCCGTCCGGTCGAGCAGCACGTCGATCGTGGCGGCCAGCGTGCCCGTGACGGTTTCCAGATGCGCGCCGGCGATGCGACTGGTTTCCTCCATCTGCTCGATATGCGTGGCCAGCCGGAGTGCGGCGCCGCTGGCGATGGTATCCGCATCCTGCCCGCGCCGACCCAGCGCGACGAACTGGGCGTCGAGTTCCATCGCATGGGTATGCGCCGAGCGTGCCGCCTCCGCCATCCGGTCGGACGCCTCGCCGATCTCCTCCGCCGCGCGGGGCAGGGCGTCGAGCAGCTGGGTCATGCTCGATTGGCTGGTCATGGCGATATCGGCGAGCGTGCGGCCATGCGCCTCGACCATCTGGATATCGTCGGTCAGATCACGGGCGATCGTCCTGAAGCGCGTCTCGGCGGCCTGCGCCATTTCGGACAGCGCGATCGCCTGGGCCGACAATTCGAAGCGGTTGGCGGACAGGGCCTGTCCGATCGCGCCGACCGCGCGCTCCAGCGCCGCCGCTTCCTCGCGCATGTCGCGCGCGGTCAGGGCGAAGCGGCGTTGCTCGGCGCGGCTGCTCCGCTGGCCGACCAGCCACAGGACTGCGATCAGCATCGGCCCGGCGATCGCGAGCGTGCCCAGCGGTGCCATCGTCGTGGGCGAGAGCACCGGACTGGCCGAGATGCCCCAGAACAGAATGGCCGCCGCCCACAGGACCGACACCAGGATCGCGGCGATCAGCGGCCAGCGCGCAGGCGAAGGTTCCTCATCCCCGGCCAGCGCGGTGCCTTCGTCCAGCCAGACGCCGAAGGGCGGGGGATCGGCGGCGGGTGCTTCTCCGGCCGGGGGCTGGGCGGCATAGTCCGGCATATCCGCCTCTGCGTTCGGCATGTCCGACCTGTCCTGACGCTCTGCGCGCATGTCGACGATCATCTTGGCCCCCGTGTCACAATGGGCCGGTTTATCACGTTTGCCGATGGCAGAAAGCGAATTGCGCTATTCCGTGCAACCCCGGTTCGGGTTTAAGCGAAGACAATGACCTATGAGCACGGAACGATCGATTCTACCCTGGCGGCGGTGGCGGGTGACGAACCGGCCGTGATCCAGGAGTTGCGCCACGCCTTTGTCGAGGGTGTGACCCGTGCGATGGAAGCCATGCATATGGCCGAGGAAGCCGGCGAATGGCGCGAGGCGGCGTTGCGGCTGAAGGGGCTGGCGGCCAGCGTCAATGCCCTGCCATTGATGACCTTGGCGGCGCAGGCGGCGGAACTGGAAAGCCCGGACGCGCGGTTGCTCGACCGGATCGGGGATCAGGTCGCGCGCCTTTGACACTTCGCGGGGTCGGGGCTGGCATGGCGCGCCTCTAGCGCCTAACAGCAGGCGATGCTTTCCGGTCTTCTCTTTGCGATTGACGATGCCGACGACCGCCCCGGTCGGCTGACGGCCACCCTGCCGTTCGCGGGTGTCACCCTGATCGAGTATCAGGCGCGCCTGCTGATCGCCGCGGGGGCTGCGCAGATCATCATCGTCGTTGCGCGCCTGACCCCGGAACTGCTCGGCGCGATCGCCCGAATCGCCCAGCGCGGGGTGGTGGTCGACACGGTGCGCAGCGCGGTGGAGGCGTCGGAGAAACTCCACCCCCTGTCGCGATTGCTCGTGCTGGCCGATGGCCTGATCACCACCGAGGATACGATCGCGCTGGTCCTGCGCGATGCCGGGCATGACGCGCTGATCGTGTTGCCCGAGGCGGGGGCCGAAGCCGGGCTGGAGCGGGTCGGCGGCCAGATGGCTTGGGCGGGCGTCGCGCGGCTCGATCCGCGCCGCGTCGCCGAAGTGGCGGCACTGCCCCGCGATTATGACCTGCAATCGACGCTGTTGCGCCTCGCGGCACAGGCGCGGGCGACGCATATCCTGCTGCCCGCCGATGCGGAAAAGGCCGGGCATGGCATCGTTCACCGCGCCGAGGCGCTGGAGGCGCGCGGGCGGGCGGTCGTCGCGCGGCTGGTGTCGGGGCGGCGGAGCTGGTTCGATCGTTATATCCTGGCACCCATCGCACGCCTCGCGCTGCCGCGCTTGGTCGAGCGCTCGGTCCCCGCGCATGTCGCGGGCGGGGTCGGGGCCGGGCTGGGGCTGCTCGGACTGGTCCTGATCCTGTCCGGTCTTCCGGCTTTTGGCCTGCTGATCGCCATTGCGGGAACGCTGGGGCTGGGCCTTGGCGAGACGCTGGCGGGATTGCGCGACGAACAGGGCGCGGCGCGCGCGGGGTCGGCGGCGATCGCGGCGCTGTCCGGGCTCGCCGTGGCGGCGCTCGGGTTGCAGGATTTCCGTTTGTCGGGCGAGGATATCGCGCCGGTGCTGGCCTTGATGCTGATCATTCTCGGTATCTTGGCGGAGCGGGCCGGGCTGTATCGCTTTCGGCGCCGCTGGTGGGCCAGCCCGCCCGCCTATCTGCTGGTGCTTTTCCCCGCCGCGCTGGTCGGCATCGCGCCCTGGGGCCTCGCGCTGGCGAGTATCTATGCGATCGTCACTTTAACGTCCGCAATCGAGACATTGCGCGCCCAAGTTTAGTGTCGCTTTAACATCAAAGGGGTTAGCGGTGCCCCATGGCGGTCGAACCGGACCCACATCACGCCTCCCCATGGCAAGCCACGCGACTGTCCGACCGCGTCGCGGCGGCGCGCGCGCGCGCGGCGGGACGGCGACGGGGCGCAGTGCTCGACCTGCGGCTGGATGCCGAATCGCGCCTGAGCGATCAGGTCCGGTTCGAGGTGACGGGGCGGTTGCATCATTTGGTCGAGGCGATCGCCCGCGATCTGCTGCAACAGGCCGATCGGCTCATGCCGGAGGGCGCGCAACACCCCCAGCCGGAAGAGGTCTTGCGGCGCCTTTATCGTGCGGATGCGCTGACCGACCCGGCACTGGTCGACAAACTGGTGGCGCAGGTGCGGCAGGGCCTGATCGCCCGTGCGCTGCCCATCGAGAACATGGCCGGTGATGCGCCAAGCTTGCTGGTCCGCCTGACCGAAGCCCCCGACCGGATCGTCGCCGCGGCCGCGCGTGCGGTGCTGCTGGCCGAGGGGCGTGCGCGCGAGGTCGATGAAGCGGCGGGCCTGCCGACCCGACTGCACGAACGACTGGTCTGGACCGTGGCGGCGGCCCTGCGCGAAGGCGACGATCCCGCCTGGGACCGGGCACTGGCGCAGGCGGTCGAGCGTGTCCTGGCGGCGCGCGATGACGGTGAACGGTCGGGCCTGCCCGCGATGCGGCTGGCGGGGGCGATCGACGCGCGGCCGGGCGAATTGCCCGACCTGCTGCTCGAAAGCCTGTCCGACCGGCAATTGGGTTTGTTCGTCGCCCTCCTCAGCCATGCGCTGGGCATCGAGCATGACATGGTCCGCGAGATCGTGCTGGAACCCGAAGGCGACCGGCTCTGGCTCGCGCTGCGGTCGCTGGACCAGGATCGGCCGGTGATCGCGCGGATCGGTCTGTCGCTGTGCGAGGCGGACGCGCGGCGCGATGTCGATGGCTTTGCCGAGGCGCTGGACGCGATCATGGCCATTCCCGCCGAAGAGGCCCGCCGGGCCATCGCATCGCTAAGCCTGCCCGCGCCGTTTCGAGAGGCCATCGAGCGGCTGGAAGGCTCCGATCGCCGATGAGCTCGATGGATAGCCCCGGCGAGTCGATGGTCGCGCGTGCCATTCTGGATGCGAGCGATCACATCCTGTCGGCCGATCCGCCCATCGAGCTGCTCCATATGCGCGCGGGCGGCAGCGTCAGCGACTGCCTGGCAGTGGCACCCATCGCCCGGGTCGCCCGGCTGGCGCGACGGCTGGGCATCACGGTGTCGCGGCAGGTGATGGTCGCCGATGACGAGGGCGATCTCGATCTGTGGGTACAGGCTCGTCCCGAAACCGGGCAGATCCGCCTGAGCGTCAGCGGCTGGCGTGATCGGGACGCGTGGAAGCCGGGCGCGCTGCCACCCGATCATGCCGCGATGGGGGCGGATTTCCGCTGGGAAACCGATGCGGCGCTTCGTCTGACCTTCGTGTCGCCGGGTGCCGGGATGCGCCATGGTTTCGATGCGCAGGCGATGCTGGGGCGGCCTTTGGCGGCGCTCTTCGCGTTCGACTCGGGCACGGCGCTGCTGGACGAAGGCGCGCCGCTCGACGGGCGGGGCGCCCGGTTGCGGCCGACCGATGCGCCGGTGCGGTTGTCGGCGGCGATCCGTCATGATGCGATGGGGGGCATCGCCGGGCTGGTCGGCGCGACCTATCTGATCGACGAGCCGGGGGAGGGCACGGATGACGCCTTGCTGCATCCCGGCGGGTTGCCGCTGACCGAGACCTTTACGGCCGGACTCGACCGCGCCCTGCGCACGCCGCTGGCGCGGATCGTCGCCAATGCGGACAGCATCGCGGCGCGCAGCGACGGGCCGATTGCCGCCGAATATGCCGAATATGCCAATGACATCGCGCATGCCGGGCGGCATCTGATCGGGCTGGTCGACAATCTGGTCGAATTGCAGGCGATCGAGCAGCCCGATTTCCGGCTGGCGGCCATGCCGATCGATCTGGCGGATGTCGCCCGCCGTGCTTCCGGCTTGCTGGGCGTACGCGCCGATGCCGCCAGCGTGACGATCGGTCGTCCTGCTGCGGATGAGGCGATGCCCGCCATTGGCGATTTCGGCCGGTGTCTCCAGATCCTGCTCAACCTGATCGGCAATGCGATCCGTTACACCCCGCGCGGCGGCGAGGTGGTCGTCACCGCCGAGCGCGACGGGGACTGGGCGGTGGTCAGCGTCGTCGATCATGGCAAGGGCATCGCGCCAGAGGACCAGACGCGCATTTTCGAAAAGTTCGAGCGGGTCGATCCCGGCGAGCCTGGTGGCAACGGCCTGGGTCTCTATATCGCGCGCCGTCTGGCACGGGCGATGGGCGGGGATTTGTCGGTGGAAAGCGTGCCGGGCGAGGGGGCGACCTTCCACCTTCGCCTTCGGGCGCGCTGAATATTGGTGATGGCCCCCCCTTTGGGGCGGGGCTGAAGTCGTTTTCGACAGATCCTGTTCGACCAGCAAAAAGGGCTCCCTAAGGAGCCCTTTCCACTGCCGGCCTGGTGGACCGCTCAGCGCCGCCGGGGCATCCGCCGAGCGACCAGGATCAGCGCCAGTCCCGCAACCGCGACAAAGGCGCCGCGATCCGCCCATTCGCTCCGGCCGAGCATGAAGCTCTGTTCGGGCCAATGGATATAGCCCAGGCCCTGACCGATCCATAATCCCCCCGTCAGCGCCAGCATGACGCCGATGGCGATCAGGATCGGCCGGACCCGGTTCATGGCTTAGCGCTTCTCGACCGGAACATACGAACGCTGCGTCGGGCCGGTGTAAAGCTGACGCGGGCGGCCGATCTTCTGGTCGGGATCGGTGATCATCTCGTTCCACTGCGCGACCCAGCCGACGGTGCGGGCGAGCGCGAACAGCACGGTGAACATCTCGGTCGGGAAGCCGATCGCCGACAGGATGACGCCCGAATAGAAGTCGACGTTCGGGAACAGCTTCTTCTCGACGAAATATTCGTCGTTCAGCGCGATCTCTTCGAGGCGCAGCGCCGTCTCGAACAGCGGATCATTGACCTTCAGTGCGTCGAACACTTCGCGCACGGTCTTCTGCATCACGGTCGCGCGCGGGTCGTAGTTCTTGTAGACGCGGTGACCGAAGCCCATCAGGCGGAACGGGTCGTTCTTGTCCTTGGCGCGGGCGATGAACTCGGGGATACGCTCGGGCGTGCCGATCTCGCGCAGCATGTTGAGCGCGGCTTCGTTCGCGCCGCCATGCGCCGGACCCCAGAGGCAGGCGATGCCCGCCGCGATGCACGCGAACGGGTTGGCACCCGATGAGCCAGCCAGACGAACGGTCGAGGTCGAGGCGTTCTGCTCGTGATCGGCGTGCAGGATGAAGATGCGGTCCATCGCCTTTTCGACGGCCGGGTTCACCTCATACGGCTCGGCCGGAACGCCGAAGGTCATGCGCAGGAAGTTGCCGGTGTAGGACAGCGAGTTGTCCGGGTACAGGAAGGGCTGGCCCACGCTGTACTTGTACGCCATCGCCGCGATCGTCGGGATCTTGGCGATCAGGCGGTGCGAGGCGATGGTGCGCTGCACCGGGTCATGGATGTCGGTCGAATCGTGATAAAAGGCCGACAGAGCGCCGACGACGCCGCACATGATCGCCATCGGGTGCGCATCGCGGCGGAAGCCACGGAAGAATGCCGCCAGCTGCTCATGCACCATCGTGTGACGCGTGATGGTCGTGGTGAACTCGGACAGCTCGCCCTGGTTGGGCAGTTCGCCGTTCAGCAGGAGATACGCGACCTCCATGAAGCTGCTATTCTCGGCCAGTTCGCCGATCGGATAGCCGCGGTGCAGCAGAACGCCTTCGTCACCGTCGATATAGGTCAGCTCCGACCGGCACGACGCGGTCGAGGTGAAGCCGGGATCATAGGTGAAGGCACCCGTCTGCGCATAGAGCTTGCGGATGTCGACCACGTCCGGGCCGATCGAGCCGGACATGACCGGATAGTCAAAGCCCTTGCCGCCGATTTCAAATTTCGCGGTGTCGCTCATACTCAGTGATCCTTCCTATCTGCGGTCATCTGGTCCGCAATCCGCCCCAGGCTTTCCTCGCGGCCCAGCAAAACGAGCACGTCGAAGATTCCCGGAGACGTCTTGCGTCCGGTCAAGGCAGCGCGGAGCGGCTGGGCGACCTGACCGAGCTTCACGCCCTCGGCTTCGGCCACTTTGCGTACCGCGTCTTCCAAAAGCTCCGTATCCCAGTTGTGCACCGCGTCAAGCGCGGTGTGAACGGAAAAGAGAATGCCCCGTGCCTTTTCGTCGAGCAGGCCGGTGGCGGCGTCGTCCAGGCTCAACGGACGGGTCGCGAAAAGGAAGCGCGCGCCGTCGGCCAATTCGTTCAAATTGGCGGCGCGCGGCTTCAGCGCGGGCATGGCGGCGGTCAGCAGCGCGACGTCTTCGACACCCATCCGCTTGGCGGTCAGCTCGGCCAGACGTGCATCATCCGCTTCGCGGATGTAATGACCGTTGAGATTTTCGAGCTTCTTCAGGTCGAAACGCGACGGGGCCTTGCCCACGGCGGCGAGGTCGAACCACTTCACCGCTTCGTCCCGCGCGATGATCTCGGCATCGCCATGGCCCCAGCCCAGGCGGAGCAGGTAATTGTCGAGCGCTTCGGGCAGGATGCCCATCTCGTCGCGATACGCCTCGATCCCGACCGCGCCGTGCCGCTTCGACAGCTTCGCGCCGTCCGATCCATGGATCAGCGGGATATGCGCATAGATCGGCTCGGCCCAGCCCATCGCCTTGTAGATGGGCAGCTGGCGAAAGGCGTTGTTCAGGTGATCGTCGCCGCGGATGACATGGGTCACGCCCATGTCATGGTCGTCGACCACCACCGCCAACATATAGGTCGGCGTGCCGTCCGAACGCAGCAGGACCAGGTCGTCCAACTCGGCATTCTGCACGGTGACGCTGCCCTGGACCCGATCCTCGATCGTGACCGCCCCGTCGCGCGGGGCGCGCAGGCGGACGACGAAGGGCTGGCCATCCGGCGCGGTGGCGGGATCGGCGTCGCGCCAGGGCGAACGGATGCGCAGCGGCTGCTTAGCGGCCTGTGCCGCTTCGCGTTGCGCGGCGATCTCGTCCTGCGTCATGTAGCAGCGATAGGCATGGCCCTTGGCCATCATCTCGCGGGCGACCTCGGCATGGCGGTCGGCGCGGGCGAACTGGAACACGGCGTCGCCGTCCCAGTCCAGGCCCAGCCAGCGCATGCCGTCCAGGATCGCGTCGATCGCGGGCTGGGTCGAGCGGGCGCGATCGGTATCCTCGATCCGCAGCAGGAACTTGCCGCCATTCGCCCGCGCGAACAGCCAGTTGAACAGCGCGGTGCGCGCGCCGCCGATGTGAAGGAATCCGGTCGGCGAGGGCGCGAAACGGGTCACGACTCCGCTCATGGTCGATCCGGTGGCGATATCATGTGTTGCGCTCAACCGCGCATACTCCCAGCATAAGATTCGATGGCCCAGTCAGCCGCCGCAGCCCCTAGCACCATGCGTCCGCGCCGCCAAATGCCGCGCCTTCGCGTGGTGGAGCAATGGGCCGAGGCCGAGCGGAACCAGATTCCGTTATGGACGCCGGTGATGCTGGGGGCCGGGATTGCGGCGTGGTTCGTGCTGCCCGACCCGCGAGCCTGGGCGGCAGTGGTGCTGGCGGCCGGGGGCGTCGGACTGGCGGCGGTGACCCTGTCCGATGGCGGGCGGGTGATGCGCGCCATCGGTGTGGCGGCGATGCTGGTCATGGCGGGAATGCTGCTGGCCTGGGCACGCGCCGAGTCCGTTCGCGCGCCTGTCCTCGCGCGGCCGGTGATGGCGGATATGGTCGCCGAGGTGGAGGCGGCCGAGCCTTTGGCGGCGCGGCTGATCGTCCGGCTGATGCTGCGGCCTGTACAGGCGCAGGATGGGCGCGGGCGGCGTCTAAGGCTGCCGCCGCGGCTTCGAATATCGTTGCCGCAGGAGGACGCGCCAGTCGGATTGGGGCAGGGCGCACAGGTCCGGTTGCGGGCGCGGCTGATGCCCCCCGCCGGGCCGGTCGCGCCCGGAGGCTATGATTTCGCGCGTGCCGCCTGGTTTCAGGGGATCGGCGCCACGGGACGCGGTTTTGCGCCGGTGCGGATGCTGCGTTTGGCCGATCAAGGCCCCGGTTTGCGCCAGCGCCTGTCGCAGCGGATCACGGCGCAGGTTCCGGGCAGTGCGGGCGGGATCGCGGCGGCGCTGGCGACGGGCGATGTCGGCGCGATCGCGCAGGACGATGCGGAGGCGATGCGGCGCGCGGGGCTGGCGCATCTGCTGTCGGTCAGCGGCCTCCACATCACGGCGGTCGTCGGGATCGTCATGGTGCTGACGATCCGACTGCTGGCGCTCTGGCCATGGCTGGCGTTGCGGGTTCGGCTTCCGTTGATCGGCGCGGCGGCGGGGGCGGTTGCCGCCGTCGGATATACGTGGCTGACCGGATCGGAGGTTCCGACGATACGGTCCTGTGTCGCGGCGATGCTGGTCCTTGCCGCCCTGGCCATGGGGCGGGAGGCGATGACGTTGCGCCTCGTTGCGGCGGGGGCGCTGATCGTGCTGGTCTTCCGGCCGGAGGCTTTGGTCGGCGCCAGTTTTCAGCTGTCCTTCGCGGCGATCACCGCCATTGTCGCGCTGCACGAGCATCCCGCGATCCGCCGCTGGCTGGGGCCGCATTCCGATTGGCGCTGGGCGGCCCTGCGACATCTGGGCGCGTTGCTGCTGACCGGATTGGTGGTCGAGGCGGCGCTGATGCCGATCGCCATCCATCATTTCCACAAGGCGGGGCTTTACGGCGCGCTGGCCAATATCGTCGCCATTCCCTGGACGACCTTCATCGCCATGCCGCTGGAGATGGTCGCCTTGTTGCTGGAGCCCATGGGGCTGGGTGGTCCTGTCTGGTGGTTGCTGGGACAGGCTCTGGGCCTGTTGCTGAAGCTGGCTCATGCCGTGTCCGCCATCCCGGGATCGGTGGTCGCCTTGCCCGTGGCGTCGGGATGGGCGTTCGGGCTGGCGGTCGTGGGGGGACTATGGATCGCTCTTTGGCGGACCCGGTGGCGATGGCTCGGGACGCCCGCATTGATGGCCGGGCTATCGGTCATGCTCGCCGCCCCTGCGCCCGACCTCATCGTGACCGGTGACGGGCGCCATGCCGGGATCGCGATGGGGCAGGGCATGGCGCTGCTGCGTGACCGGGCGGGGGATTATATGCGGACCACCCTGTCCGAACTGAGCGGCACCGATGCCCAGCCGATGGCGCTGGCCGATCAACCGGCGGCGCGTTGCGGGCGGGATATGTGCGTGACCGTTCTGGAGCAGGGCGGACGGCGCTGGCGGATCGCCGCGACGCGCAGTGGCTATCCGGTGCCATGGACAGAATTGGTCGCGCTTTGTGGCCAGATGGACATCATCATCGCCGACCGTCGCCTGCCCGATGCGTGCCGGCCGCGCTGGTTGAAACTGGACAGCACTGTCTTGAAGCGGACTGGCGGGATATCCATCCGGCTCGATCCCCCAATGGTGGGGTTGGTGCGCCAACCCGGCGATCGACATCCATGGTCGATCGCCGGACAAGGCGGAGGGTTATAGGCCTCTTCGTCAACCAGGCGCGATGTACTGGACAGCGTTCAAACCGTCTTCGCAGGCGGAGGCGTTACGCTGTCCAGAACCGGATAAGAACGCTTGGCGCCGACCGGCTCCATTTGCCATGGCCGAGCGGTCCGGCAGGGTTTTCCGCTGCCCTTATTCGTAGCGGCGCAAGATGCCCGATAACTTACCCTGCACCCGGACCTGCGCGGGCGCGTAACGCTGCGGATCATAGGCCCGGTTGGCGGGGTCGAGGCGGACCATCGAGCCCTCTCGCCGGAAATATTTCAGCGTCGCTTCGCTATCATCGATCAGCGCGACCACGATCTGTCCGTCGCGCGCGACATCGGTGCGGCGGATCAGCGCATAGTCACCGTCCAGGATACCCGCCTCGACCATCGAATCGCCGGATACTTCCAACGCATAATGCTCCCCCGAGCCCAGCAGCGCGGCGGGCACGGCCAGCATCGCGCTGTCCTCGAACGCTTCGATCGGCAAACCGGCGGCGATCCGGCCGTGCAGCGGGATTTCGACCACGTCATTGGCGGGTTCGATCGCCGGACGCGCGGCAGGCGTGCGAATGTTGCCAGACGCGGGTTCCGCCGCGGCAGGCTTCTCGGGCCGGTCGGGCATCCGCAGCACCTCCAGCGCACGGGCGCGATTGGGCAGGCGGCGAATGAAGTGGCGTTCCTCCAGCGCGGAGATCAGGCGGTGGACACCCGATTTGGACTTGAGGTCCAGCGCCTCCTTCATCTCCTCAAAGGACGGCGAGACGCCGGTTTCCTTCAAACGGTCGTTGATGAAGCAGACAAGCTCATGCTGCTTTGCGGTGAGCATCGCGATCCTCCGTCCAGAACAGACGCGGAACTTATATGGAACGTTTTGGCTTGCGTCAAGCGAGCATCAGGATTTCCGCCGAGTCGCCCATCGCGGCGGCGGGCGCATGGGGCGGGCGGATGATCAGGCAGGTCGACCGCGCCAGGGTCAGCAGCATCGAGCTGTCCTGAATGGCCGCCGCATGGACCCGCCCGTCGAGCATCGCGGCGCGCAGATAGTCGATGCGCGGACCGTTGGCGGGCAAATCCTCGCCCAGCACGGCGGGAATGGGCTTGGGCAGGGGATCGGCGGCGCCTGCCAGATGCGAAATCAGCGGCCGGACGAACAGCGTCGCGGTGACGAAGGCGGAGACGGGGTTGCCCGGCAGGCTGAGCACCACCGTCTCGCCCAGTCGCCCGGCCATCATCGGCTTGCCGGGGCGAAGCGCGATGCGCCAGAAATCGACGCTGCCCCCGGCCGCCTTCAGTGCGGGCTGGACCAGGTCATGATCGCCGACCGAGGCCCCGCCGGTCGTGACCAGCAGATCGGCCTCGACCGAGGCAAAGGCGTCGCGCAGGCTTTCGAGATTGTCGGGCAGGATGCCCAGGTCGATGATCTCGACCGGCAGGTCGGCAAGCATCGCCGCCAGCATCACGCCGTTGGATTCGGGCAGGGCAGTGGGATCGGTGCTGCCGGGCGGGACCAGCTCATCGCCGGTCGCGGCAATCGCCACGCGGACGGCCGGTCGGACTGGCAGGGTGGCGTGACCGCCGGTAGCGGCCACCGCGATCCGCGCAGGGGTCAATCGCTGCCCGGCGGCGACCAGCGTGGCACCTTCGGAAAAGTCCAATCCGCGCCGCCGGACATTGCGACCCTGATGGGCGGGGCCTTCACCTGCCAGCGTCAGGGTTGCGCCGTCACGTGTCGCTTCCTCTTGGACGAGAACGGTGTCGGCACCGTCCGGCAGGGCCGCCCCGGTAAAGATGCGCGTCGCCTGTCCGCAGTCTACCGAACCGGCAAAGGGCCGCCCCGCCGCGCTTTCGCCGATGACCGTCCACGGCCCCGGCATATCCTCGAAACGGATCGCATAGCCGTCCATCGCCGACAGGTCGTGCGCTGGCTGGGTCCGCCGCGCGGTCACGTCTCGCGCGGCCCAGCGCCCGGCGGCTTCGCGCAAGGGCAGTTCGACGACGGGGCGCGTGCCGGCCAAGGCGAGCAGCCGGGCCTGGGCTTCGAGGACGGGGAGAAGAATGACGGTCGCTCCTTTTGGCCCTAGGACGCTTTCGGGCAGCGTCCGTTCCGCGTATCGGAAGCGTCAGGCGTGCCAGTCGCCCGACTTGCCGCCCGTCTTGGCGATCAGGCGAATATCACCGATCACCATGCGCTTATCGAGGGCCTTTGCCATGTCGTAGACGGTCAGCAGAGTCACCGACACGGCGGTCAGCGCCTCCATCTCGACGCCGGTCTGGCCCGCCGTGGCGGCGGTGGCGGTGGCGGTCACGCCTGCTTCGTCCAGCGCCAGGTCGATCTCCACCTTGCTCAGCGGCAGGGGGTGGCAGAGGGGGATGAGGTCGCTGGTCTTCTTGGCGGCCATGATGCCCGCCACCCGCGCGACCGCCAGCACATCGCCCTTCTGCACGCTGCCCGCGCGGATCGCGGCGGCGGCGTCGCGGCTCATGGTGATGCGACCTTGCGCCACCGCCTGGCGCGCCGTGACCATCTTGGCCCCGACATCGACCATGCGGGCCGAACCCTCTTCGTCGAGATGGGTGAGGCCGCTCATCCGATCAGCGCGCGGGTCGCCGCCTCGACATCCTGCTGGCGCATCAGCGCTTCGCCGACGAGGAAGCAGCGGATGCCGTGCGCGGCCATCGCGTCCAGATCCTCACGGCTGGTCAGGCCGCTCTCGGCCACGAAGGTGCTGCCGGCGGGGGCATGGGCGACCAGCTCATAGGTGCGCTGAAAATCGACGGTGAAATCCCTGAGATCGCGATTGTTCACCCCGATCAGCCGGGATTTCAGCCGGGCTGCCCGCTCCATCTCGGCGGCGTCGTGGACCTCGACCAGCGCGTCCATGCCGCACTCGATCGCCGCTGCCTCGATCTCCTGCATCTGGGTGTCGTCCAGGGCCGCTACGATGATGAGGATCGCGTCTGCTCCCAGCGCGCGCGATTCATGTACCTGCCAGGGATCGACCATGAAATCCTTGCGCAGAACCGGGATCGACACGGCGTCGCGGGCCTGTTCCAGGAACACATCGGCCCCCTGGAACCATCGCTCGTCGGTCAGCACCGACAGGCAGGCCGCGCCCCCCGCTTCATAGGCGCGGGCATGGGCGGGGGGATCGAAATCGGCGCGGATCAGGCCCTTGGACGGGCTGGCCTTCTTCACCTCGGCGATCAGCGCATGGCCGGTCTTGGCGTCCAGCGCGGCACGGAACCCGCGCGGCGCAGAGACGGTCGCGATCTTGGCGTCGAGGTCGGCATGGGACATGGTCGCCTTGCGCGCGGCGACATCGGCGCGCTTGGTTTCCAGGATGCGGTCGAGCATCGTCATCGGTAAGCAATCCATCGATCGAGAAGCGCCGCGGCCTCGCCGGTATCGATGGCGCGGGCGGCGGCGACCGCGCCTTGGCGAAGGTCGGTGCTATGCCCGGCGACCAGCAGCGCGGCGGCGGCGTTGAGGAGAACCGCGTCGCGATACGCGCCCGGCTCCCCGGCGAGAAGGCGGCGAAGCGCCTCGGCATTGTGCCGCGCGTCGCCGCCACGAATGGCGGTGATGGGATGGCGGGGCAGGCCCGCATCCTCAGGCGTGATGGTGGCGGGCGCGGCGATATCGCCGACCGAAACCGCGATGCTGGGGCCTGCGCCGGACAGCTCGTCCAGCCCTTCCTCGCCCGAGACGACCAGCGCAGCCTCGGCCCCCAGCTGCTCCAGCGCCTCGGCATAGACGGTCGCATAGTCGGGCCGCGCGATGCCGATCAGCTGGCGCCCGACATGCGCCGGATTGGCGAGCGGACCCATCAGGTTGAAGATCGTCCGCCGCCCGATCGCACGCCGGATCGGGGTGATCCGCGCCATGGCCGGGTGGTGGTTGGCGGCGAACAGGAAGGCGATGCCGATATCGTTGAGACTGGCCTGCGCCACCGCCCCAGCGCGTTCCATGTCGAGGCCGAGCACTTCCAGCGTATCCGCCGCACCCGCCTTGGACGAAGCGGCGCGGTTGCCATGCTTGGCGACCGGCACGCCCAGCGCCGCCACGACCAGCGACACGGCGGTGGAGACGTTGAGGGTGTGATGGCCGTCGCCCCCGGTGCCGCAGACATCGACGGTCCCCTTGGGCGCTTCGATCGGGATCAACCGCTGACGCATCGCCCGGGCGGCCTCGGCGATTTCGATCGAGGTTTCACCGCGCTCGGTCAGGCCGATCAGGAAGGCGGCGATCGCCGCATCCTCGGCGCGACCGTCCAATATGTCGGCAAAGGCCGCAGCCGCCGTCTCGCGCGACAGCGGGCTGGCGGTGTCTGGCAGAAGCGCGACAGTCGTCACGCGGCGTTCTCGACCGGGGGGCGCAGCCGCTCGGGCAGCTCATGCGCCACGCCCGCCTCGCGCAGGAAATTGGCGAGCATGGCATGGCCATATTCGGTGGCGATGCTCTCGGGGTGGAACTGGACGCCGTGGATGGGCAGCGTCGCATGGCGGAAGCCCATCACCGTCCCGTCCTCGGCGCGCGCATTGACGACCAGGCTGTCGGGCACATCGTTGACGATCAGCGAATGATAGCGCGTCGCGGTGAACGGCGAGGGCAGGCCCCGGAACAACCCGGTGCCGTCATGCAGCACCGGCGAGGTCTTGCCGTGCATCAGGCCGCCACGCTCGACCAGGCCGCCGAAATGCTGGCCGATCGCCTGATGGCCCAGGCACACGCCCAGCAACGGGCGGCCCGCGTCGGCGGCGGCGGCGACCAGGTCCAGGCTGACGCCCGCCTCGGTTGGCGTGCAGGGGCCGGGGGAGATGAGAAAGGCTTGCGCCCCCGACGAGAGCGCTTGGCCCGCCGAGATCGCGTCATTGCGGACCACCTCTACCTCGCTGCCCAATTCCTGAAGATAATGGACGAGGTTCCAGGTGAAGCTGTCGTAATTGTCGACGACCAGGATCATGGCACCGCCATAGCCGATCGCGCGGACGGTGCAACGCCCCGTTCACATCACCCATGCCAGGCGGTGCGATCGCCGCGACGGTGGCGCAATGTCCGATCATGCGACATAACGCCGCAATTCCGCCGGAAATCGGCCTTTACCGGGCTTCGTTCAGCATGGAGCCATGAAGGGCGTCCGACGTTGTCAGGCGATAAGGAGTTTTCGTCACCATGGTTCGAGCCGCCCTGATTGCCGCCCTGTTGCTGACCCCGGCGACGGCTTTTGCCCAGCAAGCGGCGACATCGGACCAGGCGCAGGCCAGCACCGGCCAGCCGCCCAAGCGGGTGCGCAACGTCACGCTGACCGGCGACCAGAAATGCCCCGAGAGCACGGCGGAGGAGGTCGTGGTCTGCGGTCGTGACGACGAACCCTATCGTATCCCCAAGGCTTTGCGTGACGACAAGCCGATCCCGGCGCAGAACCAGAGCTGGGTCAACCGCGCCGCGACCATGGATCAGGTCGGTCGCGTCGCGGGCGGTATCCCGGACACCTGCTCGCCGGTGGGCACGGGCGGCCAGAGCGGATGCAGCATCCTGTGGAACCAGCAGTACCAAGCCGACCGCCGTGCGCGTCGTGCCGAGGCGACACCGCCTTCGGCCGACGGGGAATAAGGGCGAACTGCCTGCCCGCAATCCTTGATCGCAAAACGTGCGTCTGAAATCATCCTTGGCCGTCACCTCCGCTCAGGCTGAGCGAAGTCGAAGGCCACGCCTAGAGTCGAAAACGATCAACTCTGCTCACCCCTCCCCTTCAGGGGAGGGGCC